>Ga0194056_10001537_pt1 | contig 12521 bp, 9 predicted proteins | sample SepL4413m_MetaG_FD_155458 | JGI IMG/M metagenome (GOLD analysis project Ga0194056, IMG submission 155458) | Anoxic zone freshwater microbial communities from boreal shield lake in IISD Experimental Lakes Area, Ontario, Canada - Sep2016-L442-13m | ecosystem: Environmental > Aquatic > Freshwater >...
CGCGATCTCCATCGAAGACAAGAACCAAGGGTTGAGCGGCAGTTCGTAGTACTCGGGAGCATCAATTGCAGGCGGAGCAAAATCCTTGAAGCGCTCGGGGTGCGGCGGCACCCACGGGGGTGTCGCTGGCCCGAGGTCAGCGATCGGCCGCGGCGGAGCCGAGCCGGCTCGGCGCATCGCCCGGGGCTCGGATCCCGCCGTCAGGCCGCCGTTTATCTTCTCCGCCGCAGCGGTCCGATCGACCACGAACGCCTCGGACGTCGCGGTTCCCGAGCCATCCTTTGTGCTGTACAGGACCTCGTAGCAATAGACCCCGTTCAAGAGCCACCAATCGGGCAACATCACATGAACCGATGCGCCGGGCTTGACATAATAGTCCTCCTCCCAGCACTGGCTCCACTCGTCGCTCGGAAGGGGATTTAGGCGGTTGTTATCGAATTTGGGCCACATATCGCCATCTGAGTCGATCCACTCCCCGTCGGAAGACCATTTCCGCGACGAACACACCTCTTTCAGAGGAAAGGAGAACGTGGTACGTCCGTCTTTGTCGCGGTCGGGCCGGACTCTAATCGAAATCGACTGCTTGCCGTGGTTCGTCAGCGACCCCGTAGGCACGTTCTGAAGCGGTACCAACGCCGGCTTCCCGTCGCGGACGAGCGACACCTCGCCCTTGCGATTGAGCTTCGCAACTGCTTCCTTAATCCCCGTCTTTGCGGCGACGACCGTGATCTTGATGGACGGGGAAACCAGATCGTCCTCGACTTGCACCTCGGGCGGCCCGTCGACGAGAAAATCGCCCGCCGACCAGACGAACCAGAAATGATAAGTCCCCGCATTGAGTTTTCCGAAGTATTTGCAAAGATCGACCTCGAAGAAGAGGAAGGAGTTCACCGCGAACGCGCAGGAACAGTATTCAATGTTATGCAACCCCCGGCAGCGACCCAAAGGTCGCGCCACCGCAGGCTGTTCCTCATACTGGAGCACCAGGTACGGGGGCTTGGCGCCCTTGGGGATGTCGAGCCGAAATCGTCTGTCTCTAAACGTCAGAAGCTGACATGCGATCACGAACGAATCGCCTGCCGTCACTTCCTCTTCCGATTTGATCACGTGGTTGTCGTGACCGAAGGTCCAATCGAAGGCCAGCTCATCCGAAACCTTCGTCGCGAGTGGTCTCGGCTCGCTGGCTTTCACTTCTGGCGGACGGGGAAACCTCTCGGCGCCTGGCGCGCTGGCCGTCAACCCCCATGGAAATATGAGTACGACGATTGCGAGCCAGACGAATCGCCACAGGGATAGTTTTCCAGACACTGAAGAGCCTCTCTCAGTTAAAGGGAATCTTACGGGGATCCTACAGCCATCCTGGGCGGATTCCTGAATCTTCGCCAAGTCTCTAATCGGCCTCGCCCGAATGGGAGTCGTTGCGTTCAAGTTCGATTGCCATTATCCGGCACTTGGCTGCCCAGTCAAGGCTCATCGTCTCATCCGTTTAGTCATGTGTCTGGAATTCAATAATTTTGTCTTCCCTTTTCGTGTTTTTCGTCGCTTTCGTGGTTCCCTCTCCTCTCCCCGCACCTCTGCGTCCTCTGCGGTCAATCCCACCCGTCCTCAAAATAATTCACCGCGAAAGAACAAAATCTTTCTCTTGCGCTCTTTGTACTCTCTCGCGGTGAATCCTAATCAATTCATTCGACAGAATAATGAGGGACAGAAAAATATCTACTCGACAAAGTGCGTTCCGATTTGATGACGCGCTGAGAGAGGTCGTCCTTCTGCACGGATTCAATAATAGTCCAACAGCACGCGGGCCACGTCGGACATGAGGTCCGGCGTCCATGTCGGCTCCCAGACGACTTCCACTTTGGCATCGGTGACGCCCGGAACCGCCTTCACCTTTGCCTGGACTTCCGACGGTAGCGAGCCGGCGGCGGGGCAGGCGGGAGAAGTGAGGGTCATGCGGATGGCGACTGCGCCCTCGGGCGATACATCCACATTGTAGATCAGACCCAGCTCGTAGATATTGGCGGGTATCTCGGGATCGTAGCACGTGCGCAGGGCGTCGACCACCTTCTCAAGCAGGTCTTGCAGGTTTGCCGCCTCGGAGACGCGCGATTCCAGGTCGGCTGGCGTCTCTTGGTTCGCAGCGGTTGAATCGGCATGGACTTCCATCGCGGTGCCCCTATTCGGTCGAAACGATCTTGTTCTTGTTGTCCAGGGCAGCGTGGAAAGCGTGCCAGGCCAGCGTGGCGCACTTGACGCGGACCGGGAACTCGCGGACGCCGGAGAATACGGCCAGCTTGCCAAGGTGCGCGGCATTGTTTGCCGCGGGCGCCGGGTTGGTGAGCAGATCGTGAAAGGCTTTGAAGATCACTTCCGCTTCCTCGCGGGTCTTGCCCTTGAGGCTCTCGGTCATCATCGACGCCGACGCCGTGGAGATGGCACAGCCCGAACCCTCGAAGCTGACGTCCTTGATCACCTCGCCGTCCATTTTCAGGTAGACGGTCAGGCGGTCGCCGCAGAACGGGTTGTAGCCCTCGACCTGGGCAACGCCCGCTTGCTTGCGGAAGTTGCGAGGTTTCTTGTGGTGGTCCAGGATGACTTCCTGGTATAGCTCGCGTAGGTCGGACATCAGCCGAACACCTCTTGCACTTTGTGGATGCCCTTGACCAGGGCATCGATCTCCTCACGGGTATTGTAAAGTGCCAGCGACGCCCGCGCCGTGGCCGGCACTCCGAATCGTTCCATGAGCGGCTGCGTGCAGTGATGGCCCGTGCGAATGGCGATGCCGTCCTGATCAAGGATGGTGCCGATGTCGTGCGGATGCACGCCGTCGAGCACAAACGACAGCACGCCGCCCTTGGCGGCGGCCGTGCCGATCAGGCGCAGTCCGGGCAGGTCCGCCAGGGAATCGGTTGCGTACGCCAGCAGGGCGTTCTCATGCACGGCGATGGCGTCGATGCTGATACGGCTCACGTAGTCGATAGCAGCGCCCAGACCGATGGCGCCGACGATGTGCGGCGTCCCCGCCTCGAATTTGTACGGCACGACGTTGTAGTCGGTCTTGGCGAAACTGACCGAGCGAATCATGTCACCGCCGCCCTGGTACGGGGGCATGGCTTCGAGGTGCGCCTGCTTGCCGTAGAGCACGCCGATGCCGGTCGGTCCGTAGAGCTTGTGGCCCGAGAAGGCGTAGAAGTCGCAATCGAGCGATTGCACGTCGACGTGCAGGTGCGGCACGGCCTGGGCGCCGTCCAGGAGCACCGGCACCTGGGCCTGGTGGGCCCTCTCGATGAGAGCCCGCACCGGGTTGATCGTGCCCAGCGAGTTGGATAGATGCACGATCGACACCAACTTCGTCCGGGGGGTCAACAGTCTCTCGAACTCGTCGAGCAACAGCTCGCCGCGGTCGTTGATCGGGATCACGCGCAGGACCGCGCCGGTTTGCTGGCACACCATCTGCCACGGGACGATGTTGGAGTGATGCTCCATATGGGAGAGGACGATCTCATCCCCCGCGGTGAAACGCTCGCGGCCGTAGGATTGGGCCACAAGATTGATCGACTCGGTGGTGCCGCGCGTGAAGATGATTTCGCTCGCCTGGGCGGCGTTCAGAAAACGCTGCACCTTGCCGCGGGCTTCTTCAAAGCTGCGCGTGGCCCGCTCACTCAGCGTATGTACGCCGCGGTGAACATTCGAGTTGTCGTGCGTGAAGAAGCGGCCGACGGCGTCGAGAACGGCTTGCGGCTTTTGCGTGGTGGCGGCATTGTCCAGGTAGACCAGGGGTTTGCCATGCACCTTCTCGCGCAAGATCGGGAAATCCTCGCGGAGGCGGTGCGGGTCGAGCGCCGGTGGCGCCAGCCGGGCGGTTCGCAACGTGGTGCTGGCGGACGTCGGTATGCTCATGGTGCCTCCTCGCCCCTGGGCAGATGCTGAGCCGCGAGCAGTACGTCTTCGAGCTGGGCCCGAATCGGCGCCACCTGAATGCGGCGAATGATGTCGTTGGCGAAGGCGAAGGTCAACAGGCAGCGAGCTTCCGCGAGGCCGATGCCGCGCGAACGCAAGTAGAAGATCGAGTCGGCGTCGAGCGGGCCGATCGTGGCCCCGTGCATGCACTTGACGTCGTCGGCATAGATCTCGAGCTGCGGCTTGGTGTTAATGACCGCGTCGTCGGACAGCAGCAGGGTCTTGTTGGTTTGCTTGGCGTCGGTTTTCTGGGCGTTGGGGTGGACGTAAATCTTGCCGTTGAACACGCCGCGGGCCTTGCCGTCGAGGATGCCCTTGTACAGTTCGTGGCTGACACAGTTCGGCTTGGCATGGTCGATGCGAGTGTGGTTGTCGATCAACTGCTGGCCCGAGGCCAGATAAAGACCGTTGAGCGTGCAGGTGCAGCCCTCGGCATCCAGCACGGCATTGGCGTCGTTGCGGACGAGGCCGCCGCCCAAGGCGATGCCATGCGACGTGAACGTGCTGCCGCGCTGCATGGTCACCTGCATAGTGCCAACGTGAAAAGCGGACTTGCCCTCGCGCTGGACCTTGTAGTGGTCGAGCACCGCACCCGGCAGAGCAACGACTTCCGTGACGGCATTGGTGAAGTAGGCATTGCCGTCCGCGCCGTCGTAGCCTTCAACGATGGTGGCTTGAGAATTTTCGCCCGCCACGATGAGCGTGCGGCGCTGCCAGGCGAACGGCCGTGTCGTGGCCAGGAATTGCAGATGGATCGGCGCGCTGACGACGACGCCCTTGGGAATGTGAACGAAAGCGCCGTCGCGGAAGAAGGCAGTGTTGAGGGCGGTGAAGGCCGAGCCATCAACGCGGGCGTGATGAGCGAGATGAGGCTCGACTAGGTCCTTGTGCTTGACTAGGGCCTCGGCAAGGCTGGCGACGATAACGCCCGTGGGCAGCTTCGCCCCCTGCTGTTCGAACACGGGGCGATAACCGTTCACGAACGACAGGCGATAGCCATCGCCCGCGAGGCTCGAGCGCGCTTCCGGCGGCGGCACGCCGTCTTCGATCTCCGGCAGTGCCAAAGGCGCCTTGGCGATCGGAGCGACGTCGGTGAAACGCCATTCCTCGTCGTGCGTGGTCGGGAAGCCGACTTCGCCAAAGCGGGCGATGGCGGCCTTGCGCTGGCGAAGCAGCGCCGGCGAGCCGACCTTGGCCAATTCCTTCTCGATCCGCGAGAACTCGCCCGGATAGGCGTTGTTTTCTTGTTCCAGCATAGCGACCATATCTCTACTCATCCTCAAAGTTCCGTTCGATCCTCGTCCGTGGAAAATGTCACGTCGTCGCCTGGGCTTCCGTTTCGAGCCACTCGTAGCCCTTGTTTTCAAGCTCGAGGGCCAGTTCCTTGCCGCCCGATTTGACGATGCGGCCGTCGAGCAGCACGTGGACCTTGTCGGGCACGATGAAGTTCAATAGCCGCTGGTAATGGGTGATGACCACCATGGCCCGATCCTTGCTGCGCATGGCGTTGACGCCGTCGGCGACGGTCTTGATGGTGTCGATGTCGAGGCCGGAGTCGGTCTCGTCGAGGATGGCGAGCTTCGGTTCGAGTACCGCCATCTGGAAGATCTCGTTGCGCTTCTTTTCTCCGCCGGAAAAACCTTCATTGACCGGGCGCTTGAGCAAGTCCTCATCAATGTGGATCAGCTTGAGCTTTTCCTTGACGAGGGTGAGGAACTCCATGGCGTCGAGTTCCGGCAGGCCGCGATGCTTGCGGGTGGCGTTGAGGGCGGCCTTGAGGAAATAGGAATTGCTGACGCCGGGGATCTCGACCGGGTACTGGAAGGCCATGAACAGGCCTTCGCGGGCGCGTTCCTCAGGGTCCATGTCGAGCAGATTCTTGTCCTCGAAGAGCACATCGCCTTCCGTGACTTCAAAGGCGTCGCGACCGGCCAGAACGCCGGCCAACGTGCTCTTGCCCGAGCCGTTCTTGCCCATGATGGCATGGACCTCGCCGGCCTTCACCTTCAGGTTGACGCCGCGCAATATCTCCTTGTCGGCCACTCGCGCGTGCAAGTTGAAAATAGTCAGCATGACGTTCTTTCTACCCGTGCTCCTTGTCAGACATTGAAACCCGTACGCGCCCGTGCCTCCGGCAATCATGCTTCAAATTCATCCCACGCTTCCCTCCAGGCTCACGCCCAGCAACTTCTGGGCCTCGACGGCGAACTCCATGGGCAGCTCGCGGAAGACTTCCCGGCAGAAGCCGTTGACGATCATGTTGACGGCGTCTTCGGCCGAGATGCCGCGCTGCTTGCAGTAGAATATCTGGTCCTCGCCGATCTTCGAGGTCGAGGCTTCGTGCTCGACCTGGGCGCTGGTGTTGCGCACTTCCAGGTAGGGGAAGGTGTGCGCGCCGCAGCGGTCGCCGAGCAAGAGCGAGTCGCACTGCGAGTAGTTGCGGGCGTTTTCCGCACCCTTCATGACCTTCACCTGGCCGCGGTAGCTGTTCTGGCCGTGGCCGGCCGAGATGCCCTTCGACACGATCGTGCTGCTTGTGTTCTTGCCGATGTGGATCATTTTGGTGCCGGTGTCGGCTTGCTGGAAGTGGTTGGTCAGAGCCACTGAGTAAAACTCACCGACTGAATCGTCGCCCTGGAGGATGACGCTCGGATACTTCCAGGTGATGGCCGAACCGGTCTCGACCTGGGTCCAGGAGATCTTCGAGTTCCAGCCCCGGCAAGCACCGCGTTTGGTGACGAAATTGTAGATGCCGCCCTTGCCCTCCTTGTCGCCAGGATACCAGTTCTGCACCGTCGAGTACTTGATCTGCGAGTTTTCACCGACGGCGACCAACTCGACGACGGCGGCGTGCAATTGATTGGTGTCGCGCATGGGGGCCGTGCAACCTTCGAGGTAGCTGACATAGGCGCCTTCCTCGGCGACGATCAGCGTCCGCTCGAACTGGCCGGTCTCCGCGGAATTGATGCGGAAGTAGGTGGACAGCTCCATGGGGCAGCGCACCCCCTTGGGGATGTAGCAGAAGGACCCGTCGCTGAAGACCGCTGCGTTCAGGGCTGCGTAGAAGTTATCTTTGGCGGGCACGACCGAACCCAGGTGCTTCTTGATCAGCTCGGGATGTTTTTGCACCGCCTCGGAGAAAGAGCAGAAGATAATGCCCAGCTCGCCCAGCTTCTCCTTGAAGGTAGTGGCCACCGAGACGCTGTCGAAGACCGCGTCCACGGCGACACCGCTCAATCGCTGCTGTTCGGCCAGCGAGATACCCAGTTTCTCGAAGGTCGCCCGCAGCTCGGGATCGACCTCCTCCATGCTGCCGAGCTTCTTCTTCGGCTTGGGCGCCGAGTAGTAAATGATCTCCTGGAAGTTGATCGGCGGATAATGCACGTTGGGCCATTTCGGCTCGGTCATGGTCAGCCAGTGCCGATAGGCCTTCAAACGCCATTCGAGCAGGAAGTCCGGCTCGTCTTTTTTGGCGGAGATGGCGCGAACGATTTCTTCGTTCAGGCCGCGCGGCAGCATGTCGGCCTCAATGTCGGTATAGAAGCCGTCCTTGTATTCGCGATTGGCCAGTTCTTGAATCGTGCTGGTAGCAGTCGTCATGTCAACTGATACTGATAGGAACTGATAACTGATAAAAAACAATTTCGTCATACGACTTATTTATTATACCGACGAGGACTCTTGCAGACCACGCGCGGAACACAAATAAGGATCTCTTCCTTGACTAGCTTACAGGTCAGGGCGATTCGTAAACGGCATGCCCATGATCGTGGGGGCTGTCGCTCGACCGGTATACTGCTCGCGGTTGAGACTGACACTCTCCTTGTCGCAAGCACGGATGACCATACCCAAAAGTCCCTTGGCCGTGAAGTCCGATTCTGTCTTTTGCAAGCACTGCTAGCACTGCCTACCCAAATTGGGTCTTTATTGCCGCCACGATTCATGGTATGATTCTCGCTCTGGGTGAAAAGCAGCAAGCGATTGATCGTCGGCCTGGCCTTGCCCGAGGACTGCGAATCGGAGGAACTCGGGCCCGCCCTGCCAGGAACACTGTACAGGGGGCTGACGAAATACTTTGTCGTGGAACGCGACAGCGTAGTGCCGAAGAGTATGGCACTGCGGGCGGAAATGGCCTATCAAAATGCCTTGTCGGCAGAGCCTACGGTGGGCTTCCAATTTCCTGCAAGTGAAAAAGCCTCTGGGTTGCTGCGATGGGCGGGATAACCTGACTCGCATACGGGGGTGGGTGGATGCCGTGGCCGAAGGGATCGAAAATCGGTCCGTGGCTACATCTCTACGGAGGGGTGGCTGCCTTTGGGGCGAAGGCACTGGGGTGCAGTGGCGTCGATTCTGAAAGGCTCGCTGGGAAACGGGTGCTTTGTCGGGTCACACCGAAAAATCGTTTCTGAAGGCGATCGATCAGCGGCATTCTGTGGTCGGGCGGCTATCGTATCACGGAACAAGAAGGGTGTAGGCGTCGTGTTTTGTTGTTGAGTACCGGAACAATGGTCTTCATGGATGCGTCTGTGAACAGGTGCCATACCGCGAACTACCCCACAATGCGACTGCAATGCGACCCCTCGATTGTCCCCAGTGTTGTCCCCAGAATATCCCCAAGACCTCTCTGTTTCATGCTTCACCAAGAAAAAGCAAGAGCCGTAAGTCATTGACCTACGGCTCTTTACATCAGCGAGGGCGACGGGACTCGAACCCGCAACCACCGGATCGACAGTCCGGTACTCTAACCAATTGAGCTACACCCCCAAGTCGTTTATTTGTAACGACTTATCACCACGCAGTCTGCTCCCTTAAAATGGCGATGACCCATGTCTACCCATTTTAGCAAAATAGCTGCACGAAGTAATTATCTCCAAGTCTACCACAAAACAATCGGCTGGCAAGCCGTCCAAGTAGGAGAACTGCAAAGTCTTATTCGGTGAACACGCAACCGTTAGGCTTTTTCCGCTGCCGCTTGTCTCGATTTGTTCTCCGCCACCAAGCGGCGAAAGCCGCCAGCAACGCGCCAGCAGCACCAGCGTGCCAGACTTAGGCACGGTTTCTTAACAGGATACCACTTTCGGGGGGGGGCAGAAAGCCTGACGCACGATTATCGCGGCTATTCAACTGCGAACAAGAATCCCATCAGGTCGCGGATGCCGATGGCGGCCGGACTGGCCAGCACCTCGCCTGCTTCAAAGCCGGCGGCCATCCCTTGCTGCTCGGCGTAGGCACGAAAACGCTTGATGTGCTCGGCCTTGCCCGGCGGGAACTGCGTCTTGTAACATGCGATCGCGGCCATCTTCTTGTCCAGTACGTCGCTGATATCAAAGACGATGGTACCCGGCTCGGTCGTCGGTTGCAGTGATCGAAAGGAGAGATAACAGTAAAGGAAGGCAGGAACGACATGGACCGGGTAGTTGTCGAAGTACTCATCCCACTTGGTCAGTTTCGAGTAAAACACGCCGGCTTCGGTGATTTGCCTGGCTTGCCAATGGTCGGGTGAGGCCAGCGGCGTCCGCGCCCCAAGACCGATTACGAGGCGTGGCCGATATTTGCGGAACTGCTTGGCCAGGGCCACGCGGGCCTCAAACGTGTCGAACAGCCGGCGGTTGGGTAGATCGAGCGTCACGCGGACCTTCACGCCCAGCACCTCGGCCGCCGCTCGAGCTTCGGCCAAGCGGACTTCGGGGCCCGGCGACGCCGGCGTAGGCTCGCCGTCGGTAAGATCGACAATTCCCACGCGGTAGCCCTGCCGGGCCAGTTTGGCCAGCGTGCCGCCGCAGGCGATTTCCACGTCGTCGGGATGGGCCCCGACCGCGATCACATCCAACTTTTCGTCGTCCATAGTCAAAGTAGCAGCACACCCCGTGTGCCGTTCGCCGGAAGCCAAAGGCTTGTGCGCTGTCGGGCACCGCCCAGAATCGCGCAAGGTTGTTTCGATTACTGCCCATTATATCATCTGCTCCCGGAAGAGACAATTTCTCTACTCCGGCTTGCCGATTTTGGCAACTTACCCTAAGCTAATACACCATGAGCCTAATCAATGAACGCCGCCTGCTGGCGGAAGGAAAACACCTGCGTCTTGTGGCCCAATCCGGCTGGGAATGGGTCGAACGCGTGAACGCCACCGGTGCCGCCGTGATTGCCGCGGTGACTGCGGATGAGCGTCTCGTCCTCGTCGAGCAATACCGTATTCCCATGCAGTGCCGCGTACTGGACCTGCCCGCCGGGTTGGTTGGCGACGACCCCGGTACGGCCGGCGAGGCGTTGATCGACGCTGCACGCCGCGAACTGTTCGAGGAGACCGGCTACGAGGGGAGCGACTGGCATTTTGCCGTGAGTGGTCCCGCGTCACCCGGGCTGACCACGGAAGTTTACTCGCTCTTCGTTGTGCGCGGCGTGAAGCAGACCGGCCCCGGTGGCGGCGATGCCCAGGAGAACATCGAGGTCCATGCCATTCCGCTGGCCGAACTCGATCCCTGGCTCGATGCCAAGCGGCGTAGCGGAGTGATCGTCGATCCGAAAATCCACCTCGGAAGATATTTTTTGGGGAGTTGCCCTCCAATGGGTTGTGGCGACGCAAAGGGGGCTTGATACCGGGAAGACATTCGTATTTCGTATTTTCCCCTACGGAAGCTTCACCCCCCGCACCTCATAGGGAAAATCCTTGGCCAACACCATTCCCGGGGTTTTGTAAACGAAGGCAAGATTTTTCGGCAAATCGGGCATGGCGAAGACATAGCCGACGCCGATCTCGTTTTTGGTCCGCCGGGTGGTTTCCATCGAGTCGGGCTGGATCGGCTTGCCGTTGGCGTCTTCGAGATAGGCTTCGTTCTGCAAGACCCAATTGCGGTGCGATTCCAGGGCGTCGTTGGCATCGTCGAAACGGAGCCGGACGAAGACCTCCCAGGTACTGCCGTTTTTGCGGACTTCCTCGAGCGTGACCGTGGCCGCGGCGATCCGTTTTTCCTGCTTGCCATTGAGCAGATTAGCGAATCGGAAAGTTTCAACCTTGCCCAGCATCATCACCCGGAAAGAGCCTTTCAGCGAGGTAATTTCTTTCAGTGGCTGCGCGGGCATGGCCAGGCCAATGTCCATTTCCACGGCTGAGCTGCCTAGCCGGGGGAACGCCTCTTTTTCCGCCTCGGGATTATCGGCGACCACGCTGCCCCCGCTGGAATCCAGGATTTTGAGGTCGGCCATTCGCTGTTTGATGGCAATCGGTTGCAGCCGCGGCTCCCAGGCCACTTCGAGGAAGAGCTGCAACGCCGGGGGCGACGAACTTCGCAATTCGCGATGGGCTAGCACCGAAACCGGCTCGATCCGCATTGGCCCTTGGATCGCGGCCCGACCGGTTCGCGGAAGATTGTGCAGCCCGCAAGGCACGATTTGTAACGCGCCTGGCTGGCCGTAGGGATAGATCGACAACTGGGCCTGATCCAGTACCAAGTCCAGCGCGGTCCAGAACGGCGTCTTGTCGAAATTGACCGCGATTTCTGGATCGGGGATCAAGGCTTCAGTAGGCCGCGACAGGTCGGCGATCCTGTTGCCCGTCTGTTTTTGGATCTCGGCGAGCACTTTGGAGACTTTCAACCGTCCATGCAGCGTTACGGTTGATGATTCGACGCTCGCGGTGGCCTCGGTCTTTTGCAGTTGCTGACGGATCCGCCGGATGCCATTGGCAAGGTTATCGTTCGGCTGAGACTCAGGCGTCGGAAGATAGTCGAGTACCGTTGGCCCGAGTTCGAGCAAGCGTTTTTCTGCCGCCTTACGTTCGTCCTGCGTATCTGCATCGAGATTCCGCACGAGCTTGAGAACCTCGGTTTTCAAGCCCGAATCGCTTGGCGGTTCGCCGACGAGCAGGCAACTGATGACAAGAAAGGGAGTTAGCATGGTTTACTTTCAGTAGGGTGGACCGAGACTAAGCGAAGTAGGGTGGACCGAGACTAAGCGAGTCCCGGCAGCAGCGTTTTGGTGGGACTACCCCCCCTCTATTATAATCGCTAGCGAACCGGACGACTATTTGGCAGCCAAACTCAATTTTTCGGCCGTGGCGGGCGGGTCGCGGAGAAAGGTATACCAGGCCAGACGCTGATAGACAGGCAACGACTCTTGATAGCGGTCGAAATCGTGCTTTCGGCCGACCTCGCAGGAGACATCGACTACTTCGAGCTTACCCCCTGCCGTACCCGTCGGTCCGACATGACCCAGGGCCTCCGGGCCATGGCGGCCATATAGGCGCGTATACAACTTCATGACACGATCAGAGCCGTTCTTCACGACCAAAATACGCTCAACGGCCAAGGGAGCCAAGCCACGGGGACCACACGGTTCCAGCCAGTTGGCGTCCATGGCAGCGGCGACCATCATCACGCGAATGGGCCGAAGTCCACCCTGATTCCAAGCGGACAAGACTTCAGATGAGAGTTTGCGGCCGGCCACGGATCCTCCGGCCAACAAATGCAAGGCCCCGCTGGCCGTTCGGCATCCCAAGCTATAGCCAACCAGGCTCAGCGGCGTGCCTTTGGGCAGGTTAGGGAGTACCCGGGCCAGATAATATG
>Ga0194056_10001540_pt1 | contig 12508 bp, 7 predicted proteins | sample SepL4413m_MetaG_FD_155458 | JGI IMG/M metagenome (GOLD analysis project Ga0194056, IMG submission 155458) | Anoxic zone freshwater microbial communities from boreal shield lake in IISD Experimental Lakes Area, Ontario, Canada - Sep2016-L442-13m | ecosystem: Environmental > Aquatic > Freshwater >...
ACTTTTACTATTACACCTACAAGTAAAAAACTTTCAGCTGATATTACTTTGTATAATGCTTCAAGTGTAGAAAAGACAGTAACAGTAAATATGCAAGCTGCACTTAAGGGCGGAAGTGTTGAAAAGACTTTTGATCCTCAAACTGTAACATTGCTTCCGCAAAGTTCAAAGTTAGTTACATTAACTGATATCCAATGGGCGAACGCAAAACTTTGGAGTCCGAACTTAAGCAAAACTGAAGCTCCTATGTATAGTTTCAATGCGACCGTGGTAGAGGGAGTGAAGACACTAAATACTTATTCACAACTTTTTGGCTTCAGAGATATTAAGCTTGACGGGAAGTTCATTCGTGTAAACGGAATTAGACGTAATTTCAGACATTTTGGTAATACCGTAGATGGTTCGGCAAACGGAACTGAAATGATTGCTAATATGAAATCTGTAAATGCAAACTATGAAAGATATGCTTTAGTAGATCTTAAAAAGACACTTGTTAATGATGAGGGACAAAAGAATTTAAATATGGATAAACAACTTGCTGTATTTGATGCATATGGAATTCCTGTTACACTTTGTTCTATGATCGATGGAATGTTTGCAACCTTTAGCGTTGTAAAAAGTGGAGTAACAAATAAAATTATGTTTGAAAACTTCAAAGAGCACATTGATCAAATGGTTCAAAATTATAGAAATCATCCAGCGGTCATGATGTATAGCCTTGAAAACGAATTTATGTTTATCAACGTCGCAAATATATTCAGTCAATACTTGACTCCAATCGAAAAAGATGTCAAGACATACATGTATGATGCAGCTACCGCTAACGATCCAACCAGACCTTCATTCACAGATGGTGGTTGTGCTGGACAGGCAAATACACTTCCAATTTATGCAGCACATTATCATGAATCAAGTGACATCACTTCTCCTAGTGCTACACTTGCTGCAATGGGACCTTCACATGGCGGATGGCTATATGACAACAAACGCCCTTATTTCGCTGCAGAAGTAATGTTCTTCAGTTCTCCTTTAAGCAATCATAACTGGGTTGGTGGCGAGACAGCGGCTAATAATCAAAAAGAAGCCTTAAATGCGTATGCTAAGTACTGCAGTTATATGATAGATAGATATCGTTGGAATGATGCGGCAGTAATTTCTTCAGTTACTTATGCAAAATCTATGGTTGGTGCTAATACAGCAATGCAACCTTTATCAATAATTCCAAAAGACTACAAAACCACTATGTTTGCAATAAAAGGTTATTCCAACGAAGTTAAACTTATTAACGATACAGTTAACACTAACCCGATTACATTTAAGTGGACACTTTCAATAAATGACATTGATGTTCAGACAAAATCAACTGATTTCACTATTGAACCTGGGTTTAACGTGGTAACTCCTGTAACAATTGCTCCAATCACAGGAATTAATGCTAGAACAAAGGGAATTCTTAAATACGAAATGATTCAAGCGGGTTCTACTACTGGTTTAAGAACTGTTGAATTAGGAATATTCCCAAATACACCTAAGATTTCTTTGACTAAAAAAGTATACACCTATCATGCCTCGACAAGTCTTTTAACTACTCTTAAAGCAATTGGTGTAAGTGCTACAGTTATTCCTAAGACTACGAAAATCGTTGCATCAACAAAAAAAGTCAAGTATTTTGTAAAAATTAAAGGTAAAAAAGTTGCAAAATATAAAATCGTCAAAACCTATAAGACAGTTACTTTGATGTCAGGTACTAATTTGAAGTATTTCATTAAAGATCCTAAGAGTATTTTACTTGTTGGTTATAACGGATTTTCGAACTTGCCTGGTGAAGGTGATTCGCGTGCAATTGTATTATATGCAAGAGCTGGTGGAAGAGTTATCACATTAGAGCAGACAGATGAAAAAATGCTTTATTCTGGACTTGAGTCAAATGATTTCTGGCCAAAAGAAATCTATACTTACACAGATAAATCTAATAATTTATGGACGCCAAGCATTAACTTCGGCCAAGGATTTGATAAACAAATTCTTAAAGGTCTACAACAAAGCGACCTTTCATTCTGGAATGGCGGTGGAAACACTGCAAATACTGCATGGCAGAATATTTCAGGAGCTAAAAACTGGATTTACTGTGCACCTCAATCAAGCGGAACTACTTTGTTTGAATTACCAGTTGTCAACGGAATGGTTACTGCAACTCAAATGAAAATTGGCCAAAGAATTGCAATCGAACCAGCTGCTCAAATATTACTTTCTAATATGTTGAAAAATGCTAATTCATATTCACCTCCTTCAAATACTGTTGCTGTGCTTAGTAGTGAAAGCACGAGTTTGATCAATATGATTAATACTACAAAAGTTAAGTATGTAAAAGTTCCGAGTGTAGCATCTGCATTAAATGTTACAACTACCAAGATTTTCATAGTGCAAGCAACTTCGGAAAATTTAAGTGAGCTTATTCGTTTAAAATCACTCTACAGTGCATACACAAATGCAGGTGGTTGGGTAATTTTATGGGGACTTTCTCCTGAAGGAATTGCTAACTTCAACACATTAATGGGTACACAGCACATAATTCGACCATTTAGAAGAGAAGCAACTGCTTCAATTGGCGATGGTACTTCAATTGGATTAAGCACTGCGGATTACCAGTTGTATAATACTACAATTATTGCGCCATGGATTAATTTAGCTGAAGTATCAAGAGATACCTTCACTTATGCAATTGATGCGACTGATGAAATTGCTGCTTATCATGATTTCGAGGCTCAAGGTTATGGAAACGCATGGCCGGCAGCTGGTAACCCTGACGGAAACAAGGGAAGCATGGTAAACAGCTTATATAATGGTGACTTCTGGCATTATATTTGGCAAGTTTGGGTAGGCGGAGTGCCAGCTTGGGATCAAAGAAATACACCGGGCGCTACACCTCCACCTCAGAATCTCTTTACATTCAACCTTCCTAAGACTGAGCAGATTACTAAAGTAACTTTCTTCAACAACAAAAACTACAATGCATTTAAAGGTGCAAAAGTTTCTGCTCTTGCTGACAACGGAACAACTGTTTTAGATGCGCAAACCGGTACATTACCAAATTCATATGATGCACTCGATTTTAATTTCAACAATGTTTCTTCAAAAACTATTAATCTTTCGATTACGTCATATTACGACAACAATGGAAGAGTTCCAATGTGTGGAGTTGATGAAATTCAAATCTTTAGAAAAACTCCTCAATGGCTTATTGATTCAAAATGTATTTCTTTGACATCAAATGGTACAATCGTTAAGTATCCTCGTGGTAACGGTGGAGTTCTATTGAACAACACTAAACTTAGCGGATTTGGAACTGCTGAGCCTGCATCAAACATCGAGCTTAAGACAAAAATCTTCTCAGTTTTCTTCCAAAACTTAGGTGCAAAATTTAACTAAACTACACAAGTAAAAAGCCTGAGTCGCAAACGCGACTCAGGCTTTTTTTATTAGAATTAATTTTTAAGCTTCCCCGAAACAAGGCAAAGCAGATTCTCTAACTTGATATTTCAATTCTTTGCCTTCAAAACATGCCTCCATATCCGCAATTAAGACATCTAAAGCAAACGTAATTGATTCAACAATTCCTCCAGCGCGGTGAGGAGTCAAATATGCGTTTTTTAGCTTTCTAAAAGGTGAATCAATCTCTAATGGCTCCTGATCGAAAACATCAAGCATTGCGGTAATATCACCTTTTTCAAGGCGTTTCAACAAGGCATCCATTTCAATCAACATAGATCTTCCGACATTAACAAGAATTGTGCCTGGTTGCATTGAAGAGATATGCTTTGCATTGACTACTTTCTCAGCATCATCCGTATTTGCCGCACAGAGAACGATTACTTCACATGAAGCACATATATCCTCTACTGACGTAAGAGTGGCGCCATATGACGCCGCTACGGGTTCTGGCAGGTATGGGTCATACGCCTTTAATTGAACCTTAAATGGTGCCATTAAATCCGCCAGACCCTGCCCTATTCTTCCAAAGCCAATAATCCCAACTTTCCGGCCTGCAAGCCTTCTTTCCTGAGGATCAATATCTGTAGGGAATGCTTCAACCCAAGGCTCGGTTCCTTGTCTCATTTCCATATGGAACTGGCTTGTCTTTCTTAATCCCGCCAATATCAGTGTGAGAGCCATTTCAGAAACAGCAGGAGACCAGCAATGTCTCGCTTCCGAAAGTGGAATTCCAGCTTTAAGCGCCGCTTCCGCTGTTGTTCTAGTAGTATTAATTTGTCCTTGGAATTTCAAATTCTTTGCCATGGCAAATTCTTCATCTCTAAACTTTGGCCACGACCACATAATAAAGGCATCAGGCCATGCTAAATCCGGTTGAATTTCTTCGTGTGTGTTATAAGAAGTCTTTTTCACTTCATATTTTTCACTTAAGTAATCAAATCTTCCTTTCAACTGTTCGTGTACAAAAAAAGGTTCAGGCAAATTAATGTGTAATTTCTTTTTTCCCATTTTAATTAACTCCTTAAATATTTAATAATTGTCCATTTGAATTAGATACGCTATAGACCATCTTAAAACTTTCAAGTCCGTCAAGAATTGACGAAACTTTAACGTCTTTACCAGAAAGCAGATCGATAAAAGCATTAATTTCTGCTAAATATAAATTATCCTCAGTTGAAATAGTTTCACGAACTGGCTGTTCTAAATTAGTATAGATAAATTCAGCATTATTAGCATCCTTAAAATTAACAGTGACATTTTGACATACGACTGTGAAAGGATTACCCCAGTTCATTGGCACAGCGCAGTTCGTCCCAGAAATTGAAGCAATCGAACCATTTTCGAAAGTAATAATTCCTGAACTTGTATCTTCAACAGTATATCCTTCGACATCTTGGTGACATAAATTAGTTTTAATACCAACAGCAGCCTTAGGAGTTCCCATTAAAAACAAACTCAAATCATACAAATGAATTATTTGCTCAAGTATCTGCCCTCCCGACTTCTCAAGCACTTTCCACCAAGGCGTGTGCAAGGAATTGCATTCATATCTTGCATCAAAAAGTGTTACCTTCCCTGCTTCGCCGTTATCAATCATTTCTTTGAGTTTCTTCACGGCTGCGCCGTAACGCATCATGTAACCGACCATTGATTTAATTCCGGAACGCTCCACAGCTTTCGCCATACTTTGAGCCCTGTCTAACGTCAATGCTATAGGTTTCTCCATGAAAACAGCAACACCTTTTTCTGCGGCATATTCCACTTCCCCACCATGTGCAAACGGTGGAATTGTAATTATAATCGCATCTAAAGAAATCTCATCAATCATTTTTTTGAAATCTTCATAATACGAAGAAATCCCATACGATTTCATCATCTCGATAGGATTTACAAACGGATCACAAATTGCAACCGCATCAACATTTTCTATCTGTGCAATGTTCTTTAGATGAACGCTTGCCATGTAACCACTACCAATAATTCCTAACTTTATTAGTCCCATAAAAATCACCTCCATGGTATTTTATGGCTTTCAGTCAAAAAATGCAATAGGTTATTTGCCTAATTGAGAATTCATCCAATTAATTCTTGCAGACATCCAATCCTTAAGAATTTTAACCTGCTCATCAAGTGTTTTTGCAGCTGCTATAGCTGGAGAATTAGGCCACACGTAAGTGCCTTGAATTTTCCAAAGATCAAAGTTATCAGTGAATGACGGACGAATTAATTCTGTCGTCTGGTCGATGAGAGTCATTATTGTGTCGATGTTAGTTGCTTTAATTTCTTTCCATCTCGCTTTTAAACGCGTCAAGCCTACGCCGTTAAGTACTACGTTGGAAAGCCAATAAGAACCAGAATAAACCCATCCGTTAGTTTTTGTGAACCAACTATCTGTATGATTTCCAGCACTTGAGTCAAAGTCCCAAATTGGACCCATTTTAAGCTTACCACCGACATCTTTATTCATGAAACAGCTTGCGAAGAATCCTGAGTCTAGATTGCTGAACAACTCCTCCATAAGAAACCAGTCGTTAAATGACGGATAATCTATGTATTGATCGTATGATGCCGAGTTCTTTGAATTAATTGCATTATCTACGTTATTTATATAAGCTGCAATTGCATTCAACTGCTCATTTGTCATGTTTATTGGATCTGGGTCAACATATTCCAAATAAAGATTTGAGTTAGTGTTCATAATTCCAGTTGTCACATTCATAAACGTTGCCTGCTTAGTCCAGATGTATGGAATCGGAGGCTTAGATGAATTATACCAGCTTTGTCCCATTCTTACGTTCGCTTCGAGAATGAAGCCAGTATCAGTCCCAAGCGTTTTTTTGACGTTCACGCGATTTGTGGCAATTTCAATCTGGTCTCCAATTATATATAAACCATAGTATCTGCCGTTATAAAATACATTTGCAAATTTCATTCTCGGAGTGAATCCTAGATTCTTGAATCCAGCAGCAATCGTATATGCTAGATAATTTCGCATCAAACTTTTATCTGCATAATTCGCAATCATAACCCAGTCTCTATTCGAAGGCATCCCTAATACTGAAGCAGAAGTAGTAAGTTTTAACTTGAAACTTTTTTTATCCATACCCCACGAGGAATTTCCGCGTCCGCGAATTTCCATCGCTGATTCTTTCATCGGAATTGAGTAATCAGTAGTTCCACCAACAATAGAGACAATTCCGATAGTGAAAATATCTTTCGAAACAACAGTTTGCTCTGAATTTGTTCGAATTACTACTGTTGGCAATCCAGTTTTCAGAGCGGATACAGCAATTTTATATTGCCGTACATTCGCATTATTTAATACATATGCAGTTAATTGGGAAGTATAATTCAATTCGGTAGCCCCATTGCCCAAATAAATCCCATTTATTTTCAAATTCCCACCAGTAAGTCCATATGTGGCTTTCAACTTTGTCACATTAGTTCCCTCAGGCAGTTTACAAGTAACTTCCCCAGTATCCTGATTTATTTTTGCATAACAATTCGTAGCTAGTGACGGATTATTTACTTTCAAAAACGCAAAACTACCCAAAGACTCATCTCCGCTTACAAGCGGAACAACTTGCAAATTATCTATTTGAAACTCACCGCCAGTAGCTGTGACGTCGGCCGAAAAATACGGAGCCGATAAACCGGAAATTTCTAATAATGTAGCTAATGTAACTTTTTTAGAAAAAGACTTCCATGCCTGAGTAACTGAAGAAAAATCAGCATCGCTTATGGTTAAAGTGTTTGCATCGTTTGCAATCACTGGAGTTCCGGTAGTTCCTCGTGCATTAATTCTGACGTTCATTTTTGTATCAGTTATTGATGAAAGCGAGTTCATTTTTGCATCAAAAGTAATCAAAAACTCACTCCCAGCATATGTAGAGGCAATTTTTACAGAGTTAGAAGTACTTGTCCCTTCACCTAAGCGCATGCCTTTCATATAAGTACCGACATCGCTCTTCGGAGACCTTCTCGAAGATTTTGAAATTGAAAAACTAGTAGGATAACTTATATCTTCGGTGACGGCAGGATTTGCATCTTTCATAAGAGTAACAGAAGAAACAGTTTCAAATTCCCAGTTTGTAATTAAATTATTATAATCAATCGGTACATTTGTTGGAACACTCACTGGAGTAGGAGTAGGAACTGGAGTTGCCGAAGGCTTAGATGTTGGCGTAGCCGAAGGAATAGCTTTTAACGCCTTCTTGATATTATTCTTCACGACTGTCATTGCGTCATATGTCAAATAACTTTTGACTCCAAAACTTGTTGAACTAAGACCTTTCATAAGTCCCTTATTGTATAGATAGAGAATATTTGCTTTATCGGAAACAGAAATTACGTCCTTATACGGAACTTTAGTTGCTGCCTTAATGTTTTTAATATTGTAGGCTGCCTTTTTCAGAACTTTTACTGTCCAGCTAGCAAACTCAGAACGCTTTACCGGATTTGCAGGATAGAAATTAGTCGATTTTGGAATTATGCTATTTGCAAGAGCCTTTCCGACATACGTTCTATTAACCGATGAAATTTTCGTCCAGTCTTTAAAATCCTTAAATGCTGCCGCAGTAGGCTTCTTGAATTTCAAGTTTGAAAACTCTTTTATTAGCATCGTTATCGCAACTTGCTTACTCGCGTAGGAAACTTTTGCGACCACACTTTGCGATGGAATAATAATCATTGTAAACAACATTGTGATAACTATTAAAGTTGAAGTGATTTTTCTAAACATTATAAAGGCCCCTGTCTAATTTGGATTTCTTGGTGTCGGAGATATGAATTGTACCCATTCGCTTGCACCGGAAGTTTTTCTACCATATGAAACATCTGGTCCAGTGGAAGGTTTCGCCGGAACAAAATCTACTACCGTAACTCCATCTGGTGCAGTTAAGGTAATTGGCTCACCAGTAACCTTATTCAAACGAAAATTCGTGTGTGGTTCCCCGTTTGCTTGAATATAATTCAACTTCGATGCCCAAACCAACAAATAACCCTTAGCCTTAATCACCATACTTGGAAATTTCCATTTCAGCATATTGGTCGTGCCGTCGCTTAAATAGTAGCCCTCTAAATTTTGATCTTTATTCCCTGCATTATAAAGTTCTATCCAATCTTCAAACTTTAAGTTTTCATCCTGAATTGTTGAAGTATTTGAACTCATTACTTCATTGATTAAAATCATTGATTTTTCTATTGGTTTAGCAGTTGGCTTTGGGGTCGGCTTTGCTGTGGGTTTTGGAGTGTGCTTTGTATTTGGTTTTGAAGTGGGTTTCGCTGTCGGCTTAGTTGTAGGTTTAGTGGTGCTTAATCCGGAAGGTGCTGCAGTTGGTGGTGAAGTAACTTCACCTGGTTTAGGTGTCTTGATATTTGTATTTTCCGTAGGCTCGGAAGTCTGACCCGAAGGAATGGAAGTCGTAGTTGGCAGATTCGAAACTTTTGCATTCGTCGAAGGAACACATCCGCTTAATAGAAATGCAAACATAACAACTAAAACCAATATTTTCGAATACCGCATTCTTTTCACACTCCTAATAATCTAACATCTGCTGCTCCAATAATATTGAAACATTTAAGTTTCCATTTCTTGTTCTAACTTCATCCATAAGCAACTTTTCACTTGTTCCCGTCTTCAATAGTATTGAGAAACGTAATTCATAGAGAGTTCCTAAACTTACAGTCTTAATTCCAATCAAATAATAATCCTTTAAATATTTAGCAAAAACATCATCAAATGCCCCATCTTGATTCATAGTTTCTGGCATTGAAATTCTTAGTGTCTTTCTTGTCAAATTTTTGCTACCGAAATTTGTAATTTGAAAAATAATTATTGTAATGGCAACAGCTATTACAAAAATTACAGCCGGTATAAAAAATCCTGCTCCACATGCAAGTCCCGAGCCCATCGCAAAGAATATGAATGCCACATCTCGCGGGTCCCTAATTGCGCTTCTAAATCGAATAATTGACAATGCCCCAGCCAACGCAAATGCCTGTCCAATATTCGAGCCTATTACCATAATTATCATTGAAATTACTACAGATACAATGACAAGTGTATGTACAAACGATTGAGAGTAAAATGTCCCTTTAAAGGTTTTTATGTATATAAATGCCATTGACACTCCCAGTCCCGAACTTATTAATAATGTAAGAACCACCCTCCAAATATCAAGATGTGCATTTAATTCAGCTGCTTTTTGAAGTTCTAAAAATAATCCATTCAAATCCATTTCGCTTCCTCCTATTAATCATTATTTATTATTTCCTCATCCACTTCATCTTCATCATCAATTTTAATCTCTAAAGCACTGGAGCTGACACATTGAGAGTATTTTGAAAACTTAAGTCCTGTCAATCCAAATTGGTCTACTATTTCTGCAAACCAAAGTGGTATACAATCTGCAACTTTCACTTCCATAACTATGAAATCTTCAGGTGTAAACATATCCCCGTAATTGCCATGTTCCAATCTTAAATCTTTCGTCCTAGTTCTAAGATTTTTATCAAATGTCACTCTTACATCGCAGTCGTCTTCTCTGTGAAGCGCTTTTCTGTCATATGATATTATCGTTTTCGGTTCCAAGTGATAGTAATTTTTAAAATAGTCAATCTCTTGGAGTACATAATCGTTTGAGTTTTCTACAGTCTTTCCAATTTGATCGCCTTCCATACCTAAAAAAGCATATGCATCTCTTAATTTCATGCTCGTCCGCCTCTTGTTACTTAGTCCGTTGTATTTCTTTTTAATTTCAACGTAGCAAGAGTCGTCCAACATAGCATCACCATAAGTTCTTAGTCTAAGTTTCTGACGAAATGGTTCTCTATTAACATTCTGTTCATGAAAAAAATTGTCCCAAGTATCGAAGTACAGATTAGTAATAGAATAAAAACCCTCTGCGTCTCCGTAAGCATCTGCAATAAAATGTGGTTCTACTTTTTTAATTAACTCAGAATAGGTCGCAAGATTCATAGGAAATTTCAGTTCATACCTATTAAAAACTTCCTTTGCCAAGAATCACCATCTCCCCTTCGGACTTATTTTCATTTTAGAAGAATATATTATTAGTGTACAATAATTGTAAAGAAAAAACAATGTTTCTATGCCCTTTTTCACTTCATTTCTTAATTCTTTTCATCGTAATTCTCATTATTCAAAGTCAAAAATAATTCTGACTTCTCAAAATGATTTTTAATATAAAAAGTTACACAAATTAATAATCCCCCAGAGATCAAAAAGAGCAGTTGCATTGAAGTAATAGGCAGTCCAAAAAGCATAATTTTAAATACTCCAAGTGTTTTTACAAATGCAGCACCGCCCACAGAAGCAATAAGACTAACCATACCAATAACTGCCCCATATAAGCTTAAAAAAATAGTCTTGCCTTTTAGTGGCGAATATTTATAAGGTATGTTGAAAAACGCCATGTTAATTCCCGACCAACAAATCCCCCCTAAAATATACATGAAAGGAACTAAGAAAGTAACTGACTGAAAGATGAAAAACCAGATAATGTGGCATGCCGATAGCAGAGATACTGCAATTCTGAGAGTAATAAACCAGTTCCGCTTATCGGCGAATTTCCCCCATATCCGAGCAAAAATAACCATCGTGATAGTTTGCAGCATAATGCAAAACGTCATAAAACTATACGGCAGTTTCAACACATTTACTTGATATATTGCAAAATATGCAATAGCTATCATTATCGAAAATTGAAAAATTGATGCCATTCCGATTACTTTTCGGAACTTCACGTTTAAAAATGGAACGATAAAAATCTGCTTGAAATTCGCACCAGCGGGAATTTTCCTACCAGTATATGCGTCTTTGAAATACCGAATTTGAACTCGCGGTTCTTTAATCTTGGCAAGAAAATAAAAATTTGCCAAAGCAAAAACAGTAACAAGACAATAAACTATAAAAAAACCAGTGCCCGAACTTGTCTTCTTGAAATAATCAAGTACAAATCCCATTGCGATGCTAAAAAATGTCGAAACTGCTAGCATATATGAATCTCTACGACCATAATATTTCCCTCGAATTTCATCAGGGACAAGGCTCATAATCCAGTTGATTGCAGCTGGATTTGAAATTTGAAGCAAAGTAAATGATATCGCATATACTGCAAACAAGACCCCTAATCGTGTATATGTATCACTAAAAATCAATGGTATAAAGGCCATGCTGCCAAGTAACAACCTATGAAGTGGTGCCAGTAATGCTACAATCGCTTTTCTAGAAACGAGTTTTTCGTATATTATTGGGGTGAAAATTTGTACTATACCCGTATACATAGGGATAGTAAGAACTAGACCACTGAACTCCTGAGACCCACCTAGATAAAGAATATATCCCGCCAAAAAAACTCCCATGGATAAATTCCCTATTGTAGTAGCTAACATTCCCTCTATAACAAAAGTGTTACGGCTTTTTTCGTAATCAAATTCGGTCATTTTGCGTCGGCTTCCATATATTTTTTTAAATGTTTTTATTAAACGATACAAATTATAAAGCTCCTTTAATTGCCCTCTTTTTCTCCTGATAGAACATTAATGTTAAGAATGCAAGAATACTTACAATTCCAATAAATAAATACATGTTTCGGAATCCCCCGTTAATTGTCGCTTGAAAAGTATTCTCAATCTCAAGGCGCTTTGTCTCAATCAAATTTAGATATTGCTTCTCTGATTTAGAAAATTCAACTGGTATAGATTTTTTTAGTTTTATCATCTTATTTTGAATCGACAGCACTTTTTTCTTTGCATCTCCCATTTTTGAAAGTGCTTTTTTCAAACCGTTAATTCCTTTTTGCATTCCTGCAACGCCATTCTGCATACCTGATTTTGCTTTAACCATTCCTAAAAGTTTTGATTCTAGTATTGTCTTTTCAGACTTAAGTTTAAAAATCGCCGCTTCGAGGCCTTTAATCTGAGCAGTAACTTCTTCTTTTGTTGGCATGCCCGGTCCAACATTTGGCGGCATAGTCGCGCTCGCAACATAAGGGAT
>Ga0194056_10001543_pt1 | contig 12493 bp, 9 predicted proteins | sample SepL4413m_MetaG_FD_155458 | JGI IMG/M metagenome (GOLD analysis project Ga0194056, IMG submission 155458) | Anoxic zone freshwater microbial communities from boreal shield lake in IISD Experimental Lakes Area, Ontario, Canada - Sep2016-L442-13m | ecosystem: Environmental > Aquatic > Freshwater >...
CTAAACGAACCGTGGGGAGACCATTATGCCTGAAAAAGCTCTACTTTGTTTTGGTGACCAACAAATTGAACTTCCCATCCTTGTGGGGGCGGAAGGTGAGAAATCCGTGGACATTTCACGGCTTCGCGATGTCGCCGGATTAACTACGTATGACCCATCATTGTCGAATACGGCCGTCTGCAAAAGTGCAATCACCTTCATTGATGGGGATCGGGGAATCCTTCGCTATCGCGGCATTCCCATTGAGCAGTTCACCGATCATCCCAATTTTATCGAGGCTGCCTGGCTGCTGATTTTTGGCCGGTTACCCAAGAGGGACGAATTAGATCGATTCAGCCAGCGGCTGACACTGAACGAGCTGCTCCACGAGGGGATGAAACACCAGTTTCAGCACATACCGGCCGATGCCCCTCCGATGGCATTGCTGTCAGCGACACTGAGCAACCTGGCATGCTATCACCCGCAGTTCCTTGCGCTGGGGGACGACGAGTCGTTCGAGGAAATGGCGGCTCGGTTAATCAGCAAGGTACGGACGATTGCCGCTTTCTCGTATCGTCGTTCGCTGGGGTTGCCGTTCAACTATCCGGATCCCAACCTTCGCTACTGTGCAAACTTCCTGCACATGATGTTCTCGATTCCTTATCAGCAGTACAACGTCACGCCCGAAATCGAGGACGCCCTCAACCTGATCTTCATTCTCCACGCCGATCACGAGCAGAATTGCAGCACGTCGACGGCCCGGGTCGTCGGCTCGTCGCGGGCGAACCTCTTTGCCTCATGCGCCTCGGCGGTGTGTGCCTTGTGGGGTCCGTTGCACGGCGGTGCCAACGTGGAAGTGGTTGAAATGCTCGATCGCATCCACCATGGCGGCATGTCGCCCGAGGACTGCATTAAGGCGGCCAAAGACAAGGCCAACCCCTTCAAGCTCTTCGGATTCGGCCACCGCATCTACAAGAACTACGACCCTCGGGCCAAGATATTGAAGGCTGCCTGCGACAAGGTTCTGAGCCAGATGAAGGTCAAGGATCCGATGCTGGACATTGCGAGAAAGCTGGAAGAACTGGCCCTTGCCGATCCCTATTTCGTCGATCGCAAGCTCTATCCGAACGTCGATTTTTACAGCGGCATCATTCTCCGTTCGTTGGGAATTCCCACGAACATGTTCACCGTCTGCTTTGCCATCGGCCGTTTGCCTGGCTGGATCGCCCAATGGAAAGAGCAGCACGACGACCCGACGAGCAGGATCCTTCGCCCGAGGCAGATCTATATCGGTAATACGATCCAGGATTACGTACCGATCGAGAAGCGATAGGAATGTGATGCAACTCGCCTTCAGCTCCAACGCCTACCTAAACTATCCGCTCGAGGAGACGGTTGCCCGTATTGCCGCGCTGGGCTATCGCGGCATGGAACTGCTGGCCGATGTGCCCCACGCCTGGCCTGCCGGACTGCTGCCCGAGCAACGACGCGAGATCCGCGAGTGCCTCGACAGGCATGGGATGGCGATTTCAAACATCAACGGCTTCATGATGAATGCCGTGGCCGATCCTCGGCAGCCTTATTGGCACCCGTCATGGATCGAGCCGGACCGGCACTATCGGGCCATCCGCCGCGAGCACACCAAACGGGTACTTCAGTTGGCCAAGGATCTTGGTGGGCCGTCGATCCAGACCGAGCCAGGCGGGCCGCTGGAAGAGGGCCAGTCGTGGCTGGCCGCCGCACAGATTTTTTACGACGAAATCATGCCTTGTGTCGAAGTGGCTGAAAAGCTCGAAGTTTTTCTGCTCATCGAGCCTGAGCCGGGTCTGCTGATCGAGCGGTTCGAGCAATACCTGGAGTTCGCCGGCCGCATCAATTCGCCCTGGATTGGTCTGAATTTTGATATCGGCCACGCCTACTGCATGGGCGAGGATCCGCAGGACTGGATCGCACGGATGGCCCCCCATACCAAGCATTACCATCTGGAGGACATTCCCCCATCGCGCGCGCATCGCCACATGATACCCGGTCGGGGGGCGATTGACTTTCCGGCCGTTTTGCGGGAAATTGCCAAAAGTGGCTATGCGGGCTGGGTAACCGTGGAACTCTATCCGTATATCGACAATCCCGACCAGGCCGGCCGCGAGGCAAAGCAGTTTATCGAGCAAACGCAGGCAGCGAGCGTATAATGGGAAAGAGGCAATGAATAGTGCGTAACGATTTGGGAGACGAATCCGAAACCACTTCTCCGTTACAGAGCTACCTAGAACTGCTGCGGCTGCCCAATGTATTTACCGCCGTTGCCGATGTGGCGATGGGCTTCTTCTTCGTTCAGGCCGCCTGGGCCTTCAGCGATGACCCGCAGCAATCGCTCCTACCGATCAACCTATGGAATATCGGCCGTCTGTTGGGCCTCGAAGGCTTGCTGGTTGGCAAGTCGCTCCTACCAATCGGCTTATGGGCGATTGGCCTACTTGCTGCTGCATCCGCCTTGCTCTACTCAGCCGGAATGGTACTCAACGACGTATTCGACATCGAACTCGATCGCGAGGAGCAGCCCGATCGGCCGCTCCCTTCAGGTCGCATCCCGCTAAGCTCGGCCCGCTGGCTCGGCTGGCAATTGCTGACTCTTGGAATCATGTTGGCCAGCGGTACGGCCGTGATGCTGGGTAAGTTCCAGCCCGCACGCACGGACAGCTTCGTCATCGCTTGGCTGCCGGCGATCGTCGCTGCGGCACTGGCTCTGTTCATCGTGCTCTACAACGCCGGACTGAAGCGGACGCCCTTAGGCCCCGTGGCCATGGGCGGTTGCCGCATGTTCAACGTGCTGTTGGGCATGAGCGTGCTGCGCGAGCCATGGCGGATCGAACACTGGGCGGTCGCCGCGGGCATTGGCGTCTATATCGCCGGCGTGACTTGGCTGGCCCGCAACGATGCCCGCCGCAGTGACCGCTGGCAACTCATCGCCGCCACGCTGGTGATGCTAGCCGGCGTGGGGATGGTCGGTGCGCTGCCCTGGCTGACCGATAAACTATGGATGCTTCATCAGCCGCCAACCGAGTTGTGGCGCTGGCATACGATCATTGCCCTGTTGGCCGGTTTTGTCTTGCTGCGTTGTGGTTCGGCGATAGCCCAGCCGTCACCTGGACCGGTACGTGCCGCGGTCCGCCGTTCGATCACGGCCCTGATCTTCCTTGACGCCGCCGCCTGCTACGCCGGTGCCGGTCCCTCCTACGCAATCCTCGTCGCAGTACTCGTGATACCCACGACGATTGTCGGACGATGGGTGCGGGGAGGGTGAGAGAGAGTTTGAAAGGTTTGAAAGGTGTGAAAGGTGTGAAAGGTTCAAGGTTCAATTCTGAACTCCCCCCACTGTCCACTATCTACTGACAACTGACAACTGACAACCTCCCCCCAATGCTTCTCGGCTACAACACCAACGGCATGGCACACCACGACCTGTTCGACGCGGTCGAATTGTTGGCCGACATCGGCTATGGGAGCGTTGCCATCACGATCGATCACACGGCCCTGTCGCCACACGCCCGATACAGCCGCCAGCGGACGCAACGGTTGCAACGGGTGCTCCAGCAGCGAAAGATGCGGACCGTGATCGAGACTGGGGCACGGTTCCTTCTGAATCCCCGTGAAAAGCACGAACCGACTTTCATCAGCCGCGACCCGGCCGGAAGGCAGCGAAGGATCGACTTCTATAAGTACGCCGTCGATTCTGCCGCCGAGTTGGGCAGCGACTGCGTCTCGCTCTGGTCGGGACGGCTCCCCTTGGGCATCGAGCGATCGGAGGCAATCGCATGGCTCGTCGACGGCCTACAGCGAGTCAGCGAATATGCCGCACGGCAGCATGTCTCCATCGCTTTCGAGCCAGAACCTGGGATGCTCATCGATACGATGACCGCTTGGGAAGAACTGCTCGCCCAACCGGGCATGGACGACCTTTGCCTGACCCTGGACATCGGCCATCTGCATTGTCAGGGCGAGGGTCCGATCGACGAGGTTCTCTGCCGTTGCGCCTCACGACTGGTCAACGTGCATATTGAGGACATGCGGGCCGGCGTCCACGAGCACCTGATGTTCGGGGAAGGCCAGATCGATTTCTCGACCGTCTTCCGCGGCCTCTCGCAGATTGGTTTTGCCGGCGGCGTACACGTGGAACTCAGCCGCCACAGCCACGAGGCCCCCACCGCTGCACAAAAAGCCTACCAATTCCTGCAAACCATGCTCAAAGGGCTGTAGCGGGGAGAGGAAGGGATTAGGGATTAGGGATTAGGGATTGGAGAAGAGGGGCGGCGGTAGGCGGGGAGCGGGGTGTTGTAATTAGGGATGGAAGAAGGGAGAATAGGGAGGATCTGAAATCTGAAATCTGAAATTCGTCATTCGTCATTCGTCATTCGTCATTCGTCATTCGTCATTCGTCATTCGTCATTCGTCATTCGTCATTCGTCATTCGTCATTCGTCATTCGTCATTCGTCATTCGTCATTCGTCATTCGTCATTCTCCCTTTCTCCCTTTCTCCCCCCTTCCCCATGTCCACACTCGACACACTCTTCCACGATCTTCGTATCGCCAATCGCAAGGCCCTGATGCCGTTCGTCACGGCCGGCGATCCCGACCTGCAATTCACCGCGGACTTGCTCCGCCGCCTGATTGCGAGTGGCAGCAGCCTCTGTGAATTGGGTATTCCGTACAGCGATCCGATCGCCGACGGACCGGTGATTCAAGGTTCCTACACTCGGGCGCTACAGCATAAAATCAAGCTCGCCGAGATATTCGACATGCTTGGCCGCGTCACGCCCGATCTGAAGGCCCCGGTGGTGTCGATGGTCAGCTACTCGATCATTTACCGCCAGGGCTTGGATGCCTACGTGACTGCCGCTCGCAAGGCAGGAGTGGCCGGGACGATCGTGCCCGACTTGCCTGCCGAGGAATCGGCCGCGCTGGCCGAGGTCTGCCGCCGCCAGGACTTTTCGCTCATCCAGTTGATCACGCCGACGACGCCCCGCGAGCGGGCGTTGCGGATTGCCGAGCGCACCAGCGGCTTCATTTATTATGTTTCGGTAACCGGCATCACCGGCGAGCGAACCGAATTACCGCCGGAGATATTGGAGAACGTCGCCTGGCTCCGCAGTCAGACGCCGTTGCCGATCTGTATCGGTTTTGGTATCAGCCGGCCCGAACACGTGCGGATGCTCGCGCCCGTGGCCGACGGGCTGATCGTCGGTTCGGCGATCGTGCGTCGCGTGGCCGAGGCCTCGACTCGACCACGGGAAACCGTGCTGCAAGAGATTGGTGACTACATCGCTGAGTTGCTCGCCGCGCTACAGTAGCGTAAGCATCGGCATTGCATCCCTTCTTGATATTCTGGCGGGGCGTTGTCAAAATAGTGCAACCCAGGTAAAATCAAGTCCGTGAGTGTGTGGCAAGACTTTTTGGCAAGCGCGTGGCACGGGCTTCCAGCCCGTGGAATTCGACACGGGCAAGATGCCCGTGCCACGGTGGCATCCGCCTGCCAGAGAATCTTGCCACACACGTCCGCAAAGGAGTTCGATCATGTCACGCAATGCAAGCAAGTTAGCCTTTTCTCGAGCACAGCGGGTCATGCCGGGTGGGGTCAATAGCCCCGCACGAGCGTTTGGCGGCGTGGGCGGAGAGCCTATTTTCATCCAACAGGCTGAAGGTCCTTGGCTCATCGACATCGACGGCAACCGTTACCTCGACTACATCGGTTCCTGGGGTCCGATGATCCTCGGCCATGGGCATCCGGCGGTGGTCGCCGCCCTGGAGGCAGCCATCCGTCGCGGGACGAGCTACGGGGCACCTACCTTGCAGGAAACCGAATTGGCCGAATTGATCATTGAGGCCGTGCCTTCGGTGGAAAAGGTCCGGTTGGTCAACTCGGGTACCGAGGCCACCATGAGTGCTATCCGCCTCGCTCGCGGTTATACGGGCCGCCCGATCGTGATCAAGTTTGCCGGAAACTACCACGGCCACGTCGATAGCCTGCTGGTAGCTGCCGGCAGTTCAGCCGCGACCTTGGGTGTGCCCAACTCGCCCGGGGTGACGGAAGGCACGGCACGCGACACGCTGGTTCTTCCCTACAATGATCCGATGGCCTTGGAGGACGCCTTTGCCCGCGTGGGAGACTGCGTTGCTGGGGTGATCTTCGAGCCTGTGGTGGGGAACATGGGCTGCGTCGTCCCGTCGGAAGCATTTCGCTTTGCGTTGCGCGATCTGACCGCCCGTTATGGGGCCTTGTTGATCTGCGATGAAGTCATGACGGGGTTCCGAGTGGCCTATCGCGGTGCCCAGTCGCTTTGGGGAATGAAACCCGACTTGACAACTCTAGGGAAGGTTATTGGCGGCGGGCTGCCTGTGGGAGCCTACGGGGGGACGGCGAAGATTATGGATCATATCCTCCCCGCTGGAAAAGTCTTTCAAGCGGGCACGCTCAGCGGCAACCCACTGGCCACCGCCGCGGGCATCGCCACCTTGAAAGTGCTCCGCGATAGCGATGCCTATTCTCAACTAGAGCGTTCTTCAAGTCGGCTGGCGGAGGGTCTTATCGAGTCGGCTCAGGCGGCCGAAATTCCTCACACGCTGGCCCGAGTCGGCTCGATGATGACGCTGTTCTTCAATCTGGAACCTGTGACCGATTGGGTTACGGCGGCCCGTAGCGACACACCGCGGTACGCCAAGTTTTTCTGGGGCATGCTTGATCGCGGTGTTTACCTCCCTTGCAGTCAGTTCGAGGCGTTGTTTGTCTCGACGGCACACAGCGACGAGCAGATTGAATCCACGATTGCGGCCGCCTCCGAGACTTTTGCGAGTTTGTAGAGAGTGACCACCCTACCTCTTTCCCCACTTTTCTTCCTGCTGCACTTGGCCGCACAGCGGATTCAGCGGCATGCGCCGGAAGGCGGTTGCTGCCAATCTCCCCTCTCCCGTACTCGGGAGAGGGGCAGGGGTGAGGGCATTAACGACTACTCCTCGGCCCCCCGCCGCGCGAGCCAGACCTGGGCCATGCTCATCAAGCGGGTTTATGAGATTGATCCGCTAGGATGTCCTAAGTGCGGCGGCCAGATGAAAGTGATTGCCTTCATCGAACCACCGCAAGGCGCGGTGATCGTATCGGAAACCGAGATCAGCTTCAGCGGGGTGAAGGGCACTGCCAATGCGATGCCACAGGTGGATTTGCGGCATGGTTTTTAGCACAGTGGACAGGGGCGGGATTGAACCGCCGACACCAGGATTTTCAGTCCTGTGCTCTACCAACTGAGCTACCTGTCCATTCGCCCCGGTCACCGAGACAAAATACTATTCTATCGAGATCGACCACCCTTTGTCAATTCCCTTTGTCAATTCCCTTTCCTTTATCCCTTTCCTTGACGAACCCTCGGCAGGGCACTATGATCGGTGATTCCCCCCAACGGGGTTTTGTCTCAATATATTTTTCCGAAGTCGAATGCTTGTCATGTCTTCCGCCGATCAGTTTCTGCAGCTATTGGAAGAAAAAGACCTTGTTTCCGCCGCAGTTTTGCAGGCCGCCCGACGTGAAATAGAAGGGGCATCGCCTCCACGCGATGCCGTCCACCTCTCCCTGTGGCTCGTCCAAGGCCAACACATCACCGCTTCCCAGGCCGAGCGGCTCCTGGCCGCAGTAGCCGAAAAAGCGGATGTTCCTGGGCCAAAGCCGCCCATACCAAGAGTTTTCCAGCCGAAATCTCCCGAACCGAAAAATTCGGCAGATCAGGCTGGAAAGCCTGACCTACGAACCGATCAGGCTGGAAAGCCTGACGTACGCGCGGTCCAGCCGAAGGTTCCCGAACCGCAACGTCCGGCGGCAGCCCCCGAGGATGACCTGGATCTCGCCCCACTGCCGGATGAAGTGGCAAGCAAAGCGGCGAAGACGAAGCCTGCCAAGGCCAGTTCCGCACATCAGGACTCCCGTGCGGTAAGTCCTCCGACAAGCTCGTCAGCCGAGGCCCGGGGGAAGAAAAGCCCCGCGGCCGCCGCCAAGGCCGGGAGTTCGAGTAAGAAAAACTCCGTGACTGCCAAAATTGGCGGGGAACTGGAATCCTTGGAAGATACGATGAAAGGGCCGTTGGATGCCCTGATCGAAAGCGAGGCCCTGCAATCCACGGGATTTGACGACCCGACGGCCGAAATGCAACTCAATCCGGCCGTTCCGAAGAAGTTCAAGCTCCGCCGCTTCCTAAAAAACCTCTTTCGGCGCAATAAGAATAAGTCGAACATCGTTCGGATCAAGGCCGCGGACCCGAGGCAGGTCAAACTGGTATTGATGAGTTGGGGTGTGGCCGTGGTTGCCTTGCTTGCCTTGCTGACCTCCTTTTGGGCATTCTCGCCGCCGGGCACGGCGGAACTTCGGCAAGAAGCCGAGGGGGCGGTGATGGCAGAAGACTACCGCCAAGCCATCGGCGTCTACGATAAATTTCTGAAGTACTATCCCGGTGCCAACGATATCCGCTTGCTGAGAAGCCTTGCGGAGCTTCGGCTGGCCGAGAAGAACGCGACTGCCGCGGGCGATTGGACACCGGCCTTTGAAGTTGCCAAGACGCAGGTGAATATCCTGCCCAAGGACAAGGATCGGATCGATTCCGACGTCATTCAAAAGTACGGCATTGCATTGGCGAAGATCGGCGAAGGCCTAGCCCAACGGGTGCAGGCCCATCCCGACAAGGATTCGGTCAATCGATTGCAATCGGTCGTCGAAATGCTGGAAACGAATATCCCCGAAATCAACCGGCCTACCAAAATGCTCGATGAAATGAAAGGCATTCTCCAGCATGGCAGGCAGGAAGTGGCAGGCCGGCAGGAACTCGATCAGACCGTGGAAGTAATCCGTGATGCCGTCAAAGCAATCGACGTCCAGGCGGCGTACACCGCCTATCGTGATTTCGTCAAATCGAATCCCGAACGGACCGACGATGCCCGACTAATCGAGGCCATGAAGCAGGTCTCGTCCGTTCAACAAAAGGGAGTCAAGCTCGTACGGAAGTTGCTGGCCGCAGTACGCCAAGAGCGGCCTTCGGGCGTGCTGGTGGCAATGCCGCTGGCCGTTCAACCCGTGAAAGGCGAACTGGCCGAAGGCCGAGGAAAACTATTCTTTGTGGTCGAACAAGGAACCGCCTACGGGCTTGATGCCGCCACGGGCAAGACCTTGTGGCGGCGCTTCGTGGCCTTGGATCCAAAGCTCCCCGCCGTCACTGCGCTGCCGGTTCCAGTTTCGGTCACCGGCGCAGCCGCAAGCGATGTCGTGCTGTGCGATCCCGTGCATCAGGAACTGCTCCGTGTTCAAGGGACGACGGGTGAGCTACTCTGGCGACTGGTCCTCGGACAGCCGATCGTTGCCGAGCCGGTGCAGGCGGGCAAGTGGTTGTTGCTGCTGACGCAAGACCAGCGTCTGCTTCTGATCGACCCAGTGACGGGTGAATCGCCTCGTTATTTTCAGTTGCCGCAAGCCGTTCGGCTACCGCCGGTGGTCGACGCCGCCCACGGCCTGATTTTTCTCACGACCGAACATTCAAACCTCATCGTGCTGGGCATGGGTCAATTGGACGGGGACCAACTCGATAAGGGCCAACTGGATGGGGGCCAATGCCGACAGGTCTTTCATGTGGGACACGAGACCGGAAAAATCGCCGCGCCGCCGGCGATCATGGGCGACTTCCTGCTGCTGCCGATCAACGATGCGCCCGGCGACGCCAAGATCCGCGTGTTCTCGATTTCCAAAAGCAAGGAAGGCGAACCGCTGATGCCCATGCAGACGATCCGAGTGGCAGGCTCTATCGATACCGCGCCGGTGGCCGTTGGGCGTGGTGCCGCGGTTGTCACGGCCCAGGGGAGCTTGTTCGCCCTCGATCGAAATGGGGACGGCAATAAGCCGCCTTTCCAAGTTGTCGCTTCCAAACCGGTGTCGCTGGAGGAAAAGGCGACCCATTACGTACTTTCCGCCGGCCGAACCTTTTGGATGGCCGACAGGCATTTGACACGCTATGCCGTCCATGCGGAGGAGCACCGAATTGTTTCGCAGGCGACCAGCGACCTGGGCATGACATTCGTTCGAGCCCCGTTGATCGACGGCGGCGTGATGTTCCAGGTACTCCAGAAGTCCGGCAGGCCCGGCGTGACGGTTTCAGCCTTCGGCCTTGAGAAGAAGGAGTCCGTGTGGCAGACCTGGCTCGCCGCGCCGTTGGTGACCGAGCCGACGCTTAGTGCCGGCAAGCTCACGGTGGTGACGAAAAGCGGTGGCATATTCCGCGCGCCGCTGGATGGCCTGAAGCCGCTGGAAAAGCCCTGGGAACCCGTCCTCGAGGTCGCTGCAAGCGGATTGACGAAGCCGCTCTCCGCGCTGTTGCCGCTGCCGGGTGAAATGTTCGCCATGACCAGTGGCGACACGACGCAAATCGTGATCTACGATCCGAAAGAGCAAGATAAGCAACTTCGCTATTTTCTTAGTCCAAGTAAAATGTCCGTGGGGCCAGGAGCCTTTGCCGGCGGGCTACTGACGCCGTGCGTCAACGGCCAGGTTTTCTTGTTGGATCTGGAAGCGCGCGGCGAGATGGTCGAACCCTTGCAGCCCGCGGTCAAGGACGTCAGCAGTTGGAATTGGCGGACTCCGATAGCCGTGGATGATAAGCTGGCCGTGTTATGTGACGGCGATAGTCGGTTGATGGTGATCAATATCGGCACGGATACCAAGAAGGACAGCACGGATGTCCCGAAGAAGGCCCTGAGCGAAGTCGCGTCGGCAACGACGAAAAACGGCCTAGTCTCGCCGATCGTCGTCTTGGGCAATAGCGTTTATGTCGTCGATTCGACCAACAAGCTGCTGAGTTTTGAATTGCCGAATCTCACTCCGGGCAAGTCGCAGGTTCTAGGAGCGCGTTGCGTCTGGGGGCCACAGCGCGTGGGCAAGTTAGTACTCGTGGCCACTGAAAAGGGATCTTTGCCGACCGAGCAGGGCCGCTTGTTCGCGATTGACGAACGGCAGCAGGTGGTCTGGGAGTCGGTCTTGGGCTATGGCCCACTGGCCGGCTCGCCGTATCTTTCCGGTGACGAGATCTTTTTATCCGCTCGCAGCGGCATGGTCTGGCGGATCTCGGCGGCCGACGGCAAAGAGATTGGCAAGATCGATGCCGGCTGTCCCTTGGGCACCGGTCCGCTGGTCGTCGGCTCGCGAGTGATTATCGGCGGCCACGAGGGGAGCTTGCTGGAGGTGAAGAAGCCGTAGGTTACTCCGGCACCACGGCCACGAGTTCACGGCAGACGGCCTCGAAGTGGGCGGCGGATAGCGTTTGCTGCTCCTCGGCAAAACCGACGAGCAATGCCAGATCACAGAGCCGACGAGCAGTAGCGTCATGCTGCATCCCGACGGCGGTTACGGCGGCTTGCTCGGTGCCGATACGACCGTTCGCATCGAACCTGGATGTAACACGTATCTCATGGGCGTGTTCGCCGACGGGCATCCGATCGGAAAATTGCTTTCCAGCAACGGTTCCGCTCCAGCCACCGGGCCTGCGGTGAGACTGGCCGGAAGGTAGTGCCAGCGCCTTTCCCGTCATGCCGCTGCCGTGCGTCAAGCGTCTTCATGGCCATTTATGGTCATTCCCGGCGCAGCCGGTATTCGGCCCGTGCTTTAGCACGGGTTTTGGGATGACCGTGATCGACCGCCCCCCGCGTCCCGACCGCCGTAGGCGGTCGGGACGCGGGGGGAATGGGATGTTTTGGTGCAACCCGTGCTAAAGCACGGGCCGAATACCGCTTCGCGGATAAGGGTCGTAAACGACCCTCACATGACGGATTCTGGCGGCCGGTTATCGATCGCTCCGTGACGGCCTTTCTCAAGTGCGGCGATTTGCACCAGGGCTTCGCCCGCGTCCGCTGCCCAGACTGCCAGCATGAGATGTTCGTGGCCTTTTCCTGCAAGCAGCGCTGTACCTGCCCCTCGTGTCACCCAGTTGAAATCCGAAATCCGAAGCTCGAAATCCTAAACAAATCGGAAATACAAAATTCAGAATGACCAAAACACAGAGTCCCCCAGGTTTTGAACTTTTCCCCTTGAAATTTGAATTTGTTTCGGATTTTGCAGTTCGACGTGCTGCCGGGCATGGTCGCCGCGATCCAGACCCACGGGGAACTCCTGCACTGGCATCCCCACATCCATACCCTGGTGACCTGCGGGGCGTTTACGCCGGAGGGCGACTTCCTGGAAGTGCCGGAACTCGACATGGATCGCCTGCACGCGGCTTGGCGGGAAGCCGTGTTCGCACTCTATCTGGCGGAGGACAAGATCGGGCCGGAAGTCGTCGAGAACATGCGCACCTGGGGGCACAGCGGATTCAGTGTCGATCAGTCGGTTTTTTTGCCCGCAGACGACCTCGCGGGCATCCAGCGTCTGATGCAGTACATGACGCGCTGCCCGTTCAGCCTCTCGCGGCTGATCAAGGTGACTGAGAGCGGGCAGGTTGTCTACAA
>Ga0194056_10001553_pt1 | contig 12455 bp, 8 predicted proteins | sample SepL4413m_MetaG_FD_155458 | JGI IMG/M metagenome (GOLD analysis project Ga0194056, IMG submission 155458) | Anoxic zone freshwater microbial communities from boreal shield lake in IISD Experimental Lakes Area, Ontario, Canada - Sep2016-L442-13m | ecosystem: Environmental > Aquatic > Freshwater >...
CAATCACCAAGACTTGGCTTTGATTGCTATCACGAAGAGTTATGTTCGGGGTGAAACAATCTTCTCCGAAGGTCAAGCCGGAAGCGGCTTCTATGTAATTATAGGCGGGCGAGTGAAGATTTTCAAACTTTCTTCAGAAGGAAAGGAACAGATTCTTCACATATTTGGGCCAGGTGAACCTTTCGGAGAAGTGCCGGTATTCGAAGGACGGCGTTTTCCTGCCCACGCGGTTGCGCTGGAAGACAGTCGCTTCCTTTTTTTCCCAAGGACCTCATTTGTAGAACTAATCAAGAAAAATCCCTCACTCTCATTGAATATGCTGGCTGTGCTCTCCCGTCGCCTTCGCAGATTCACCGCTCTCGTTGACGATCTGTCACTCAAAGAAGTTCCAGGAAGACTTGCTGCCCATGTATTGTACCTCAGCGACAAAAAAGATGGCGCTAATGAATTCCCCCTGGATCTCCCGAAAGGCCAACTGGCAGGATTGCTGGGAACAATACCTGAGACTCTCTCTCGAATCCTCACAAAAATGGTTAAGCAAGGGCTGATAGAGTCTGAAGGACCTCGGATCAGGATTTTGGATCGTAAGGGTCTGGAAGATCTCGTTGAAGGCATACGGCGACTCTGAATTTACGAGGATAATTTTCTCGAATGCCCGCAAGAAAATACAGTGAAAGGCTCTGTGTCCTTTATAGGACTTACAATCGTCGCGAGTTTGTTCATCCGGACCCGCTGGAATTCCTTTATCATTACGATAACCTGAATGACCGGGAAATAGTAGGCCTCGTAGCTTCATCGCTGGCGTACGGGAGTGTGTTGCAGATATTAAAAAGCGTTTCGACGGTTCTTGAGAGGATAAGATCCCCGTACGAGTTTCTGTGCAATGCTTCGCCTGAAGAACTGCTCGAAACTTTCAAGGATTTCAAGTACAGGTTCACCACTGGCAATGAGTTGGCCTGGATGCTTTACGGGGTAAAAAAGGTTCTTGAGAGATACGGATCTCTCGGCTCCTGCTTCTCACAGGCATTCAAAGATGAACACGAGAACGTGCTTCCGGCTCTATCAGCATTCGTCAGAGAGTTATCCTCCGTATTCGACAGCAAACCACGCAGTCTCTTGCCTTCACCGGACGCCGGGAGCGCGTGCAAGAGGTTAAATCTGTTCCTACGCTGGATGGTGCGCTGCGACGAGGTCGATCCCGGGGGATGGAATACAGTCCCGCCATCCAAATTAATCATCCCCCTGGACATTCATATGCACAGGATCAGTCTGCAACTTGGACTCACTAAACGTAAACAGGCCGATCTGCGAGCGGCCGTCGAAATCACCTCTGCTTTCAAAGGGATTGAACCCGGGGATCCCGTTCGGTATGACTTCTCACTGACAAGGTTGGGAATCCGAGATGATCTAACCCCGGATACTTTCATACGAGACTGCACAAGAAATATACTGGTGCATTGAAGACACACGTAAAAAATTGACTTGGTCTTTCTGGATTGGGTCGGATTGGTACCCCATTCAGGGTCGTTCACATCGCGACTGAGTAGTGTCCATTTAAGACATCAGCTATTTTCCTGGAACGCCAAAACGCACTGTCTGCCCCTCTTTTACCCCATATTTTTTGCAGAAGCCCCCTTTGATCTCCAAGCAATATCTGCATGGAATCATAGATGGATAAACCCGGCCGGAATGAGGAGCAATATCTTCATAGACCAGCTTTATTACCCCGGCAGAGTCGATCCAAACGGCGTCAATAGGGAATTTCATCCCCTGCATATGGATGGCGTACTGGCCTGGAACCGTAAAATCCAGAAGCATTCCATCTTCATCGGTTATCCGATCCCAACCCAGGAGTCCTTCGCGCAGGGCTCTGTCCGTATCCGCGACTACAGCCTGAATGGTTCTGCCACCGAGAGCCACCATCACTCTACGCGATTTTGAGCCGTTCAATTGGTTTGATGTTGCCGCAGGACTATTTTCAGACGCAAGTGCAGGGAAAAGAACAGCGAACAGAAAGAAGTTAATTATGATTAAAGGTAAGACCAGCATGAATTTTATCATTCAATGGCTCCTGAGGCTCGAAATCTTGACAATCACATCATTGTATTGTAACTTTTTCCCGGACGAGGGGCCGTTAGCTCAATTGGTAGAGCAACTGACTCTTAATCAGTAGGTTTGGGGTTCGAGCCCCCGACGGCCCACCAAAAAGACCAGACACTTAGAGCTGAAATAATCCCCTGACGGTCAGAGAAAATCCGGGTTTAAGCCCGGATTTGTTATTTTTGGCTTACGTGCCTGGAACTGCCATTAGTACGAATGACAATGCTCTCCAGAATCAATAATAACAAATTGTCCCTTATTTACACAAAAATTATCGTTCACACAGATTTTCTGACGTTTCATTAACAGTGGCAAGAGAACCCTCTCTTCTGTTAAGGTTTTGGGGTCGGTTGATTCTCTACGATATTAAACTCCTTATGAAAGGGAAAAACATGCACCAGTTCGATAAAGATATCGTACTTGCTGAGCAAGAGCCTTTCCTTTTTAAAGTCAATTTGACCGACAACTGGTCAATTAATGGTAATCCCAACGGTGGTTATCTTATGGCCTTATTGGCCAATGCCATGTTGCAGCATAGTGGAAAAAAATCAACACCGATAATAACGGCAAATTTCATTTCGCGCTGTGTCCCTGGGACGGCCAGGGTTTCTGTCGAAAAGATTTCTCGTTCCAATCAATTTAATCGGTTTCAAGCTATACTGACCCAACAAGGAAAAGAGAGAATTCGAGCGTTTGGAACATTTGCAGGTGGAAAAGACGGATATGGTGAAAAAAGATATGAAAAACTTATGCCTGATATGGCTAATCTAGAGGAATGTATTTTGGTTCCGGAAATTCCGAATTACACGCTCTTCAGTCAGATAGACTTGCGTTTGGATCCAAGCTGTGCTGGGTGGATGGCGGGTAACTTGAGTGACAAGTCAGAACAAAGAGGTTGGATTAGATTTAAAGACTACCGGCGTTTTGATACGTTGTCACTATTCTTATTAGCCGATTCCTTCCCTCCTCCAATCTTGGCGAGTCAGGGTCTCGTTGCTTGGGTTCCTACGCTCGAGTTTTCGGTGAATATTCGTAACCTTCCCAGTACCAAATGGCTGAAAGGGTTTTTCCGGACCTCTTTCATAAACAACGGAATTCTCGAGGAAGACGGCGAACTATGGGACGAGAATGGAGAACTCATTGCAATTTCAAGACAGATTGCTCAATACCGAAAACACAACCCGTGACTTTAGAATGACCATGGTTGCTTAAGTTTTCCACAGCTATACCAATACTCTGGGCGTCCAGGAAGATTCATAGGCATGCCAGCCCGAACATCTGATAATGGACCGAACTCACTGGTGGAATCCAATGTGCGGAAGATTGATTCTAATCAGTCCTGGTAAACGACCACGTGCATAGCAACGTGGGTTTCTAAGTCCATCTAAAGTGTGATTGACGTCGGCAAGCTATACATCCACCTATGCCTTGCGTTCCGCCTCTCCAAATTCAACAGGCAGTGCCTCATCGATGAGCATGATAGGTATGTCGTCCTTGATCTCGTACTTGAGGCGACAGGCATAACAGATAAGCCCATCGCTATTTTCAGTGAGAACAAGGTCCCCCTTGCATTTCGGGCACACGAGTATGTCCAACAACTTTTGATTTACAGCCATGGCTTTCTCCCGATGAAGTAAGTTAGGTTGCAACGTCCTGGATCGAGGCCAACCCTCGCTACAAGGCAAGGCAGTTCCTTGTAGTAAAAGAAACCTCTTTCAGCAATCTTCTATATAACGATGAAGGCACCATTGCAAGCCTCAAAAAACTTTAGGTTGACCAAACAATGTCTCAATCAAATTTGGTCATGTGTTCAATGTTCTAAACGGATCAATGAGCATTATTTGATATTTGAAAATATTAACCATCGCATTAGTTAATAACTATATTCTATTGATATTTAATATTATTTGACATATCTCACTTAATGTGCTACGGTCTTAACGGGATTTTTTCTCGAAGGGAGAACCCTTCGGGAGGGATTACAGCGGTTCAGTCACACTGGAGATTCATTGGCTGCCAAGTTTCTCTGGTAGAGAAGTCTTGAGAGGATCAACATGATCACTAAATTGTTAGGCCGCACAATTCAAGCTGTCATGTGCATGGCCTTGCTTATTGCCGCAATAGCTGAGGCCATGGCCGACCCAGGAGAGATTACAGCGGTTCAGGTAGCGTCCGACTTGAAAAGTATAGTTGTCAGATCCGACGGACCTCTCGGTAAGCATGCAGCATTTGTAATTGACCGTCCTTTCCGGCTGGTAATTGATTTCGAAGCAACTAGTTTGGGAAAACTTCAAGGCAAAATCAGGGTGGACCGGGAACCGATCAGCGAGATCCGCCTGGGTTATCATAATGACCGCGCCCGAGTTGTAGTGGATTTCGGCGACCATCCTGTCCCGCCGTTTCAGATCGAAAGGGACAACAACCTGTTTATGGTGGTATTAGGAAAAAGCCCTGCCCTGCCTGGTAAAAATTCCAGCAAGGGATCGCCGGTTCCCAAGCCTCCTCCTTTGCGATCCGAAGCTCAGCCTCCAGTAAAGACCTCTTTGCCATCCGAAATGTCCACTCCGGAACGGCCCATCCCAAAGTCTGAAGTTCCTCGTCCGGAAAAGCTGCCAGTAAGGTCGGAAGCTCCGCTTCCGGAACGTATACCCCGAGATCCAGAGTCGTCCGCCGTGTCGGTAAAAACCGCTTATATGAAGAACAACCTCCTTATTGTAGAATTGGTAGACCCGAAGGATCCTAAACTCACTTACAGAATGGTCGTTGATCTCGATGTGGATGAGCTTAGTATCAAAGGTGCTTTACTGAGCGATGCCAAAGGCAATCTGAAGAAATTTGAGTTTTTTAAGAGCGAACCCGAGTCTAGAGGTAGTTCGGGATCCGAGAGCAAAATTACAGTAGGACCTCGCAAGAGTTCTCCCACCGGAGCATCGGATATTGACGAAGGGACATATAGGAGGGGCATGCCGACAGCCCGGACCGGGAAGCCTCCCGAAACAGCTTCCGGTGGGACCTGGCCGTTGCGCATTGAGGAATTCCGGCCCCAGTCACGCAGGGCGGAACGTTAATGTTTCGGGAGGACCTCGCAGGAGAAATCCTCCCTCAATCACCTCGGTTACCAAGTTGCCGGTTGTGGCCAGTGGTAATGTTCGAGTCAGGCACCACCCGGCAAATCAGGGTTCAATCCTTTGACCTATCAAATGCTGAAAAACACCTTCTGCAGCACCTTGGGCGTGTACCCGACCATGTCCAGATAGAGCGTTAGGCCGCCGTTAAAAAATGGCCAGCCGGCACCCAATATCATTGCAGTATCGATATCTTTAGGATCAGGCACAACTTTTTCTTTGAGGACAAGATCTATTTCAACCGTCAGAGCGGTCAGGAGCCTGTCCAGGATTTCTTCTTTCACGAACTCTTTTTGAGCTTTGTCCTTCCAGATCTCGGCCACTTTTGGATCGAGAGTCTTGCCCGGTCCCATACCCTGATAGATGCTGCTGATCTTCGCCCCTACCAGTTTCTTCAGGCGCTCATTAATAGGGAAGCGGTCAGGCCAGACCTTGTGGCACGTCTCCAAGACATGAAAGGCAACAGCCGGACCCACAAGACCAAGAAGGTCAAACGGGGCCATGGGTAGCCCTAACATGAGGAGTGCCTCATCTACTTGATTAAAGTCAGCACCCTCGTCAACGATTTCGAAGCAGTCGCTCAACAGTTTGGTCAGGAGCCTATTCACGAGAAACGCGGGGGAATCCTTTACCAGTATAGCGGTCTTCCTAATTTTTTTGGCACACTCGAATGCAGTGGCCAAAGTAGCGTCGTCGGTTCTGTCGCCCTTGATGATTTCAAGAAGAGGCAATACGGCTACAGGGTTAAAAAAGTGGAAACCTACCACCCGTTCCGGGTTCTGGAGCTTGGAAGCCATCTCAGTGATAGAGAGGCTGGACGTGTTGGTAGCGAGTATACAATTGGGAGAAACAACCGCTTCAGCTTGGGCAAAGACATCCTGCTTTACGTTCATCTCCTCGAACACTGCTTCGATGACAAAGTCGCAATCGGAAAAGTCTTGCCATTCAAGAGTGCCCATCAAAATGTGGAACAGGTGATCAGCCTTGGGTTTTGCCATTCGGCCTCTGCTAACCAGGGCCGACAATTCACCTTTGACATAACCGAGCCCTTTGTCCACGAACTCTTGTTTTATATCCTTCATGACCACAGGAACACCGTAGCGTCGCAGAAACAGTAGTGCCAACTGGGAGGCCATCAGGCCGGCTCCGATAATTCCTATCTTGTTAATGGGTCGTGGTTTCACCTCTTTGGGCCTACCTACTGGCTTCTTGGCCCGTCGCTGGATAAGGTCGAAGCTGTAAACACCAGCCTTGCACTGGCGACTCTTGATGAGATCGCCCAGAGCCTTGTCTTCATCCGCGAAGCATTCGTTGATACTTCTTTTAAGGTCGCATGCACTTTCGATGAGATCAATGGCCCGATATGGAGCTGGCGCAGCTCCGTGTACCCGCATGTCCACCAGACTGCGTGCCGCCTGGATTTGTGATTTCAACTTGGATACGTCCGGCGGTATTCTCTCCAACTTCTCCGACCCATCAATAAGGTGCTCCAGGAATGCCAGAGATTCATCAAAGAACTCCACTGAATCGAAAAGCCTATCTGCCAAGCCCATCTGGAAAGCTCTGGTTCCATCGATGAGTCGATTCTGGTTCAGAGGGTTGTAAACGATGAGTTCAAGCGCCTTCTCAGGTCCTAGCAGTCGAGGCGCTAGTGAGGAGCCTCCCCAGCCTGGAACCAACCCGAGGAAACACTCGGGAAACCCAACGGCGGTAACTGATCTTGAAATCGTTCGGTAGTCACAGTAAAGCCCTATCTCAAGACCGCCGCCCAAAGCAGCTCCGTTGATGGCTGCCAGAGTCGGGATTTTAAGATCCATTATTCTTTTCATTGCTGCATGGCCTGCAACCCCAATCTGACGACCTTGTTCAAATGTGTTGATAAACGGCACCTGCATGAGATCCGCACCGGCGGCAAAAATATAGTGTTTACCGCATAGCATCATCCCTTTTACATCTTTATCAGCCTCGATTTTGTTTATGGCCTCGTGCAAAGATGCCAAGGCCTTTTCGTCAAAAGTGTTGGGTTTGTTGTAATCTTCACCATTGTCCATAGTGACGAGAGCAATCTTGCCTACCCGCGAATTATAATAAGTTGTATGGAATAAAGTCGGTGCTTCAGCCATGGCGATTCCTTTCCATTCAGTCTTCCTTTTAACTGGGCCTTGAGAGCCTCAGTATTAATAGAGCGATAAACACGGCATGCTTTCTTCAACCTTTGGTCGTGTTTTCCGCAAACCGTATCCCGGCTGAGGTCCGGAACTAGACATCCTTTTCCTTCTTTCCCTTGTCTTTTTTTTCTTCCTTTTGGTCTTTCTTCCCGTTCCGCTGTAGATTCTTCCAGACCACGGTTCCTCCCTGGCCCAGTCCCACGCACATAGTGGTAATTCCGTATTTGACATCAGGGTGACTGGCAAACCCGTGCATGAGATGGCATGAAAGCCTGACCCCCGACGATGCGAGAGGGTGTCCGAATGCAATGGCTCCTCCATAAATATTCAGGCGGGGGTCATCAGGAAACTTGAGACCGAACTCCTCCATGAAGGCCACGGCCTGTACCGCAAAAGCCTCGTTAAGCTCTATCAACCCGATATCATCAATGGTGAGCCCGGCAATTTTAAGAGCCTTATGAGTGGCAGGAATCGGCCCTATCCCCATTATCTCGGGTCTGACACCAGAGTATGCGAATGCCTCGAGCTGCATTTTAGGCTCGACTCCCAGCTCTTCAGCCTTCTCTAAAGACATGAGCAGCGCCCCAGCCGCTCCATCGTTAAGGCCGGAAGAATTCCCCGCAGTTACCCTCCCCATAACCCGGAAAGGAGTTTTCAGCTTAATCAAGCCTTCCATGGTTGTTTCGGGACGTGGCTGTTCATCTTTGTCCGCTACCATCCAGCCCCCTTTTGTGTAAACAGTCATCGGCACTATCATTTCCGCGATCTTTCCAGAGCCGATGGCCTTGGCGGCCCTTTCCTGGCAGTAAAGCGAGTATTCATTCGTCATTTCCTTTGTGATCCGAGGGAACATGTCATGAAGATTTTCAGCGGTCTCCCCCATGGACATGGCGCTTGGATCAACAAGTTTGTCAGTCAGAAACCTGGGATTCGGGTCGGCAGTGGCCCCCATCGGATGGTGGCCCATATGCTCCACGCCTCCCGCAATGGCTACATCACAAGCTCCCAGGGCAATTTCAGAGGCAGCCGTTGTAATCGCGCTCATGCCGCCGGCGCACATCCGGTCGATGGAGTAACCGGCAGTCGTTTCAGGAAGTCCTGCCAGGATTACAGAGGTCCTTCCTAAGGTTAGACCCTGGTCTTTCTCCTGGCAAAATGCTCCCCAGGCGTTTTCTTCCACCAGTTCCGGCTTGACCTGCGGATTTCGTCTTAAAAGTTCTCGGATGACTTTTACCACCATGTCATCGGCCCTGGTGTTCCAAAAAATCCCTTTTTCTCCGGCCCGCCCGAACGCGGTCCGTATTGCGTCGACCAAAACCACTTTTCTTGATTTCATGTTTTGACTCCGATAATCCTTAGAATAGAGCAAACGATTCTTCAGGGAGATCAATAGCAGAGCGCTCACCGCTCATAATCGCCCTCGCCTTGCCCTTTGCCAAAGAAAGAATCGTATTGGTAAAGAACTGGGCCGAAGCCACCTTGCCACGGTAAAAAGCCGCGCTCCTGTTAGTCCTGAGTAGTTCAGCTTTCTTTTCCGGTGTGTCTGCCTTAGCGTCGCTGTAGAGTTCTTCGAGGCGACGATCCGCTATGATGGCCTGCCAAAGGAGCATGAACCCTACTGCTACGTCTCCGAAAAGTTCCAGATAAGGACTAGCGTAGAGTATGGGGGTTAAAAAGTCCTCGGTTATGCTCTTCAAACCAAAATAACGTGTGACTTCGATGAGTTGACGTCTGGCATCGTCAAATGGTTCGACAATGTCTTTCAACCGGTAATTCTTCTTGGCTATTTTGACTAGATTGCCGGTTTCCAAAACAATGCTCCTGAATAGTGCTCCTCGCTTATGACCCAGCTTACGGCCTACCAAATCAAGAGCCTGAATACCGTTGGTGCCTTCGTAGATTGACGTGATTTTGCAGTCACGCATGAACTGTTCGACCGGGTACTCTCTGCAATAGCCGTACCCTCCATGTATCTGGATAGCAAGCTCTGTCACCCTGAAACTCATGTCCGTACTCCAGGCCTTACAGACTGGAATTAATATATCCAGAAATCCCTGGTACTTAGTAGTCTCTTCTTCGGTCTTGGCAATATGTACTCTATCTTCACAATAACCAGCGTAATAAAGCAGGGCTCGGATCCCTTCAGTAACGCTCTTCATCCACATAAGCATCCGCCGAATATCAGGATGGTTAATAATAGGAATTTTGGGCGCCAGAGCGTCCTTCATCATGGTGATGTCCGGTCCCTGGAAACGCTCCTTTGCGTACCTCAAGGCATACATGTATGCAGCGCTGGCCTGGGCCAGACCCTGAAAACCAACTGCAAGGCGGGCTTCATTCATCATGTTGAACATGATTCTCATGCCTTCATTCTCTTTTCCCAACAAGAATCCGATGCAGTTGTCTTTTTCTCCGAAATTAAGGGCACATGTAGATGATCCGTGTATACCCATCTTCTTTTCAATTGCTGAGGTGACCACGTCGTTGTCAACAAGATTGCCGTCCTCAATCCTTTTCTTGGGAACGATGAAGATGCTGATACCTCTGGTTCCTGCAGGCGCTCCTTCCGTACGGGCCAGCACCAAGTGGATGATGTTTTCGGACAGATCATGGTCTCCGGCGGAAATGAAGATCTTGTTACCGGACATCCGATACGTGCCATCTTGATTCTTGACGGCCTTTGTCCTCAATGCACCGACGTCGCTACCGGCCTGGGGTTCGGTTAAGCACATGGTGCCGCACCACTCGCCGGTATACATTTTATCCATGAACGTCCTATGTTGATCTTCCGTTCCATATAGCTCTATCAGTCGTGCAGAGCCGATGGTGAGTCCGGGATACATCATGAGCGCTTGATTGGCTGCCACGAAAAGTTCCATAGTTGCACAGTACATAACGTTGGGAAACCCTTGTCCCCCCATGTCCTGTGAAACCGGCAAGGCTGCCCATCCGCCTTCGCAATAATGGCGATAAGCATCATGAAAACTCTCAGGTACCTTTACTTGCCCATTTTCAAGCTTTACTCCCTCCCCGTCTCCTTTGGAATTCGTTGGAACTAGTTCTTTTTCAGCAAGCTTTTGGGCCGCTTCCATAACCATGTCGAACATTTCTCTCGAAAACTCCGAATATTTTTCCGACTGGCAGAGTTCCTCGATGTTGAGTTGTTCATAAAGCACGAATTTGACATCGCGTTCATCGACGAGAATGTTAGCCATATGTTTTAACCCTCCTTGGCTGTTAGAACAAAAACGGCTTGATGCATGAGAAATAACCTTTCACTGGAAACGTGCCAAGATGTTGCACCTGTCCAGGCACGCGCCATCCTTTACACCAGACCCATACGCAGGGATCATTAGTAATCGCCTTTTCTACCCTGAACTCATAACGCGCATTTCAATGGACCGGGGTCAGACAGGCACTGACGAGATATCACCCAACATCCCATGATGAGCACCTTTCTTTGAGTATCAGGCTAATGAGTGCCTTAAGATCTCTTGTGAAAAACTATCTGACGATTCCGGTCCCCCAACCAAGAGTTGCTCGTTTGATATAGAATTTAACATCATGTAACTGAATTTCTCAACAAAAAAGATTCATTACTGAATCAGTAGAGTTTAATTTGATCATGTTGAACTTTTCCAGAACGGCAAGTTTTCGGAAGCTAAGGCAAGGCATCTGACTAAGGAAGAATTCCCAAGCGAGTTGGAAGCTTAAGCTTCTTATTATCTAGCGGTGCTCTAAGTGATATGATACTTCCGACACACAAAGGTTTTCAGACCCACTGGATCTTGGCGGCTGTTTGGCAAGACTTTTAGCCTTGCAGCCAATCTCTTTGACAAAGCCGTACCATGTCACTGCAAGGAATTTCTGGTAGCTCTCACTTTCATGGGTGGGAATGACCCACTTTATGGTTAGTCCTACCTCGGGAATGTTTATCTCTTCATAAGAGCGGGGGGCTTCAGGGTGAACTTTGCCGGGATTAGACCAAACACCAATTGTTTGTCCTTGGCTAAGCACTTCCACGCTGTCATATCCAAGGTCTCTCACTCCTGATTCCAGCAAAGATATAAGTGCGTCGAAAGAATCAGCCCTACAGATCCTAGCACTCATGAAAGATCGGTAGCTCGTGACGAATTGAAAATGAGGTCTATTTTCAATGGCTTTAACAAGGTTTTCGATTCTGTAGAGTTTGAGTACCGCCCCCAGCACTGCTACAACAAAAAAGCCTGAGACGATTGACAAAACTTTGAAGAATACGGACTGGGGACCGAGGACAAGGAAGAGGGTCATGGCGGCCAGGATAGAACTAAAGAAATAAAATATGGCCACAACGCGTCTGGGATTCCGGAACTTCTCCATGAGCCGATGGTGCAGGTGGTCGGCATCCGGCAAAAAAATCTTTCTCCCCGTAATCCATCTGCGGAGTACCGAGAGAATGACATCCAGAAGGGCTATGCTGAATGGAAGGAAGGAGATGAGGATCATTCCCATAGTCCCGGTGCGCTGGCCTGGATAGATTGCAGAACTGCTGGCTGCAAGGGTTCCCAGGAGAAATCCCAGAGTCAGGCTACCGCCGTCTCCCAAGTAGATAGAAGCTGGAGGAAAGTTAAACCATAGAAATGCCAGTAGGCTCCCTGAAATGGTAAAGCACACCGTTACGCTGAAAAAATCTCCCTTGAAAAAACCAATTATGCCACAAGTCATTGCGGCAAAAAAACAGACCCCTCCTGCTAGCCCGTCGAGACCGTCAATCAGGTTGATTGCATTTGTTACGACCAGAATTGCCAGTGCGAAAAGTGGAATTCCGAACCACGTAAAATCCACCGGACCCAACAACGGTATGGAGACCGTGCTTATCGTGTGCCCACCTAGTACGAGAATGACAACTCCAAAGACCTGGCCCAGAAGCTTCTTTTTCCAGCCAAGGGGCGCTTTGTCATCAATGACACCAAGAATGAGAATCCATGTAGATCCAAGAAAGAGAGAAAGCATTTGGAGTTTTTCAGGGTGGCCGACCTGGAGTTTCCCCATCATAACAATAGAATAGAAAAGGAAGAAAACT
>Ga0194056_10001554_pt1 | contig 12452 bp, 7 predicted proteins | sample SepL4413m_MetaG_FD_155458 | JGI IMG/M metagenome (GOLD analysis project Ga0194056, IMG submission 155458) | Anoxic zone freshwater microbial communities from boreal shield lake in IISD Experimental Lakes Area, Ontario, Canada - Sep2016-L442-13m | ecosystem: Environmental > Aquatic > Freshwater >...
GGTACGGATGCGTAAGCATTGCTTGATATCCATCTCGGATAAGTCGCCCTCCTCGAGATACTTGTTCATCATCTCTTCGGTTGCCTCGGCAGCGCTCTCTACCATCTTTGCACGCCACTCTTGCGCCAACGTCAACAGGTTACCTGGAATGTCTCGCAACTCAAACTTCATGCCCTGGGAAGCTTCGTCCCAATAAATTGCCTTCATTCGTACCAGGTCAATCACACCTTCAAATTTTTCTTCCGCACCAATCGGCAACTGAATTGGCACAACATTGGCACGCAAACGAGCGCGCATTTGGTCGTACACATTAAAGAAGTTGGCGCCCGAGCGGTCCATCTTATTGACAAAAGCCAGACGGGGCACACCATATTTGTTAGCCTGACGCCAAACCGTTTCAGACTGAGGTTGGACACCCCCGACGGCACAGTAGACCATGCACGCGCCATCTAGAACGCGCATGGACCGCTCGACCTCAATAGTGAAGTCGACGTGCCCTGGCGTGTCAATAATATTGATACGATGTTCTGGTAGGCTGGAATCCATGCCCTTCCAGTAACAGGTTGTCGCAGCCGAGGTGATGGTAATCCCACGCTCCTGCTCTTGCTCCATCCAATCCATTACGGCAGCGCCGTCATGCACTTCGCCGATCTTGTGTGATACGCCGGTGTAAAACAAAACGCGTTCAGTGGTCGTCGTTTTGCCTGCGTCTATATGCGCGCTAATGCCAATATTACGATATCTCTCAATTAATGTTTTCCGTGCCACAGTGATTACCTAATCTATATAAACTTTTAGAAACAGCTCAAACTCTAAAAACGGAAGTGTGAGAAGGCTTTGTTTGCTTCGGCCATACGATGCACTTCTTCGCGCTTCTTGACTGCGCCGCCACGACTTTCTGACGCATCAAGTAACTCTCCGGCCAGTCTCATTCCCATAGATTTCTCACCACGCTTGCGTGCAAAATCTTTCAACCAGCGCATAGCCAAGGCCATCCGACGCGAGGGACGGACTTCGACGGGAACTTGATAATTAGCACCACCAACACGACGACTCTTCACCTCAACCTGGGGCTTTACATTGGCCAGCGCAAGATTAAAAACTTCGATTGGATCTTTGCCGCTTTTTTTAACAATTTGCTCTAGGGCACCGTAAAGAATGCGCTCTGCAACAGACTTCTTGCCAGCCGTCATCAAGACATTAACAAACTTGGAAAGCTCTTGATTGCCATATTTTGGATCTGGCAAAATCTCGCGCTTGGGGACCTCTCTACGTCTCGGCATATCTTAAACCTCGTAATTGTCTAGCTAATTCAAAAAAATTACTATTCTCAATCGCTTAAATTCTGCTTAATAAATCACGCTTTTTTAGGACGCTTTGCGCCGTACTTGGAACGGGACTGTTTGCGATCCTTAACCCCGGCAGTATCTAAGCTACCGCGCACCATGTGATAACGTACACCTGGCAAATCTTTTACTCGACCGCCACGTATTAACACGACCGAGTGCTCCTGTAGGTTATGGCCCTCACCGCCAATATAGGAAATAACCTCAAAGCCATTCGTCAAGCGAACCTTGGCAACCTTACGCAGGGCAGAATTTGGCTTCTTAGGAGTGGTCGTATACACGCGAGTACAGACTCCTCGCTTCTGAGGGCTGCCGCCCAGCGCGGGGACCTTGCTTTTCAACGGCTCGGCAGCGCGAGGCTTGCGTACTAATTGATTGATAGTTGGCATTAAGTTATCCTAAAAATTCCTAATCATTGATGACACAAAAACATATCAGTCGTTGCCAAAATCGTACCGTATTTTTTCGGTTACGAGCGGGCAAAATGACCGAGCATTTTACGGAGGCACGCCCCGCCTGTCAAGCGGGCTAATTATCCTGCGTTACCGCGGCAAACTCTTTTTCACCCAACACCTCGATCGTCTTACCATGTTCCTGCTTACGTCTGGCAGTGTGGTACGCCAGCCCAGTGCCAGCCGGAATCAAGCGGCCAACAATAACGTTTTCCTTCAACCCGCGCAATTCATCCCTCTTACCCATAATCGCGGCCTCGGTTAGCACGCGCGTAGTTTCTTGGAAAGACGCCGCAGAAATAAATGAATCGGTAGATAACGAGGCCTTGGTTATTCCTAGCAACATGTACTCATAGGTTGCCGGCTGTTTGCCATCGGCTACGACACGCTCATTTTCTTGCAGCAAATCGGCGCGCTCAACCTGTTCCTTTGGAATGAATCTTGTGTCGCCCTCATTTACAACCTGCACTCGACGCAACATCTGACGCACGATCACCTCGATATGTTTGTCATTAATTTTTACGCCCTGCAAGCGATACACGTCTTGCACCTCATCGGCAATGTAGCGCGCCAATGCTGCCACACCAAGCAACCGTAAAATGTCATGTGGATCACGTGGTCCATCCACGATCACCTCACCTTGAGTCACTATCTGCCCATCGTGCACCAACACGTGCTTATCCTTGGCAATTAAGAACTCATGTGCCACACCATCCACATCGGTAATAACCAAACGTTGCTTGCCCTTGGTATCCTTGCCAAACGATGCCGTCCCGGTGACTTCCGCTAATGTGCCTGCATTCTTGGGTGAGCGAGCTTCAAATAGCTCCGCCACACGTGGCAGACCCCCAGTAATGTCACGCGTCTTACTGCTTTCTTGCGGAATACGGGCCAACACCTCGCCCACGCCAACGTCCTGACCGTCTTCCACGGTAATAATGCAACCCGTCTGGAATGTCACCGAGATTGGTAGCTCGGTACCGGCAATCTTAATCTCACGTCCCTTTTCATCGAGCAGACGTACCAGAGGTCGCAACAATCCTTTGCCCTGAGTTCCGGCAAGCTTTGGGTCCACAACAAGCGTAGACAATCCAGTCACCTCATCGATTTCCCTGGTGACAGTAACGCCCTCCTTGACGTTCTCAAAGCGAGCGCGGCCAGCGTACTCAGTAATAATGGGGCGAGTATGCGGATCCCATGTTGCCAATATCTCACCTGCGCGAATCATGCTGCCCTCTTTGGCGGTTAGCATTGCACCGTAGGGAACCTTGTGGCGTTCGCGTTCGCGTCCATGGTCGTCAGTAATCATCACCTCGCCGCTACGTGCAACCACTACCAATTGATCTCGTGTATTGCTGACGGTACGCATGTTCGTGCTGTACCTAATCTGACCATTGGATTTACCCTCTACCTGACTTGCTACCACGGTACGAGATGCAGCACCACCGATGTGGAAGGTACGCATGGTCAACTGAGTGCCCGGCTCACCGATAGATTGCGCAGCGATTACGCCAACCGCTTCGCCCACTGTCACGGGACCACCTCGACCCAGATCGCGACCGTAACATTTAACGCACAAGCCATGACGTGTTTCACATGTCAGTGGCGTGCGAACGTGCACCTCGTCGATACCCAAAGACTCAATCCTGTCCACCATATCTTCGTCCAGCAGGGCACCAGCCTCGTACAGGGTTTGACTGCTTTCTGGATTAATTATTTCCTTGCTGGTAACTCGGCCCAGTATGCGCTCACGTAACGCCTCAATCACCTCGCCACCCTCAACCAACGCCTTCAATGCGGCACCATTACTTGTACCGCAGTCCTCCTCAGACACCACCAAGTCTTGAGTTACATCCACCAAACGACGTGTGAGATAACCAGAGTTTGCAGTCTTCAGGGCTGTGTCGGCCAATCCTTTCCGCGCACCGTGGGTGGAGATGAAGTACTGCAACATATTCAACCCCTCGCGAAAGTTAGCGGTAATCGGGGTTTCGATAATCGACCCATCTGGCTTCGCCATCAGGCCACGCATACCAGCCAATTGACGGATCTGCGCTGCGGAGCCACGTGCGCCAGAGTCTGCCATCATATAGATAGAGTTGAAGGACTCCTGCATCACTGCCTTGCCCTTTGTGTCGGTGACCTGCTTGCCACTGATGCGATCAACCACTGGCTCGCTACCCAGCTGATTCATCATGGATTTTGCAACTAGGTCACCAGTGCGACCCCAGATATCGACCACTTTATTGTAGCGCTCTCCCTGTGTTACCAGGCCGGACGTGTACTGCACGTCAATCTCACGGACTTCTTTTCCTGCCGCTTCAATTAATTCATTTTTCTGAGGAGGCACCAACATGTCATCCAAACAAATTGAAATGCCGGCACGAGTTGCATAAGTAAAGCCCGTGGTCATCAGCTTGTCGGCCATAATTACGGTGCTGCGCAAGCCACAACGAGTGAAGCTCGTGTTAATCAGCTTAGAAATTTCTTTTTTCTTTAATGTCTTGTTGATCAAACTAAATGGCAGGCCAGCCGGCAAGATATCTGACAGAATGGCACGCCCCACGGTAGTCTCGTAGCGTGTTAGTTTTTCATGGGTTTCCTTGTTGTCATCAAAGGTATATTCCTTAATGCGCACCATCACCCTAGCGTGCAAGTCGGCATAGCCAGACTCATACGCACGCAGCGCTTCCGACACGTTGGCAAACAAGGACCCCTCACCCAACGCGCCGACCTTTTCGCGCGTCATGTAGTACAACCCCAACACAATATCTTGCGACGGAACAATGATCGGCTCACCGTTGGCTGGTGATAGCACGTTATTCGAGGCCAGCATTAAGGTGCGGCACTCCATCTGAGCCTCCAATGACAGTGGCACATGGACCGCCATCTGATCGCCGTCAAAGTCAGCATTAAAGGCCGTACAGACCAACGGGTGTAATTGAATTGCCTTGCCTTCAATTAGGATTGGCTCAAATGCCTGAATACCAAGACGGTGTAGCGTAGGCGCTCGGTTCAACAGCACCGGATGCTCGCGAATAACATCCTCCAAGATGTCCCATACCACTGGCTCTTCCGCCTCCACCATGCGCTTACCAGCCTTGATGGTTGTGGCCAACCCAAGAACCTCTAGCTTGTGAAAAATAAATGGCTTGAACAACTCCAGCGCCATTTTTTTTGGTAGGCCGCACTGATGTAACTTTAGTTGCGGGCCCACTACGATCACAGAGCGGCCGGAGTAATCCACGCGCTTGCCTAGCAAGTTCTGACGGAAGCGTCCGCCCTTGCCCTTGATCATGTCAGCCAATGACTTCAGTGGGCGCTTATTGGCTCCAGTCATTGCCTTACCCCGACGACCGTTGTCCAACAACGAATCGATCGATTCTTGTAGCATGCGCTTTTCATTGCGCACAATAATTTCTGGCGCCTTCAGCTCCAAAAGGCGTTTTAGACGATTATTTCTATTGATTACACGACGGTACAAGTCATTCAGATCAGAGGTCGCAAAGCGACCGCCATCCAGTGGCACCAAGGGACGTAGCTCTGGTGGCAGCACAGGAAGCACCAGCATGATCATCCACTCTGGCTTAATACCAGAAACCAAAAATGCCTCAAGAATCTTCAGGCGTTTCGCATATTTTTTAATCTTTGTTTCAGAACTAGTTTCCTCAAGGTCTGCGCGCAGCTTCTCAACTTCAGCCGGCACATCCAGCATGTGCAACAGTGTACGTATGCCTTCCGCTCCCATTACCGCAGAAAACTCATCACCGTGCTCTTCCACCTTGTCACGGTAGTCGTCCTCGGAGAGAATCTGAGCGCGCTCAAGTGTCGTCATCCCAGGGTCGGTTACCACATAGGCTTCAAAATACAGAACGCGCTCTATGTCACGCAACGTCATATCCAGAACCATACCCAAGCGTGACGGCAACGACTTAAGGAACCATATATGCGCCACCGGGCTAGCCAGCTCAATGTGCCCCATGCGCTCACGACGCACCTTTGACAACGTTACTTCCACGCCACATTTCTCGCAGATCACTCCGCGATGCTTTAGGCGCTTGTACTTACCGCACAGACACTCATAGTCCTTGGTTGGGCCAAAAATCTTAGCGCAGAACAAGCCATCACGCTCCGGCTTAAAGGTTCTGTAGTTAATGGTTTCCGGCTTCTTTACTTCGCCATATGACCAGGAACGAATTTTTTCCGGCGAAGCCAGTCCAATCTTGATCGCATCAAACTCTTCGTTTTGCGTTACTTGTCTGAATAAATCTAATAATGCTTTCATGTGCAACCCCCAAATATTAGGCAGTGATGTGATGTGCGCGCAGCGCACTGATGCCCACTACTAATGACGAACCAAATCTACATCAATACCCAAGGAACGAATCTCCTTGGTTAGCACATTGAATGACTCCGGCATACCAGCGTCAATCTTGTGGTCACCCTTAACAATGCTCTCGTAAATCTTTGTGCGTCCACCTACGTCATCTGATTTGACCGTAAGCATTTCTTGTAGCGTGTATGCTGCACCGTATGCCTCCAGTGCCCACACTTCCATCTCACCGAAACGCTGACCACCAAATTGCGCCTTGCCGCCCAACGGCTGCTGTGTCACCAGGCTGTACGGGCCGGTCGATCGCGCGTGCATCTTGTCGTCCACCAAGTGATTCAACTTCAGTACGTGCATGTAACCAACCGTAACCAGCCGATCAAAGGCAACTCCAGTGCGTCCATCAACCAGATTAATCTGGCCCGAACGTGGCAAGTCTGCCAACTCCAGCATATCCTTGATCTCATCCTCATCCGCGCCATCAAACACCGGCGTAGCGAAGGGCACACCATCACGCAGATTACGGCATAGCTCAAGCACCTCGTCGTCGCTAAATGCGGAGATCTCTGCCGCTTGGTCGTGCATATAAATCTTGCCGAGGAATGTACGTATTTTTGCAATCTTGGCCTGCGACTCCAGCATCTTCCCAATTTTTTGTCCCAGACCTTTTGCCGCCCAGCCCAAATGGGTTTCCAGTATCTGCCCCACGTTCATACGTGACGGAACGCCAAGTGGATTTAGTACTATATCGACTGGCGTCCCATCCACCATGTGTGGCATATCTTCCACAGGAACAATACGTGACACCACGCCCTTGTTGCCATGACGGCCGGCCATCTTGTCCCCGGGCTGCAAGCGACGCTTCACTGCCACGTACACCTTGACCATCTTCTGCACGCCAACCTGCAGCTCGTCACCTTGAGTTAGATTGCGCTTCTTTAATTCAAACGCCGCATCAAATTCAGCGCGTTTCTGCGTTAACCCCTCCTTAACCTGCTCCAGCTGAGAGGCGGCATCTTCTTTGCCGAGTCGTATATCAAACCATTGGTGATGCTCTATGCCAGCCAAGTAGTCTTTGGTTAACTTCGTGCCCTTGGCTAACTTCTTTGGTCCGCCGTTGGCTATTTTGCCCAATAACAATTTGCCCAAACGGGTGAAGACGTCGTCCTCAACGATGCGCATTTGATCGGCCAAGTCTTTTTTGTAACGCCTTAGTTCGTCATCAATGATCTGTTGCGCACGCTGATCACGCTGCAAGCCTTCTCTGGTAAACACCTGCACGTCAATCACTGTTCCAGAAATACCGGCCTGCACACGTAGGCTGGTATCCTTAACATCTGAGGCCTTCTCGCCAAAAATGGCGCGCAGTAATTTTTCTTCCGGGGTGAGTTGAGTTTCGCCTTTGGGTGTCACCTTGCCCACCAGCACATCACCCACCTCCACTTCCGCGCCAATGTGCACAATGCCACACTCATCTAGGCGTGCCATCTGCCCCTCGGACAGATTTGGAATATCACGGGTTATCTCCTCCGACCCAAGTTTGGTGTCACGTGCCACCACCGTAAGCTCTTCTATATGGATAGAGGTGAAGCGATCTTCCGCCACCACACGCTCCGAAATTAAGATCGAGTCTTCGTAGTTGTAGCCGTTCCATGGCATAAATGCCACTAAAACGTTTTGACCCAAAGCCAGCTCACCCATGTCCGTGGAGGCGCCGTCAGCGATCACGTCATCACGTGCAATTAGATCCCCCATCTTCACCAACGGGCGTTGATTAATATTGGTGTTCTGATTTGAGCGAGTGTACTTAGTCAAATTATAAATATCGACACCGACCTCGCCGTGCGTGGTCTCGTCGTCATTGACGCGTACCACAATACGACCAGCATCCACGTAGTCTATGCGCCCACCGCGCCATGCTTGCACGGTGGTCCCCGAATCGACGGCCACAGTACGCTCGATCCCAGTTCCAACCAACGCTTTTTCTGCACGTAAACACGGCACAGCCTGACGTTGCATGTTGGCACCCATCAATGCCCTGTTCGCGTCATCGTGCTCCAAGAATGGAATCAATGCCGCCGCAACCGATACCACCTGGGCGGGCGCCACATCCATATACTCAATCTGGTCGGGGGAAGCCAACACAAACTCGTTGTGCTGCCTGGATGAAATTACATCATTAGTAAATCTTCCCTTGTTATCTAGATCGGCATTGGCCTGGGCAATAGTGAATTTACCCTCCTCGATTGCGGACAAGTACTTCACTTCATCGGTTGCCTTACCCTTGGTCACCTGACAGTACGGTGTCTCGATAAATCCATAATTATTAATACGTGCATACAACGCCAAGGAGTTGATCAACCCAATATTTGGACCCTCTGGCGTCTCAATCGGACACAGACGACCATAGTGTGTCGGATGCACGTCACGCACCTCAAACCCAGCGCGCTCACGGGTCAATCCGCCCGGTCCAAGCGCAGAAATTCGACGCTTGTGCGTCACCTCGGACAAGGGGTTGGTTTGATCCATAAATTGCGACAACTGACTAGAGCCAAAGAACTCCTTGACTGCTGCAGAAATTGGCTTCGCGTTAATCAGGTCATGTGGCATCAGATTGTCTGCCTCGGCCTGACCCAAGCGCTCTTTAACTGCACGCTCAACACGTGCCAACCCAGTGCGGAACTGATTTTCAGCTAACTCACCCACAGCACGTACACGCCGATTACCTAAGTGGTCGATATCATCAATTTCACCACGCCCATTTCTTAACTCAACCATTATTCTAATAACCGCCACAATATCTTCATTAGACAAAGTGATCGGACCAGTCAGCTCATCCGATCCAACGCGACGGTTAAACTTCATACGTCCCACGGCTGACAGGTTGTATCGCTCCTCAGAGAAGAATAGGCCATTAAATAAATTCTCTACCGCATCCTCTGTCGGCGGCTCGCCTGGACGGATCATGCGATAAATAGCAACTCGTGCCGACCACTGGTCAGTGGTTTCATCAGAGCGCAAAGTCTGTGAAATATAGCCACCTTGGTCAAGATTGTTGATATACAACGTGTGAATCTTTTTCACTCCAGCCGCGTGCAGCTTGGCCAGAAGCACTTCATTAACCTCATCATTGGCGGTAGCGATAATCTCACCGCTATCTTTGTCTATCACGTTATGCGCTAGGACACGCTCAAATAGAAAATCTTCTCCCACGGTTAGCTTGTCAATACCCGCCTCTTGTATCTCACGGATGTGGCGAACGGTAATGCGCTTGCCGCCAGGTACAATCAATTTTCCGGCTTTGTTCAGAATATCAAAGCGTGCCATCTCACCACGCAATCGCTCTGGCATCACTTCGAACTGGATGCCTTTCTTGCCAATATGGAAGGTGTCAAACTCAAAAAAAGCGGACAGTATATGTTCGTTTGTGTATCCCAATGATTTCAAAAGGATTGTTACCGGCATTTTGCGGCGACGATCTATTCTGAAATAAACGTAGTCTTTAGCGTCAAACTCAAAATCTAACCACGAACCACGGTATGGAATGATGCGTGCGGAGAACAGCAACTTGCCTGAGCTGTGCGTTTTGCCGCGGTCATGCTCAAAAAATACACCAGGTGAGCGATGCAACTGCGACACAATTACACGCTCAGTGCCATTAATAACAAACGAGCCTGTGTTCGTCATCAGCGGTATCTCGCCCATGTACACCTCTTGCTCCTTAACCTCTTTCACAACGGTTGGCTTGGAAGCCTCTTTGTCAAACAGGGTCAAGCGTACACGCGCACGTATCGGAGATGCGTAAGTTAAGCCACGCTGCTGGCACTCCTTGACATCAAATGGTGGCATGCCCAAGTTGTAACTAACAAAATCAAGGCGTGCATACTTGTTATGACTTTCAATCGGGAAGATAGAGTGAAACGCCGCCTGTAGCCCATCATTAATGCGCTGCTCTGGTGGTACGCCAGCCTGCAAAAAGGCGCTGTAGGATTCCAGCTGCGTTGACAGTAAAAATGGTATCGGCAGGGCGCCAATACGTTTCGCAAAACTTTTACGAATACGTTTTTTTTCAGTAAACGAATAACTCATGATATCTCCACGACCGAGGGAAAAGATAAGGAACAAAAAACGTCTAAAAGTTTGCTGTTCGCTATCTTCTTAAAACACCAAAAGGCTGGCGGATATCCGTCAGCCTTTTGGCACATACGACATTTACTTAATTTCAGCAGTTGCGCCCGCTTCAATCAGCTGCTTTAAGATGGCATCAGCATCAGCTTTGTTAACGCCTTCTTTCACTGGTTTTGGCGCACCATCCACCAGATCTTTTGCCTCCTTGAGTCCAAGGCCAGTAATTGCGCGAACCACCTTGATCACGTTTACTTTGCTATCGCCAGCAGAGCTCAGCAGCACGGTAAATTCAGTTTGCTCAGCGGCGGCGGCGGCGGCAGCGGGTGCCGCAACTGCAACTGCAGCGGCAGACACGCCAAACTTCTCTTCCATTTCTTTAATCAATGCAGACAACTCAAGCACGGTCATTTGTGAAATTGTGTCCAGAATGTCAGCTTTATTAACAGCCATGTCGATCTCCTAATATTTAATTCAAAAGTTTTATAACGGTGCTAAGCGGAGGCCATTTCGGCTTCCTTCTTGTCACGAACAGCTGCCAAAGTACGCACAAATGTGCTGGCTGCAGCATTCATGGTTGCCATCAAGCGTGCAATCAGTTCGTTTCGACTTGGAATAGCTGCCAACACAGCGACCTGCTCCGCAGACATCAAAGAACCAACCATTGCGCCTGCCTTAATAACAAGCTTATTGTTCGTCTTGGCAAACTCATGTACTATTTTTGCTGCCGCAACAGGATCAGCGCTTATGCTGTACACCAACGGGCCGACCATTTTTTCAGCCAGGGCCTCAAATGGGGTACCCACTACAGCACGACGCGCCAGTGTATTTTTCAATACATGAAAGTACACTCCAGACTGACGGGCATTAGCACGCAACTTAGTCATGTCACTAACTCCTATACCGCGATGCTCTGCCAGTACTATTGTCTGAGCCTGTGTCACCTGTGCATTGACCTCAGTCACTATTGCTTGTTTTTCTTGCAGATTAAGACCCAAGCGATTCTCCATCTTCATAATTGGCACACAAAACAAGCTTTGTGGTCCATCGTTAAAAACATGCCATGCAGCCATAGGGGCAACATAAAAAAACACTGCCTCTGGTTACTACAGGCACACTATCTGCGTAGGTGTTGTGGCATAAAAGGCAATATTGCTGCTGCCAAACGCCTCTCCATTAAACCCTATCGGGTGCCTACGGTCTTTGATAAGCTGCCGATAAAACCAGCAGTTCAAAGTCTTTTAAAGTGACACGACAATCAATCATGTCACTAATTTTCAATCACACTACACGCTGTCGAACTCAAAGGTACCGCCAGCACACGCCTACCCTGTAAAGCTAGCTTGCTCGATCCGAATACCAACACCCATGGTGCTAGAGATAGACACCTTCTTTAAATAAACACCCTTGGCGGTCGTTGGCCGGGCTTTGTTTAGGGCATCAATTAGTGCCAACAAATTCTCACGTAACGCCTCTGGCGCAAACGATGCACGCCCAATGGTGCACTGCACAACGCCATTCTTATCGGTACGATATTGCACTTGACCAGCTTTAGCATTTTTCACCGCACCCGCGACATCAACAGAGACCGTACCTACCTTAGGATTTGGCATCAACCCACGAGGGCCCAAGATCTGACCTAGCTGACCAACAATGCGCATGGCATCAGGCGAGGCTATCACCACATCGAAGTCCATATTGCCGGCCTTAATGCTATCCGCCAGGTCTTCAAAGCCAACAATGTCTGCACCAGCAGCCTTGGCCTCATCAGCCTTGGCGCCCTGAGCAAAAACGGCAACACGCACTGTTTTGCCAGTACCCTTAGGCAATACCACGGCACCCCGCACCAACTGATCAGACTTACGTGCATCAATACCTAGGTTGATCGCTATATCTATAGACTCATCAAACTTGGCCTGAGCAGTTTCCTTAACCAAGTTCAATGCCTCGTCCATTGGATAGGTTTTGTTCCGATCAACCTTGGCAACCAGGCCTTTATAACGCTTAGAGCAATGTGTCATTTTATGCGCCCTCCACAACAATACCCATGCTGCGCGCGCTGCCAGCAATGGTTCGTACTGCAGCATCCATATCGGCGGCGGTCAGATCTGGCATCTTAGTTGTTGCAATGTCTTCTGCTTGCTTACGAGTGAGCTTGCCAACCTTATCGGTATGTGGTTTTGGACTACCCTTCTGCAC
>Ga0194056_10001557_pt1 | contig 12434 bp, 11 predicted proteins | sample SepL4413m_MetaG_FD_155458 | JGI IMG/M metagenome (GOLD analysis project Ga0194056, IMG submission 155458) | Anoxic zone freshwater microbial communities from boreal shield lake in IISD Experimental Lakes Area, Ontario, Canada - Sep2016-L442-13m | ecosystem: Environmental > Aquatic > Freshwater...
GTGTTAAAAAATGTTTGAAATCCATGTGTTTATCCTTCAAGTGAAAATGCAACGGGTACTACAATCCAAGCCGATATTCTCTGTTCACCACGTTGAGCCGGAACAAAGCGCAATTTTTTAACGGTATCCAGTGCCGCTTGATCCAGCCGGTTGAAACCGCTACTTTTTCGCATTACTACTTGTGCAACTGTGCCATCGCTATTGATCATGGCACGTAGCAGTACCCGGCCTTGTTCACCAAGTTCGCGTGAAGCAGGGGGGTAATCCGGTGCCGGGTTATTCAGATAGTCCGCATTAAGATTTGGCAGAGTGACAGGCGCGTTGTCGGCAGTACTATCTGGTGTAGTAGCTATTGCCAAGGGCATCGGGTTGACTGTCGCAATTGTCGGTGGTTCTGCAAGAGTGTTCTGCGACGGTGTCATAGTCGATTCCGCTTCCGGACTGGATGCCGCGATAACCGGTTTCGAAGCCGCTGCCTTTTTGGATTTTAGTTTGGGTGTAACGGCTGGTTTTACAGTAACTTGTTTAGGTTGGGGTGCAGGTTTGACAGGTTCTGCATGAGATGGCGAACTGCCAAGCCATTCCACCATGATGGGTTTTGGCGGTGTAATGATTTGACTGGTTTCGACCATCGGAGTCGTAAAAATCCACGGCAAATGTAGTGTCAGGGTTATCAAAATACCAATCAGGTATTCATTGCGCGTTAAAGATGCGTATAAATTCAAACGACCGTATTTATTGGGTCGATTTTTGGCGGCTGTATCAGGGTGTGTGTTGCTATTTTTAACAACGGTCAATAGTCTGGTAACGGATAGTTGATTGTTTGAAACCGAACCAAGGTTTTGTGCTGAAGTTGGAAAAGCTGATTTCTTTAGAAAATGTACTGTCATAACCATACCTTGAGTTTAAATAAAGGCTGGCTGGCTTCCTGATCCAAATGGGCAAGGTGGCTGGCTGTGCCGCTGATAAGCGGGTTTGAACTATTTGGTCAAAATCAGTTTGCCGTTACTGGTAATTCGGAGACGATAGTCATCGCCCTGATGCTCGATGATAATTTCATTTTGCGTACCGAATAGTTGTTGACAGTTAAATCGAGGTTTACCTGTGCCAATGTCTCGCCGGTCTTGCGATTTGATTAAATCAGGTGTCTGATTATTAATTGGGATTTTCATTTTTATAAGTACAGTAAGTTATTTATTTAATCAGTTTAATTGCATTAGCTCTGTTGGTTTGGTTTCGGGCATGTTGATGTCACTGACGTGAAGCCAATGGTCATGCACTGATTCGATTATTGAATAACTAAACAGGTGTGGCAATAATAGCAAAAGAACTATTGCTTGTAAATAAGAATGATTATTATTTGCAAGCAAACAATAGGGGTTATATTTTTTTATGAGCTCCAACTAAAAAAACATTAACCGAAAAGTTGGCTACCCACTTAAGGCGGGACAGTTTAAAGGTAACTCGCAATAAATAACCGCACTCTATCGTTCCCACGCTCCGGCGCGGGAATGCCGACAGTGACGCTCCGCGTCACGCAACGCTGGAGCGTTGCCGGATGAATTCCCACGCTGAAGCGTGGGAACTAGGCGTATCTTGGGAGGATATTTTCTGCGTGCTGCCAAAGTTAAGCCTTGCGGGCTTGTCCCGCCTTAAGTGGGTAGCCGCTATAAGCAGGCTTTATTTATTGCCTTAAGTCTTTAACAACGCGCACGACTTCATTATCATCGGCAATGGTTTCTATACTAAAACCCAGCTTGGTAACCAGTGACAACATCGGTTTGTTAATAACCAAAACTTCCCCTTCAAAAAAAGAGATGCCTTTGGCTTTGGCGGTCTGCATTAAGGTGGTCATGATTTTGGAACCTATGCCCAAACAATGGCAATCGTCAGCAACCACCAGTGCAAACTCAACTGAATTACCGTCCGGGTTCATTAAGCAGCGGCCAACACCCAGTTCACTGGGCATGTTGGCATCGTCAGTGACGGCAACAAAGGCCATTTCACGGTCATAATCGATTTGCGTGAAGCGGACTATCATTTCCGGTGTTAATTCTTGTAACGCTTGCATAAACCGAAAATATTTCGTGCGTTCGGACAAACGATTATGGAAATCTTTTTCTAAAATGGCATCTTCAGGACGGATAGGGCGAATGGTGATATTAACGCCGTTGTTTAATTGATGATACTGGATTAATTCATGCGGATAAGGATGAATCGCCATGTGCGAATAGCGGGTAAGCTGATGCGATACTTGCGCTTTAATGCGGGCATCAACCGCCATTACACCGGTTTCATCGACAATCAACGGATTAATGTCTAGCTCTAAAATTTCCGGCAGTTCACTGACCATGGTTGATATATTCAGCAGCACATTAATCAGGGCTTGTTTATTGGCGGGCGGTAATTGACGAAAGGCCGCCAGATATTTGGCCGCTTTGGTTTTGGCAATCATTTGCTCAACCATGTAGGCGTTGAGTGGCGGCAGGGCGACGGCATTGTCTTTTAAAATTTCGACCATAGTACCCCCCAGACCAAAACTGATGGCAGGGCCAAACACCGGATCTCTTACCACGCCTATCATCAATTCGCGACCATTGGGACTGCGGAACATGGGCTCGACAGTCATGCCGACTTCAGTTATCTCGGGATGCAATTTTTTAATCGCGGCTTCCATTTCCGTATAGTGACGGGAAATATCCTGGACGCTGTTAATGTTAAGCCGGACGCCGCCAATATCGGATTTGTGGCTAAACTCTGCCATATTAACCTTTAAAACGACCGGAAACCGTAAGGTTTCACCGGCAATCATGGCGTCTTTTACACTGGATACCTTGATGGTTTGGGTGACCGGAATATGGAAAGCAGCCAGTATGGCCTTGGATTCCTGAGCCGTTAACACCTGACGGCCTTCTGAAAGGACGCGCTCAATAATTAAACGGGAACCTTCAACATCGGGTTTTGCAAGTTCATCGGTAGGTGAAGGGATTTGTTTTAGCAAAATCTGATTCTGGGCATACTTGGCCAAAAATGAAAAGGCATCGACTGCCACTTCAGGGGTGCTAAAGTGGGCTACCCTGCTATTGGCAAAAAGATCGCGGCCTTCCTGAACCCTTTCGCCACCTGTCCAGGAGGCTAATACCGGCTTTTTGCTGGTTTTGGCACCCTCAATGATGCTGAGCGCAACCTGGGTTGGATTGGTCATTGCCTGAGGCGTTAAAATAACCAGTACTCCGTCTACGTTTTTATCTTTAAGGCAAATATCCAAGGCTTTTTGGTAGCGTTCAGAGGTGGCGTCACCCAGAATATCAACAGGATTGGCATGGGACCAGTGTACGGGTAAAGCCTCATTTAAGCCTTCAATACTGGCAGGGCTCAGCTCCGCCATAATGATGCCGACATCTTCGGCGCGATCGGTACTCATGACACCGGGGCCGCCGGCATTGGTAATAATAGCCAGGCGGTCTTTTTTGACCACATAATTGTTTGCCAAAACGCGTGCGGCTGAAAATAATTCGGTGATGCTATAGACCCTCACTACGCCCGCTCTTTCAATGGCGGCATCAAAGACATCGTCGCCACCGACCATGGCACCCGTATGCGACATGGCGGCTTTAACACCGGCTTCATGACGGCCTGATTTAATCAGAATAACAGGTTTCAAGCGAGCGGCCGCTTTAAGTCCGCTTAAAAAGCGACGCGCATCGCGTATGCCTTCTACATACATCAAGATGCCGGTGGTTTTGCTGTCGGTTGCCAGATAATCCAGCACCTCACCAAAATCTATGTCGGCTGCACCGCCCATGGATACCACTGTCGAAAAGCCGATGTCCTGGACTTTGGCCCAGTCTAAAATGGCGGTACAAACGGCACCTGATTGGGACAATAACGCCAAGCTGCCGTCTTTAACCGTACCGTCACCAAAAGTTGCATTAAGGTAGCCACTGGGGCGAATAACGCCCAGACAGTTTGGGCCGATAATACGGATATTATAACGGTGGGCAATATCCAGCACTTCTTGCTGAAGCCGTTTGCCTTCCGAGCCCAGTTCACCAAAACCGGCGGTAATAATAATGACAGAGCTAACGCCCTTTTCGCCGCATTGCCGAATAATGGCGGGAACACTGGGTGCCGGGGTGGCAATAACCACCAAATCCAAATCTTCAGGAACGGCATTCAAGTCAGGATAGGCTTTTAAGCCCAGTAATTCATCACGTTTGTTGTTGACAGGATAAAGACCTCCCTTAAAACCGGCTTCCTGCATATTAAGCAAGAGCCGATAACCGACACTGTTTTCGCGCTCTGAGGCACCTACAATGGCAACTGATTTAGGGGTGAAAAAACGGTTTAAATAATGAGGGCCCATGGTCGCTCCGGTGTAAGAAAAAATAGCTGAATGTAAAATAAATACTAATCAATTGATCTTCAATGTTTTATTCATTGATTTTAAAAAATGATGCTGGTGAGTCTATCAAATCATGGTTGAGACCAGACAGTTAAACTAATGACGATCTATAATCGCGACGTGGGCGTCGCTCCTACGGTGGGAGCGACGCCCACGTCGCGACTAACGAAAACGCTTATTCTTGCGGGCAAATAAACTGCCAATCGGTTGTGCTTAGTCTTTGACCGCTTTTAACGTTTTGCAAAATGCCGGGTAGACGCTTACTTATGAAAATGCTCATGCGGACATTTGCCCTGTCTTAAGCTGATAATCGGCCAATCAGCGGCGTTGGCATAAGCGGTCAGTTTTTCATCCGGGTCAACGGCCACCGGGTTGTCCACTAATTTGAGCAAGGGCAGGTCGTTATGCGAATCGCTATAAAACCAGCTGCCCTCCATGGTTTCAGTTGAGTTTTTTAACCATTCTTCCAGTAACTTTACTTTGCCTTCCTGAAAGCACGGGATACCGTTAAAGCCGCCGGTATATTTTCCATCTACAAATTCAGGCGTGGTGGCCAGCAAGTTTTCAATGCCATACAGTTCAACGATAGGCGCGGTCACAAAACGGTTGGTTGCGGTAATAACCAGCAAGGTATCGCCCCTATCCCTATGCTTGGCGATCAGTTCCTGTGCGGGTTTTAATAATATCGGCGTGATGATGTCTTGTACAAATTGCGCCCGCCACTGATACAACTGTTCAGGGTCATTATTGGCCAGGGGATGCAGGGAAAAACGCAGAAACTCAACAATATCCAGGGTGCCTTGTTTGTATTCATTATAGAACCGGATGTTGGCGCTTTCATAGCACTCTTTATCAACAACGCCCAGGTCGACAAGAAACTGCCCCCACAGGTAATCGCTGTCATCGGCTATCAGGGTATTATCTAAATCAAAAATCGCTAAACTCACGTTAAACCTGTCTCAAGTAATTAAAAGGGTTATGCACTCTGGCATCTACGGTTTTTTTATGGAACAATGGAGCTATTATAAACAACCTGGCCTTTTCGTGTAATTTTAGCAGTTGGCAAGATTAAGATACAGGGCAGATAAAAGATACAAGGTTTTAACATGATAGACTCTAAAGGATACCGGCCCAATGTCGGGATCATCCTTTGCAATGACGAGGGTCGCGTGTTTTGGGCAAAGCGAATGGGCGTGAACGCATGGCAGTTCCCGCAAGGCGGAATAAATGACGACGAAGACCCTGAAGCAGCGATGTATCGAGAATTGTGGGAAGAAACAGGGCTGCAACAGCAGCATGTCCAAGTGCTTGGGCGTACCCGGTATTGGTTAAGGTATCAGTTGCCGGAGCGCTATATTCGTAAAAGCTCCATGCCTTTATGCATAGGGCAAAAGCAAATCTGGTATATGTTGCGGTTGTTGACGCAGGATTCAACGGTGCGTTTTGATCAGTGCGCAAAGCCGGAATTTGATAGCTGGCGCTGGGTTGATTATTGGGAGCCGCTTAATGACGTTGTCTATTTTAAGCGTAAGGTTTACCAAAAAGCCATGACTGAATTAGGCGCTATTCTGGCGATAGATTCTGTTCCGGTTAATGCGACCGGTTATCTGGCAAAAGAGATTAAAAGTATCAAAGCGAAAGGTTCAAAGTCAAAATAATGTCCACTTGAACCTTTAGGTTCCTAAATGATTACAGGAGTAGTTGTTCACCTCCCCCCTTTGAAAAAGGGGGATTGAGGGGGGTTTATCTAATAAAATCTCCCCTAACCCCTCTTTTTCAAAGAGGGAGACTGAATAATTACTTATAGAATCGTTTGTTTGGATAGCGCCCCCGGCAATTCTTTAACCAGTTTGGGGACAAGGTAGCCGGGCAGGGTGGCTTGTACCTGCTTGATAAGGTCTGTCGCCACGGTCTCAGATACTTCAAAATGTCCTGTCCCTGTGGCTTTGTCTAATAAATGCAGGTAATAAGGGATAATGCCGTGACTGAAAAGTTGTTCGCTTAATTCGCATAGCACCGCTACGTTGTCATTAACGCCTTTTAATAATACCGACTGATTAAACAAAGTAATACCTTTATTGCGAAGTAGCTTAAAGGCCGTAATGACGCGGGAATTTATTTCGTTGGCGTGGTTACAGTGAACCACGATCACGACTTGTTTGCCGCATTGGCTTAAGGTGTTAATCAGATCCTCGGTTATTCTGGCAGGCAGAACGATGGGTAGCCTCGAGTGTATTCTGATACGTTTCAAATGCTTGATAGCGCTTAACTGTACAAACAGTTTTGCCATTCTGGCATCGCTCAGCAATAAGGGATCACCGCCACTTAAAATAACTTCCGTAATATCCGGGTTTTCCTGAATATAACGGATGCCGGCATTTTCATCTTGTTTGCCCAGTTGAAGGTCGGCATAAGGAAAATTGCGGCGGAAACAATAGCGGCAGTTAATGGCGCAACTACCGGTATTGATAAATAAAACCCGGCCATGATATTTGTGTAATACACCGGTTTGGGTGGCAGAGGGAAGATCGCCAACCGGGTCGTTACTAAAGCCGGGGTAGGCCAATAGTTCGTCTTTAACCGGCAAGACTTGCCGCAATAAAGGATCGTCGGGATTACCTTTTTGCATGCTGGCAGCAAAGCTTAAGGGGACACGTAACGGGAAGCTTTTGGCTGCCGCCACTGAAACAGGTAAATCATTAAGCGACAAGTGTAAATAATGGCATAAGGCATCAATATTATTGAAGGCTTCGGCTAATTGTTGTTGCCAGTTTTTGGTAAAGTGCAGGGTCTCGCTAAGGTGTTCAGGCATGAAAGTAGTTATTTAAAGTTTCTATCGATTGTTGGCTCTATTATAATGGTTCTGTTTTACATTGTTTGTCATCTTGAGGATAAAATGGCTAGTTATAGTACCAATGAATTTAAAGCCGGTTTAAAAGTCATGTTGGATAATGACCCCTGCGCAATTATAGAAAATGAATTTGTAAAGCCGGGTAAGGGTCAAGCCTTTAATCGGGTAAAAATCAGAAATCTTAAAACCGGTCGGGTGATTGAAAGAACGTTTAAATCAGGCGACTCTCTTGAAGGTGCCGATGTCGTTGATGTTGCCATGCAATATCTCTATAACGACGGCGAATTTAGACACTTTATGGTGCCTGATACTTTTGAGCAGTATCAGTGTGAAGAAAAAGTCATTGGTGATACCAGCAAGTGGCTTAAAGATCAGGATTCTTGCACCGTCACTTTATGGAATGACGCACCTTTAGCGGTATCACCGCCTAATTTTGTTGAGTTGGCTATTGTTGAAACCGATCCGGGTTTGCGTGGCGATACTTCAGGTGGCGGTGGTAAACCGGCTACTTTGGAGACGGGTGCGGTGGTTAGAGTGCCGTTATTTGTCCAGCCTGGCGAAATAATCAAGGTAGATACCCGTACCGGTGAATATATCTCGCGTGTAAAAGAATAGTGCACAATGAGTGGCAGCCAACCTGCTCGATAGAATTGTTGCGTTTAAGAGCGCAAGTCCTTGCGGACATCAGGCAGTTTTTTTTGGTAAGAGCTGTACTTGAAGTAGAAACGCCCTTGCTGGGTAATAGCTGTGGAACCGATCCGCAGTTGGATTTTTTTACTACGGATTATTGCTCTCCGCCACTACAGCGCACTTTATTTATGCAAACATCACCCGAGTTTGCCATGAAAAGGCTGCTTGCTGCGGGTAGCGGGTGTATTTATCAAATAAGCAAAGCCTTTCGTAATGGTGAGTCAGGACGTTATCATAATCCTGAATTTACCCTCTTGGAATGGTATCGGGTGGGTTTTACGTTGCCGCAATTAATGGATGAAATCGCCGACTTAATGGGGCTTTTGTTTAGCGGTCAGCGTGCTTTAAAGCCCACGCAACGGGTGAGTTATCAATCCCTGTTTCAACGTCATACCGGCTTAAATCCTTTAGCGTTTTCCCTTCAGGATTATTGTGCTTACGCACAGGCTAATGAGGTGCCTGAGGCGATCAGTCTTTGCGGTTCTGATCACGGTTTATGGCTGGATTTTATTTTTAGTCATAAGGTTCAGCCGCACTTGGGTGAAAATGCACTCTGTATGGTTTATGGTTATCCCGCCTGTCAGTCGTCGTTAGCCCGCCTTAATAAAGATAATTCCCACGTTACTGATCGTGTCGAAGTTTTTATAAACGGCATTGAGCTAGGCAATGGTTATTATGAATTGACTGATGCGAAAGAGCAGGGCAGGCGATTTGATGAGGAAATTTCTGTCAGGCAGCAAAAAAAACGCCCTGTTACGGTTAAAGACAAGCATCTTGTTTCGGCACTGGAAGCCGGGTTGCCCGAATGTTCGGGTATGGCCATCGGTCTTGACCGATTACTGATGTTGTTGTCAAACAGTGCAACCATTAATGACGTGCTTAATTTTCCTTTGCACAGAGCTTAAGCTTGTTCAATGTATACTGTGTTATAATTTTTCGATTTTTAACCATTCAGACCCTGATGTTTTATTTTTAGCCCCTACATGAAATCAAATACTTTTTCTTGCTTGTTATTGCTGGGCCTGCTGGTGTCAAATGGAGTTAAAGGCGACGAAGAATTCGTTGTTAAGGATATTCAAGTCAAAGGCTTGCAGCGCATTTCTTTGGGTACTGTTTATAATTATCTCCCGGTTAATGTCGGTGAAAAGTTTTCTTTGGATAATGTTTCTCCTGCTATCAAAGCCTTGTTTAAAACAGGTTTTTTTAAAGATGTGAAGCTGGAAAGAGAAGGCTCAACCTTGATTGTTAACGTGGTGGAACGCCCTTCCATCGCAAAAATAATTTTTGAAGGCAATAAAGATCTCAGTAAAGATGATCTGACCAAGGCTTTGGATAAAATCGGTCTGGCTGAAGGCAAGATATTTGACCGGCAAGTGCTGGACAAGGTGGAGCAAGAGTTAACACGCCAATATCTTAGCCATGGTAAATATGGCTTAAAGATTAAAACCGATGTGTCCAACTTGACCCGAAATCGTGTGGGCATTCATATTAAAATTTCCGAGGGCCGGGTCACCAAAATCAAGCAGATTAATATTGTCGGTAATACGGTCTTTGATGATAAAACCCTGTTAGGCAAGTTTGAGTTAAATACCTCCAATTTGTTGTCGTTTTATACTAAAGACGATCAGTATTCCAAGCAAAAATTATCGGCCGACTTGGAGACCCTGCGGTCTTATTATCTGGATCGGGGTTATATCAACTTTTCGGTTGAATCGACCCAAGTGGCGATTACTCCGGATAAAAAAGACATCTATGTCACTATCAATGTTAAAGAGGGTGAAGTTTATAAGTTATCCAAAGTAAAGTTGTCGGGTAACTTGGTGGTAGCGCCTGAGGAACTGATTAAACTGGTTAGCGTAGGGCCCACAGAGATATTTTCCAGAAAAAGTGCAACTGAAACTTCAAAAGCCATTCAGGATCGTTTGGGTGATGAAGGCTATGCCTTTGCAAACGTTAATATGGTGCCTGAAATAAACGAAGCCCAAAAAACAGTCGACATGACGTTTGTGGTTGATCCGGGCAAACGTGTTTATGTGCATCGTATTAATATGAGCGGCAATACCAAAACCCGCGATGAAGTATTGCGTCGGGAAATGCGCCAAATGGAAGCGAGTTGGGCATCGAGTTCTAAAATTGAACGCTCAAAAACACGGCTTGAACGCTTGGGTTATTTTGAAACCGTTACGGTAGAAACGCCGCCGGTTGTGGGTACGGCCGACCAGATTGACGTTAATTATAAAGTGGTCGAAAAGCCATCGGGTAATTTGTCGGCGGGCGTGGGTTTCTCTCAGGTTCAGGGTATTGTGTTAAATGCCAACATTGCCCAGGATAACGTGTTTGGTTCAGGTAAGCGGGTCAACGTTGCCTTTAACAATAGTTCTTATATGACCAGTTATCAGTTTGGCTTTTTTAATCCTTATTTTACTACGGATGGGGTTAGCCAAGGTTACAATTTGGGTTATACCAAACGAAATGCCGGCCAGATCAACATTGCCAATTACAATACCAATATTGCCAATGCCGGTATTAACTTTGGCATTCCCTTGAATGAATTTGACCAGATACGTTTTGATACGGACGTAAAGCATACCAACCTGGGAACCACGGCTTACTCGTCTTATCAAATTAATCAGTTTATTGCAGATCAAGGCAGTTCGTTCTTGACTTTTAGTCAGGGCATTAGCTGGGTTCATGATACCTTTAATCGGGCCATTTTCCCCAATAAAGGTGCTCAGCAACGCTTGTCTGCTGTCGTAATGATTCCCGGCAGTGACCTGGATTATTATAAAGTCGGTTACCGGCAGCAGCGTTATTTTCCGCTGGCAAAAGACTTTACGTTTAAATTGAACGGCGAAGTGGGTTATGGCGGGGGTTATGGAAGTACGGATAAGCTACCGTTCTTTGATAATTATTTTATGGGTGGAACCGGCTCGGTACGCGGTTTTAAAAACAATACCATGGGGCCTAGAGATTCCAATGGCTATCCTCTTGGCGGCTCCAGTAAAATTATTGGTAATGCCGAGTTGTTTTTTCCTGTGCCCTTTATGACAGAGACAAAGTCCATCAGATTGGGAACCTTTTTTGATATTGGTTCGTTGAATGACAGCTTTTCAGTCGATAACATGAAATATTCTGCCGGTCTTTCAGGGGAGTGGTTATCACCTTTCGGCGCTTTATCCGTTAGTGCCGCGTATCCGTTGAATAAAGGGAACTATTCTTATGATCAATATAATCCGGCTAATGGCGTCACTACCAGCAATATAATTAATCAACAAGATCAAACCCAGTTCTTTCAATTCAATTTTGGCCAAAACTTCTAAGAAGATATTTTGGTTTAACAGGCTTATCCCCTATAATCCAACGGATAAAATTTTTTACCCAATTTTAACTTTAATTTTAACTTTAACCTGAGATCGATTTAATAATGAAAACGAAAATTGCTTTATTTTTAAGCCTATTGTTTGTTGCAAATGTCAGTTTTGCTGATTTAAAAATTGGCTTTGTGAATATACCCTCTGTTCTTGAAAAAGCGCCGCAAGCTGAAAAAGCCAAAAAACGCCTGGAACAAAAATTTTCACCACGGGATAAGCAATTAGTCGCCCAACAAAAAGAAATCCAAACGATGGAAGAAAAGCTGACCAAGGATGCTTCTGTGATGAGTGATTCTGAAAAAGCCAATCTTGAAAAAGATATTATCAATAAAAAAAGAGACGCAAAAAGATCTCAGCAAGAATTTAGTGAAGATTTTAATGCCAGCCGTAATGAAGAATTGGGTAAATTACAACGTCGTATCGTTGAAGCGGTTCGTGAAATAGCTAAGGTAGATGAATATGACTTGTTACTGACTGATGGCGTTATTTATGCCAAAGACCAGTTTGATATTACTGCCCAAGTTCAGAAAAAACTGTCAACCATGCCTGAGTAAGTGAGTTACTCTTATTCAAGAACACACACTCACCTCACTCTGGATAAAGCACTCTAAATCATGTCTATTACGTTAGATATTTTACAAATACAAGCATTCTTGCCACATCGATACCCGTTTTTATTGGTTGACAAGGTGATTGAGTGCGAGCCAGGCATTAGGCTCTTAGGCGTTAAAAACGTCACTTATAACGAACCTTTCTTTCAAGGTCATTTTCCACAAAAACCCATCATGCCCGGCGTTTTGATTTTGGAAGCCTTGGCGCAAGCAACGGGGCTATTGGCCTCGGAAACAGCGGGCGACGAATTGGAAGGCATGATCTATTATTTGGTGGGTATTGATAAAGCCAAGTTTAAACGGCCGGTTGTGCCTGGAGATCAATTAATGTTGGAAGCAAGGTTCGTTAAAAGCAAGCGTAATATCTGGGCATTTGAATGTCGCGCGGAAGTTGACGGCGAATTTGTCGCCAGTGCCGAAATCAGATGTGCTGCGGTGGTAGATTAGTTTTGATTAATCCAACAGCCATAATTGATAGTCATGCTGAACTGGCCGACGATGTGTCA
>Ga0194056_10001565_pt1 | contig 12412 bp, 20 predicted proteins | sample SepL4413m_MetaG_FD_155458 | JGI IMG/M metagenome (GOLD analysis project Ga0194056, IMG submission 155458) | Anoxic zone freshwater microbial communities from boreal shield lake in IISD Experimental Lakes Area, Ontario, Canada - Sep2016-L442-13m | ecosystem: Environmental > Aquatic > Freshwater...
AAACAGATAATTCTGAAGCCTTGTTTCTCGTCACTGATTTGACTAATGGTATAGCCAGCATTCAGCATGTCATTTACGTCCTGCTCAAACTTCTTGACGCCACGACGGAATAAAGCAACTTGTGTGATAACTTGAGTCATGATATTACCTCCAACAGTATATATGTAAATCATGGGAAGAAAACGTAAAATACAAGATCCTGCTGCACCTAAGTTTGACGAACAGCCTTATTCTTTTGACCTAGATACTGTATTGTTTCTGGGAGAATTAGATTGGAATCAAAGGGTAGCAGTGCAGAATCGAATGATAGAAATAGCCACTGTTAAGAAATGTATGCCATTATCATTGGCCAAGAAAGTGGTTAAAAAGCTTGGATTTGATAAAAAGGGTGGATAGCTCAGTCGGCAGAGTACCGGATCATCCCCATATTAGTGAATTTGGTCGCAAACCCATAGTTACCACGGTATGACGGACCCGGTTGTCGCAGGTTCGATTCCTGCTCCACCCACTATGAATATGATGTGCAAATGTCAAAAACCAAATAGGCATTGGGATTATGGATTGACTGGCAGAAGACAAAATAAACCCACTGTTGTTTATTGGTCTCATTGGACTGTTGATCGCTGGTCTTACTGGAGAATTTCCACTTGGTCTTTATGGAGAACATCACTCCATCATTCAATATGAAAATGTCGCTGCGTGTTCATTGGCCAGCAAGCGTGTGGGTTGATGGCATCTTCTCTGCAAGACGCTTTCAACCACACGTGGTTTGGTCATGGTGGGTTACAGAACGATTCTCTCAAATGGGAACTGAATGGATATGGAGTGTTGGCAATAACCATTTGCCTCATTCGATGTAATGGCGTAGGAACCTAATCTCCGATGGCTGGGGGCGGCACTGCAAATGCTGTGGTACGGGGTTCGATTCCCTCCAACGCCTCTATGAAAATGATTTTTGTACATCTTCAATTTAGACATGGCAGTTCTGGTCGCCACAATGATCAACTAGGAGCCATTACTAGATGCCAATGGTCTAGAGGAAACGGAATGGCGTTATCATGCCGATCCACCAACAGAAGTATGGTACAACGAAGCAGTTGGCACCATGCTGGCAGATTTAGATCATTCAGCATGAGACTGAGTTGGGAATGTTCAAATTGGAGAGGTGAGTGGAGATAAGGTCTGGTAGCTGAGGTCGATTAGCGCAACACTGAAAATGTTGAGACGCAGGAGCGTTACCTGCCCAGACCACTTATTTGGTTCGATTGCCACATAATTCAAACGATTTTCGTGAATCGAACCGAACAAGTTGTAAATTTTGCTTGTGCTTTACTATATAATAGCATGAGCAAATTAATTTACACAAAAGAGGCATTAGAAGAAGCGGCCTCTAAATCAAACTGCTTCTCAGAAATGTTTGAACTACTGGGTGCTAGGATAGGTGGCAACACATACCAAAGAATAAAGCAATTAATTGACCGACATGGGATTAATGTGTCACACTTCTTAGGAAAAAGAGCAGGTATAGTAAAATCTGGGATTATAAAAAAGAAAAAACACTTTAGTGAAATACTAACAAATAATCAACCGTCGAGAATAAGAAGCAAAACAATACGCAGAGCACTAATAGAGTCGGGCGTGCCATATGTGTGTACAAAATGTAATTTAGGTCCGCAATGGAATGGAGAATCATTAACATTGCAAGTTGACCACATAAATGGCAAGTGGTCGGATTGTAGACAAGAAAACTTACGATTCCTTTGTCCAAATTGTCACACGCAGGCTCCTACGTTTTGCAATCAAGGCAATCATAACAAATGCAAAATTTGTGGGAAGAAAATAACTTATAAAGCCATTACATGCAAAAGGTGCTGTGATAAATCACAAAATCGCACACATTATACGAAAGTAAAAAACAAACCATCTAAAGAAGAGCTTAACAAATTAGTGTGGTCTATACCAACTACGGAAATAGCAAAACAATTTAATGTGACAGATAAAGCGATAGAAAAATGGTGTAAAAAATATGATATAAGTAAACCACCAAGAGGATATTGGTCGAAGATAAAACAACTTAATTGAGACTTAATGGGAGTGTTGGACAATTGGCTGTCCAGTTGATTGTAAATCAACCACCTTCGGGTATTGTGGGTTCGAGTCCCACCACTCCCACTGTTTTTTCGGAGGTGTCCCACACGCTGGACTGTAAATCCAGTAGTCGTTAAATATAGTTGTGGTGGTTGACTGCGGGGGTTCGATTCCCTCATCTCCGACTGATTTTCTCTCGAACAAGATCCAGCAAGCGGATCTTGTTCTCGACACCAACGGTCCAGTTGGCATGGTGTGTAAGGATGTCTGGTGGGACTGAAAAGTCTTGACCTGTCCACACGTCATTGATAGCAAATGGAATAGTGAAGAACCTATTTGACAGGTACTTCCAATTGATTAAGTGTTTGAATGTATTGAGTGCTGTTTGGTCGTCACGTTGCCCTTGATAATTATTCAATGCCGTTTCTAACATGCTGACGAAACGGTTATTACCCCTGGCAATGAAGAAGCCAGTACAGGCACAGTCACGATCTGACAGATAAGAGAATCCATCTCGTTGAAAAGCGGCATCATGATCGCCCAGTTCTTTAAGAAGCACTTCTTGAGTGCGGCCGAAGAATTGAAGATCAACATCAGACCATACGAAGATATCGTTCTCTATGGAAGCCTGATGGAACCACTGTAGTTTATGGTAGGTGGTTTTAGCCCAGCCTTCGCTGGCAAAGGATGCGTTAGGACATTCTTGCGGAAGAGTGCGTGCGACTAATTCGTATTCTTCCTTAGGCAAGGTAGCTTTGAAATATTTTTCAAAGAGGGTGTCGTGTGACGGTGAATAGCAAGTATAGAGTTTCATGAAATTAAGATAGTAAGGAGGAAAACATGTATGCTATTAAGGCTGAAATCCTTGGCTATCAAGTGACTGGTGGCGGGTGGAGTGAAAGAGGGATTGGAGCAATTCAAATGTATTCTCTGAAAGAAGCGAAGAATGCGATAAAAGAATTAGCTTCAGTTTATCCGAATGTGAAAATGGAAGCAATAGAAGTTAAAGGTATAATAATTTGATTTGAATGGCCGGGTACGCAAGTTGGTAAAGCGGCGACTTTCAAAAAGTCGTGATTGTTTGTGGGTTCGAAGCCCATCCCGGCTACTTTATGGCTGAGTACGCAAATAGGAAAAGCGGCGAAACTTAAAATTTCGTGAATTGTCTGTCGGTTCGAAGCCGACCTCAGCTACTTATGGCACCGTATGCAAACCTTGGTAAAGCAATCAGTTTTAGAAACTGATGATTTTTGTCGGTTCGACTCCGACCGGTGCTACTTATAGTTGTAAATCGCTATATAAGGTATGAACTTCAGAGAGTGGTTATTAAAAGAAGATGATATGCGTGGTGCAAAGATGGGTTTATATCCATCTATTTCTGACAACATTGGTCAGTATCCACCTCTTTATATGACGCCTATTTCTGCTGATTTTATAACTTATTACAGTTTTGTTTATGGCAAAAAGCCAATTAAATCCAGATCTCCTGGAATTATCGATCCTGGCGATACCTGCCGGGACGAGCCAAAACGAGCGGCATGGAAAATGCCGGATTGAGGACGGGAAGTTAAAAACTGACTTATTGCCCCTTGTCAGCCGCAAGGCCGAATGTCAGATAGGTCTACATGGTTAAACATCAAATTGAAAAATTGAAGTAGTTGGTTCGACTCCAACCCGTCCACTTAGTCTTTATTGATTTGTTGGCCTCGCAGGATCTCCTGCTCGGCCCATTTTTGGGCACGATGTTCTAGATCATCTGGTTTTTTAGCCGTAGTTGGTTTTACAGGCTTGATAGAACGTATAGAAGGTGCAGGTGCCGGATTGATTGGATACTCAGAAATACTAGCTGCTGCCCTGGCTGCTCTATCTTCTAGTTCTTTACGAACTTTATAATCAACAATTACAGGCAGTAATAATTTTTCAATATTTTGAATTCTGCTAGCTACAGTATCTACGGATTCTTGAACTCTATCTATGGAGGCATGTTGGGTCATGCGAATTTCGACAGATACACCCCAACTAATTACAACAATGAGAAGAGAAACAACAATAGCTACAAATCCCCAATCTAACCAATTGAATTTCATATAAGGCTCCTAAGCTGCTCTGGTGGTTGATCGAATTTCTTCTTCCGATGTGCGCTTAGCACTAATGGGAATAAACAAATTAACCACTGGGAATCCTGGGTTATAATAGATGCCATCGAACGTGCCTTTATCGGCCTGTTCTTTAGTGAGTTTGAGTAATGTATCGAAATTTAAGATTCCATTGATAGTGGACTTTTCTTTCAGCCCCAATGGATCTTTGATCAGGTTGTAAATTCTATCTTCTGCAATTTGAGCAACATATAGAATACTACCAACCAGAGATTCTTTATCAGCTATGTCGAGATAGAAGAATGTTCTTGGTACATCTGAAGCATTGTAGTCTCTACGGGAATATGAATTCCTTGAGGCAACAGTTGCTTTAGGATCGATTAGAAATACATCACCATGCGGTTGTTTTGAATATCGATATAGATTAACCATGCCATTTTTTATAAAATTGGATGGCACACTATTTGATTCTAGCCACATTTTGAACTGTAGTTCCATAACTGTATATAGAGTACCACGAAATAGATTGAAATAAAATACGGAACGTAAGCGAATGGTTAGCGGTCACACTGGAAATGTGATGCCTCGAAAGGGGTTGCGGGTTCGAGCCCCGTGCGTTCCGCTTGCAGATTAAGAAGAAATTGTCTATATTAGAGATATGCGGGTGTGGGGAAATTGGCAGACCCGCCAGACTAGACGACAGTCATCGTCACAAATAGGATCTGGTGCCTCACGGCGTCCGAGTTCAAGTCTCGGCACCCGCACTATGAAAATGCAAAGAAAGATAGCAAGTGGCGTAAGTAATTGGAAAGGAAGTGAATGTTCCAGTCACGCATTTAGCGAACAACAGTTTTCACTAGCTGCATTCTCAATTGGATATTCCTACTCAGGGGATTTTCACGATAAATGCATATGGTGTATATCCTGGTCAAACAAACCAAGTTGGGCTAGAAAGATAAAAGCCATAGATTCCGTTCTTTCAAGAACACTTCATTGGATTAGATCAAGAATACGTTAGGCCGTGTGGCGAAATGGCAGACAGAATTGTAAAAAAACAATTCGTGTCTACTATATAAATGGATAATGAAAAAAAGAAAGTGGAATGATGAACAACTCATAGATGCAGTAAAGAATGCAAATTCTATTCATGCTGTATTGCGATTGCTAGGATTGAAACTGTGTGGCGGCAGTCATGCAATGATTAAATTACGAATCAAACAATTGGGTTTAGATACTTCCCATTTCACAGGACAGGGCTGGTGTGTAGGAACCATTCATCAGAAGCATATAGAAAAGCACGTATCTTATCCATTAGAAAAAATACTAGTTCGGGAATCCACATATCACAACACTAGTAGATTAAAAATTAGATTGTTTCGATGTGGATTATTGAAAAATATTTGTTATGAATGCGGTCAGTTGCCTCTCTGGAACAACAAACCACTAGTCCTACAACTAGACCATATTGATGGAGATAGATGCAATAATGAATTGAATAATTTGCGAATACTTTGTCCACATTGTCATTCACAAACCCCTACGTTTTGTGGTAAACAAAAGGCCAAGTGATGGAATTGGCAGTCTTGCGACACTCAAAATGTCGTGCTCGTTGAGCGTGTGGGTTCGAGTCCCACCTTGGCTACTATGAAAATGATCCGCAAACAATTTCCGACACATCTTGTAATTAATCGAAGGATTCATTACAGGACAAGCAGAGGTTGGGACGTGCGTGCATTCTCCCAAGACCGCATGGGCTCATATAGTCGTATTGACTATAAAAGTAGATTATATTCTAGACGTGGGCGGTAAAAATGTTAATCAAATTGTCTTAAACGATCCAACGAGAACTTGGATCTGGTATCAACCACGGTTTCCACGGAAGTTTCTTGTAATACTTCTTGGGTTCTGGTTCTGGCAAGCCTAGATCGAAATCGAACTTATACGGTTCAATGTAATCCGGTCTAAGCCAAGGGCAGGGATCTTCGATCAACACATTCGGACAATCCGATTGTTCTTCTTCTATAATCGGTTGTATTGGTGCCACTGGATTTATGGGATCTGGTAGCACAACTGCAAAAAGCAATGCGAATAATATAGTATTCATATTAGTCCTCCAAGACTAATAGAGTTTACTTTCGCAAAATCAGATACCACGCATGCAACCAGCCTGGAACCCAGCCAAAGCATGTCAAAACGATGTTAAGCAATAACTGCACACTAAGTCCCTCTTGAAACAAAACGGCTAATGGTGGTAGAATGCACCCTATAACAAGCAACAATAATTTAGACATATATGTGTCCTCCAATGTATTTATATGGTCAACCCCAATAAAATCACCAATTACCGACTCAGCCGTTATCATCTCGAAGAGACCATTTTTTTTTGGATTTGTGTAGCTGGTAAGACAGCCGCTTCGATAGCTCCAAGATTAGATGGGATCTTGAAAAGCTTACATGTTGGATTTGGAATGAGTCACTATAGACCATTTGAAGTGATTCGCAAATTAGGGGAAGAAAACCTTCGTGATTGGTTAAAAAACCGTGGTATAGGTTGCTATAATTTGAAAGCTAAAGGAATGTACGCCATAGCTATCAGTGGAATTGATCTAAAAAAATGTTCCGTAGAAGAATTAGATGCTATTCCTGGTATTGGATTAAAAACAGCTAGTTGCTTTGTAATGCACAGTCGGGCAAATGCTAGATGCGCTGGATTGGATACCCATTTATTGAAATTTCTTGCTGATCTAGGTCATAATGTTCCCAAGGCAACGCCCGGCTCCAAGAAGCAATATCAAGCAACTGAAAAAATCTTCTTAGAGGTCGCTGATCGTATGGGCCGCACATCGGCCGATATGGATCTCCTCATTTGGCGGGTGTACTCAAAACACCCCAATCTCAAGCCTCGTCTTTTGCAGGCAGTAGGCAGAAAAATACCCCTCCAATGAACTTGAAAAAATTATTCAAGTCGTAAGTCTTTATTTTTCAACACGTAACAGGTTTCGGATGGTCACAAAATTGTCTGATGACCTTCTAGGGTGTTGACTTATTGACTGCCCGTGCGTAGAATACTGATGAGTGCAAAAAGTGGTTGACAAGATTGCCTCACTCGTCAATTACCCCTCCCTGAGGCAGATATTGGAGTGAATCCCAATGAATAGTACCTTTGGTACGCCGGAATTCGGTCCTTTTCCCGATGGGACTGTGCAAACATATTTTCGGGAATCCCCGCCGCACTGGAATCAGGCAGGGACGAACTTTCACAGCGATTTTCAGTTGGTCACGCCGCACCCTATCCGAGATATGGTGCAAAAGCTTGATCACCTGCCGCTAATGCCTCCAACGATTCCTTGGAAGTAAGAGTTTAATTACGCCCCCGCCCTTTCGGGCGGGGGCGTCGATTGATATGGTTGCCTCGCTTATCAATCACACCTCCCCTTGAGGCGATGGAGATTTTTTCATGTTGCGCCGTATGTGTCTGATGGCAGTGTTGCTTCTGATAGCTACTCCGATTGTAGCCGCAGAATCCGTAGAGCCGGAAGGTAAATTGGCAACTGTGAAAAAAGCAGTGGTCGCCAAGTTACATGATTTGGGCGACACCTTCAAGGTTAAGAAGGTGGAACCGAACCGTTGGGCCAGCATCCAACAGGGTGTCAAGGATATTGAGGAACGTATTGCGGAAATTCGCCGCACGATCCAAGAAATCCAAGTGAAGGGTCAAACGGCTATGATTGATCAAGCCGAATTCGACCGTCAGTTGGCCGAAATCCAAGCTGAATTCAATCGTCTTGCTGAGGAGGCTGGCACGGAAACCGGCTTGCCTGAACCTTTGGCTAAATCCGCCGCACAAGAAAGTATTACGTGGCGGAATTGGGCAACTGTAACGGTTGGTGTTAAGGATGTCTATGGCAAAGCTTTGGATCGCATGAGAAATCAAACCGCTTACTTCAAGCGACTTGATCCTATGCTTGCAAGACTTGATCGTGGTGCTAAGAATGTTAGTCAATTGGCTACTGTTCTTAATCGTGTGGATCAATTAGATAAATTGACCCAAATGGCCGAGCAAATCAATCAGATTATCGGAATCTTCGATGCTCTGGCTGATCAGACCAAAAATGCTGTTGCTCAAATCGAAGGGAGCAATAGCAACCAACGAGTTGTCGAACCTACTGATCGTATGACTCCGGTTATTGAATCGCAGCCGGAAACAAGGCCGCAAATGGCTTATGGTCAAAACTATCAAACCAAACCATTGCAGCCCGTAGCTCAAATCTATCGGCCAGCAGTTCAGCCAATCCCGCAAAGGACTTGGACTGATCAAAATGGACAAGTTTGGGCTATTCCGCAACAGCAAGTTGCTAATGACGGTTGGCGATCTGCTAGGTAACAAGATGTTTGTACTAACCATTCTTTAATCGCCCTCCGCCGTGGCGGAGGGCGATTCTTTTCAATCAGGAGAAAAAATATGAAATTTACTGAGATGTTTCGAGCATGCATGTCGTCATTGGAACAATACAAAGAGCTACAGCGAATTATGTCGGGGATTGATATTCATCCTCGCAAGCGGCTATTGCTAAAAGTAATTGAGCGTGGATTGAAACAAACGGGAAAAGAGTGGATGCCGTTATCGGATGTAGTTGCTGCCTATAATAATCTATCTCTGCAACGCTTGCGTGCAGGTGAGACGACTGTTGGCGAAGATCTCAAGAAGATGGAGAAAGAAGCGTTAGTACGTCGTCAACGTGATCCAAACAATCAGAGAATTGTTCAGATATGTTTGGGGTCACGTGGAAGTGATATTCTGGTACAGGAGTCTGAGCTAGAGCAGCAACGACTGGACTTGTATGAGGGTCTATTGAACGACGAACAAAAGACAATATTGATGACATTTTTCGAAGGAGTGACAACTGAATTTAATCGTCGCATTAGCAATTGGCAAGGGCGATTCAGTGGCAAGCTATAAAAAGTTTCTATGGTTTGGCACAATAAATGTTCCACCATAGACATCAGCCAATCTAACAATTTCAAAATACGGATCGATATCAGGCATCTTTTCTCCTGACATATCATGTGTGAATTTCCATGCCCCAACAAAGGTTTGTTGGGGCATGGTTTCTATTATACCTCCACCAGGATCGGCAATAATGATACTGTCTTTTGTATAACCAATAGCTACCACATAATGCCAAGTCTTATATCCACTGCGAATTAGAACAATAGGTGGTTTGTTTTTACTAATATGGTATTTTAGAAACTCGATATTGCCATGTTTGACTTGGGCTGGTACACCTGCGGATTGTAGGATAGCAGCAATACCTTTTGGAAGAGTCATTCCTATTTCTTTTCCATGATATGTAAGCCAAACGGTATTAGCTATTTTTTTGGCTTGTGGTACGTCCATTGGCTTATCCAAGTAATGAAGCAGCATAGTACAACTGGTAGGTCCGCAAGATATATCATCTGGCTGGGCAATGAGTGGAAAACCTTGTATGCAGAACGCTTGTGGGTGTGGTGGAACGTGCTGCATGATTAGTAAAGATATAATAATACATTGATTCAATGCGGCTATTATTTTTAATTTTGTCCACATGCTATATTATAGGATCTCAAGGAGTTAAATATGGACAAAGCAAGACTAAAGTGTAGAGTTGTAGGGACAGAAGGCGAAGCTCTCGTAATAGAGGGTAAAGCCATCGACGGAGAGACTTTTAGCATAAGATTGACTAGCAACATTATCAGTCATAATATAGAAACCAAAGAATGTTGGATTGAAGTAGATTACTTTGGAAAGTCAAGCGAAAAAGCTTCTATTGGTCTACCAGCAAGTGATATGCGAATGGGCAAAAACATTACTGTATCTGTAGATGATATAGATCGAACAGAAGAGATCATTAAAATGCTAGAAGAAAAAGCCAAAAAAGCTAAGAACGCCTCACTTTAATTTGTATTTCATTTTCTAAATGGTCTGGCGTTACGACAAACAGAAATCCACCGCTACCGGTGGATTTCATACCATAAGCGAGTTTAGAAAAGTATCTCATTGCTTCCTGTAGTTTGGGAGTCAAACTGTGAGGGACAATTTCTACTTGATTTAAGAAAGCTTGAGATACGCATCGGCCGAATTTTTTGACATTCTTTTCTTGCAAAGCATCCCAACATTTTTCAGACATTTTAGCAAAATTGGTAATAATAGATCTTTGTAAATTCAAATCTTGCAACACATAAAGATCTCTGGATTTGGGTGACAAAGGAATAAGCCTACAATTTTCCTCTAGCCAATCAAAGACGCTTGTATCGACAATAGATTCAACGTTAGTTGGCCAATACTTGCCATCATAATTGAGTTTATTGATACCTGGATACACTATTCCAATTGCGTCTTGAGATCCAGAGACATACTGCGATCCAGGGCAATTGTCATAGCAAAACAGTATCTTACTCAACTCTTCGGAATTACCGAATGGTACATTATTGCCCCACAATTTAATTGCTCGATTACGAGTAGATGTGGCCATTCCTGTGCGATCTGGAAATGGGTATGTTGGTTGAATAGAAACCGTAATTACAGGGCCGGGATAAAAAGAAGATACCCAAGGCTGATCCAGCCAACCACCCGCTATATCTATACGATATGGCATGTCCAAGTTTTTAATGGTTTCTGTAGTAGACCTTGCTGGCATGAGTTTTTCTGGCGTGCGGTCCAAAACTATGTATTTTACCCCATGTTGTTTACATAATTCCATCTTATCATTATGATGCCCATCCTGATTTACTACAAATACATCTGGCTTTATTTCTTTGAATTCTTGAATAAAGTCTAATTGCCCATTGCCAGAGGCTATAAATGCATGTTTAACATGTCGAATAGATTTAATTATACATAATCTTTCTTGTTCAGAATAAATGGGTCGTCTATTCTTGAGATTGGCTATAGTAGAATCTGACCCTATAGACACATATAGATCCCCGTAGTTAGCTGCTGTTTCCAAGAAGCAGATGTGGCCACAGTGGAGCAAATCGAAACAACCAGAAACCAATACTTTTTTATCATCCATAAGCATAAATATAATAGAAGGAGGAAACAAATTATGAAGAAAGTTTTAATGATCTTAGCTGTTTTTGTACTGTTTGCATGGACTGTGAACGCTGTGGCCGAACAGCCCCACAACCGTCCACAAAATCCGCCACAGAATAATGGTGCATATAACCATAATAAGCCATATGAACACCATGATTATTCTCGACAACGCTATGTGTATCCACCGGTATATGTGCCGTACAATTATTACTACAATGTACCAGCACCTTATTACACACCAGCACCTTATTACACACCAGCACCTTATTACACACCAGCACCATACTACGCACCGGCACCGTACTATACGCCAGATCCATATTACGTAGCTCCACCCCGCCGTTGGTGGTTTTACTTTGGATTTTAGGGTATTAAACATAGATATTTATGAGACCCGTGCAGGCTAAACACGCCCGAAACATAAATGTCCTCGATTTTTTGTCTTAGACAAATGTAAACAATGGGGAGAGAAGCCAGGAGGGTTGTTCCGCCTGCACATTAAACGGGGAAATGAAAACTGGCTTCTAGAAAATAATAGCCCACCGGCCAAAGGCCGGTGGGCTTTTTCATTATGACGACATGCGATCAACAATTTTTTTACACCATTCGTTAAATTCATTTTCTAACATATCGTTTTTCATAGAATTGACTCTTTTATGCACCCACTGAACATTATTGTTGTCATAACCTTTGGATGAGTCTATGCGATCTAAAGAAGCGGTTGTTTTCCCTTTTTTATTTTCCTTATTTGTATTTGCAAAACCTATTGGTTCACCAGACAATACACATTTACCATTTTGCTTATCAAACAGTTCTTGTAAATATTTCACAGTCAAAGAAAATGAAATATTCTTTTGTTTCGATCTATATTTCGCATTATGTACTACCTGTCTAATCATTTGTTCGATAGTTTTTTGTCTATAATATCCGCAAGCTTTACATTGTGTGGTCTGTCCACCTTGTAATCCTTGTGCAAACGTATGCGTAAAACTTCCACAATCACATTGACATATCCATTTTATCTTTCTTCGTTTATAACCGTGTCTACCAATAAAATATTCTTCTTCTGGGTCTAATTTCATAACTGTAAGCTTCCCAAATTTCATTCCAATCAAATTTTTCATTTTTACCTCCGCAACTCTATATTATATAG
>Ga0194056_10001568_pt1 | contig 12401 bp, 7 predicted proteins | sample SepL4413m_MetaG_FD_155458 | JGI IMG/M metagenome (GOLD analysis project Ga0194056, IMG submission 155458) | Anoxic zone freshwater microbial communities from boreal shield lake in IISD Experimental Lakes Area, Ontario, Canada - Sep2016-L442-13m | ecosystem: Environmental > Aquatic > Freshwater >...
TTTTACTATATGCTTATTGTCAATAAAATGCAATACTTTGGTTTGCCCGCCCCCGCTGCAATGCACCATCCCGTGAATTTCGTTCCTGAAACCCTCCAGCATCTTTCCGATCACAGGAGCATAGGTCCGGGTGGGAGCAAGCACGAGTTTTCCGACATCCAGGCCGGGAATTTCAGAGGGATCACTCAGTCTTTTTTGTCCTGAATAAACAAGCTCATCAGGGACTGCCTGGTCATAACTTTCGGGGAACAAGCCTGCATATCTTTTTTCAAATACATCATGACGGGCGGATGTGAGTCCGTTGCTGCCCATCCCTCCGTTGTAATCTTTTTCATATGAGGTCTGACCGTAGGATGCCAGTCCAACAATCAGATCACCTGCTTGTATCCGGGCATTGTCGATGACTTCACTGCGCCTCATCCTGCAGCAAACAGTAGAATCGACAATGATAGTACGTACAAGGTCACCCACGTCGGCAGTCTCGCCTCCGGTCGATGTTATACCGATCCCATAGGAGCGCATCGACGCAAGGAATTCTTCTGTGCCTGAGATGATCTCTGAAATTACTTCAGCGGGTATCAGCAGTTTGTTTCTTCCAATGGTTGAGGAAAGCAGGATGTTATCTGTAGCGCCGACACAAAGCAGGTCGTCGAGGTTCATAACGATGGCATCCTGTGCAATTCCGCGCCATACCGAAAGATCGCCCGTTTCTTTCCAGTACAGGTATGCAAGCGATGATTTGGTACCGGCCCCATCGGCATGCATGATGTTGCAATAGCTTTCATCGCCACCGAGTATGTCGGGTATTATTTTACAGAAAGCTTTTGGGAAAAGGCCTTTGTTTAGATTCCTTATCGCGGAATGAACATCTTCTTTCTGAGAAGAAACGCCCCTTCTGGTATATCTTGATGCTTCGCTCATAGGTCAATCGAAGATCAGCTGGCTTTTGCCATCATCCAGATGGAAGATACCGAATTTTTTAAGTGTATTCTCGCCGAAAACAAAGGTGCTATGAATTTTGCTGTTAACGGTGACTTTCAGGTCCTTCACAGTATTTTTGGCAATACGTACTTCTTTCAGGGTGATTACAGCTTTTTCACTGATGGTTTTATCCTGAATAAATTTTGTGGCATCGCCTTCAAAGTCGTTTTTATCGATCACTCCATCCTTAAGCAGACTGAATGCCTGAGCTGCAGTGATGAACATGTCTTTCTCTGTGGGATCGTAAGTGAACTGTAAAGAAATTCCATTGGCAAAGCAATAGCCTTCGTACTTGCCGTCTTTGAGTTTGTTCAGAGGTATGCCGTTGATCTCAGGAGCAATCACCACCTCGATCTTAGCTGTGCCCTGGGTCTTTGAAGGAGTAGCTTTGGGCACAAAATCGTTTCGGAGTATGGTGAATTCAGTGCGGCGATTCATCTGGTGAGCAGCTTCTTTAACAGCTGTGTTAGGAAGAAGGTTGATGACTGAATCGGACAGAACCGTACCAGTAATAAATGTAAATTCTTCCCTTATAACGTCTTTGGCGAGTGTTCTGGGAACTCGTTCGCCGTAGCCTTTAGCAACCAAACGATCGGGATCTATGCCCCGCGAAATGAGGTAGTCTACAACGCTCTGGGCACGTTTCTGAGATAATATGTCGTTGCGTTCCTCGCTGTCGCGCGAATCAGTATACGCGGCAAGTTCTATCACAATGGTTTCATTTGCATCCAGAGTTTCAATGAGGCCCTGCAGCGAATCCTGGTACTGGGGTTTGAGGTCCCATTTTGCCAGATCATACAAGATATCGGGTAGCACAACCGGTTTTTTGGGAATAGGTCTCAGAACGAAATTTCTTGTGAGGTCCTTGCTTTTCTCAAGACCCAGTGTGGTCTCCCTTCCTCTTTCATTGAAATAATCCTTTTTCGTTATAACGAGGTCGTAAGTAGTACCGGCATTGATCTGCATTTTATTAAAACTGTAATGACCTTTTTCGTCGGTAGTATATTTAAAGGTACGTCCGTTGGTTCCGGTAGCCCTCACTTCAGCTCCCTGAACAGGAAGCAGGGAACGGTCGTCGGTAACGGTCCCTTCGAGAGTGTAGTATATTGGCGGAATTACAAAGGAGTATATATCATCTCTGCCTTTGCCTCCGGGCCGATTCGACGCGAACAGGCCTTCTTCCGACTCTTCCGCATTGAACACAATAGCCACGTCGTCGGCCGAGGAGTTGATAGGAGGTTTCATGTTTTCAGGTATGCTCCATTTTCCTTTGGAATAAACACTACAGAAAATATCCATTCCTCCCATTCCCGGATGACCGTCGGAAGCAAAATACAATATGCTGTCGTTTCGGATAAAGGGAAAGAGTTCATTGCCGGGTGTATTGATTACCTGGCCAAGGTTTTCTTTGATCCATTTACCGCTTTTTTTACTTGCCCTCCAGATATCTTTTCCACCAAGGCCTCCGGGGATTTCAGCCGAAAAATAAATGATATCTCCTCCGGCTACCGAAGGATGACCATAAATGCTGGTGCTGTCGCCTCCCAGTTCAATCTTTTCCGGGTCCCCCCAGTTGCTGGAACCTGTACGACTGGTCATGAAAATCTGGCATCCGTTCTTTTTCTTGGGGTCGTTATAACACCGTGTAAAATAGAAATGCATGAATCTCTCATCAAACTGGCCAACCCCATCGTTTGCCTTTGTGTTGATCATGCCGGCCTGATCGGCAAGAACCGGTTTGCTCCATTCGTTCTTACGGTCCTTCCTCGAAAGGTAAAAATCAGAGAATTTCAGACCTGTCCAGTTGTCAACATCTTTTCCGTTTGAAGCATCCCTGTCGGAGGTGAAAATAATGGAACCGAATTTTTTATCAGCATAAGCCGGGGCAAAATCATCTTCTTTCGAATTCAGTGGTTTTTCCCATTTAACAGAATATTTTGAAGGGTTGGCAATCCATTCCTTGGCAAGTTTACAAGTTGCTATGCCCTGTTCTCCTTTAAGGTCCTTTGGAGCCAGGTCTTTATAAGCCTGATATTGCTTTATCGCCTCGTCGTAATTGCCATTTGATTTTAGCGCATTGGCATAGTAAAGTATAACCCGGGGTTCGTCCTTAATGAATTTAACGTTATTCAGGAGCCGTTTATAAGCCGATTCGGCTTTTTTAGTATTGTTCATCATCCTGTAACATTCGGCTATACGGAAAGTGATCCGGTCGCGTTCAGTCTTGTTTTTCTTCACTTTCGAAGACGCTTTCTGGTATTTCTGAAGTGCAGTGAGATACAGCTGGTCGGAGAAAGCATCATCGGCAGCTTTAGTGGCTTTATTCTGAGCCACGGCCGGCATCGTGAAACAGAAAAAGAGGATCAGGTAAATTAAAAAGCTTTTCAGGTGCATTATAGGCTTATTAACAGCTGGATTAACGCACAAATATACGGAAAAGTGTGTTTCTGTAGCCCCCAAAATAAAAAAGGCTGCCCTTATCCCGGGCAGCCTTGAACTATAAGTTGAACTTTTTAGGAACTCAGGTTATTTTGATTTTGTTTTAGCCTGAAGTTCTTTCTTTTCCTTGCGACGTCTCAGGGCCAATATGATATCGTAGGCAACGGGGGTTGCATTAAACACCGATGAATAGGTACCCGAGATAACACCAATAAGAAGAGCGAAAGTAAACCCGCGGAGAACTTCACCACCGAAGATAAAGATAACGATCAACACGACCAGGGTTACGCCCGAGGTGTTGATGGTTCGGCCAAGAGTTGAATTGATAGCCGCGTTGATGTTGTCGGCCAGGTCGCGCTTGGGATACAATCCCCTGTATTCGCGGATCCTGTCGAAGATGATTACCGTGTCCATGATGGAGTAACCGATGATGGTAAGAAGTGCCGCAATAAACTGCTGATCAACCTCCATGCTGAAGGGCAAAATACCGTGGAACAAAGTAAACATCGTAATGATAATAAGCGTATCATGGAAGAGAGAAACCACACCACCGATTCCGAACTGCCAGTTCTTGAATCGTAAGGCGATGTAAACGAAAATGATAACAAGAGAAAAGAACACGGCAAGAACTGCCTGCCAGATCAGAGCATAGCTTATAGTGGGGTCCACACGTTGTGAGCTCATTTCTCCAATAGCTTTTTTCGGGTCGGCTGTTTTGAAGTCTGTAAAGGTAATAGCCGTTTTATAGTATCCTTTTACACCTTCAAAAAGCTTGGCGTTGACAATAGAGTCAGCTTGCTGGGTACGTTCGTTGATCAGGTATTTGGTTGTGATCTTTACCTGGTTACTCGGACCAAATGTTTTTACTTCGGGATATTCCTTGAAGATTTTGCCAAGGGATTCGCGTACATCTGACGTATTCACCGGCTCATCAAAGCGAACGATGTAGCTGCGACCACCAGTAAAATCGAGGCCCGGATCAAGTCCTCTGATAAATATCGAGATCACACCGGGAATGATAATGGCAATCGAAAGGATGTACATCTTGTACCTCAGTCCAATAAAATTGATATGAATGTTCTGGAAGGCATTCTGTGTCCACCTGTTTCCTGTCGTGATGGTTATGTTCTTGTCGAGCATCCATTCGAAGAGCAGTCGTGCGATAAAGATCGATGAGAACAGTGAAAGCAGAAGACCGATCACAAGTGTAGTAGCAAAACCCTGAACCGGGCCCGACCCAAAAATGTACAAAACGATACCTGTGAGGATGGTAGTTACGTGGCCGTCAATGATTGCCGACAGGGCATGCTTGAAACCGTCTTTAACGACCAGTCTCATGCCTTTACCGGCCCGCATTTCCTCTCGCATACGCTCATAGATGATCACGTTTGAGTCGACCGCCATAGCGAGTGTAAGAACGATACCGGCAATACCGGGGAGTGTAAGTACAGCGCCAATAGATGCAAGAACACCAAACAGGAAAAATACGTTGGCGAACAATGCAACATCGGCAACGATACCTGCACGTCCGTAATACAGCGACATATACAGAAGGACCCCGATAAATGCTATAATGAACGAGATCAGACCTGCGTTGATAGATTCTTTACCAAGTGAGGGGCCAACGACTTCCTCCTGCACAATACGTGCCGGGGCCGGGAGTTTACCGGCTTTCAGGATGTTTGCAAGGTCCTGAGCCTCTTCAACAGTCATACTGCCGCCTGTGATAGACGACATACCATTGGGGATTTCCCCGTTAACATTCGGATAGCTGTAAACATAACCGTCGAGAACAATAGCGATCTGCTTGCCGATGTTATCGCCGGTAAGGCGTTTCCAGATCCGGGCGCCTTCAGAGTTCATCGACATCGAAACTTCAACCCTTCCGTTCTGGTCGTAATCCTGACGGGCATTTGTGATTACATCGCCGCCTAATGCCGGTGAGCCGTCGCGGGATGTAACTTTCAGGGCAACGAGCTCGAGTATGTCTTTTGCTTCATCCCTGGGCTTTACAGTCCACACGAGCTTCATATCCCTGGGGAAGAGATGTTTTACCAGGCGAAGCATATAGTTCACCTTGGCTGTATCCTTGATAAGTGCTCTTCCAACCATAGCCGTTTCGCCTGCCTGGTACTGCCCGTCTTTGTTCTGAAAGATAGCCATTGCAAGAACCGCGAATAAGGGGTTGTTTTTCATCCACTGCTCGGTTTCTACTTTCTTATTCATAGCCGAAGCGTTGGAAGTGTCTTTGCCCAGCTGTTTCAACAGGGCGTTACCACCGGCTGAATCTTTCTTTGCAGGAGCTGCCGCGGTTTTTGACGGTGCTTTCTTCTCGGCCAAAGACAGTTTGTTGCTGATGGCTTTTGCTGTCCCTGCAGTGTCGGTCTTGGTTGAATCAAGTTTTACTGTGTCACTCCCGGCAGTCAATATCGCCGAAAGCCTTTTATTTGCTTCTGTGAAGTAGGGGTGAAGCTGAGTAAACTGGTAAGTTTCCCAGAACTCCAGCTGGGCAGTTCCCTGCAATAGTTTACGCACGCGTTCCGGATCTTTGATGCCCGGAAGCTCGATAAGGATTCGGCCTGCAGTCTGCAATCTCTGGATGTTCGGCTGAACAACACCAAAACGGTCAATACGTGTGGTAAGAATATGGTAGGTTCTGTCAATTGCAGCATTGGTCTCCTCCCTGATCACTTTGATTACTTCAGAGTTTGTAGTATTGAAGTTGATCCTGTCTTTTAACTCAACGGTATTAAATATTGCTGCAAGCTTCGCATTCGGGTCTACCTGTTTAAACGACTCAGCGAACAAGTCAACAAAATCGGATGTGCTGTTCTTTTCTTTCTGGATCGCAATCTGGAGAGCCTTGTTGAAGGTAGGATCCTGGCTGTAACCCGATAATGCACGGATCACTTCAGGCACAGAAACAGCCATCGTTACGTTCATCCCCCCCTTGAGGTCAAGACCAAGATTGATTTCGCGTTCCCTAACATCCTTTAAAGTATATTTTTTAAGGAGGATGTTATAAACATCGGTATTAGCCATGGAATCATTAAAATATTCAGTCCTGGAACGGATAATCGAATCAGTAAGATATTCCAGGCGGGCGTTGTCACCCCTGGCTAATTTGATGGCCAGATCTTTCCCAACAGTGGCATTGCCGTAATCTTCAGCTTTCACCGAATACCGGTAGCTGATAAAGGTAAATGACAACTGGAATAAACAAACTAAACCGAAAACAATCGCAAATAGCTTTACAGCGCCTTTATTCTGCATGAGGTTTAAATTTAATTAAGATGATTATGGTCTGATTTTTTCGAGGGTGCAAATTTAGAACTTTTCCCCGAAAAATAAAAGAGGTCGGGAGAATTATATTTCACTTGAGATTGATAGTCCCTTCTGTCGTCCCCGGCGGAAGACGAAGCAGTATAAATTTACGCCAGCTGAAATTCGCGTTCTGACTGGCAGTTTCAGGCTTGTCGGCATACTTAATGATGAATTTTGTATCGTCATTCACAATAAGGTTTTTTTTGCCTTCAAATTTCTGTTCAGAAATTGTTGTCATAGCCCAATAGCCAATAGTGTCCTTAGCTGAAATGCTTTCAAAAACCAGACGCTCCCCGCCTTTCCCAATTGTAAACCAGCCAGTCGTCATCCAGTATCCTTCGCTGGCTATATAGCGGCACATTGCTACATAAACCTGCTCGTTATGACTGTTTCTGAAGACGATCTGCGGATGACCTTCTGCCATAATAAGCAGGAAGGAGGACAGGATAATCAGTCGTTTTGTCATTCGAATCATGAATTTTCGGTAAAGATAATCACATATCAGATATCAGATATCAGATATCTGATATCATCTTCGTTAGTTTTTTCAGGATTTTCAGTCCCCGGTTTTTAAAGCCGGGAGTTTCCTCGTTTAAACGGAATTCAATGCAGTCAATCAATTCCTTTCTGAGTTCAGGTTCTTTTAAAGACAAACGGTACAGAATTTCCATGCAATGCACTTTGACTGCCGGGGGATAGGGCGGGTGCAGCAGATTTTTTTTAGTAATCAATTTAGTAAAAACCAAGTAATATATAAAATCTTATTTTACTTTTGCAATAAAATTGAAACTTAAGTGATTTACATAGAGCGAAAATAAGTAAAGTAAGTTACTTACATTAAAAAAAAGTCCAATGAAAATTAAATATAGTGATCTTGTAGAACAAACTTTTGATTTTCCGCAGTCAGAGTTTCAAGTCATTGAAAATGAATTGCATTTTCATAAAGTCCCTCTAATGGATATTATCAAGCAGTATGGAACTCCCCTGAGAATTTCCTATCTGCCAAAGATAAGTCTGCAAATTCAAAAGGCTAAACGTCTTTTTAATGTGGCCATGGCAAAAGTAGATTACCAGGGCGATTATCATTATTGCTATTGTACAAAGAGCAGCCATTTCAGCTTTGTACTTGAAGAAGTTCTTAAAAATGATGTACATATTGAGACATCATCAGCCTTTGACATGCCTATTATTGAAGACTTGTATAATCGCGGATTAGTCAAAAAAGAGAATTTTATCATATGCAATGGCTTTAAACGGCCACAATATATTGAACATATCATCAATCTTGTACATAGCGGTTTTTCAAATACAATTCCAGTTCTGGATAGTTTATTGGAGATCGACAAGTATGAATCCCGACTGGAAACAAAGATGAAAGTTGGCATCAGGATAGCCTCTGAAGAAGAACCTAAGTTTGATTTTTATACTTCAAGATTAGGTATCCGATACAATGATATAGTTCCTTTTTACATGGAGAAGCTCAAAGATAATCCTAAGTTTGAGCTGAAAATGCTACATTTCTTCATAAATACAGGGATCAAGGATACGGCCTACTACTGGAATGAATTGAACAAATCAGTTTCAGTATACTGTGAACTGAAGAAAGTATGTCCGGAACTTACAGGTTTGAATATAGGTGGTGGTTTTCCTATTAAGAACTCTCTGGAGTTTACCTATGATTATGAATATATGGCTGAAGAAATAGTGGCACAGATCAAAAATATCTGCGGAAAGAACGATGTTCCGGAACCGGATATCTTTACTGAGTTCGGTTCTTTCACTGTTGGTGAATCAGGGGCTATTCTGTTCAGTGTGGTCGACCAAAAGAAGCAAAACGACAGGGAGGCCTGGGATATGATCGACAGTTCTTTTATCACAACGCTTCCCGACACCTGGGCGATCAACCAGAAATTCATTTTACTGGCAATAAACAACTGGGATTCTGAATATGAACGGGTATTTCTTGGAGGCCTTACTTGCGACAGCGAAGATTATTACAATGCTGAGGGCCACACGAACGCTGTTTTTCTTCCGAAATTTTCTACTGAACCGCCGTTGTATATTGGTATGTTTCATACGGGTGCCTACCAGGAGTCCCTGGGCGGCTATGGCGGAATACAGCACTGTCTGATCCCTGCACCAAAACACGTTCTGATCGATTTGGACGAGAATGATGAAACATATACGAAATTATTTTCCAAAGAACAGAGTTATAAATCGATGCTGAAAATTCTGGGGTATTAATTACCTTTGCAGTCCGAAATCAGACATCAATAAATCAAAGAATTATGGCAAAGAAATCCAAACAAAAGCTGGAGTACCTCAGGAATGAAATCAAACATATCGACATCAAGTCGTTTGATTCGACTCCCATTATAGATTCAATGCGTGAAATGTCGTTTACTTCCAGGGACACGGCCAATGCAGCCGACATTCTGAACAGGATGATAAAGGAAAAGGGCTGTACTGTTTTTCTGACTATCGCGGGCAGTACCAGCGCCGGCGGCTGTATGCAGGTATATGTGGATATGGTAAAAAATAATATGGTTGATGCCATTATTGCAACAGGAGCAACCATCGTTGATATGGATTTTTTTGAAGCCCTGGGCTTTAAGCATTATAAAGGGATATCAACGGCTGATGATAAAGATCTGCGCAAGCACTACATTGATAGGATTTATGATACGTATATCGATGAGGAAGAGCTTCAGAATTGCGACATGACTATCAAGAAAATCGCCGATACTTTAGAAAAACGTCCGTATTCTTCCCGTGAGTTTATCCGCGAGATGGGAAAATGGTTAGTTGGAAATTCAAAGAAGAAAGACAGCCTGGTGCAGGTAGCCTATGAGCATAATGTGCCTATATTCTGTCCGGCATTCAGCGATTCAAGCGCTGGGTTCGGCCTGGTTTCCCATCAGTGGGAGAACCCCAAATCGCATGTCTCCATTGATTCAGTAAAAGATTTTCTGGAGCTGACGAAAATAAAGATGGAATCTAAATCGTCCGGATTATTTATGATAGGAGGTGGAGTTCCAAAGAATTTTGTTCAGGATACCGTTATCTGTGCAGAAGTTCTTGGCAAAGAAGTGGGTATGCATAAATACGCAGTGCAGATCACCGTGGCTGATCCCCGCGACGGTGCCTGCTCCAGTTCAACCCTAAAGGAAGCAGCTTCTTGGGGTAAAGTGGAAACAATCTTCGAACAGATGGTATATGCCGAGGCAACCAGCGTTCTGCCACTGATCATCAGTTACGTGTATCATAAAAAAGACTGGAAAAAGCGGCCAAAGTCCCAGTTTACGAAAATGCTGGATAAATAGCGACAAATTTCACCATTTCACCATTTCACCATTTAATATCTCAGCCACTTCCAAAGTTCCTTATAACTCACTTTCTTCCCATACATCAGTATGCCGGTGCGGTATATCTTTGCCGCCATCCAGGTTGTGCCCAGGAAGGTCAGAATGAGTAAGACCATCGAAAGTGCTACCTGCCAGTAAGGAATTCCAAATGGGATCCTGATCATCATGGCAACAGGAGAGGTAAGGGGGAAGATCGAAAACCAGAATGCAATTTGCCCCGAGGGATCCTGTATGAAATATTGCATCATCACAATAGAAAGTATCAATGGTACGGTGATTGGCAGCATGAATTGCTGAGTGTCGGCCTCGCTGTCGACCGCTCCCCCGATAGCCGCGAACAACGAACCATACATCAGGTAGCCGAAGAGAAAGAAAAACACGAAAGCTCCTATCATAACTGGGAAATTGACCGTGTTAAGAGCTTCAAAAATTTCGTTGACCCCTTCATCCTGCTTTTCTTTTACTGATGGGGCGTCAGTTTGGGCCAGATTATCAGGATTATATTTTGATGCGTTCTGCATCATACTTTGCTCAATGCTCTGTTTATGCTGTCCTTTCCCTGCAAATGTCGATGTAATAACAGTCACAATTCCGAATGTAAGTACCACCCATAACAGGAACTGGGTAAGACCAACCAAACCAACACCGATAATTTTACCCATCATCAGTTCGAAAGGTTTGACCGATGAAATAATTACCTCAATGATACGGTTGGTTTTTTCCTCTATAACACCTCTCATTACCTGGGAACCGAACATGAAAATAAAGAAATAAATCAGGATACCTGAGAAAGTACCCAGTACCATACTGATTTCTGTATAGCTTTTTTCTTCTTTCCCCTCATCAGTGATTTTAATCGTGTTTACATCAACGATGGTTTTTACCGAACGAAGTATATCTTCAACATTCAAGGGGTTCTTCTTGTCGGTCTGCAGGTCTTTTAGCTTGGCTTCCAGTTTCATATCCTCAACCTGCTTGGTCATTACATTTTTAATGTAACTTTTCACGTTCATCGATACGTTGCTTTCAGCATACAGGATGGCATTTGTGGGTATGCTGACTTCGGTTTTTGGTATGAATAGAAGTGCATAGTCCCCGCTTTGCCTGAAATTGGTTTTGGCTGAGCCTAAATCGCTTAGCAGATAGTGAAATTTAATGTTGTCGGTATCCTTGAATTTCTCGAAAAAGATACCGGTCTGGTCAATCACGGCGACAGTTTTGAGTTCATTCCCCCGTGTTGCCATGTAAACAGGTACAACCACGATAGCTGCCATAAGCAGGGGCCCCAGAATAGTCATTACAAGGAATGACTTTTTTCTGACCCTGGTCAGGTATTCACGCTTGATAATCAGAATAATTTTGTGCATAGTGCTATTGCAGAATAGGTTCGGGTTTCTTTTCGGTCACAACCCTGATAAAAATATCGTTCATGTTGGGCACCAGTTCGCTGAATGAATGCAGGGCAACATTTGGCAGCAAAGAGGAGATCAGCTGGTTGGGATTGGCTTCGGCAGGAATTTGTACCGACGCCTTCCGAAGATCATGATCATCCCACTCTTTGATAATACTGAAAGCGGAGGGCAGGATAGTTTCAAGTTTTCCCATGTAGTTATTGTAAGCTATTTCAAAAGTATTCGTCTTAAAAGTCTTTTTAATATCTCTTACCGGTCCATCCAAAACAACCCTGGCATTGTTGATCAGGGAAATATGATCGCATAGTTCTTCTACCGAGGCCATGTTGTGAGTGGAAAAGATAATTGTGGCCCCTTTTTCTTTCTGGGCGATGATCTCATCCTTAAGCATGCTGGCATTAATTGGGTCAAATCCGCTGAAAGGCTCATCGAAGATCAGCAATTTGGGTTCATGGATTATGGTGATCAGGAACTGTACCTTCTGCTGCATGCCTTTTGAAAGTTCCTCGACTTTTTTATTCCACCACGACTTCATTTCAAATTTCTCAAACCAGTGGATCAGTCTTTTGTGAGCTTCCTGCTTGCTCAGTCCTTTCAGTTGGGCCAGGTACATGGCCTGCTCGCCGACAGTCATTTTTTTATAAAGCCCACGCTCCTCAGGGAGGTATCCGATATTATATATATCGTTCGGCTTCAGTTCTCTGCCATTGTAAAAGAGCTGTCCCTCATCAGGGGCAATAATCTGATTAATAATACGTATGAATGTGGTTTTTCCTGCTCCATTCGGGCCAAGCAATCCGAAGATGCTCCCTTCGGGTATGCTGATATTGACTTTGTCGAGGGCTTTATGGCCGGAAAACTGTTTGGAGACATTCAGGGC
>Ga0194056_10001572_pt1 | contig 12391 bp, 10 predicted proteins | sample SepL4413m_MetaG_FD_155458 | JGI IMG/M metagenome (GOLD analysis project Ga0194056, IMG submission 155458) | Anoxic zone freshwater microbial communities from boreal shield lake in IISD Experimental Lakes Area, Ontario, Canada - Sep2016-L442-13m | ecosystem: Environmental > Aquatic > Freshwater...
TGCAGTTTCACCTTGAGAATATAGATATACCTCTTTATCAACCGGGTCGACCGAACGTTGTAATCCTTCGCCGCTCTTAGAATAAATCGCCTCTATCTCTAAAACTAATTCATTACTTGCTGCTAAATTCTTTAGAAAAACGGATTCACCATCAAAATTCGTAACATCAACCGCTTGGCCGTTAAGAGTTGCGGAGATAATCCGCTTACCGACAGCGTCTACGAAAGTGTCATAGCCTGGTTTGTTACAAGCAAATTTGATGACTGACTTTGCTATAAAGGTCGCTTCGCCATTGGTTACATCTATGGTCACGTCATAACTTGCGACGGTTAAGTGGGATGAGCGCTCTAGCGCTTCAGCTCGTGAAATGTTTATACCAGGCATGGTTTCCTCTCGAATTTTGGAAATTCTATCTAAAAAGTGATGGCAGGCTTAACCACTATGAAACCCCTAAACGACCGCCTACCTTCGATTAGAAGTTATACGTTGCGGGGAAATCGAATGACGGATGCGCAGGCAGAAGCGATTACAAAATATTCAGATAAATTCTGCTTACTGCCGGAAAGCCCAATTACCCCACATGAATTGTTTCCGAACTCAAAAGAAATAATTGTCGAAGTTGGAAGTGGCATGGGGGAGGCAACTGCGCTAATTGCAGAACAATTTCCAGATACTGGGTTTATAGCAATCGAAGTACATACACCTGGCATCGGTGCGTTATTGATAAAAATTGCAGAAGGTGAACTTTCAAACCTTAGATTATTAGAAGACGACGCCACGGTTGCACTTAGAGATTCAATTCCGGATCACTCCATAAATGCATTCCATATTTTCTTTCCAGATCCGTGGTCAAAAGTTCGACAACGAAAGCGTCGCATTATTCAAGAGCCATTTCTAGATATTCTGGCAAATAAATTAAAACCAAATGGAAGAGTTCATATTGCGACTGATTGGCAAGATTATGCAAATTATATTAAGAAAGTATTTTTAGATCATTCAGCATTTGAAGGTGGAATTGTGGAGCGACCTGATTGGCGCCCGCTTACTAAGTTTGAAGGAAAAGGGTTACGAAAAGATCATAGCGTCACAGATTTTACTTACACCTTAAAAAGTTAAAGCTTTCCATCCCGTTCGTACTTGCTAATTAAGTTAACTCTCCGAACATGACGTTCATCGCCCGGAAATGGTTCGGCCAAGAAAGTATCTACAAGCTCTAAACAGAACTCTTCGCTATGCATACGGCCACCGATAGAAATTACATTTGCATTATTGTGCTCTCTAGCCAATTTCGCGGTTTCGATACTCCATACAAGTGCTGCTCTAATTCCTTTTACTTTATTTGCTGACATTTGTTCGCCATTGCCAGAGCCACCCAGAACAATGCCAAATGATCCAATATCAACAGCCACACCTTCGGCGCATTTAATACAGAAAACTGGATAGTCATCTAACGCATCATAAACATTTGGTCCATGATCAATTACGGTATGGCCGTTACCTTCTAAATGTTTAACAATCACATTTTTGAAATCAAGACCCGCGTGATCGCTTCCAATATGAATTCTCATAGCGGTACTCTCTCAAAAAATAAGAAGAACCGCTGTACTCGAATCAGCGGTTCTAATTATTCTTGCTATCCCGTTCTTACCTACCCTAGGAGGAAGGGAGTTAAGACTTTATGGTCGGCCGTGACCTTTACCCATGCCGTGACCTTTACCCATACCTGGACCACGAACTTGATTAACTTTTGCAGTGATGTGTGCAGTTAGGTTTGTCTTAAGAGTCGTTGCTTTTGCTGCTGTTAACTTTCCAGAAGCAACAGCGGCATCAATTTCATTAGTCTTAGCGGCAACAAGTGCAGCGATTAGTGCGGCTGTTTTGCTACCAGCGATTGTTGCAAGTGAATCGCCTGCTTGTAGACGAGTCTTAAGAGTTGCAATATCTATTCCGATGGTTGAAGTAATCAAAGTTAGTTTTGCGGATCGTTCTGGCTTAGCTACACCTTTTCCGCCCATGTCATGTGCAGATGCAATTCCTGCAGTTCCTAATGTAAGGATAAGACCGGTTGCGATTGCAGCGGCTAGATTTTTTTTCTGCACTGTGTCTCCTAATCAACATTCAAACGCGTTGCGCTCGATGTGCCTATATAACAGGTCTCTACTGAGCCAACAATTGTGTTTTCCTGTGAGTCCCGTGTGAATAATAGAAAGAAGGTTCAAAGTTACGCTCAGATGTTTAGGAGTGAAAGACGAGAATCCTCTTTATCGCGATCTAAGAGTGGGGACACTCTAGTTATTGGATTCCCCTATCCATAGGGAACCGAAACCCTCTAGGAGTGGGTCGCGATGAATGCAAAATCAAGAAAGACATTTCTCTATCCTCTAGTTATTTTCACATTAATTACAACACAAATTTCGGCAACTGCAAGCTCTGGCGCAACACTTGGAAAGACTTTTAAAGCTGCAGGAAGAACAACTTCTGCAATTCCAACAATGTTATTAAGCGGTAGCGGCGCACCTTCTGCTTCGGTTGGAATAAATGGTGATTTTTATATTGATATAAAAACATTTAATCTATTTGGTCCAAAAGCAAACGGAAAATGGCCGGTGCCGATTAGTTTAAAAGGTCCAACTGGATTAATGGGTCCGCAAGGCGTTGATGGAAAAACTGGATCAACGGGATCAGTTTCGGTAGGCAGTGCTGGTGATACTGGTGCACAAGGTGATACTGGCGCGACTGGCGCGACGGGTACAACAGGTGAAAAAGGCGATAAAGGTGACACTGGTGCGACTGGTGCGACAGGTGCGACAGGTGCAACAGGTGAGCGAGGTGCAACTGGAGCTTCCGGTGGTTCTGGTGCAACAGGTTCACAAGGTGCAACAGGTTCACAAGGTGCAACCGGAGGTGCGGGTACAGCGGGAGTAAATGGCACTAATGGCACTAATGGAACGAATGGTTCTATCGGTGCTACTGGTGCACAAGGTGCTCAAGGGTTGAAAGGTGATACCGGAACAGTTGGTAGCACTGGTTCTGCAGGTCCATCAAACGCTTACTACGGTGACGTAGTTTTCGCATCACAAATTTCAGGAAATGCTGGAAATAGTTCACTCAGCAATACTTTTGGAAATTTTACTGCAGGGAAATCTTATCTAGTAAACGTCATCATTTATGGAACTAATACTTTCAATTCAAGTTCAATTCCACTTTCACTTTCAATATCTGCTACTTCGGGAACTCCAGTAAAGACCACTAATTGGACCACTTATTCTGCAAGCAGCTATAGAGATGGAACTGTCAAAAACGAATACTGCATTTCTGCTCTTGTAGTTATTGATGGAACATCAGTTGGTTCAACATTCAATATTAGAGCTGAAGTTTTTACGGGTGAGAATTTAGGCGGATCAAGTGTTTATGTCACATTAGTTGGGAAATACGTTTCGCAATTAGTGGGGAGTATTGGATAAATAAACTCCAAGGAAAAATTGGAGCGGGCGACGGTAATCGAAACCGCATGGCCAGCTTGGAAGGCTGGAGCTCTACCATTGAGCTACGCCCGCGTTGTTTACGCGGTCTTGCTTCTCGCGGAGGGATTCTCTGCGAGGGGCATAGGTTATCGGGTGAGGTAATAACTTGGGAATTTCTCGTCTAGACTCTCACATTGCGCCGCGGGGCGTAGCGTAGTGGCTAGCGCGCCTGCTTTGGGAGCAGGAGACCGAGAGTTCGAATCTCTCCGCCCCGACCAATTCCATAAAAATCCTGACCGAGAATGAAACTGTAAAAGGAGTTCCGTGAAAAGCGCCGTTGAAAAACTTTCGCCAACTCGAGTTAAGTTAACTATTGATTTGGAATTCACAGAGCTCGCACCGCACATTAAAGATGCATACCAGAGTATTTCTGAGAAAATTGTTATCCCAGGGTTCCGTAAAGGAAAAGTTCCGCAAGCAATGATCGATCAACGCGTTGGTCGTGGCTCTGTTCTCGATGAAGCGATAAATGCAGCACTTCCGGTTTTTTATAGCCAAGCTGTTCGTGAGCATGAAGTACTTGCGGTCGGACGACCAAATGTTGATATCACCGAGCTAGAAGATAATAAGAAAGTTGCTTTCACGGTCGAAGTAGAAGTTCGTCCAGAAATAGACCTTCCAGATTTTTCAAAGATTTCTGTCAAAGTTGATGACGTAGCAGTCACAGAGAAAGATATTGAAGAGCAAGTAGATTCACTGCGTGCTCGCTTCGGCACCTTAACTACGGTTGAAAAAGATGCCGCTACCGGAGACTTCGTTTCAATTGATTTAGTTGCCAAAGTAGATGGCAAAGAAATTGAAGGCGGATCTGCTAACGGGATTTCATATGAAGTTGGTTCCGGAAAGATGATCGAAGGCTTAGATGAAGTACTTGTAGGCTTAAAAGTTGATGATCAGAAAACTTTCAATGCACCACTAGTTGGAATGGCTGACGGCGAAATTGGTGAAATTACTGTTACTTTGAAAGCCGTTAAGACTCGCGAACTTCCAGAGCTAAATGATGAATTCGCAAAGCTTGCAAGTGAGTTCGATACTTTGACTGAGCTTCGCGCCGATGTGACCGAGCGTTTGACTCGATTAAAGGGCATGGAACAAGGCGCCCAAGCACGCGATCTTCTTGTGCAACAGTTATTGGATACTTTGGAAATTCCAATTCCAGAAGGAATTGTTGAAGATGAAGTAACTGCGCATCTAGAGAAGGAAAATCGCTTAGAAGATACAGTCCATCGCGCAGAAGTAATTGATGAAGTAAAGAAGAGTTTGGCTACTGAATTCGTATTAGATGCAATTGTTCGAGCTGAAAATGTGCAAGTTTCAGAAGCAGAACTTACTGAATACTTAATTCGTTCCTCAGCGCGCTATGGCATGGCCCCAGAACAATTTGTGCAAGAGATTTCAAATTCTGGTCAGATAACTTCTGTGGTTGCAGATGTTTCTCGAACTAAAGCGCTTGCTGTTGCGTTAGAGCGAGTTGCGGTTGAAGATGCATCTGGTCGCAAAGTTGATTTGGAAGCGCTTCGTTCTAAGCCTGAATTAGCGGAGCCAACCGAATAATCGCTCTGCTCTAAGCGAACAAGGGTCTTTTTCGCTTCTTTTTTGGTTTATCAGGAAGCAATTGCGAGTAAAGATTGTTAGGGTCAATACCAGAACAGATGGAGGAAATCGTGGAACTTATAACGCCACAATCTCGCTCAGCACAAACAAGTGCTGGTGGATTGGAAGATCGAGTTTATGACCGGTTGCTGAAGGAAAGAATTATTTTCCTTGGTTCGGTAGTTGAAGACTCCATGGCAAATGCGATCGCAGCACAGATGCTTCTGCTTGCTGCTGAAGATCCAGATAAAGATATCTATCTCTACATCAATTCACCTGGTGGTTCTATCTCTGCAGGCATGGCAATTTACGACACGATGCAATACATCAAGAATGACGTTGCAACAGTTGCGATGGGTCTTGCTGCATCAATGGGTCAATTCTTATTATGTGCCGGTGCTGCTGGAAAGCGATACGCATTGCCACATGCACGAATCATGATGCACCAACCTTCTGGCGGAATTGGTGGAACTGCAAGTGATATCAAGATTCAAGCAGAACAAATGTCTTTTACTAAAAAAGGAATGGCAGAATTAATCGCATTCCATACTGGCCAAAAAATAGAAATCATCGAAGCTGATTCAGATCGCGACCGCTGGTTTGCTGCTGAAGAAGCTAAAGAATATGGATTTGTGGATCACGTTGTGAAATCTGCAGGCCAAGTAGCAGGAAGTGGCGGTACCGCTCGATGAAACAATCCGACCTAATCAATCAAGTAAGTCGTTATGTGCTCCCAACAATCGAAGAGCGCACTAGCTATGGATACAAGCGCCTTGATCCTTATACGAAATTGTTTGAAGAGCGCATTATTTTCCTTGGCCAAGCAATAGATGACACTGTTGCAAACGATGTCATGGCGCAACTTTTAACTTTGGAATCAATGGATCCAGATCGCGACATCATGATGTACATAAACTCACCAGGTGGATCATTTACTGCCCTAACTGCAATTTATGACACTATGCAATTTGTCCGCCCAGATGTAATGACCATCTGTCTTGGTCAAGCTGCATCGGCTGCTGCGGTACTACTTGCTGGCGGAACTGCTGGAAAGCGTTATGCGCTAGAGCATTCACGAATTTTGATTCACCAGCCATATAGCGAAGGCGGCGGACAAGGTTCCGATATTGAAATTCAAGCTAGAGAAGTGATGCGCATGCGAACACTTCTTGAAGAAATGTTAGCTAAGCACTCTTTGCGTCCAAAGGAAGAGATTGCTAAGGACATTGAACGCGACAAGATTCTTACATCAGCTGAAGCAGTTGAGTACGGATTAATTGATCAAATTCTCGCTTCGCGTAAAGCTTCTAAGAAGTAATTACTCTAAGGGCGAACAGCTTTTTCGTAATTTACGCATACTAATCACCACGCAATTAAGCGCTTCCGCGTACCCTTGCCATAACGGATTCCCCGCGTTGAGAAGAGGACGTAATGACACGCATCGGTGAAAGCGGTGACCTGCTTAAATGTTCTTTCTGCGGAAAGACACAAAAGCAAGTTAAGAAGTTAATTGCTGGTCCTGGTGTATATATCTGTGATGAGTGCATCGAGCTCTGTAATGAAATTATTGAAGACGAGCTAACCGAAAGCACCTCACTTGGAATTCAAGAACTTCCAAAACCAACGGAGATATTTGATTTCCTAGATCAATATGTCATTGGTCAAATCCGCGCTAAGAAATCTTTATCGGTTGCGGTTTATAACCACTATAAGCGGATTAAATCTGGCGATGGAAAACGCGAAGACGGCGTAGAGCTAGCCAAGAGCAATATTTTATTACTTGGCCCAACCGGTTGCGGCAAAACATTACTTGCGCAAACTTTGGCAAAAATGCTAAATGTGCCATTCGCAATCGCAGATGCCACTGCTTTAACAGAAGCTGGTTATGTTGGCGAAGATGTGGAAAATATTCTTCTAAAGTTAATTCAAGCAGCTGACTTTGATGTTAAGAAAGCCGAAACCGGCATTATCTATATTGATGAAATCGATAAAGTTGCGCGTAAGAGTGAGAACCCATCGATTACTCGAGATGTATCGGGTGAAGGTGTTCAACAAGCGCTTTTGAAAATATTGGAAGGAACTACCGCTTCGGTTCCACCACAAGGCGGTCGTAAACATCCGCACCAAGAATTTATCCAAATCGATACTACAAATGTCTTGTTTATCGTCGGTGGCGCATTCGCTGGTTTAGAAAAAATTATTGAAGGACGTAAAGGTAAGGCGGGTGTTGGTTTCAATGCAACGCTGCAAAGTGAAGCAGATAAGAAAACCCTAGATCCATTCGCTGATGTCATGCCGGAAGATTTGTTGAAGTTTGGAATGATTCCAGAGTTCATTGGTCGATTGCCGATTGTGACTAGCGTTGAGAATTTAGATCGCACAGCTTTGCTTCAGATTCTCACCGAACCTAAGAATGCTTTGGTAAAGCAGTATCAACACTTATTCGAAATGGATGATGTAGAACTTGAGATTCAACCTGAAGCTCTAGATGTGATCGCCGATCAAGCAATTAAACGAGGAACTGGTGCACGGGGACTTCGCGCAATCATGGAAGAAGTACTTTTGCCAGTTATGTATGAAGTTCCATCAAAGAGCGAAATCGGAAAAGTTCTGATAACGCCAGAAGTTGTTTCAGATCGCGCGACCCCAACCTTTGTTGACCGCGGTGTAATGGGTCCAAAGCGCACGAATAAGCGTTCGGAAGAGAAGAGCGCTTAATCTAGACTGTCGCATTATGAGTGAGCTGCCATCAAGTTTTGTTCCTGCCGATATCGAGGGACCGCTTTATGCTGCTTGGGTTAAAGCTGGATATTTCAACGCTGATGCAAAGTCGGATAAAAAACCTTTCACGATAGTTATTCCGCCGCCAAATGTGACTGGCAGCCTCCACATTGGTCACGCGCTGGACCACACAATTCAAGACATATTAATTCGAATGAAAAGAATGAAAGGTTTTGAAACCCTTTGGTTACCTGGAATGGACCATGCGGGAATCGCAACGCAAAATGTTGTAGAAAAACAATTAGCAGCACAAGGTAAAACCCGCCACGATCTTGGTCGCGAAGAGTTTGTGAAGAAAGTTTGGGAATGGAAAGCAGAATCTGGCGGCGCAATTCTTGAGCAGATGAAAAGACTTGGCGATAGCGTTGATTGGTCGCGCGAAGCATTTACGATGGATGAGAATTGCTCGCAGGCTGTACTTACAATTTTTAAACGGTTATTTGATGCAGGTTTGATTTATCGAGCGGAACGAATCATCAATTGGTGTACCCGATGCTTAACTGCGCTTTCCGATATTGAAGTTGAGCATAAAGAAATCCCAGGCGAATTTATTTCAATTGTTTACGGAGAAGGCGAAGATCAAATTACGATCGCCACTACCCGCCCAGAAACTATGTTGGCTGATGGTGCGGTAGCTGTTCACCCGGATGATCCTCGCTATAAACATATGGTTGGCCGTTCTGTATTACTGCCTTTAGTAAATCGAATGATTCCGATTATTGCTGATGAAGTTGTTGACCCTGAGTTTGGAACTGGAGCAGTGAAGGTAACTGCAGCCCATGATCCGAATGACTTTGAAATAGCGATGCGCCATAACGTGGAATTGATCGTAATAATGGATAAGAACGGCGTTATCGAAAACACTGGAACTCAATTTGATGGCATGGATCGTTTTGCCGCGCGTAAAGCCGTAGTTGATGAGCTACGCAAGATGGGCAAAGTCGTTAACGAAAAGCGTCCTTATTTACATTCAGTTGGCCATTGTTCGCGATGTGAAACCATTGTTGAACCTCGACTTTCTAAACAATGGTTCGTAAAAGTTGCACCACTTGCAAAAGCTGCTGGAGATGCAGTCCGAAACGGTAAAGTAAAAATTGAACCAGAATCAATGGAACCTAGATACTTTGAATGGGTCGACAACATGCACGATTGGTGTATTTCTCGCCAACTTTGGTGGGGACATCGAATTCCAGTTTGGTATGGACCTAATGGCGAAGAAGTAGTTGTTGGTCCCGGTGAAAGCGCACCAGCAGGTTACGAACAAGATCCAGATGTTTTAGATACTTGGTTCTCATCTGGGCTTTGGCCATTTTCAACACTTGGTTGGCCGAATCAAACCGAAGATTTAAAGAAGTTTTATCCAACATCCGTTCTCGTAACTGGTTATGACATTCTATTTTTTTGGGTAGCGCGCATGATGTTGATGGGGTTATTTGCCATGGATGGCGTTGCACCGTTCCACACAATTGCACTTCACGGTTTAGTCCGCGACAAATTTGGCAAGAAGATGAGTAAGAGTCGTGGCAATACCGTCGACCCAATTGAATTCATGGATAAGTATGGATCTGATGCGCTCCGGTTTACATTGGCGAATGGGGCAAATCCAGGATCAGATCAAGCGTTAGCCGAAGAGTGGATCGGTGGTGCTCGTAACTTTGCCACCAAACTATGGAATGCAACTCGTTTTGCAATGATGAATGGCGCATCTATAGCAGGAGATCTGCCAGAAACTAAATCTTTAAATCATATAGATCTTTGGATTTTAAACCGACTAAATGAAACTATTAAATCGGTAGATGAAAATTTAGAAAAATATGAATTTGCAAAAGCTTGCGAAGCTATTTATCACTTCGCCTGGGATGATGTTTGTGATTGGTATTTAGAGTTGACGAAAGATGTATTTGCTAAAGGCGGCAATGAGGCCGAAAATACCAAACGCGTGCTTGGTCATGTATTAGATCAAATGTTCCGATTACTTCATCCAGTTATGCCATTTATTACCGAAACCCTTTGGAAAGCTTTAACTAATGGCGAGTCGCTGGTTATTTCTAAGTGGCCAGTTGCTGATGCGCTAATTGATGAAAAGAATGTTTCTACGATGGTCTCTGATTTACAGAATTTGATTACCGAAATTCGGCGCTTTCGGAATGACCAAGGGATTAAAACTTCCGCAAAGATTCCAGCGCAGATACATGGGCTTAGTGCGGGTGAGCTCTCGAACTATGAAGGTGCAATTCGGTTTGTAACCAGACTGGATGAACCCAATGAAACCTTTGCGCCAAGTGCAAAAATAGAGATAGGCCGATTCTTAGTTGAATTCGATTTAACCGGAAATATAGATGTCGTAGCAGAACGAGCTCGGTTAACTAAAGATTTAGCTGCAATCGAAAAAGATAAGCAAACGGCTTTAGTAAAATTAGAAAACGAAAATTTCATGGCTAAGGCTCCGATGGATGTAGTTAAAGAAATTCGGGAGCGCGCTGAATTCTGCGTAACAGAGATTATTCGGATTAACGCTTTGCTCGCAGCGTTGCCTGCAAAATGAGTTCAGCTGAAGATCTAGATAAATTAATATTCATTGAAAAGGCTTTACTCGCGCGCTGGCCAGAAAGTAAGTTAGAACCTACGCTGGAACGAATTGCGCTATTGGCTGACGCTCTTGGTTCGCCACAACTTTCTTACCCAACAATTCACTTGACCGGGACTAATGGCAAAACTACTACATCGCGAATGGTTGATGCGCTCCTCTTTGAAATGGGGCTGCGCACTGGAAGATTTACAAGTCCGCATTTGGAATCTTTCTTAGAACGAATTTCGATAAATAAATCTCCAATAAGCGCAGCTGGAATGATTGCTACATACAACGACATTGCACTTTACTTAGATTTAGTGGATGAAAGATCTGATAATCCGATTTCGTTTTTTGAATCCATAACCGCTTTAGCTTTTGTGGCCTTCGCTGAATTCCCAGTAGATGTGGGAATTTTTGAAGTTGGTATGGGCGGTGAATGGGATGCCACAAATGTAATTAATTCAGCGGTAAGTGTCATCACCCCAATAGGTTTCGATCACATGCAGTACCTAGGCAATACGTTAATAGAAATAGCCAGAACTAAATCTGGAATTATTAAGCCACACTCAGTTGCGATTTTGGCTCACCAAGATGTAGAAGTTGCAAAAGTCTTGATGCAAAAATGCGTTGAAGTTGAGGCGATACCAATGCGAGAAGGTATCGAATTCTCTTTGCTCCGTCGCGACCTTGCGGTTGGCGGGCAGATGCTCACAATCCAAGGAATTACCGCAACTTATGAAGACATTTTTCTACCGTTATATGGTGTACACCAAGGTGAGAATGCAGCGGTCGCGCTAGCCACTGTTGAAGCTTTTGCTGGGAGTAAAGAACTAGATCCCGATTTAGTACGCACCGCTTTTGCGCAAGTTGATTCGCCTGGGCGATGTGAAGTGATTTACCGAAATCCTACGGTTATCGTTGACGCGGCTCACAATCCACATGGTGCTGCTGCTCTTACCTTAACCGTTTCTAATGAATTTGATTTCTCAACAATTATCGCAGTTGTCGCACCAATGGGAGATAAAGATGTAATTGGAATTCTAGAAGCTCTTGAACCTATTGCAGACAGAGTAGTACTTTCAGCTAATTCATCACCGCGTGCAATGGATATTACCGAGTTAGAGCGGTTAGCAAAGCAAATATTTGGCCATGATCGAGTTACTGCAATTCCAACTTTGAGCGACGCGATAAGGAAATCAATAGAGCAGGCAAAATTGGATAACGATATTAACGATGGAAATTGCGCGGTCTTAATAACTGGATCTGTTGTTACCGCTGGCGAAGGTCGCGCAATTGTTAAGAAATATGGGTCGCATGTAAACACTTCAAATGAAATGAGAGATTAATGCGCGTGCTTGGTGCTGCAGTATTAGCAATGGAGTTCTTCTTAATGGGATTCGCATTATTAATTGCTAAAGATAACCATGGTGCGTTAGCACTCACCCTTGGTGGATTGTTAGCAATTCTTGCGCTCTTAAATGCGGGTTTATTAAAACGTAAATTTGGTTGGATTATTGGATCGATATTGCAATTTCTGATAGTTGTTTATGGATTTGTGGTGCCGATGATGTTCTTTATGGGGCTGCTATTCACGGGGCTATGGGTCGCCGCGATAGTTGTGGGTCGGAAAGGTGAGGCTGCGCGGGCAGCCCTACTCGCAAAGCCAAAATTAAGAGAATAGCCAGACCGCCAATAGACTAACCCCGTGAGCAAAGAACGCACCTTGGTATTGGTAAAGCCTGATGGCGTACGCCGCGGATTAGTTGGCGAAGTTATTTCGCGAATTGAAACTAAAGGTTATGAAATTACTGCGATGCGAATGCTGAATGCGGACCGTTCGATTTTAGAAAAACATTATGAAGAACATAACGGGAAGCCATTTTTTGAACCACTACTTGAATTCATGTCCTCGGGACCAATC
>Ga0194056_10001574_pt1 | contig 12384 bp, 12 predicted proteins | sample SepL4413m_MetaG_FD_155458 | JGI IMG/M metagenome (GOLD analysis project Ga0194056, IMG submission 155458) | Anoxic zone freshwater microbial communities from boreal shield lake in IISD Experimental Lakes Area, Ontario, Canada - Sep2016-L442-13m | ecosystem: Environmental > Aquatic > Freshwater...
GCCGTAGCTATTGGCTCAGGAGTAGCTGTAGGTGCTGGAGTCGGTGTCGGTGTAATAACTACTACCGCACAAGAAACTTTTCTCAAAGCACTTTTAACGATCTTCCCTTTAACAATTATGTAAGCATACACAACAGCTTCTTTTTTCAATTTCTTTGACTCAACTTTGATTGAGAAAAAGCCTAATTTGTTTGCCAGACCTGCTGCAACGTTTTTTGTTCCAACAAGAATTCTTACATGTGCTTTAGGAGTAGTCGTTCCAGTAAAGATTGTAAACTTTCCAACTTTTTTAACTGGTTTTACAACTGGTGCTTTTACTTTAGGTGTAGGCTTTGGAGTGGTGCCACTGTAGGCTTTGGAGTCTTAACAACTACCTTTGCTTTTGGTGACGGTGACTTTGCAGATGCAGGCAATACAGTTACAATACTGAATACCATTGCCATTGCGACTAACATTGATAATAATTTTTTCATAATTCTCTACCTCTTTCTTTTTTTTATATCAAATCCTTTTGGATTTTGATTCATTCATTTGATTTCTTGTCTTTCTTTACTTTTGGAGTCGGTTCTGGTGTTACTTCCGGAATTGCAGTTATTTCAGGAGCCGGTGTAACTTTCAAATTTTTCTTAGGTTTTGTAGTTGCCTTTGGTTTTTGTGCAGGTTTTGGTTTTGGTGTCGGCTTAATTATCTTGTCATTATTCTTTTTAACTGTTGCACCCTTCTTTTTCTCTTCAGCTTTATTAGCTTTTTCAATTGCTTTTGCTTCTACTTTCTTCGTCTTAATTGTAGACATAATCTCGGATACTTTTGAATTCTTTAATTGTTCAACTGTGACAGTAGAATCCAACTGCTGTAATTTCTTAATTAGTTTGAGTTTCCCAGGTGAAATCGATAATTTTTGTGCTTCTTCTCTTGTACCAATAGAAACTGAGTCTATCTGAATAGTGACTTTATAGTTGCTACGACCAATTGCTTTTTTAACACCGTTGTTTGACATTGAGTTGATTCTGTCGGCAAAATTCTGATCATTAGTCTCAGCTGTAATAGATATAACTGAACTTCCATCCTTAGCCACAAAATTCTTTTCGGTAGCAACTTCTACAATACGGTCTACTGCTGATTCAATATCGTAATTCCTTACATCGCAAGCACTTAAAACTGTCTTTCCATCAGTGTTGTATCCCTCAGCAGAAACTATTCTGTCAAACATATTTATTCCAAGTTCCACACTAGGATTGATATCAATACTTACATATGCCACAGGCATTTGATAAGTTGCGTAACCTGCAATTGAAAGGCCTAAAGTCACGAGAAATGTGCAAGCTATCAGTACCAATTTTCGAAATTGCACTTTGCTTTTGCGCTTAAATTCGATAATGTTGCTGGTGTTATCTTCCGAAAGCGATGCTTTAAGAAACTGAATTGTCTTTTCTTTTAATTCATTTTCTGCTTTGACGTTGTCTAATACTTCATTAATAATCGAATTCATAATCGGTACCTCCTAACTTTAGTTTTAGTTGTTCTCGCGCTCTTCGCAAGTTCGAGTAAGTAGTGTTTTCTTTCTGTTCGAGCAGTTTTGCTATTTGTGGAACGTTATAGCCTTCATAATAAAACAAGTAAATAATCTCTTTGTATTCTGGTTTCAATTTCATTACTTCTTCAAAAAGTTCACTCTTGACCTTGTCTTCGACTGGGATTTCATATTCGTATATCGAATTAACATTCTTTCGCCAGTAGCTTTTGCACAGATCTTTGCATTTGTTAATTGTAATCTTGCATATCCATGCTTTCTCGTGAGCTTCACTTTCAAACTGTACATCACTTTGAAGGAGTTTCAGAAACACTTCTTGAAAAACATCTTCGACGTCCGGCATATTTTTTAGAAACATAAACGAAATTTTTCGAACGGTGTCGGCGTATTTGTCTATTGCCTCAGAAATCATTTTGTCCTTCTCTCTAGTTGAGTCGGTCATCTCTTGAACTCCTTTCACTCATAATACGATTCTAAACTTAAAAACTGTGCAAAAAAATAAAAAAAGGGCGTTAATTTTATTAAACGCCCTTTTTTATATAAATTTTACTTAGCTTTTTCAAGTCTTTGGATTTCACTTTCGCCTTTTTCTACAAGTTCCTTAAATTGAACAATTGTCTCTTTCATCTTAGGCAAAGCTTCTTGTTTGTAAGTGCTGATTGCATCCATTGCTGAAATTACATCTGCGAAAGAAGTCTTGAGCGTTTCTACAGAAATGTTTGCTTCCATGGACTGCTTCTGGATGTCTGCGCCTTGCTCCTTTAGCATTCTTGATGTGCCGCTTATCAATTCATTTGTGGTTGCGTTCAATTTTTCAATTTTAGTGAGTACGATTTTTTGATTATATAAAGCGCTTGCGACAATTGCCGCAATTCTCATTGCCGAAATCGTAACAGTCTTAGCGCGTTCTACACCGCGAATCAATTCTTTGTTGTTACGGATAACTACTTCAATCGCCATGACACCTTGGTGATTGACCACAATCATTTGTTGAATGTCCATAATGCGTTGGCGAAGCGGGAAAAGAATCTCTTCGGAAACAAATTTGATTTTTTCAGGATCTTCATTTGCCAACTTTGCAGCATCGATTTGCTTGGAGATACTTTCGTCCATCATTTGACCCATTTGATCTTCCTTGATTAACTTTTTAGTTAGGGTTCTCAAAGTGTCCTGCTCGATTTCAAGAGTAGTGTTGTCATTGAGCAAGGTCGCCTTGCCTTTATCGAGCGAAACAATTATGTCGTTAATTACGGAATCAGCCTTTTGATATCTAGCAAAGTAGGCACGAATAGGGTTAAAAATCTTACCTAGAAATCCGGTTTTGGCAAAATCAATAAGGCTTGGGTCTAAATCTTTGATTTCCATCTGCAGCGCGAGCAGACCGTTTGCAATTGCACCACCTTCGTCGCCTGTCTTTGAAATGTTGCCGACCGAAACTTGCAGCAATGAATTTTTAGTTGCAGAACTGCGAATTGTGTCCATTCCAAACGATTCTATCGATTTCAACAATTCCTTTTTCTTTTCAAGCGATTCAATATCTGTCGCCATGATTTCAGACGCGTTGGTTTCAGCCTGTGCGCGAAGGGCTTTGACTTCCTCTGGTTCGACCTGTGTCTGTTGCTCCACTTCTTTTTTCAAAACTTCTTGATTAGTTACTTCCAATGAAAATGACATCTCAATTCCTCCTCTATATTTTACATTTTAGCATTAAATAGACTGCCTAGCTGGTATACTACGTTATCTGAATCTGCGTTAATACTTGCGGCTTCGTTGATGCTAGAGACAGCCTGCAAGGCCTTGACGTTGGCGTTGTAGCCGATTGTGTAAATCGGAATTTTGAACGCTTGAAGGACTCCTTGGACTTCGTTCAAATCAAGCCCCAGATTTGTCTCCCCGTCACTAAGCACAAAGAGCATCAACTGTGCATTTGGATTTTTCACCTTTTCGTCTATCAACATTTTTGTTGCGACAATGATAGCATCAAACATCGCGGTGTTGCCCGCTGCTTGAAGGTCTTTTACCGCGCCAGAGAATAAAGATCTCTGATTGATATCAAACTTTGCAATCGGCAGATTAATGTTTACGTCAGTAGAGAAAGAAACCAAACCGACCGAGTTGTCCTTGCCAATATACTGTGAACCGCTGACAAGAGATTCTTTTAGTTTGTTCAAAGGCTCACCGTTCATGCTGCCGGAAGTATCTGCCACAAATACCGCTGAAATCAGTTTGTTTGCGTCCTTTTTCTCTTTCCAAAGCTTCTGTGCTTGTGCAATTTGTTCGCCGCTTATGTCGGCAACTTCTGATTTATATTCATTATGGGTGTTGAACCCGTAGTCAGTAGCTAGTTTCTGGCTGCTGTCTTTCTTGCAGAATTCGATGAATTTCTTCAAAATCGCTGTCTTGTCACTCGACAAATCTCCAATTGAATAAACCGGGCTGTCATGCCTTACGCCAAATGGCGTAAACACATAGTCGTTGAGGAGTTCTGGGGTGTTCACCAATGTCTGGTACTCCAAAAGAAAGCCGTCCAAAACACCGGACTGTGCAGACTCCCTCATTTGTAATGTGGTATATGAAACGAATGGAATATTTGCCTGGAATTTCTCAAAACCTTCAACTGCTTTGCTGCTGAGCGGATCTTTTGAATCAAACGTCAGGAGCGTTGAGACCAGGAAGTTCAGCCCTGTCGAACTAGCAAAAGGATTTGTGTATCCCATGGCAATTTCGTTTGCGGCAACCGCATCGGTTATAGTCTTGAGATTTATGGATCCGTACTTTTTCACGAGGACATCGTATTTCGACTTTGAAAGCAGAATTCCCGCGACGTTACCTGCGATGCGTTTTTCGATAAGTTCGATTTTGCCGCCTTTAGCTGCAATCATTTTTCCCCACAGTTCATTTGAAGGCGAAAACGCATCAGGCAGGTATTTCCCCGTTGTAATATAGTCGGTGCCTAAGCCTGAAGCAATACCGCGTATGCGTACTGAAATCTGCTTTCCATTTGGAAGTGTAAAATTTGAACTGTTGAATTGATTCGCAATTTCATTCAGCCAACCGTCTTTATTTGTGCCGGCTTTTTCGGTTGAAGAAAAAATCTCGACATAATTATCTGTCGTTTTCTCAACCTGCGCAGGGTATTTCGTAATGCTCGGTAGAGAGTCCTTTATGTTTGGCGCGCCAATAGAGATTTGATCTTTGCGAGCGGGCACTTGGTTAACTACGATTTTTTTGTAAAACTCGTTCAACTGCTGCTTCGCGTTCTCAACCGAAATCATTGTGTCAGTTTTTCCGATGTTTTTCGTCAGATTAATTCCTGCAAACACAAGCCCAAACACCAATATCGCGATGCCAGCAAGGACGAGAATGCTCTTTGATTTCTTATTATTCATATCATCTACCCCCGATTTCAATTTTTTCTTTATAAAACTTTGTCTGTCCGATTAAATCGTCAATTTCGCCCATAATACTCATTTTCTCGAGTTCGCCGCTTTCGAGACTATTGAGCTTTGATATTTCGAGCAGTAGGCGGTCAAGTTTTAATAAAATTTCTTCATTATCATTAATGGCGTCTTTCACGAAAGAAATGTAATCTTCAAGAATCGACTTTTTGCTCTGTAGGATTTCCGAAGTAAGAATATCACTCTTTTTAACCTCATTGTAATCCACCTCATCAAACGCATTCAAACGGTTCAGAATGCTGCGAATATTGAGATAAAAAACTTCCTCAACAGCCTTGATTGTATTCTCGAATTTCTGAAAACTCATTTCGCTTGCGCTAAACTTCTGAAGCAGGATTTCGTGGATTGTCTCTTTCTTCTTTTTGAGCCGACGAATCTGCTCAAAAATCAGCTGAATATCCTTCTGAAACGTCCTCTTGTCGCTGTTTGCATTAAGTGCTGCGATGAAATCTTCAGTTGTCTTTATTTGACCAGTCTGTATTAATGGTGTCTTTCTTTCTTCGAATAATAATTTGTAATTGCCATAGCCAAAAAGCAAGATACTCATTACAATTGCCGTCACGCCAAAGGCGGTGCCGAGTGCGCTGACTCCACCAATTTGAAGGCCTATAAGCCCTGGTGAAAAAAGTATGGTATTCCCTATTGCCAGTCCGGCATTCAGTGCAGCAATCTTAGCGATTTTATCATTTGGCACAGTTAATTCTCCTTGTATACGTTTGAAACTATTTTAACATATTTTAACTGACAAAAAAACGATTTGCAAATTAATTGCTCATACTATAAAATTGACAAGTTAAATGAAATGAGGGAGCACTTAGTATGGCACATGATTTAAAGAACGATAAAATTCATAACGAGGTTACGCGTCGTAAGACGTTTGCAATTATATCTCACCCGGACGCAGGAAAGACGACCATGACCGAGAAACTGCTTTTATATGGCGGAGCCATTCGACTGGCAGGATCCGTAAAGTCGCGCAAAGCTCAGAAGCATGCTGTTTCCGACTGGATGGAGATAGAAAAGCAGAGAGGGATTTCAGTTACATCCTCTGTGCTTCAATTCGAATATAACGATTTCAGCATAAATATTTTAGACACACCTGGGCATCAGGACTTCAGTGAGGACACTTATAGAACTCTTGTTGCCGCTGACAGCGCTGTGATGTTGATTGACGGAGCAAAAGGCGTGGAGACTCAGACCATAAAGCTGTTTCACGTCTGCAGCATGCGAAAAATTCCGATTTTCACATTTGTAAATAAAATGGACCGCGCGAGCAAAGATCCTTTCGAACTTATGGAAGAACTCGAAAACGTGCTTGGAATTCGCTCATTCCCAATGAACTGGCCAATTGGCATCGATGGGGATTTTAAAGGTGTGTACAACCGGATTCTTAATCAGATTGAATTATTCGAGGGTGGTAACCACGGGCAAACCCTTGTCACCTCTAAGACCGGTGGCGTGGATGACCCGATTTTCAAAGAACTTCTTGGCGACTATCATTATAACCGGCTTTGTTCTGAAATCGAGCTGCTCGACATGGCCGGAGACGAATTTGACAAGGAAAAAGTCATGCGTGGTGAATTGACACCTCTGTTCTTCGGAAGTGCAATGACCAATTTTGGAGTTGAACCGTTCCTGAATGAGTTCTTGAAAATGGCGCCGTCACCAAGTGTGCGTGACTCTTCTGAAGGCGAGGTCGATCCTGACAGCAAGTTGTTTTCGGGCTTTGTCTTTAAAATTCAGGCAAACATGAATCCTACTCACCGTGACCGAATGGCTTTTGTGCGGGTATGTTCTGGGAAGTTTGAAAAAGGGATGTCGGTCTGGCATGTGCAGGCAGGCAAAGAAATTCGCCTTTCACTTCCTCAGCAACTCATGGCGCAAGAGCGAAACATAATCGAAGAAGCCTACGCGGGCGATATCATAGGGTTGTTTGACCCGGGTATTTTCAATCTTGGCGATACTTTGAGCGAGAAAAATAAAAACCTGAAGTATGAGGGCATTCCGCTTTTCCCTGCCGAATTTTTTGCTCGCGTTGCCGCAACCGACACCATGAAGCGCAAGCAGTTCATGAAAGGTATCACTCAGTTGTCAGAAGAAGGTGCCATTCAGGTGTTTCAGCAGACAAGTTATGCGTCGGACACGCTCATCATCGGCGCGGTCGGTGTGCTTCAATTTGAAGTCCTCGAGTACAGGCTAAAAGGCGAGTACGGTGTGGATGTTCGTTTGACGCAAATAGCGTCAAAACACGCTCGCTGGGTTCTAAATCCCGAGGAGTTCCCAGATTTAAAGAAACTCAGTCTCACAAGTTCGACAATTATTGCCGAAGACAAAATCGGACGTCCGGTATTGATTTTTGAAAACGAATGGTCAGTTACTTGGGCTCAAGAGAAGAACAAAAACCTTCAGCTCGTAGATATTTTAAGCAAAGTTTAATCACTAAGGTGCTCGGGTAAAGGCTCGAATTCCTGATACTCACCCGGCTCAAGTTCCAGATCAAGTTTGTAAGGTCCCATCTCAAGGCGCTCCAGAGTCTGCACTTCACAACCTACGGAAAGAAACATCTTCTTTACCTGATGGTGCTTGCCTTCATAAATAATTACATCCACATCGTCTGATTCAATCGAATCGGGCGATTTTTTATTTAAAATTAATTCTGCCGGCAGACATTTGTATTCGTAGTCAAGAATCACACCATTTTTGAAAATCTCAATTTCCTTTTCGCCAACGGGTGCGCTTAAAGTCGCACGGTATCTCTTCGCCACGTGCTTCTTTGGAGCCAGGAGCCGATGCGCAAATTCTCCGTCGTTTGTAATCAACAACAATCCAGTTGTATCTATGTCAAGTCGCCCAACTGGAAAAGGCTCAAACACCTTGTGTTCGGGCTCAAGCAAATCAATCACCGTTTCGTGAAGATTATCTTCGGTAGCAGAAATTACGCCTTGCGGTTTGTTCATCATCAGATATATGAATTTGCGATATTGAATTTGCTTTCCGTGAATCAAAATGTCCTGAGTATTAGGATCCACTCGCATTCCAGGGTCCTTTACAAGGAGGCCGTCCACTTGGACGACCTTTGTCTTTATTAGCTTTTTGATTTCAGTTCGTGTCCCATAGCCTGAATTAGCAAGGACCTTATCGATTCTTTCCATGTATATCACTTAACTCCTGCATAGTAATTCATGAGGCAGCCAGCAAGTATTATGTCACGTTCATCACCAGTCAACGCTGGCAGTGCCAGAACCAATTCCTTGGAGTCCCCTTTTGAATTAATTTGAATAGCCGCAAATTCGAGTTTCCCTTCCAAAAGTGCTGAACGCAAACCCGGAACCAGAATCCTGTCCCCTACGCTAAGCGTCTCCGCATCCTCAGGCTTCATAATAAAAGGACACATTCCCCAGTTCACGAGATTGCTGCGATAGCGTTTTGTAGCATATTCCAAAGCCAAATTCGCCCATCCGCCCAATACCTTTTGACAGGATGCCGCTTGTTCGCGAGCGGAACCATCTCCAGGCTTGTTCGCAAACACCACACTACCTACACAAGTATTCCCCCTATGAAGCCCATCAAGCTTCGTCGCGGCGCGAACACTTTCCAGATATTCATTATATATTTTGCCGTTATCCAGTCGAGCAGTCTCATAGGTCTGAACACCCTTCGCCTTTGCGACATAAGATGGATCTTTACGAGACAAAGTAAACTCAGCTAATTTCAAAGGATTCGAACGATACGACGAAGTCTCCCCTGAAGGAATCAATTCATCTGTCGTCGTCACAGGATCCGTAATCACAGTCACCACTTCAAGCAGGAGATTTTCTGCAAGTGGTGAAATTTTTGGCCAGTCTACAATATTCGGACCAAACTTAAGCTCAAGTTCAGTGTGTGCATCGCCAAAGCCTTGGTACACACGATTTCTGTATGGTGAGTCGTCAAATTTGTATTCGAATTCTTTTTCAGCAATTCCAAATTCAGTTGCTGGAGTTAGTCGTCCGCCATTTGCCGTAGTTGCAGCTATCGAGCGTGCGTCCATTAATGCGACCGAGGAAATCTGGCCATTACTTGGTTTTGAGCCTTCACGATTGACGAAGTTTCTGGTCGTGTGACGGATACTCAGAGCGTTATTGGCTGGAACATCCCCAGCACCAAAACACGGGCCACAAAAAGCCGTCCGCATTGTAACGCCCGCCTCAAGTAAAGCCGCAGCTGTCCCGTTTCGCGCCAGCGCGAGATTGATTGGTTGACTGCCCGGGTACACTGAAAGCCAAAAGTCGTTTGTGCCCATGTGTCCACTCTTGAGGATTTCTGAAGCCATCATGATGTTTTCAAACGTCCCGCCCGCGCAACCAGCGATTACTCCCTGATCTACGTTGAGACGCCCGTCTTTCACTTTATCTTTCAATCTGAAATCGATAGATGGGTTGTCAATGATTTTCTTGCCCTCTTCCTCGGCAAGTTTGAGAATGTCCATTGTATTTTCGTTGAATTCCTCGATTGAATAGGCATTGCTCGGATGGAACGGCAGCGCAATCATCGGCTTCACCTTCTCCAGCTCAACAACCACAGCCCCGTCATATTCAGCGACATCAGCAGGCGCGAGCTTTTTGTACGCATCCTTGCGATCGTGGATTGCCAGATAACTCTCAACCTTAGAATCCGTCTCCCAAATCGAGCTCAGACAGGTAGTCTCAGTGGTCATGACGTCAATTCCGTTCCTGAAATCCACGCTTAAATTCGCGACACCTGGGCCGGCAAACTCCATAACTTTATTCTTCACAAATCCGGATTTAAACACCGCAGCAATAATTGCGAGTGCGACATCCTGAGGACCGACGCCGGGCACTGTATTTCCCGAAAGGTAAACTAGCACCACTCCAGGCCTTGCTATATCGTAAGTCTTGCTTAAAATCTGCTTAACCAGCTCAGGCCCGCCTTCGCCAACACCCATCGTCCCTAGAGCCCCGTATCTCGTGTGACTGTCTGAGCCGAGAAGCATCTTCCCACATCCAGCCATTTCCTCGCGCATGTATGAGTGAATTACCGCCTGATGCGCAGGCACAAAAATACCGCCATACTTCTTAGCAGCGCTTAGTCCAAACACATGGTCATCTTCATTAATCGTACCACCAACCGAGCAAAGACTGTTGTGGCAATTGGTCAACACATATGGCACAGGAAACTTCTCCAGTCCGCTTGCGCGAGCTGTCTGGACTATACCGACATAAGTAATATCGTGTGAAGCCAAAGCGTCGAATGTGATTTTAAGTTGCTCCGCGGAGCCTTTGTTGTGCGCAGCTAGAATTTGCCAGGCCATGGTGCCATTCTTTGCATCCGAAAGTTGAACTCCCGCAGGCAGGCTTTCCTTTGATTCATAAAGTTTTCCGTCCACCAGATATACCGGATTGTTAATTAGTTTTACCACTTGTATTCCTCCAAATTTGTGTCATGTAACTCACATTTTATATTTCTTTAAAGCAAAAATCAAGATACTCGCAAGCACGAAGCAAGCAAGCGCCTGTAAACCATTGAAGTACAAATTAGTTATGGCTGAAGCGATACCTAATGTCTTATCAATTATCGAAAGAATTAGCCATTCCCCTACAAAATACCCAAGCGGCATAATTAAAATTGTCAAAAACGATGATAATGTAATGGCAACTCCCTCCGCTTTGCGCACGAACAGTCCTGCCACAAGGCCTTCAAGTCCTTTTACAACGAAGGTAATTGGTACCCAAATGAAATAGCCTGCCGCAACATCAGAAAGCGCAGACCCAAACGCGCCCGAAATCATTCCAGCAAGAGGTCCAAACATATATCCTGCAAAAATTACCATACCGTCCCCGAGATTTAGATAGCCTCCTGGGATGGGTACTTTCGGGATAAACGTCGCAATAAACACCATTGCAATCATTAATCCGGTCATTACTAATTTGTTAATTCCATTTTTCTTTCCTGTTAATTCATTCACTCTAAATTCCTCCAATTATGATATATCCGAAGATAAATATTACCTGATTCAGTTCGCAGATTGCTCCGAGTGTATCCCCAGTCGCACCTCCGAGTTTGTGCTTAAAAAACAAAGTCATTAATAAAGTTGAAATAATCGTAATTACAAATAATATGGCGCCTCGCCAACCAAGAACCCCTATGTGGATTAAAAGCGACAACACCCCACCCACTAGAGCTTCTTTGATTCCTAATAGTTCAATAAAGTTTTTTCCTAGACCTTCAGTCTTTCTTGCATAATCAGAAATTCCTGACGCAACAATGGATCCGGTGCGACCCGCAACTGGCATCAAAAGAATAAAAGCTATTGTGTTTTGCGTAGCAAAGGAAGGGATTGTGAAGAATGCCACGCCATAAAACATCAGAATTAGCACTAATGCAATTACCCCATTCGTGCCGATATGACTATCACGCATGATTTCGAGCGTTCGCTCGCGAGGCCGATTTGAAAACACCCCGTCGCAGGTATCTGCAAGCCCGTCCAAATGAAGTCCTCCAGTAAGTGCGATGTACAAAAGCAAAAGCAGAATTGCCGAAATCGGTTTGTACGGGAAGAAGCTCAACCCCTGCCATACTCCAAGCATAACAGCCCCAATAAAAAGCCCCACAATCGGTGCGTAAACCAGACTCTTCGCCTGATCTTTCTCGCTCTGGTCGTTTACAAGTCGAAATGGAATTGTCGTAAGAAACGAAAATGCAATTCTAAATCTATTTAATTCCCGTCTCAACATTCAATTTCACCTCATTTTATTTTCATAGAAATCCCGCTGACGCAAATATGCACTTCATGCGCTCGGTCTGCGACACGTTGATTGACACGCCCCGCTATGTCACGAAACAGCCTGCCTAGAGGATATTCTGGCACAAGCCCCATTCCGACCTCGTTAGTCACAAAAATTGCAGTCACTTTTGCATCCTCAAGGGCGTTCATAAGGTTATTTACTTCAAATAAAACCTTAGTTTCAATTTCTTGATCGGAGGCGCCTTCTGGCTGTTCCAAAATGATATTTGTGCACATGATTGTCAGGCAATCAACCAAAACTACGTCAAATTCCTTTGCCAAAACAACAAACTGTTCTCTTTCAAACCCTTTATAACCCTCAAACGTCTTCCATTCAGGCGGCCTAGTCTTGCGATGATGCGCAATTCGTTCCTTCATTTCATCGTCAATCGCTATCGCCGTCGCAACATAAAGCACTTTTCCACTTATCGCATCTGCAGTTTTTTCTGCGAAACGGCTTTTTCCGCTTCGCGCCCCGCCTGTAACGAGAATGATTTTATTCAAAATCTTCACCTTTTCCCAAAGAATTCTTCGTAAAGTGCATGCAAAGCATTTTCAGCATCTATCGAACGTACTCCAAACATCAAGCTGACCTCCGAAGATCCCTGATTT
>Ga0194056_10001577_pt1 | contig 12362 bp, 12 predicted proteins | sample SepL4413m_MetaG_FD_155458 | JGI IMG/M metagenome (GOLD analysis project Ga0194056, IMG submission 155458) | Anoxic zone freshwater microbial communities from boreal shield lake in IISD Experimental Lakes Area, Ontario, Canada - Sep2016-L442-13m | ecosystem: Environmental > Aquatic > Freshwater...
ACTTAAGGGCATACCGGTCACTTCATATTCCAGCTCACTACCTTGACGCAACACGTTCCAGCCACATTCTTTTAACGATAAATCAATGTAACGGCGGCGGGTTTCCGCTTCTGAGACCAGTAGAGGTATGGCAACAGTGACATCAACAGACTTTTCCCGCTCGGCCCTACGTGCGGCTATGTCAACACGTTGTTGTTCAAGTTGGGCTTTTAGCACACTGTTTTCTTTGGCTAACCGGCTTTGGGTTTGTTCTGCGGCACGAAAGGCTTTATTTTTATGCTCCAACTCAGCGATTAACTGTTGTAGGTCTTGTGGCCGTTCTGTAGCAACTGCCTGAGCCTTAGGGATTAACGCTACATCAAAAACCTGAGACTCAGGTGTTTTTTTACCATAGTAAATAGCCAGGAAACGTAAAAACCGAAACAAATACTGTAAACACGCCAACGCATCTTGTTCGCTAATAGGGGTGCCATGTGCCGCTGCATTGCCGGTTTTACGGATCAGGTTAAGTTCAGCAAAAAAAGCACGGTTAAACAGCTCACTAAAGCTCGGTTCATGCATCAAGGTACTTAAATCAGAGCGCCAAGGTCGTGTTAATTTGGCATCATGATCATAAAGCCAGTTGACCGCATTCTCAAAGGTACTGCGACAAAACACGGCAGTCGACGTCGGTGAAACAAAGGTCAACTTCTCGGCCTCCACCGCATCGGCATATAAAGCAGGAAAATCTATTTTAATGAAGTTGAAGTTGCTCATAGATTTAGTATCTGTTGAAAAAAATTCTTCTGCGTACCCGAAAAGGCATTAATGAGTTCTTTTTGTACATCAGGAAAGCCTATAAAGACCTGCATCCATACAGACCAAAATCCATTATTTAGAGCTAAATCGATTATTGTTTCGATATCACAGTCTTCATTTTGATATTTCTGTAGATAACGACTTGCTAACACCCAGCTCTCTTTCCGGTTTAGCCATAACGTATCTTTACCAGAATAGCCTTGCCGACCAGGAATCCTGTTTAAGCCAACTAAATTAATAAGGGCTTGAGCCTTATCTTTTAAATCATCATCAAGATCAGGTTTAACCTGAATGAAGCCACCTTCCAAATACATAAAAACATCGTAGGTATTATCACGGTCGGGCAATAAAGCATCAGTCACTGCTTTTGTGCCCTTTATACTATTACAGTTGGTACACGATAATAAAAAATTACTCCACTCATATTCCAGATCGGGAAAACTATCTTTATGTTGAATATGCTCAACCGCCAGCGCTGAACGAAAACCTTGCCTTTCACAATAACTACAAAAACACCCCAAGGCGGTAATTAAATCATCTTTTGCATCACCAAAAGGACTATAACTTTCTTTATTACCCTGAAATAAACCTTTATCGACAGGACGCATTATCTCAGTCCTGTTTTTCGTTCCGCTTTCATTAATGCCACATAAACAGGATCATCGCTAAACGCTAACTCTATCTGATCCAGTTGAGATTTTATATCTTTGGTTTTACTATCGGTTGCCGCTGTTTTCCCTTGTTCAATTAAATCAAAATAGTCTGAGGCTAATCTTTGCAATTCAAGAAATCGTTGACTACGATTAACATCTTTTACCTGCATGTCGGTTTCTGCAATTTCTTCGATGCTTTTAGTAAACGGAGGCTCACTGACTTGACCATCTAAATTAATCAACTCCTCAGCTCGTAATGATTGAACAATAAAAGGCGAATGCGTTGTTACAATAAATTGAATCTTTGGGAAAGTTCTTTTAAGGTCAGCAATAATATTTTTTTGCCATGACGGATGAAGGTGCATATCTATCTCATCAATTAAGACCACCCCTTCAGTTTCTTTAACGGCATCAGCACCCAGATGGGGATTAAGCGTAATCGCTCGATAAGCAATATCTGCCGCAAGTCGGATGATATTTTGATAACCATCACTGAGCATATTAAATGACATCCATTGGCCATTATCAAGTTGCCCGAGCATATCATCTGCCGCCCAGCTAAAACGAATACACGTCCAACCAGGAACCATGCGGGTAATAACACCCGTAAAGGCCTTATAAAGTGTATTATCCTTATCAAATTTTAATATGGAATCTTCAAAGGTTTTAAACCATTCTAAAAACTGACGTCGAAATGACCGTGGGTCTAAAGCCCCATCATACCCATCAAAACGAGAGCCTTGTTTCTTATAAGCTAATTTTTTATGCTGCTCTTGTGCAAGCCGTTCTGTACCATAGTATGCAATCAACGGTAAAGAATAGTCACCACCACTTCTAACATTTTGTGCATACGCTTTAGCCAGTTCAATCAACTCCTGAGCATTTTTATAACTGGTTGCACCCCCTGACTCTTTTACGGTTTCCCTATGCCAATTAAATGTTTGTCCGGCGAGCGTTTGATTGACGCTGATTTTAAACGGCAATTGAATCTCAACACTTTCGGGTGAGAAAATCACTTTTCTTTTTTCATAATTCTTTAAGGGTCTCGAAGCGACACCTTCAATACCTAAAAAGAAGGTACCCAGCACAAAGGACAACGCATCCAAAACACTGGTTTTTCCAGACGCATTATCACCAATCAATACAGACATGTGAGGATCGAAAGAAAATTCTTTGTCTTCGAATCCTTTAAAGTTTTGTATGCGTATGGAGTTTATTTTCATAATTTACTTAAATTCTATTTTCATACAAATCAACGATAGGGAAGCATAGATCATACTTATTCCATTCCAAATCACCGCCATCAACTTCAAACTTCGCAAATTCTTCAGGTGCCAAGTACTTTCTGATTAATGGGTTAAGTGACTTTGACAAAAATGGCTTGAAGTCAACCACCTGACTGGATTGGTCATTAAATACCAACTTTAATTTGTAATCATTAATATAGTTTGCTTGTTCAATGCTAAGCACTTGATCATCTGTAATCATTTGATTCTCCTATCTATGTTTTCACAAGGAATTGATTTATGCAGGAACTTCACAAATAGGCATCAAGTTAAGACGTTGAGCGCGACGCGCAAATCTACGATCATCAAATGTCAAAAAAGTGCTGCAAGCGCTAGATGCTGCCAAATGTAATGCATCTGGAAATTCAAGGCCCGCACGGCACCATGTGATAGCAGTTTGGAGCGAAAATTCATCCTCAATAATAATATTGGGCAAGCCTTGCAGATGTTCGAAAACAGCCATGACTTGTTCAGGTAAAAAGCGAAACTTATCAGCTTGGGTCAAAACCCAAAAAAGCTCAAGCAGCACCGTTTTTGTTACAAACAACTCAGGTTCATCTTTAAATAGTTGCAAGGCGAGGGGCGATTGCAAAGCATCATCTTGAGCATAATAGCGTACCAAGATATTAGTATCGACCGACTTCATAATGATTGCGCCGCGCCCTTGGCTATAGCATTGTCCATCTCTTCCAGAGTGACGGTCGATCCTGTATAAGCTAAAATTTTTGGGCCCGCGTCAACTTGTGAGATTTTATTTGTTTTAACAGGACGCATGATGATTGCATCACCTTGGCGTTCAAAAGCCAATTCAGTACCCGGTTTTAAACCCAGCGCATGAATCAGATTGTCAGGTATGTGGACATCGCCATAAATGGATAAAGTGGGCATGTGCTTACTCTAGTAATGGTTTAATGTGCTTAAAATATAACACAAAGCCGTTAAGCGGTTAACTCGCCTTTAAAAGCCCGTTGTAGCAGGCTGTTAAATAAAGCGTCTGATTTTTTCAGGCTGGCTTGGGCTAGTTTTTTTTGGGCTTCGATAGATTGGATTCGTTCGGCGTATTGGTTTTGTAGCTCTATCGGTGGAATAATAAAATCAATACCTTCAAATTTACTTTTATTAATCATCCCTTTCATACTGTCAGTGCTAAAGGACTGTATATGTTTCTTGCCTGCTATAAATAAAGAGTAGAAAAATAAAACATTACCTTCAAAAGGTGTAAATGAATTGATTTGCTGATTAAATGCTACTTTTCTATCAGCAATTGCAACGTTTCCAATGACACTTTTACTACCTGCGATACAAGTAACTAATAAAGAGCCTGGTTCAACACATCTTCCAACTTTCAACCCTGCTTTAGATAAATACTCTTCAGCGTGGGTTAAATACATGCTTGGCTTATTGATATTATTAGTTTTAATCCATTCAATATGAGTTCCATAATATTCTAAATTTTCTCTCGACGGCGTATTACCAGTGCGGACAATACCAACGTCCTTAAGAGGCTTTTTGTCCCACCCCATCGGATTACTAACCGGATCACCAAACATCTCCAAGAATAAAGACTGGCTAAGGGCAGTGTATTTTTTAATCAGTTGTTGGTCTTTTTGTCTTAGGCTGTCCGCTGCATCCAAGATGCTGGCAATCTTTTGTTGTTCTGCTAGAGGCGGGAGTGGGATTTTTAACTCCCTAATGTTTTTTAATGATACAAACTGCTGTGTTCCTCCTCGTGAATTACTACTAAATTGACGTTTCGTTATTTCACTATTCAAAAAATGATAAATATATTTATTAAATACATTCTTATTTTTGAATTTAAATAATGCTACGTTCTTGATTGAAAACTCGTGTTTTTTTTCAACAATAACAGGATTTCCAATAGTTCCAATCATTGCATACAAGATATCTCCATCATCAACTGCTGACCGTTTTGATATAGCATCGTGGTCTTCTTTAGTTATAAACGAGCAAGTAGAAAAATCTATTTTTCCATTTACTAGATTTTTAGAAGTGACTAGCGGATAACCTTTATCAACATATTTAGGAGAGTCATGAGTACCATCTCTAATATCCATATAATCTTGTGCCTTGCACCATTCCCAGTTTTCCGGCAAAGAAATATTTTTCATCAGTTTAATAACCTCAATAACTCCTTCAACACCTTTAAAGACTGCCCTCTTTCCACATCCAACGTCTCAATATCCTTAATAATCTGCGCCGGTGTCTCATACTCCACTGCTTCATAAACGATTTCTTTATAACGATTAATACTCAAGTCCCAGTCGTTAGCTTTAATCTCCGCCAAAGGCACTAAAAAGCTTGGCTCGGTGCGACTGCGCTCATGCTCTTGGTCACGTTGGGCAAAACGGCTGACGATGTCCGGTATATCGTTATTGGTAATGAGGCTGCGTTTATCATCCAGACTATAACCATCGGCCTGCATGTCATAGAACCAGACCTTATCGGTACCGCCGTTATTGGTTTTGGTAAAGATTACAATAGCGGTACTGACGCCGGCATAGGGTTTAAACACACCGCTGGGCATCGAGATAACGGCATCAAGTTTATGTTTGCTGAGCAGGGTTTCCCGCAGTTGTTTATGGGCATTGGAGGAACCAAACAACACGCCGTCAGGAATAATCACCGCACACCGCCCGCCAATTTTAAGCATCCGTAACATTAACGCCAGGAACAGTAATTCGGTCTTTTTGGTTTTAACCGTTTTCAAAAGCGAGCTTTCGACACTGTCATAATCCAACGAGCCTTTAAACGGAGGATTGGCCAGGATAAGACTGTATTGGTCACGCAATTCGGCATTGCCTTCACTTAAGGCATCCCGCCCAATCAGGTTAGGGTTTTCAATGCCATGCAATTGCAAGTTCATCGCACCGATGCGCAACATGGTGCTGTCAAACTCTAGCCCCGTAAACATGGCGTTGTTATAGTGGGTTCTAAAGGCTTGATCATTAAACCAGTCTTTATGGTTTTCATGCACATATTCACCGGTTGCCACCAAAAATCCGGCAGTACCGCAAGCAGGATCACACAAGGTGTCTTCCTTAGTGGGCTGCATGATTTCCACCATCATTTTTATGATATGCCGTGGGGTTCTAAATTGGCCATTAGTGCCCGCTGCGGCTATTTTAGAGAGCAGATATTCGTAAAGATCGCCTTTGGTATCCCTGTCATCCATCTGGATTTTATCGATCATCTGCACCACTTGATCCAGCAGCTTCGGCGTGGGAATCATAAAGGTGGCACCCTTCATAAATCGGGCAAATACACCGACATCACTGCCCAACTGCTTCATGTGTTCAAAAGTGGTGAGGTTGTCGCTATCGGCTTGCGGATGGGTAAACAGCGCGAATAAAGATTCAGGATCGAGGTTTTTAAAGCTGTTCCAGCGAAATTTCTTGTGAACGTCACGGTAGATAGGGTTTTCCAGACTGATACCAACAATATTGGCTTTATTTTCCGCTAACAATTGTTGTTCATCCAATCGGCGCAGAAATAACAAAAAAGTAAATTGTTCAATCACCGTCAGTGGATTACTGATGCCCCCCGTCCAAAATGCTTCCCATATTTTATCGACCTGGCTTCTGAGTTCACCTGTTATCATGCTGTCCTTTGAGTTTGTAGCATTGCGCTTACTTATGTAATGAAAATTGGGTCTATTGTACTGCTTAACTTAGGCAGTACGCAGAAAATAACCCCTGGAATCAGCCTGGTTCCCACGCTCCGGCGTGGGAATTCATCCGGCAACGCTCCAGTGTTGCGTGACGCGGGAGCGTCACTGCCATTAAGTTAGTGGAATGCAGTATGCAGTGGGAGTGGCTTTAGCCACGATAATCGTGGCTAAAGCCACTCCCACAATTCCACAAAAAACCTTAACTGTGGGCAGTGACTCCGGAGCGTGGGAACGATAGGGTGGGGGTTATTTATTGCGAGTTACCTTGTTCATGCAACCATCAATGGATACCGAAAATAGTTCTGCTACTCATCCTCCCCAATCCTCGCCTGATAAAGCAACGTCACTTCGCTTGTTGCGGGGCGCTCCTTTCGGCCTAAAGGCTGAGGTCTTAAACCAGCAAGGAAGATTGATAACGGCTATTGCTGAACCTGAACGAGCGCCAAGGCTATTTGTTGACTTAATTGACTCAGTAATTGACTGAGTGCTTGCGCTGCACTGTTGTAACTTGGATCATTGAGTGGCTGTTTGATGTTGGCTTGCCCATTGCTGACAATCGTGTGGTTTTTTTCTTCCATGATGGCCCAACTCGCCTCAAGGTTTACCGACTTGCCCAGTTGCGTATCAAAGCGGCTAATGTCGACTATCACGCGATAATCAACATCGCCATAAACACTCCACGGATACGCTCTCACGATAGCATTGGGTTGCAGGGTTGCCACATTTTTGCTTAATACCGCCAGCACATTGTCTTTTAACGGTGCGGCCCATTGTTCAAACTCGGCCAGTTGTATGGTGTTGTTTTCTGTACGCGTAACGATTTGTCTACGATCAAGTAAAGCGGGTAGCGATAGCGGCCCTATACCCAGCAGCATTTTTTTTGTGCTGGTCGCATTTGTAATGGCAGGCGGTCTGCTCTGTGATTCCAGTGTATAAAAATGAGTGGACGGTGTCGCGCAAGCGCTTAACAGACCGATAAGGCATAGACTAATAAATCCGTTTGAGTGTTTGGTTGACATAATGGCTAGTTCTCTTTTTTACCACGAATTAAAGAATCAGGATGTTCTTGCAGATAATCGGTTAGTTGCTTAACGGAGTTTGCCGTTTGCGTGAGCTCTTGCAGTAATTGGTTCAGTTCGTACTGCGTAGTCGATCCCGGCTCCAAAGTGGTTAAGACCTTTTGCGCTGAAGTCATGGTTTTATCGGCCGATTTCATGGTTTGATCCAGCGTACCCAGAGTGCCGTTAGCCGTGCCTAAAGTCGTGGTTGCCGCCTTGGACGTGCCTTGTAAGGATGCCAGGGTTTTATTGATTTCGGCAGTCATGGTTTCCAGCGGCAATTTGGAAATTTTATCCATAATGGCTTGTGCAGAATTAACAATCTGATTGAGAGGATTTGGCGTGGTCGGAAATTCCTGATAGCCCGTAGTATTGCTGTGTGTCACCACTTTACTGTTTGGAAATAGATCCAAAGCGACAAACAGTTGCCCGGTCAGCAGACTGCCGGTTTGTAATTGTGCGCGTAAGCCTTTGCGAATCAGTTGTTCTATATTACTTTTTACCGTCATATTGTCTTGTTTATTCACGACTATGATGCGATCCGGCTCTACTTCAACCACAACGGGAATATGGATCTCTGCGGTTTTGCCATCTATTTCCAGATTAATGGCAGTGACTTTGCCCACCGGAATACCGCGTAATAAAACGGGCGCACCCAGGGTTAAGCCGCGTACTGATTCGTCAAAATACATGACGACTTTGACGGTTCTATGATAAATCACTTGAGTGGATTGATCATAATCATCGAATAGTTGGAAAGACGTATTTTCAGGCACACTATCCTTGGCTTTATCATCAGCGGAGGTACGAAAAGCAATACCGCCACCCAATAATGCGGATAAAGGCCCGGTCCGTAATTTAAAGCCATCGGCACCCGCCGATAAATTGATACCACTGTCTATCCAAAAGCGGGTATTGGTTCTTATAAATTGATCATAAGGCGCGGTGACAAAAATGGTTAATTTGATGTTGTCGGCGTTTTTGGCCAACTCATATTCAAGCACCTCACCGACGGCAATACCATGAAAATTAATCGGTGTTCCAGGCCCCATCGAACCGATATTAGTGGTCTCCAGTATAAATTTTTTGCCTTGGGCATTAGTTTCCAATACCGGCGGCAGATCGAGCCCTGTAAAGTGATATTCTGTTTTGCCGGTTTCGGGCTTAATGGCTATGTAAGCTCCCGACATCAGTGTGCCTAAACCGGAGACGCCGCTTAATCCGATTTGTGGTCGTACCACCCAAAACTGCGTGTTTTCGGTTAAATAATCACTGCTTTCTTTATGCATTTGTGCGGTGACTGAAATGGTTTTTAAATCTTTATTAATTTCAACATCAGAGACTTTACCGATTTCTACATCCAGGTATTTTATTTTGGTTTTGTCTATTTCCAAACCGTCTGCGCTGGAAAAAGTGATGGTAATCTCCGGGCCTTTTTCCGACAAGGTTTTATAGATTAACCAGCCACTGACTAATAATGCACACAAGGGTAACAACCAGATGAGGGGTAATTCGCGCTTTTTATTGATAGCGGCATCGGTCGCTTCATAAGGGGGTTCGATAAAATCATTCATAAATGTTTTGCTGGTTATCCCAAAGCAGGCGTGGATCGAAATTTTCGGCGGCGAACATAGTCAATATCACCACGGCGGCAAATGCGATTGCCGCAGGGCCGGCAATAATCTGTACGCCGCTAAAATTAACCAAATCGACCAGAATGGAAATCATAAAAATATCCAGCATCGACCAGCGTCCAACAAAAGCAATAACCCGATACATCACCGTCCAGCGACGGGCATTGATTTGCCAGCGAAAATGTACACTGAGTAACAGCAAACTGATACCCACCAACTTTGACGAAGGCACCAGAATACTCGCCACCAAAACCAACAGGCCGATAGGTATCATGCCACTATCGATTAATTCAACAATACCGCCGGCAATGGTATGTGCATCACCTGCACCAAATTGATTCACGGTCATAATCGGAAAAATATTAGCCGGAATATACAGAAAAAAACTACTGAATAACAACGCCGTGGTGCGTTGCAAACTATGAGGTCGGCGTGCGTGTAAATGACTATCGCAGCGTGGACAAGATGATGGCTGATTAATTGTTTTTACCAAGTAGCCACAATCATGGCAGCGGATAAACCCTTGCCTTAGTGCATTCGCTTTAGCTTGCATGGTTGTTATCCTGTCGTAATTGGTCAATGCGCTGCCAGAACAACCGGCTATCCAGACTACCGGTTAACAGGGTTGTTATAATAATCAGGGCGATAAAAGCATAAAGACCCCAACCAAATTTAAGTGGCGCAATCGCCATCAGCTTAACGCAAGCAACTATAATACCCAGCATATAAACTTCCAGCATGACCCATTCATCCAAATGGTGCATCCAGCGCATCCAGCCGACTAAATAACGATTAGGCCGATTAAAATAAAGGTGTCCGCTGATCAATAGCGATAAACTGATATGCACTAACGGAAACAGAATGCTGGCCAAAAATACGACGATAGCCACTGGCCACATATTTTCATTAAATAAAGCAATCACCCCGGATAACAATATGCCCGTGTTGGCATTGCCCAAGACGGTTATACCCACCATAGGCAACAAATTGGCGGGAAAAAATAATATAAATCCGGCAATGGACAAGGCAAAAGTGCGTTCAATACTTTGTTTGCGGGGTCTTGACAGTAAAAGTCCACAGCGCGGACAATGGACTTTTTCACCGATTTTGGGCTGAGCGAGATTGATTAATAAATCACACTCAGGACAGGCATCGTAGCTTGTGCTATTCATGGCTTTGATGAAAAGTATCGACACATTGCGTTTATATAAGAGAGATTATAAAGAACGAATATGATATGACAAATCGGAATAGTTAGGTAACTTAAAAGAGGATCATCGACATCAACTTAAGACATTTCACCACGAAGACACGAAGAACACGAAGATTTTTCTTTGGTTTTTCGGCATCCTTCATTCCCCGGTTTACAATTTTTGCAAATATCCGATGCGGGTTAGCGACAGCGTAACCCGACAAATCGTACTATCTCGGAGAATTCAGCGATAACAAGCGTTAGGCGTAGGCCGGAATAAGGTAACTCGCAATAAATACCACTCAATCGTTGCCTGACTCTGGGAACGCTACCGACTTAACGGTTCCTGTAGGAGCGGGCCATGCCCGCGATATAACGAAGCCTTCGCGGGCATGGCCCGCTCCTACGAAGCGTTTAGAGACTATAAAGTGGGGGCTTATTTATTGCGAGTTGCCTAAGACCACCCAAGTGTAGCGAGTGGGGGCGTTTCCTGCTTGTCGTAAAGAAGTCTGCCGGAAACGCTTATTCTCGCTTACGCTTGAAAAGCCTTATTCAGGCCTACATCTATTTGCCTTTATGTTGCTGGTTATCCAGGATCTATAAAGTCAAGGTAAGAAAACTTGAAGATTGATTACTTTATTTTTTCGGGTTGAGTCAGTGTCTTTTTGGATTACAAATAATTGCCACGCGTTATCAACGCCTGATCAGAAAACCAGGTTTCCCGGTTGAAACCCAGGAATTCATCCGGCAACGATCCCTCGTTGGCTAACGCGAAAGCGTCACCAGTTGAATTCCCGTGCGAAGTGACGCGTTAAAAACCCGACGGACTACGGTGCGGCTGTACCTGAAGTCCATGATGATAATCGGGTTGTCAACAGTTCAGCCCAATGGTCGATAGCGTTTTCTGCATCACCCCACTGCCATTGAAAACCGGTCTTAATCGAACCGCCGCCAATCTGTTTATCCACAGCCAAGCCTAGTACCTGTCCAGATACCGAATCGGTTATTTTTACCTCGCCTTGAGCCGCGCCTACGAATGGCATGGAACCGGTTGCCAGATATTTAAGATTGGACAACATGTGCGCCTGCGGAACTATTATAGAAATACTGCGCAGTCCTGGCGTGGCTGACTCGGCATCGGTCAAGGCAACACCAATCTTCATGACGCCTGGCCCCGCTTGGTCGACGATCTGAAATTTCTGTCCGAGTTGTTCTTTAAATTGTTGCGAGGCATAGTTCACCAGCATCTGCTGGTCAGCCGCAGAAATCTTGGTAGAATCTCCCCCCCAAAAAGTAACGGGGTCAAGCAGAACTTTATTGTACTGGCTCCATCGAGCAGCCGGATTAATATAACGCAAACCTGCCTGCTCCTTGCCGCCGACGGTGAGTAGAGAGCATTCGCTGGCAAGAAAAGCACAGTTAACGCCAGACGAATTAATAGCCACTTTCTGGGTTGTCGTACAAGCGCTTAATGCCAACAAACCCAGAGCCAACAACGGCAAACCGATTCCGGCTTTTACTTGGCATTTTGATTGGTTCAATTTAATGTTCATGATTTTTTCCTTATGTTTTAGTCAGTGGGTTACTCGAAAATAACTTCTCATTATTTGCAGGAATTGACCTGGCAGCTCTGGTGATTAACCCGCGCTAAAGCGGGAAATGCTATTACCGCAGGGTTAAGCAGGCATTGCCGCCAGCGTATTGGAATTAGGGTAGCACTCCCTGCCATCGATGACAGGAAAACTAATGGCTAACGTTAAAAGTAAACACACTATTGATAATAGCAGTAATTAAAGAGTCTGCGCTATTGGACTTTAGTCCAAGTTCGTTGAAAAAAAAGCGAAACGGACTATGCTTTTAAGAAGTTATTAGCAAAAAGAAAACATCCCTTTGGGATGAAGCCAAAGATTGGGAAGGGGTTTGTATCCCATACGCATCAAGCTAAGGAATGTAGGAGCGGGCCGCGCCCGCGATGAATACGCTACAACTTAGGCATTACTGCCGAAATTTCGCGGGCGCGGCCCGCTCCTACAGCATCACTGTTCATGTACCA
>Ga0194056_10001578_pt1 | contig 12362 bp, 11 predicted proteins | sample SepL4413m_MetaG_FD_155458 | JGI IMG/M metagenome (GOLD analysis project Ga0194056, IMG submission 155458) | Anoxic zone freshwater microbial communities from boreal shield lake in IISD Experimental Lakes Area, Ontario, Canada - Sep2016-L442-13m | ecosystem: Environmental > Aquatic > Freshwater...
TTTGGCGTGTGGCAAAACTCCCGCTGCCAGCTTGTCCGTTAGCTCATTGGCTGCTGAAAAGAAACCGATGCGAATATCATCGCTGGCAATTTTCTGCCAGGCTGCCGTCGTCGTAATAATGACCAGCCAGACCAACGGTAACCCGGTTACCCAGGCGTGTTTTAGTTTGCCGGATTTAATCAAAATCCCCGTCGCCACACACAGCGCGATAGCCGCCAACATTTGATTGGCAATACCGAACAACGGCCATAAAATATTGACACCGCCGTTGGGGTCTATCACACCAATGTACAGAAAATAACCCCAACCTGACACGACCAAAGCACTGGTAAAAACAACAGAAGGTAGCCACGATGTTTCGCCCATTTTGGGCCAAATATTACCGAGCATGTCCTGCAACATAAACCGGCCTACACGCGTTCCGGCATCCAGCGTAGTGAGAATAAAAATAGCCTCAAACATAATGGCAAAGTGATACCACAAAGCCAGTAAACTTTCCCCAAAAGCGCTGCCGAAAATACTCGCCATACCGACCGCCAGTGAAGGTGCGCCACCGGTACGTGCAAACAGTGTTGCTTCACCCATTTGGTGCGCCAGATTTTGCATTTGTGCTACCGTCACCGGATAACCCCAGGAAGAAATTTTGGCGACGGCATCAGCGGTATCCGCACCGACAACGCCCACAGAACTATTAATGGCAAAAAACACCCCCGGATCCAGCACGGTAGCGGCTATCATCGCCATAATGGCAACAAACGATTCCAATAACATACCGCCATAACCAATCATGCAGATGTCACGCTCATTACTGAGCAGTTTGGGGGTCGTGCCTGATGCAATCAATGCGTGAAAACCGGAAATAGCTCCGCAAGCAATGGTAATAAAGACAAACGGGAATAATTTGCCACCAAAAATGGGGCCTGTACCATCGATAAATTGGGTGATTGCAGGCATTTTTACTACCGGTTGCAATAGGATAATCGCTACTGCCAACAAGGTGATGGTTCCCAGCTTCATGTAAGTCGATAAATAATCGCGCGGTGCCAACAATAACCAGACCGGTAAAATAGCGGCGGCAAAACCATAGGCCATAATCCACCAGGCAAGCGTCAGGCCTTCGTGATCAAAAAGCAAACGCAAGATTTCATGTTCATCAATAAAACGACCGCCCGCCACTGATAACAATAATAAAACAACACCCAAGGCTGAAGCCTCCAACACTTGCCCAGGTCTAAAATAGCGCATGTAAACGCCCACAAACATGGCAATCGGAATGGTCGCAGACACCGTAAAAGTTGCCCACGGACTGTGCTTCATGGCGTTAACCACGACCAATCCCAATACAGCAATCAGGATAATCATAATGGCAAGCGTGGCTATCAAAGCCGCCGTTCCACCCAACGGCCCCAGTTCATCACGCGCCATCTGCCCCAAACTTTTGGCATTGCGTCGGGTAGATAAAAATAACGTCACCATATCCTGCACACAACCGCCCAACACCGCACCAAACAATATCCACAACGTACCCGGTAAATAACCAAACTGCGCCGCCAATGTTGGCCCTACCAAAGGCCCCGGCCCTGCAATGGCCGCGAAATGATGACCAAACACGATCCATTTGTTGGTAGGGACAAAATCGCGACCGTTATCCAACCGCTCTGCCGGCGTTGCGCGTGTTTCATCAACGCTTAAAACAGTAGCAGCAATCCACGTTGCGTAAAAACGATAGCCGATTGCGTAAATACAAAGCGCAGCGGCTATAAACCAAAGCGCATTAATGTTTTCGCCGCGATTAAGGGCAATACCGCCGACGGCTGAAGCTCCCAACAGGGCAATGAGTAGCCAGATGGCATTTTTAAGTAACTGATTCATGGTTTAACTTTTATTTTTTATGCAAGATTGCGGTAATTATCCTTAAAATTAGCCGCTTTACCACAGGATAATTGTCAAAGGCACTATTTGTGCTTTAAAAAACGGTTTTTTTGGGGTAAAAAATATTGATCAACCGAGTTAAAATGCTGGCGATGCCTGACACCGTCTTTTGTGAATCGACATTGAGCGCATTGTTATAAGGAACGGTTTATCAAGAAGCGGTATAATTGCCGCATTTGATAATAACACGGCAATACCATGAAACTACTGATACGCAATCTAGCCCGTACCACCACAGAAGCAGATCTTCAGGCTTTATTTGAAGCGCACGGCACAGTGCAATCCTGTGACTTGGTCATCGACAAAGAGACGGGAACCTCAAAGGGTTTTGGCTTTATCGAAATGCCCAAAATGGGAGAAGCCAAGATAGCGATAAATACCCTTAACGGCAAAAATGTGGCCGGTAACAAAATCCGTGTTAAAAAAGCCGAGTAAACTCTTAAAAGATCATCACCAGTCAACAGTGGCTGGGTTGTTTCACTCGTTCACAATGAGTAAACCGCCTTCTGTTGATTAGCGGATTTTAGAAAACGGCAATACAAAGGTATAACGCCCAATGCCTTTAAGTTAAGCCGTTCACTGAGCGGAGTCGAAGTGGTTTTGCTGGGTTCGGCTCCGCTCAACCAACTTTTATAGAAATATACGGTGATTTATTTAAAAAAGATAAAGATGGCGAATTATCTTATTCAAGACCGATGTTAAAAAAATAACAGGCATTACCCTTAAATAAATATGACTAATTTTGACAACAAGTTTAAAACCTATGATTGATAATCAAACTAAAACAATGGCTTTAATAGAAAAAATAATAGCCGATCTGCCTATCTCTGCAATTCCAACGACTCAATTGATTCGTGGATTACGGGAAAGCGGTATCAAGATGATACCTAATCAGAGCTTACAAATTGTAAGCATTGTCTATCTTGGTGATGAAGGTGGAATAGGCTGTGGAATAAAATGGTTAGAAAATCAAGAATCGGCAGTGATTACATCGCTCACACACATCTTGGTGAATCCTCTACATCCATTGGCAAAAGAAATTAAAGCTTATCAAAATAAACGCATAAAGAAGCTATCAAAAATTAGATAATCAAAAGTATGGCTACGTTCTGTATTCCTGAAGATTAACCACAAATTTTGCATTACGGTACAATACGCGTATTATCTGCATTTAAACCGCCTACCCTATCCTGCATCGAAGACTCGCAGTCGGCATTGACTCCAAGACATAAAAACCCAAACCCGATCCACTTATGACCCTCAATTTTAAAACCTTTGAGACTTTTTTCCGGATGGGTAGACATATCCCCAGTAATAGGCTTGCCCGAAAAAGAATGCTCGGCGGAGCCACGCTAGTCTTGAGCTTGCTGGTGACCATTTTTGCCAGCTTTCTGGTCAAGCAGGGCATTGAACAAACGGCTGTGGGGCAGTTCGTTTTTGCCTGCGATCAGGTCACCCTTAAAATACAGGAGCGCCTGGGTGCTTACGCGCTGATTCTTCGCGGCGGCGAAGCCCTTTTTTCAGCATCCGTTTCTGTTGAGCGCAACGAGTGGCAGGCCTACGTCGAGAAACTGCAAGCAAAGCAAAGTGTTGTAGGCGTGCAAGGAATCGGGTTTACACAATTCATCCCGGCTGATCAGCTTGCCGCCCACATTGCCAAGATTCGTAGCGAGGGTTTTCCCGACTATACCGTAAAACCACCCGGCGAGCGTACAGCTTATACGTCCATCATCTACCTGGAACCTTTTCGCGACCGAAACCTGCGTGCCTTCGGTTACGACATGTATACCGAGCCTATCAGGCGGGCCGCGATGGATCAGGCACGCGACACCGGCGAGGCGGCATTGTCAGGCAAGGTTGAACTGGTGCAGGAGACCGGCACTGACGTTCAGGCCGGCGTTCTTATGTATATCCCTGTTTATCGCAACGGCGCACCCATTAGCACGGTCGAACAGAGACGGTCGGCACTGGTCGGTTGGGTCTATAGCCCTTTCCGCATGAACGATCTCATGACCGGCATACTGGCCGACTGGGTGAACCACGAAGGCAAAACCATTGAACTGGCTATCTACGATGGACGGGAGGCAACGCCTGCCAGTCTGTTGTTCGATAGTCAACCGGCCGGCACAGCGGATGTGCCATCGCTGTTCTACCAGCAGCGGACGATCAATTTCAACGGCCATCAGTGGTTGCTGGTGCTGGACCACACCGTAAAGCTATCTGCCATTGATTTCGCACCAGCATGGGCAGTTCTGGCTGGCGGACTTGCGCTTAGTGGCCTGCTTTCCGGATTGATGCGCTCGGTAATCAATACGCGTATCAATGCCGACCGCATCGCCGAAGACTTGACCACCGAGATCAGGCAAGCGCAAGAAAAGCTCCACCTCCTGCTGAATTCAACTGCCGAAGCAATATACGGTATTGACACGGACGGTAACTGCACCTTCTGCAACAACGCCTGTCTCCGTCTGCTTGGCTACCAGCATCCCGATGATCTGCTCGGCAAGAACATGCATTGGCAAATTCACGGAAAATACGCGGATGGTACGCACTTTCCCGTTGAAGATTGCCGCATCTTTCAGGCGTTCCAGAAAGGGGAACGTATGCATGTGGACGATGAGGTGCTCTGGCGTTCTGACGGCACTTCTTTTCCTGCCGAGTATTGGTCGTATCCGGAAAGCGACAAAGGTGTGGTGGTAGGATCTGTGGTCACATTTTTCAACATCAGTGAGCGCAAACGCCTGGAGGAAGTAATCCTCAATCAATTCGCCATCATTGAAACATACCAGGGTTTGGCGGCGCTTGCTGACTTGGACGGCAAGCTCATCTATATCAATGCGGGCGGAACAAAGCTGCTCGGTGCCGCCCAAGCCGAAGAAATATTGGCCAAAAACATGACTGATTTTCTTGAGTCGACAGACTTCAAACGCGTCACAGATGAAGTGCTCCCGATTGCCGTCAAGGACAGGTTGTGGAATGGCGAACATACCCTGAAGCGCATCGACGGCACCAGCATTTCGGTTTCCCAAACAGTATTCCCGATCCATGACGCCGAGGGCAACCTCAAACATATCGGCATGATAATATCGGACATTTCACTACAGAAAACAATGCAGGAAAAATTACTGATTTCTGAAAAACTGGCGGTGATGGGTCGGCTTGTGGCAGATGTGTCCCATGAGCTCAACAATCCCCTCGCGGTCATCATCGGCAGGACTCAACTCATGCTTAGCCATAGTGACGGGCAGCAACTGTCGTTAAAAAGCCAACTTGAAACAGTATTGCAAAACGCTCTGCGTTGCAAAACCATTTTAAGCAATCTGCTCACCTATAGCAGAACCATCGGCAAGCAAGAAGCCGCCGTCAATCTGCCTGATTTAATCAGGGAGGCGGTTGATGCGGTGACCTATCAATATGACATGAGTACCATTGAAGTGACTGTAGCTTGCAATTTGCCGGCCTACACTAAAATCACCGGCAACAAGGATGCCCTGCTCTCCGTCTTTGTCAATCTTATCCGCAATGCACGGCAGGCGATGACCCAAACAGGCAAGCTGACCATCATGATCGCCAAAGAAAATGAAAGCCAACTCCGCATCGAAATTCATGACACCGGCATCGGTATCAGCAAGGAGCAGTTAGAAAAAATATTTCAGCCATTCAACTCCGGATGGCAACAAGACAAAGGCACCGGACTGGGTCTGGTCACCAGCCTGGGTATTATTGAGACGCACGGTGGTAAGCTGTGGGCTGAAAGCGCAGGCGAGAGGCAAGGCGCAAAATTTATCATTCTACTGCCGCACAGAAATAGGAAAACTCAGGCTATTAACGGATTGGAGGGCTAAAAAATGAAAAAAACGGTGACGAAGCGGAAAATACTCCTGATTGATGACGAGCCTGATCTGCTGGATCTGATTAAAGAAATGCTGGAACAAGAAGGCTATCAGATTTTTTGCGCCACCAATGGTGCCGATGGCATTCTGCTTAATGCGCGGGAGAATCCGGATTTAATTGTTCTTGACCTGCGGATGCCTGAAATGGATGGTATTGAAACTTTGCAACATATCCGTAAAACCGATGACCAAGTCATTGTTCTCATCCTGACCGGCTATGGCTGTCCCGATACCATCAGGGATGCGGTCGATCTTAATGTCAGCGAATATTTAAGCAAACCTTTTGAAAACAAACATTTGGTAAACGTTATCGGCAAGGCGCTTGATCTCTAAATAAAGGAGCTGAAAAAATGGAAGATCTCAAAAGACTTATCTATGTGCCTATCCTGCATGCACTGGAAGATGCGAAACACAAAGCGTCAAGCTTGCCAAAGAATCAAAAAATTGCTGAAGAGTTATCCGCCGTTGATGAAATGTGGGCGGGAATTTCGGCCAAAATAGAAGGGCTCAACTTACCCTGGAAGCAGACGCGCATTTATCAGGATGGTGCGCCGGTGTGCGGTAATGAACTGACCTTGGCTAGGCGACTTGCCGGGAGTGGCAGCCCCAACTTCTCGTTTATTTTGGACTTGATAAACAAGGGCGCGACACTTGAGGGCACGGAAAACATGGATTTACTAATACAAGAATACGATCTGCTTAATAAATTTCGGATGAAAAGTTCTGGTACGCATCAGCAAGCCAAGAATGCGGAATACCAGACTAAAAGCCGTGAACTACTTGCATTGAGGGATCAATTCATATTAAACCGCATTACCGGCACTCTTAAAAAAGACGAGTTGCCCATAGTTTTTATGGGCGTCATGCACCGTTTGGATAAAATGCTCGAAAAGGATTTCCTGGTTTCTTATGTTATTTATCGTCTTCCATTTCGCAGTATTGGAACCATATATAACGCCTAAAGTGGAATAATATACATCGACAATCATCGTTGTTACACGCCAACTCCATCCTGTTTTCACCCATTTACTTTAATGCGGAAAATGTTTACACGGGATCATATAAGGCGGCATTGGCCAAGCAAGGCAAGAACCAGCGCCATGCTAATAAAAGTTATATCAGCCACCCTCATAAATCCTTTTATTATCCGCTAGTTAATTGATTTAAAACCTGTTAATGACGGTGTTTAACCTATATAATAAAGGGCTAAATTATTCCGGTTAGTGAGAACACAGTGGATATTAAAGCATATATGCAAGGTCTTGGCCTGCAAGCCAGAAAGGCCGGAAGGGAAATCAGCCGGGCTGAATCAGGCAAAAAAAATCAGGCTTTGTTAAAAATTGCCGAGATTATTGAAAGTAGCCAAGAACAGCTAATCACCGAAAACCAAAAAGATTTGGCGGCCGGTAAGCAAAATGGTCTGGATGCGGCGTTACTGGACAGACTGGCCTTAACGCCTGCCAGTATTCAGGCGATGGTTGAAGGTTTAAAGCAAGTTGCCGCTTTACCTGATCCCGTGGGCGAAATCAGTGATTTAAGTTATCGACCCAGCGGCATACAAGTTGGACAAATGCGCGTGCCTTTGGGTGTCATTGGCATTATTTATGAGTCCCGCCCGAATGTCACTGTCGATGCAGCGGCTTTGTGCCTTAAATCCGGCAATGCCTGTATTTTACGCGGCGGTTCTGAAGCCATGCACTCCAATCAAGCCATTGCCGCCTGCATTGCCAAAGGCCTTGAAGCGGAAGGTTTACCGGCACAAGCGGTGCAAGTGGTCGCCACAGCCGATCGCGCGGCGGTGGGCGAACTCATTACCATGAAGCACTATGTAGATGTTATCGTGCCACGCGGTGGTAAAAGCCTGACCGAACGTATTTCCCAAGATGCAACCATTCCGGTGATTAAGCATCTGGATGGTATTTGCCATGTTTATATTGACGATAAAGCCGATATTGATAAAGCCGTCAAGATTGCTGACAATGCCAAAACCCATCGTTATGGCGTGTGCAATGCGATGGAAACATTACTGGTTGCCGAAGCTATTGCGGCAAAAGTATTGCCGTTGCTGGCAGCAATCTATCTTGAAAAAGGGGTTGAATTACGCGGCTGTCTTAAAACCTGTTCTTTGATTCCAAAATGCTCAAGAGCCACTGAAGAAGATTGGAACACAGAGTATCTGGCTCCCATTTTATCAATAAAGATTGTTCATGATATGGATGAAGCAATGGAGCATATTAACAAATACAGCTCCAGCCATACCGAATCAATTGTCACCGAAGATTACACACGGGCAAGACGTTTTCTGCGGGAAGTCGATTCCAGCTCGGTTATGGTTAATGCCTCGACCCGTTTTGCTGACGGCTTTGAATACGGATTGGGTGCCGAGATTGGTATTAGTACCGATAAACTCCATGCACGCGGCCCCGTCGGTTTAAAAGGACTGACGTCATTGAAGTACATTGTTTTGGGTGATGGCCATATCAGGCAATAAATGATAGGCATTTTTGGCGGCACTTTTGACCCGGTTCATTACGGGCATTTACGCTCGGCACTGGAAGTTAAAGAACTTTTTGGACTGACCGAAGTCAGACTGGTTCTCAGCGCACAACCGCCGCACCGGGAACAGCCTGCTGCAACCGCGTTAATGCGTTTGCAGATGCTGGAACTGGCCATAAAAAATCAGCCGGGATTAATTATTGATACCCGTGAATTAAACCGGCAGGGCGCATCTTATATGGTGGATACGCTAACGTCTTTACGGCAGGAATTTAAAAATGAGCCTTTACTGTTGTTTATCGGCAGTGATGCGTTTAACCAATTAAAAACCTGGCATCAATGGCCGCATTTATTTGATTTTGCGCACCTTGTCGTCATGACTCGCCCCGGCTTTGCGATACAGAATCTTGATGATTTTTTTAAGGCCAAACTGGCTACCGAGCTAACGGAATTGACACACGCTAGTGCGGGTAAGTTATACTTTCAGCAAGTCACGCAACTGGATATTTCGGCTACGGCCATCAGAAACATGATTGCAGAACAACAAAATCCGGGGTTTTTACTACCCGATACTGTTATTGCCTATATCAGGCAACACCAGCTTTACCAGAGACCTTAGTCTCATCACACAACCAGGAATTTTAATGCGAGTAGAAGATTTATTGAAAATTGTCCAAGATGTTTTGGATGAACGTAAAGGACAAAATATAACGACATTGGATGTTCGTGGCAAAACCAGCTTTACCGATTACATGGTCGTCGTTACCGGAACGTCAGACCGTCACATGAGATCTTTATGTGATTACATCGTTGATAAAGCCAAGGAAGAAGGTTTTAGACCCTTAGGTATTGAAGGCGACTTGGGCTCAGACTGGATTCTTTTGGATATGGGCGATGTTATTGTTCATGCGATGACAGTGCAAGCTCGCGGTTTTTATCAATTGGAAAAATTATGGTCGGTTGATCGCGAAACTGAAACTGAACAGCAAGCTGTTTAAGTTAATTACGCCTATTTAAAAAATCTCCCCTAACCCCTCTTTTTCAAAGAGGGGGACTGAATAATACCGAAGTTAGACCTGGCAGGTTTATAAAATCCGCCAGCTCTGTCCCATGTTAATTACAATGAAGTTACTATTTACTGCATCTGGACACACTGATAAATGCTGGATAAACGGCTTAAATAGTGCTTTATTTAGCAGACTCAATTTCAAATTATTTGGATGATGTCTCGGCATTAAGCCACAATAAAAACAGCTCATAACCTAACGCTAACGTTACGGCTCCAATAAAAAGACCGATAACACCTGAATTGAGAAGACCGCCAATGGCACCGATAAAAATAATGGCCATCGGTGTTTTTACGCCTCTACCCAGCAGAATCGGTTTAAGAATATTGTCTATCAAGCTAAGCGGGATACTCCAGATCAAAAATGCGACCGCAGTAAAGGTATCCGCGTTATAAAACAGATAGATGACGACGGGAATCAAGATTGGCGCAGTACCAATCTGGGCTATCGACAGAATCAGACAAAGCAGCGCCCAAAGACCCGCAGCGGGCACACCCACCACCATAAAACTGATGCCTGCCAGCAGACTCTGAATCAAGGCAACCCCTAAAATACCATTGGCGACACTCCGTACGGTCGCTTCTGCCAAGTCAGCAAAATCTTCACCTTTTTCAGCTGCAAGCCGATGAGTAATAGCGCGGGCTATACGATTGCCCCGCTGGAATTAGCCAACAATAATACCGGCAATAATGATGGCAACCACAAAACGTAAAATGGCAATACCGGCACCGGTTGCCGCTGATAACAGCCAACTACCGATAACTTTAAGTACCGGACTCAGCTGCTGCAAAGCACTATGAATATTTTCCGAGGCAAGCAACCAAAACTTGGCGAGCGGTTCGCCAATCAGCATGATGTTACCCAAACTCTCAGGCGGGGGTGGAATTGACAGGGAGCCGTCTTTTATTTTATCCACCAGCATTTTTATCCCGCCAATCAGTGTGTCCGTCAACAGCACGGTGGGAACAATCATGATAATCAGAAAAGCAAAAGTAAATAGGGTCGCAGACGTTTTATGCCGATCACCCAACGCGCTACAAAGTCGACTGTAAAGTGGATGTGCGGCAATGGCAATAATAATCCCCCAGACGATAGGCTCTATAAAAGGGCCAACAATCTTTAAACACCAGACTGTAATAATGAGCAACAGACCTATGCGGATAGTGGCCTCCAGTGATCTATGAAAAAAAATATTGTCGTCTTTTGATAGATTGGAATCATTCATAATGAGAATTTTTTTAAAATTGATTTTAGGAAAGTAAGCAACTACAAACGTATTTTAGTAACCACTCAGCGATTAACAAATAGAACACGGATAACACGGATTTGACAGATAGACACGGATAAGAAAAGTTTATCAATCTTATGATTGAGCAGTCGTATGCACTTAAGCTTTTGACTACCAATTTAAAGCGGGACAGATAAATAAAACTGGCCTATTGATTCCGGGAGCGCTGAGCCCCAGCTCGGCGTAGTCATCAATCGGTTTGACTATCCCGTGCCGAGCTGGGGCTCGGCGTTCCCAGAAAGTTATCTGTCCCGGCTTAGTTTGTAGCCGTTTTTTTTGACTAAAAATAAAATCCGTTGAAACCCGTCTAATCAGTGTCATCCGTATTCCATAATCAAATACAATAGCTACCTTTTTTATAATATAGGCCATATCGGCTTTCCATACAATGGTTAAACCGGTAGCTCACAATGCCGTTAAGTTAAGCATACAACGGGAGTAAAACCGCTTTAGCTGTTTTTACAAGCAATAGCTGAAGCGATTGCACTCCAGTTTTTTAAACAACGTGCGCTTAACTTAACGGCATTACGTCTGCACAACTTAAGCCTAAAGGGTTTCGCAAATCCGGTCACGCTTAGTGACCCATCGTAATCATGGTAAACTTTCTATCATTCAAACCAAACTATAGCCTAACTACCGATGCCCGAATTACCTGAAGTTGAAACAACCTGTCGTGGCATTGCGCCACATATTGAAGGGCAAACGCTTAAACAGATTATTATTCGTCAACCCAAATTACGCTGGCCTGTGCCGGAAACGCTGTGCGATATTTTAACAGGTCTCAGTATCCAATCCGTTTCCAGGCGGGCCAAATATCTGCTCTTTGCGACCGATGCCGGTACGATGCTGGTGCATTTGGGCATGTCGGGCAGTTTACGCATTATAACGAACAGTCAGAGTCCGGGTAAACATGATCATATTGATTTTATTTTTAACAACGATAAAGTGCTGCGTTTTAACGATCCACGCCGCTTTGGCGCGGTGTTATGGACATCAGCACCTATTACAGAACACAAGTTGCTTAAAGATTTAGGCCCCGAACCCTTATTGGCTGATTTTACTGGCAAGCTTCTTTATACCTTGTCCAGAAACCGAAAAGTACCGGTAAAATCATTTATTATGGATAGTCACATTGTGGTGGGCGTTGGTAATATTTACGCCAATGAAGCGTTGTTTATAGCAGGTATTTTGCCCTCGCGGCAGGCCGGGAAGATTTCTTTGGCGCGTTATGAAAGATTGGCGGAATGTATTCGGGTAATTTTACAAAACTCCATTCAACAAGGCGGCACTACCTTACGGGACTTTGTTAATGAAGCCGGAAAACCCGGTTATTTCAAGCAACAACTTAAGGTTTACGGTCGCAAAGGCTTGCCGTGTATTGACTGCCAACAACCCTTAAACGAGATAAGACTAGCTAACCGCTCAACGGTTTTTTGTGATGTTTGTCAGCGCTAACGGATGCACGTAGAAATAAGAGAAATAGCGGCACAACTTGCTTTATAAAGATTAGCCCCTATAATTGTCGTCTGCTTTCAGGTTCCAGAAGATAGTTAAATCTAATGGTTAAACGGGAAGTCGGTAAGGTTTACACCAAATCCGACGCTGCCCCCGCAACGGTATATAAGTAAAGAATCATCAGTACGCCACTGTGTATAACATGGGAAGGTGATGATTCAGGTTAACGCC
>Ga0194056_10001580_pt1 | contig 12357 bp, 13 predicted proteins | sample SepL4413m_MetaG_FD_155458 | JGI IMG/M metagenome (GOLD analysis project Ga0194056, IMG submission 155458) | Anoxic zone freshwater microbial communities from boreal shield lake in IISD Experimental Lakes Area, Ontario, Canada - Sep2016-L442-13m | ecosystem: Environmental > Aquatic > Freshwater...
CCCAGTACCCCAGAGGTCGCAGCGAGCCCGGCAGCGCCATCACCATCAAGCGATGCCGCAATCAAGGCCCCCGCGGGAATTGATCCGGCGATCGCGATTCCACCCAGCACTTGGGCCGCCGAGAGGGTGCCGAGAGTGGTGCGCTGAACCCGCGAGACGTCAGTGAGCCAGGGCGACAAATCGATCAGAGGGATACCAGAATCGATCGCATTCATATGACCTCCACTCACAGTGCCCCCGCTGGCTCGAAAGCGTAGCGTGGGGCACATGAATAACGCAGGGTTATGCGCCGTCGTACTGGCTGCGGGCTACGGCACGCGACTGCGACCGCTCACTGAGATTCGCCCCAAATCGCTATGTCCCATCAACAATGTGCCACTGCTCAACCTCGCCCTCGATTCGGTGCGACCCTTCGCCGACGACATCGCTGTCAACGTGCACTACCTCGCCGAGCAGGTCATTGCTCACCTTGACGGAGTGGCCGTGACCATTTCCGATGAGCGCCCACTCATTCTCGGAAGTGCCGGCGCACTGGGCTTGCTTCGCGAGTGGATCAACGGCCGCGCGGTTCTCGTGCGCAACAGCGATGCATTTCTCACCGCCGGACTCGACGAGTTAGTTGACGGATGGGATGGTCTGCGACCGCGACTCCTGGGACGTGAACGTGACGGCGCGAGCGACTTCGGCAACGTGCAGTACATCGGCGCCTGCCTACTGCCTGCGCATGTCGTGCTCTCGCTTGCCGCAGAGCCGGCGAGTCTCTACGACCTCATCTGGAAGCCGGCGTGGAATGAGGGGTCACTTGAGTTCGTCATGACATCGGGTGAATTCGTTGATTGCGGAACCCCACACGACTACCTCGCGGCCAACATGCTTGCCAGCGATGGCCACAACGTGATCGGTGCGGGCTCTGTCGTCGAGGGGTCACTTGAGCGGGTCGTGGTGTGGCCAGGCGGAGTGGTTGCTTCCAACGAAAGTCTGAGCAACTGCATTCGAGTAGGCAGCGATCTCACCGTCGATGCCCGCTAGCGTTGAGTTCATGACCCAACCCTTTGAACTCACCGGTCGCCGCGCCCTCGTCACGGGATCCGGATCCGCCGACGGCATCGGCCTCGCATCTGCCCGACTGCTGGCCCGTATGGGAGCTCGCGTCGTCATCAGTTCGACCACCGACCGCATCCACACGCGCGTATCGGAACTCCGTGCCCACTCACTTGACGCCCACGGACTCATCGCCGATCTCACCGACCGGACTGCAGTTGCGGCGTTGGTGGCGGCGACAATCGAACATCTCGGGGGCATCGACATCCTCGTCAACAATGCCGGCATGGTGCAGACCTCCGTGTCGATCGACGGTGGCACGCTCGCCGAGCAATCGCCAGATGACTGGGAACACCAACTGCAGATCACGTTGCTCACGGCCGTGAACATGACTCGCGCCTGCATCCCGGTCATGCGTGCGCAAGGCGGGGGCCGCATCGTGATGGTTTCCAGCGTCACCGGGCCGCTCGTCTCCGCGTCAGGTAGTAGCGCCTACTCTGCGGCCAAGGGCGCGATGGACGGGCTCATGCGCGCGGTGGCCATTGAGGAAGGCCCCCATGCGATCACCTGCAACTCGGTGGCACCGGGGTGGATTCACACCGCATCTTCCGACGAGGACGAGTTGGCGGCCGGACTGCATACCCCGATTGGTCGCGCCGGAACACCCGACGAAGTAGCAGCGGTGGTGGGATTCCTCGCCAGTAATGAAGCGTCCTACGTTTCGGGCCAGCCCTTTGTCGTCGACGGCGGCAACATCATCCAGGAGATCAAGGGCAGCTAGGTGGGCGCCGCACACGGCGACCTACTCCTCCGTGCACAATGTCTGCATGGCCGTGACCCTGACGCACCGCGACTCCGTTTCAATCCTCGACCTCGGCGACGACGAGAATCGCTGGTCTCCTGAGTGGCTCGAAAACGTGGGCGCCCTGCTCGACGAGGTTGCGAGCGGCGAGCCGACCGCGTTGGTCACCACCGCGACCGGAAAGTTCTTCACCAACGGCCTTGACCTCGAGTGGCTGATGGCCAACAGCGATAAGTGGGAATGGTACGTCGAGCGCATACACGGACTATTGGCGCGGGTGCTCACCCTGCCCGTTCCCACCATCGCAGCCATGAACGGCCACGCGTTCGGAGCCGGTGCCATGCTGGCCATGGCCCACGACTTTCGGGTGATGCGCACCGACCGCGGCTACCTTTGCTTCCCCGAGGTCGACATTCGTATTCCGTTCACGCCCGGAATGGCAGCCCTCATCCAGTCCAAGGTCAGTCAACAGACTGCCGTCGCTTCAATGACGACGGGCAAGCGCTACGGCGGCGAAGACGCGTTGGCTGTCGGACTCGTTGATTTCACGTCCGATGAAGCCGGGCTCCTCGACACCGCCGTCGCCACCGTCGCGCCGCTGGTTGGCAAGGATGTCGAAACCCTGTCGAAGATCAAGGAAACAATGTTCGCCACCGCGGCCGCCGCGCTGCGTTCGTCTGCGAAGTAGTTGTCAGTCGGCGCTGAAGGCCGCCACCATACGGTCGATCGCGTCGGGCCCACCCTCAAGAAGGAACAGCGACGGCTCAACGAGTTCGACTTCAAGCACGCAGTAACCACCCGAATCGTCACGCACCACGTCGATGCGACCGTAGAGCGGAACTCCGAACCGCGCTGTCGCCTCGGCAACAGCCGCGACGCCCACATCAATCTGGGCGGCAGAGGCAACGTGGGGCGCGTTGGTTTCCTCGGCATAGATTCCGCTGATTGACGTCGCCGCTGCGAGCGACACTCGCTTACTTGCCGAGTGGCTGAATTCGCCATTGAAGAACAACAATGGCCATTCACCATCGACGGCAACGGATTCAAGCATCGGTTGCACCAGCATCGACGCACCGCGCGCGTGGAGGCGAGCGATATGCACCGCGGCCAATTCCGTTTCATGTGCTTGGTACGACGCAGCATCGCGACTTCCGGCGCCGATCGCAGGCTTCACGATAAAGGGACCGTCGGGAAAACGCGGCTCTTCACCGACTTCCACTACTGCCGTGGGAGTGATCGGAACTCCCGCCCGTTCGAGGTCGAGGAGGTAATGCTTATCCATACTCCACCGCATGAGATCTGGCGGATTGCGAAGGTCGGTGACGGCATCAACGCGGTCGACCCACGCGAGAAACTCCTCGATGCGTTCGGGGTAATCCCAGGTCGAACGTGGCAACACCCGATCGAACGAGGCCCAGTCAACTGACGGGTCATCCCAATCGACCACTGACACCTCAACCCCTGCAGCACGCAAGGCCGGTGGCCCCCACGGCTCGTCCGGGTCGTGACCGCGCACACTCATCGCGGTCACCCAAGCCAAGCGCGTAATCATTCAACGATTCTAAGCGGCGCTCTGACGTGAGATTCTCGTCACTTGCAAACATCTTCAAGTGCAGTAGAGTCGGGATACTCGACGGGGGTCGACCGCGCGGCAGGAGAACGGCGTTGGCTACTCCGCTCTACCAAGCCAAGGCGGAGTTCTTCCGTACTCTCGGACATCCCGTGCGCATTCGAGTTCTCGAGTTACTGTCCGAACAAGATCACGCCGTGCACGAACTCCTCGCGGCGATCGCGGTTGAGCCCAGCAATCTCTCGCAGCAACTCGCAGTATTGCGTCGCGCGGGTCTGGTTCGCCAGAGTCGCGAGGGCGGTCAGGTGGTCTACTCGGTGAGCGTTCCGGAAGTTCGTGAACTGCTCGTTGTTGCCCGCCGCATACTCGTGGGTGTACTCGAGGAGCAAAGTGTGTTGAAGCAGGAACTGACTCCCGAGTCTTCCCCGTGAGCGTTCTGCGATTACTCCAACTCATGCGTCGCACCGGGCGCGTAGCCGAGACTGCCCCCGCACTTCCAGAGCAGTGGGATGGCGTACCTGCAGCGCTGAGCGGAAGCATTCAGATTCGCCACGTTGACGCCGGCTCGTGCAACGGCTGCGAGATTGAGATTGGCGCGGTGTTTGGTCCGGTCTACGACGCCGAACGTTACGGTGCACGACTTGTTGCCTCACCGCGTCACGCCGACGTGTTGCTAGTTACGGGTGTTGTGACTCGCAACATGTCCGAAGCTCTGGTGCGCACTGTCGAGGCCACACCTCGCCCGCGGCTGGTGATCGCTGTTGGCGACTGTGCGCGCAACTGCGGAGTCTTTGCCGATGGCCACGCCGTCGTGGGTTCGGTGAGTGACGTGGTCGACGTTGACCTTGAGGTCGCCGGATGTCCACCCGAACCAGACCAGATCATCGCAGCATTGCGTTCGGTGACTGGACGATGAACCCGGTCGAAGCGGCACTAACCGCCGAGTTGCTCCTCGCAGCACTCGCCTGTGCCGTGGCCGCAGTGGCACCCGCTTCGATGCGCCGCTACCTCGCGGGAATAGCAACAATCGCGATGGCAGCGAGCGGAATCGTTGCGGGAGGACTCGCGCTCTCAGGCCACTCGGGCGGGTTGTGGGCACCCACTGCATTACCGACGGTCAACCTGACACTCGCACCTGACCGACTCGGTGGATTGTTCATCGTCATCGCCTCCGCTGTCACCTTGCTCGCGGCTCTGTATGCCATCGGCTACGTACACGGCGCGGCTGACTCGCGCAGTGCCTGGCTCGCGTTCATCCTCTTTACTTTCGGCCTTCAGATGGTGCCTGCGGCCGGTGACATCATCACCTTCCTTCTCGCCTGGGAACTCATGGCGCTGGGATCGGGTGTGCTCGTACTGACCGACCATCGCACTCGACCCCAGGCACGCTCGGCGGCGCTGTGGTACGCCGTGATGACTCAGTTGAGTTTCCTGCTGATCCTCGCCGGATTCGCGGCGCTCGCATCAGTGGCGGGTACGACCACCTTCGACGCACTTGTGACTGTGTCACCCACATCAACGACCGGCGCACTCGCCTTCACCCTGCTCATTCTCGGCTTCGCTACCAAAGCAGGACTAGTTCCGCTGCACATCTGGCTACCACGCGCACATCCCGAAGCCCCGAGTCACGCCTCGGCGGTCATGAGTGCGGCCATGGTGAAGATGGGCGTGTACGGAACGCTTCTTGTGGTGCTGCGCTTCATGCCAGGCGGCCCCGCGTGGTGGGGCATCGTCTTACTCAGCCTCGGCGGCATTTCCGCGGTCTACGGAATCCTTCAAGCCTCCGTCACCAGTGATGTGAAGCGACTGCTCGCGTACTCAACCACCGAGAACATCGGTCTCATCTTCCTCGCGATCGGCGCATCGGTTCTGCTGGCTTCCTACCACCTCACTGCGGCCAGCCAAGCGGCCCTCCTTGCCGCACTTCTTCTCGCTATCTCCCACGCCGCGTTCAAGTGCTCGCTGTTCCTAGGAGCCGGGGCAATCGTGGCGGCCACCGGCGAGCGCAATCTCGATCGTCTCGGCGGCTTGGGCGTACGCATGCCATGGACTGCCGCCGCATTCGGCGTGGCCGCACTCGGAGCCGCTGCATTACCTGTGACGTCTGGTTTCGTCGCTGAGTGGACCCTCTTCCAGTCGTTCATCCACGGCGCTACTCGCGATGCGATCTCCGTAGCCGTAGCGTTGCCCGTTGCTGTCGCAGTGGTGGCACTCACCGCCGGTCTTGCCCTCGTCACGTTCGTCAAACTCTACGGAATCGGTTTCCTCGCACGTCCGCGATCGCAGGGCGCCGATGATGCCCACGAGGTGTCGCATCCAATGCGCTGGGCCGCACTGATTGGGGCAGGCGCCGTGATCGCGCTCGGAGTCTTTCCCGGTCCCGTCGCACAGGTGCTCGCCAGTGCAGTCGGCATTGGCGACGTCGCCACCATTGGTTTCGGCGGGCTGAGCCTGCCGTCACTCGGAGTACTGCTCGATCCGATGGCGCTAGCGATCACAGCGTTGGTGTGCGCGTTGCCCGTTGTCGTTGTCAGTGCCCTGTCGGCGCGACGCCATCCGCGTCGTGCAACTGAACTTCCCTGGGGGTGCGGTGGTGCTCGGGTGAGTCCGCGCATGCAATACACCGCGACCTCCTACGCCGAACCGTTAATGCGCGTCTTCGATGACACCTTGCGACCCGAACAAGACGTCGTGGTCACTCACGCCACGGAATCGCGCTACCTGGTCGCTCAGGTGCGCTACCGGCAGAAGCTCTCTGACGTCATTGAGGTGCGCGGCTACCGACCCCTTCTGGAGTTCGTCGACCGACTCGGTGTGGTGAGTCGACGCCTGCAGAACGGCAGCGTGCACCGCTACCTCACGTTCTCATTTGTCGCGCTCATCGTGGTGTTGATTGTGGTGTCGCTATGAACTGGACCGCCACCGCAGTCGCCCTTCTACAAGTACTCATAGCCACGCTCGTTGCGCCATTGGTGATTGGCATCACCCGTCAAACGCGGGCTCGTCTGGAGGGTCGCGTCGGCGCAGGCATTCTGCAACCCTGGCGCGACCTTCGCAAACTGCTGCGCAAGGAGACTCTGCAGGCCAACGGTGTGAGTTGGATTAGCTCGATCGGGCCCATCGTGGTGATGGCGTCCAGTCTGTTGGTGGCGGCACTACTTCCTCTGATCAGCACGTTGACGTTGCCCTTCGTGCCGGACGACCTCTTCGTGGTCGTTTCGGTGCTCTTGATCGGAACTGTGGCAGTGGCCCTCATCGGGCTTGATGTCGGTTCGGCGTTCGGCGGTATGGGCTCCAGCCGTCACATGATGATTGCCGCACTCGTTGAACCTACGGTACTCGTTGCGGTCTACGCGCTCTCGATTCCTGCCGGATCGTCGCTTCTGTCGTCAATTGTCGCAACGCGTCTCGACGCCCCTGCGGTGATTTTGTCGCCAGTCAGTCTGCTCGCAGTCGTGGCGCTCTTCGTCGCCGTCCTTGCCGAAACCGGGCGGCTGCCGGTAGATAACCCGTCGACGCACCTCGAACTCACGATGGTGCACGAGGCGATGATTCTCGAGAGTTCAGGACGCGACCTGGCGTGGCTCGAACTTGGTTCGTGGTTGCGACTGTCGGCCCTTCTTGGGCTCGTGGCCAACCTGATGATTCCGTGGGGACTCGCGACCGACGCCACCGTATTAGCCCTCGTTGTCGGAACCATCGCACTACTACTCAAGCTCACCGTGTTCGCCGCCGCCCTCGGCGCCGGCGAAGTGTTTCTCGCCAAGTTGAGACTGTTCCGGGTGCCAGAACTTCTCGCCGGCTCATTCGTTCTGGCATTCCTAGCCGTCACCGCGTCGTATCTCGTCACATGAGGAGGGGAGTATGAGCGACAACCTGTACGCACAGTTGATCAGCCTCACGGCCGGCACGTTGCTGCTCACCGCTGCCCTCATCGTGTGGCGTCGTTCGCTGCGCGCCTGCGTGCGCCTTCTCGCAATTCAAGGCATCGCCCTCGCCGGCCTGGTGGCAGTACTCGGATGGCATGAGCGCACAATCGAACTCGTTCTTGTCTCACTGCTCGTGCTCGGCCTCAAAGCCGTCCTACTTCCGCTGGTCCTCTCACGCAACGTACTGAATCACGATGACGACCGCGAGGTCCCGAGACTGAATCCAACGGCGTCGTTGATCTTTGCCGCGCTGCTGACGATGCTCGCGTACATCGTGTGCCGCCCGTGGATGGGTGACACTGACGACCCCACCTCCCGTGCGGTTCCCATCGGAATCGCACTGGTACTCATCGGCTTCCTGCTGTTGATCACCCGGCGCCGCGCCGCCTCCCAACTCATCGGTTTCCTCGTCCTCGACAATGGCATCGCAACCGTTGCGTTCCTCACTGCAACGGGCGTTCCCTTCATTGTCGAACTCGGTGCCTCACTCGATGTGCTGCTGGTAGTGCTGATCTTGCAGGTTCTCACCGGACGCATGCAGGTGAAGTTCGGTGGAACGGATCTCGACGACCTCACGGAGTTGAAGGACTGATGGCTGCCTTTCTCTTCGTTCCTCTGGTGGCCGCGCTAGTCGGTGCTGCCATCAGTTCGTTCAACCAGCCAGCCGCATTCCGACGATTCACTGGCATCGGCACCAGCATCGCCATTTTGGTAAGCGGCATCGCACTGTCGGCCGCGGCGCTCGCCTCGCACGTTGAATCCTCCGTGACAGGATTGCTTCGCGCCGATGCACTGTCGTCGTACATGCTCTGCGTCATCGGGGCTGTGGCGCTCACCGCCACCTGGGGTGGCATCAGAGGGTCGGGTACAGCCGATGGCGGGCGCGTCTATAACGCGCTCATCTGTGCGTTTCTCGGCGCCATGTCGCTGGCAGTTCTCGCCGACAATCTCGGCATCATGTGGGTCGCGATCGAACTCACCACCATCGCGACCGCATTCCTCGTCGGCCACGCGCGCACGGGGCGCGCCCTTGAAGCGGCGTGGAAGTACGTAATTCTCGGATCAGTCGGCGTAGCAATCGCTTTCCTCGGAATCGTGTTGCTCTACGCCGCCACGCGCGAATCGGGCTCGCCGACTCTGTCGTGGCTCGCACTAGACCAAGGTCATCTCGCGCTCAATCCGGCGCTCGTGAAGGCTGCCGCAGCACTCGCGGTGCTTGGCTTCGCCACCAAAGCGGGCCTCGCGCCCATGCACTCGTGGTTACCCGACGCCCACAGCCAGGCCCCCGCCCCCGTTTCTGGGCTGATGTCGGGAGTGCTGCTCGCCGTGGCGTTCTATGCAGTGCTGCGCATTCAATCGATCGCTGACGCCGTGCTCGGCCCTGATCTCATGCGCGGAATGCTGGCGGTGGGTGGTCTGCTGTCTCTCGCCGTCGCCGCAGCTCTTCTTGTCGGACAGCGCGACTACAAACGCATGCTGGCGTACTCGTCGGTCGAGCACATGGGACTGATGGCACTCGGTGCCGCCGCCGGTGGTGTCCTCGGCCTCACAGCCGTGCTGCTGCACATCCTCGGTCACGGCCTCACCAAGTCATCACTGTTCGTGGTTTCCGGACGCATCCAAGGAGCCGAAGGTACAACCACCATTTCCAATGTGCGCGGCTTGCTGGCTCGTCGACCCGGACTGGGAGTCCCGTTCCTCATCGCGATGGTTGCACTGCTCGGACTCCCGCCTTTCAGCCTGTTCTTCAGCGAGGTCGGAATCTTGATTGCCGCCTGGACGCGTGGAATGGGGTGGGTCACGGCCATCGCACTCGTGCTGCTCCTCGTGGTGTTCGCAGCATTGGCGCGACTCACGGCGCGACTGGCTTTCGGCGCACCGGAAGAATCGGAGTCCGTTGATTCGCCCGTCGATAGGTCATCACACGGGCCACGTACCCCGCTGATCATTGCGCTCTCGGTAACCGCCGTTATCGCCTTCGTCGCCGTTCCACTTGGTTCACTGTTGTTGAGCGCCGTCGCGGTACTAAGCGGTGGATCATGACGATTCGCATTCCGCGCACCGACTCACGACATACTGATCGCTCACGACTTGTCGCGCAGACCCAAGCCTTGCTGGCTGACGGGTTCAAAGTTGCGCTCGTCGCCTGTCACGACGACGGCGACTCACTGCGCGCGGTTTACGTGTTCACTGCGAGCAGCCCCGACCGTCGAGTCGAGTTAGTAGTCGCGGTTCCACGCGATGACGCGTGGGTGCCAACACTCGCGGGGCTCAGCTACACAGCCGGTCGGTTCGAACGCGAAATGCGTGACATGTTCGGTCTTCGGCCAGACGGTCATCCCCTTCCACAGCGACTGGTGCGGCATGGTCACTGGCCCCAAGGCTGGTATCCGATGCTGCACGATGCCGACCCCAATCCCGACTTCGGCGAACACCCCGGCACTTTCCCCTTCCTCGATGTTGAAGGTGACGGCGTCTACGAGATTCCAGTTGGACCCGTTCACGCCGGGTTGATTGAGCCAGGGCACTTCCGCTTTTACGTGGTGGGCGAAACCATCTTGCGTATGAAGGCGCGACTGTGGTTCGTGCACCGCGGAGTTGAGCGCCTGTTCGAGGGTCGCGATCCGGCCGCCGGAATCGAGCTCGCTGAGCGCATCAGTGGCGACACAGCCGTCGGTCATTCAGTGGCGTATGCGATGGCAGTGGAATCGGCGGCTGACATCGAGGTCGGCCTCGTTGATCGACAACTTCGAGCACTACTCCTCGAACTCGAACGTGCGTACAACCACGTCGGGGACATGGGCATGATCGCGAATGACGTTGGCTACGGAATCGCCAACGCACACGCACAGCGAATTCGTGAGTCACTCTTGCGCGTCAACCGTGCCGTAACCGGACACCGTCTACTGCGCGGCGCTGTCTCCATCGGTGGAACACAGGTGCGCGAACTTCCTGACGAAACGCTGCTGCTCAGCATCACCAACGACGTTGCCGAACTCGCAGCGATCACCCTCGGGCAGTCGATGGTGATGGACCGCCTCACCGACACGGCCGTTCTTTCCCGAAACAAGTCGCTCGACCTCGGCACGCTGGGCTACGTCGCCCGCGCCTCGGATGTATCGGTCGATGCGCGTGTTGATCATCCCTTCGTCGATCTTGGCACCGACTTCTCCGTCGTTACCGAGCAGACCGGCGATGTTCTGGCTCGCTACATGCTTCGTGTGCGTGAGTTCGAAGTGTCGATGAAAGTGACAGCTCACCTCCTGCGCGAACTCAACGGCTCGCTCGGAAGCGGCACTCGCGCAGCGCCTTACTCAGCCGGAAGTGGACTGGGAATCGTCGAAGCCTGGCGCGGAACTCTCGTGCACCGAGTGGAGTTGGGTGACAAAGGTCAGGTGACTCGTGTGAAAGTCGTCGATCCGTCATTCGTGAATTGGCCGGCGTTGTCGATGTCACTCGCTGACACGATCGTGCCGGACTTTCCCCTGGTCAATAAGAGCTTCAACCAGTCGTACGCCGGCAACGACCTGTAGTAATCGGCACCAACCTGCAGTACTGTCAGGAGGAATCGTGAGTCAGGCCCGCTCGTGACAGACGTCGGAATTGGGCTGCGAGCATTCCTGCCGAGCACGAGGAGACCCCAATGTCGAACGAATTTGCCACCGCGGTAGACGCACTCATCGACCGAGCAAACAGCGACACCCGCCTGCGCGCCCGACTCATTAATGATCCAGCCGGGACGATCACTGCCATCACCTGCATGACAGTGCCCGATGACTGGAACATCGTGGCCATCGAGGCAGCCGACGGCTCAGTCAGTCTTGGGTTCGTCAACGACGAACTGCCGATGGAGTATCTCGAACTCCTCAGCGGTGGTTCTGGCTGTTCTGACCCGCGTAAATGATGAGTGCCTCAACCTAGGTACTTGTGGTGAAGCACAATGCGGCACGGTCCCTCCAGATCCGGTGCACCGGCGGGGGACGCTATGTCATTCGAACGGAAAATCAACCCGCCGACGTTGACACCATGCGGATCGAGATCGTGGCTGCCCTAGGCGCCGACGGAGACGATCCGGCTGAGATCGTAGAAGTCCATTACGTGGGCGATACAGCCCTTGATGAGCTGTTCAACTCCCAACCCACTCCCCCGGTGAGTCTGGGCTGGGAGGCGCTCATTCTGCCCGGCTCGAAGCGTCGACTATTTCGACTTCCCCAATCGACGCAGATAACGTTCGGCATTCGCGACGCCGAGCCAGAACACCTGCGCAACGTACACCGATGGAGTGCGCAGGATTACGATGACCCAACAGTCGACCACGATGAGTCGCTCCTGATTCGCCTCGAGGGTCAGGTGATCGGCTGGATTCCCGTGTGGCGGCTCACCTCACACACATCCCTCGTGCGCCACACCCGAATCGACCAGAACGTCTTCGCTGACGATATAAAGCGCCATACGTTGCTGGCATTGGGCACCTACGCTCGCGCTGTGGAGCACCAACTCGAACAAGGGCGCGCAGTCATGACGTGGCTACCTGACGACAACAATGAGGTGAACCACTTCAAAGTTCAGGTTGGCGGAGGCGTTCAGGCCACTCATTGGCTCAGCGTGCGCGTCAGACGCGACCTGCAGTAATACCTCGCCTTTGCGCACAGCGCAACGGACACGGGGCCCGACACATACCCGGTTACCCGGTCAGAACTTGTGACCGCATTCCGGGCAGAAGTGAGCATCAGCCTCATGTGCAGCACCGCATTCGGCGCAGAATCTGGCGATTGAGACCGCGGGAGTGGCCGGTGCCACATGAGGTGGGTCAGGTGGCAATGCGGGAGTCGCGACTGCAGGAGGTGGCGGGTTGGGCAGTGCGACCGGAGCGGCCATTGCGACCTTCGTCCGCGCCGAGAGCATCGCCGAATCCCTCGATATCAGCATCACGCCAGTCAGGGAAGCCCTGCTCATTCTCCGAGGTGAGGGGTTTTTGCGGCTCGAGCCTCGCCGCGGCTTTGTTGTTGCTGAAC
>Ga0194056_10001582_pt1 | contig 12347 bp, 10 predicted proteins | sample SepL4413m_MetaG_FD_155458 | JGI IMG/M metagenome (GOLD analysis project Ga0194056, IMG submission 155458) | Anoxic zone freshwater microbial communities from boreal shield lake in IISD Experimental Lakes Area, Ontario, Canada - Sep2016-L442-13m | ecosystem: Environmental > Aquatic > Freshwater...
TCTCTAACATGGTATGGTTTATTGATCCCTAAATGGAACATAAACGATACCATTTTTTTACTAATAAATATGCAATTAATGGCTTATTTTCATCAGCCCAGAGCATAGGTATCTACACAAGTCCTACTGCTCCTTCTCCAAAGGGAGAAGGTTGGGATGAGGGGAATATAACTGCTTGATTTCATTCCCCTCACCCCAGCCCTCTCCCAGAGGGAGAGGGAGCAAGATGTCTAAGTTATTTTACGTGCATTCTTTAGCATTAGTTTACGGGTCATTTATGACACGGCCATGACTTATTTCCATTAACCTTTTAATACTGTAATTTTATGAACGTAATTCATGGGATCTGGCTTCCCAAAGAGACACAAGATTTCGTGCAATTCGGTGATTTTTATCTGTGGGTAGAAAGTGACGAGGTTCCGAATAAAGCAAATGCAAAGTTGCATCCGCAACACTTGCCGGAAAAGCGTTGTTTAGACTTTTTAAAAAATGACTTGCTACTCGGCCCGCTGGCTACAGGGCAGGGCGCTTTGCTGTCGGTGCTTTTGCCCAGCCATGCCGGTAAGCCGTTGCCGTCACCGGAGCTACAGTATGGTGAAATTGACGACAAGGTGACTCTGCAAAGCTGGCAGGTCTACGCTTATCCGTTGTCAGCGCCGCTGAAAGCGATTAACAACATTCATTTTTTATGTTGTTATCAGGTCGGTAATAGCTCTATCGGTAGTGATTTTTTGTTTTGGTATTACTTTAGCCAATCGTTAAAACAAATTCTGGCCAAAGATCACTATATCCCTTTGTTGTTGAGCAAAAAATCGGGTGCAAAAATCGAGCTGTTTCGACGCTGGCAAGTGGTATCAAGCAACTATGAAAATTTAATACAAACAGCCATTACCCAAATGCCGCTGGCGTGCAGTCAACAGCACCAGCCCGAATCGTTGTTGCGGCATTTTGCCGAAGTGGTTATTGATGAACTTCTTACCGCCGCCGCATTGGAAATGCCGCAGATTTTTACTAAAAAAGTTCAGGGTGATTTTTTAGAAACCATTCTGTTGCACAAACACTCCGCAGAGTCGATTGCCATCTGCCAACAACTGCCTGATGACTTTATACACTGGCAGCAATGGCAGCAAAAACTGTTGGGAACCGAGGAACAGAGTGCTTTGCAGATGGGCTTTCAGTTGCTTGAAGCCAATGCCAAGGCGATTAACCAGTGGCGCTTGGTGTTCTTTTTATCATCTCACAAAGACCCCTCGTTTAAACTGGATTTGGATGATTTTTGGGCACATAAAGATCACTTTCATGAGCTGTTGCAGCAACAGTTTGGGGCGGCGATTGAGCAGCAGCTTTTAATTAACCTGGCACAAGCGGCACGTATTTATCCCAAACTTTGGCTGGGTATGGAAGGCGCTGAACCGGCTAGTGTGCAGCTCACAATGGATGAAGCTTTTGAGTTTTTAAAAGAAAGTGCCTGGATTCTGGAAGATGCCGGTTTTAAAGTCATTATTCCGGCGTGGTTAACCCCCAAAGGTCGCCGTCGGGCGAAAGTTCGTTTGCGTTCAGGTGGTAAAGCCAAGTCTACGCCTGCCAATGCGCAAGCTTATTTTTCAATGGAATCGCTGACAAATTATCATTACGAGCTGGCACTCGGTGATGAAATATTGACTCCCGAAGAATGGCAACAGTTAGTGGATGCAAAAACGCCGCTGATCCATTTTCGCGGTCAATGGATGGAGTTGGATCGCGATAACATGCAGGATATGCTGGCCTTTATACAGCAGGAAAATACGGCAATGCCCGAGCTATCGGTACAGGCGTTATTAAAAAAATTAGCCGAAGACGCCGACAATTTTGAGCTGGATGTACAGGATAGTTTGGCACAGATGCTGGCCAAGTTATCGGATAACAGCCAATTAGAACTCATCGACAATCCGGCGGGACTGAATGCAGAGCTAAGGGATTATCAAAAGCGCGGCGTGGCGTGGTTACGTTATCTGGAAAATCTGGGGCTAAACGGTTGTCTGGCAGACGATATGGGCTTGGGTAAAACCATGCAAGTGATTAGTTTGTTGGTTATGGAGCGCGAACAAACCAAACCCGGCCCTACGCTACTAATTGCGCCCACCTCGGTTATTGGCAACTGGCAAAAAGAAATTGAAAAATTTGCCCCGCAACTGACGACATTGATTCATCATGGCAGTGATCGTGAACAAGCGGTCGATGCTTTCAAGCAAGGCTGTTTAGAACATGACTTGCTGATCACCTCGTACACGCTCGCCCGTAAAGACAGTAAATTACTGGGTGCTTTGCACTGGCATCGGGTGGTACTGGATGAAGCGCAAAACATTAAAAATCCCAAGGCGGCACAAACCAAAGCTATTTTAAAGCTCAACGGCGATTCGCGTCTGGCTTTAACCGGTACGCCGGTAGAAAACCGCTTAATGGATTTATGGTCAATTTTTAACTTTCTTAATCCGGGCTATTTAGGCAAACAGGCCGGTTTTCGCAAAAGCTATGAGTTGCCGGTACAGCGTGATAATGACCCGCGCCAGTCGGCTATCTTAAAAAAACTCATCCAGCCGTTTATCTTGCGCCGCTTGAAAACCGACAAAGCGATTATCAAAGATTTACCCGATAAAATCGACAACAAGATTTATTGCAACCTGAGCAAAGAACAGGCATCCCTGTATGAAGTGGTGGTGCAAGATGTGGTGACGCAGTTAGAGGAAGCAGAAGGTATTCAACGTCAGGGTTTAATGTTGTCTACCTTGATGAAGCTGAAACAAATCTGCAATCATCCGATGCAGTTTTTACAAGATGGCAGTGCGTTTACCCCGGAGCGTTCGCACAAGCTTGAGCGCATCAGCGAAATGCTCGAAGAAGCCATGGCGCAAGGTGACAGTGTTCTGATATTTACCCAGTTTACGGAAATAGGTGAACACCTGGAGCGTTATCTAAGAAAAGAGAAGCACTATAAAACCCATTACTTGCACGGTGGCACGCTGCGTACCAAACGCGAACTGATGATCAGTGATTTTCAAGATCCCGATACCGGCCCTGCGGTGTTTATTCTGTCGCTTAAAGCCGGTGGTGTCGGTATCACCTTAACCCAGGCCAATCATGTGTTTCATTTTGATCGTTGGTGGAATCCTGCGGTTGAAAATCAGGCGACTGACCGGGCCTTTCGTATCGGCCAGCTTAAGAATGTCTTTGTGCATAAATTTGTCACGCTGGGGACTTTGGAAGAGCGCATTGATCAAATGATCAGCGACAAGCAGAAAATGGCCGACAGCATTGTGGGTAATGATGAAAGCTGGCTAACCAAGCTCGATAATCAGGCGTTTAAAGAACTGATTGCACTCAATAAACACAGCATTATGGAAGACTGATATGAGTACTCATGCAAAAACCTGGTGGGGACAACAATTTATAGCTGCCCTGGAAGATTTTACCGACAGTGGTCGTTTACAGCGCGGGCGTTCTTATTCTACCGACAATCGTATCAAGCAATGGCTATTACAGAAAGGTAAAGTCGATGCAAAAATGCGCGGGAACATCAATCCTTATTTTGGTGTTTACAAAGAGCCGACTTATAACGTTAGTGTGCAAATGACCCATTTATCTGAGGCGCAATGGCAAAAAATTATTCAAAAACTCAGCCAACGTGCCAGTTTTATTGCCCGCTTGTTGCTAAATGAAATTCCGGAAAACATAGAAACAGTGTTTGCCGAGGTGGGTGTGCATTTATTGCCGAATGACTATCGGGATTTTAAAGTGTCCTGTGACTGCCCCGATTATGAAGTCCCCTGCAAACATATTGCCGGGGTTTGTTACCGGTTGGCGGGTCAACTGGATCAGGATCCGTTTCTGTTATTTGAAATGCGCGGACTGGCACCCGAAAAGTTATTGCAGCAACTGGCGTTGTCACCTTTAGGTAAAGTGTTAAGCGATGCCAAAAGTAGTGCGGCTATTGACACACAACCGGTAAACAGTTTTTATACCCGTCCCGTACGCACAGAAATTCCACAAGAAATCAGCCTGAAAGGTTTTTGGCAGGGAGCGCAGCCGTTGCCAAAAAGTATCGAACCCGGTCAGGCGGCGATTATCCCCGCCATTTTAATTAAGAAAGGGGGTGATTTTCCTTTGTTCTGGAAAAAGCAAAACTCCTTTATTCAGGTGATGGAAGATTTTTATATCAGAATGCGCAAAATCACCTTGAAAGGCTTGTGAAACCGGCCCATTTGCTTGAGGTTTCTTTGTTACCCCTTAAGAAATCAGCAAAATTCCTTGAGAAATCTTGTTAACTCCTTAAGCAGTACGCAGCAAGTAGCCTCGATGTAACGTAGTGAAATCCAGGTATTCGGAGTTGATAAATTCTCGATTCCGCTTTGCTGCATCGAGGCTACTCGCTATTTTTTCAAAATTTTGCTTGGCAGATTAATTATGCGGCTCTAAATTCAATTTTTTCCACAGTATCAAGATTGACTGATTGCCTGGCATGCCAAAGATTGTAGTTGTCTTGCATAGCCAGCCAACTTTCAGGGGAACGCCCCAGAGCCTTGGAAAGACGAAGCGCCATTTCTGAGCTTATACTGCTGTTACCTTTTAAAATACGGTTCAAGGTAGAGGGAGAAACGCCAAGTTTAAAAGAAAGTTGCCTGCCAGTGATTGCGAAAGGTTCCAAATAGACCTCTCGAATAAACTCGCCAGGGTGAGGTGGATTATGCATAGTCATTAATGGTAGTCCTCGTAATCAAGTATGAAAGCATGTCCGTCTTGAAATTCAAACGTAACACGCCAGTTGCCATTCACCCAAACTGACCACCTATCATTGTCTGGGCCTTTCAAAGCGTGCAATTTGAAGCCTGGGATATCCATGTCTTCAATGGTCGTTGCGGTATCTAACGCGACAAGTTGCATTCGCAAGCGTTTCGCGTGTTGAGGTTGTATACCCGCTAATGAAGCTGAGTCAAAGAACTTCTTGAGACCTTTATGGCGAAACGATTTAATCATTTTTAAAGTTTAGCATGTTGCGCAGTACGCAACAATAACAGGTTGTCATAACGTACTCTATATTATCGGTGAATCTTTAGAAGCCAATCGAATAATAATGGGGTCAGGTCTTGGAATAATAATGGGGTCAGGTCTTGTAATAATGGGGTCAGGTCTTGTAAAATTATATTTTAATGTGTTAAAGCAAGACCTGACCCCAATTTTCCAAGCAAGACCTGACCCCAATTTTCCACACCGACGATGGGTGGATAGCGCCAGAGCCGCCTCGCGCATGACGCAAACGCAGGGCTGCCAAATACCCATAGTCAGGTAGCGTGGGCAAGCGTCTTTTTGCTTGCCCACCGATTGCGCCGAGTTCCGCGTGGGCAAACGATAAAGCTGTTTGCCCACCCACCCTACCTGGCTTATTCGTTAGGCATAGATTTACGCGATTGATGCGGTCCGTTCCTCACCGCATCCTACGACCCTGATGCCGATTAAAACGATGATATTTTTCATGGCGATCTCCCTTAAATCTTGGCTTCCAGTACCAGATTGGTGGGTGTTGCGGCGGCACGCCTCACTTGGCTGAAACCGGCAGCGTTGAGCACTTCGGTGAGCCGTTTTTGCCCTGCCTGCGCACCAAGACCCAGGCCGACTTCTTGCGACTTGGAGGCTGGCACGCAGACCATGGTCGAAAACGAATAATAGATTTGTCCCAAGGGATGCAGATTCTCTTCCAAGCTATCCCCGGCAAACGGTTCGACCAGCATCAAGGTACCGCCGTCGGCCAATGTGTTGGCAATGTGAATCGCCGCGCCAACTGGATCGCCCATGTCATGTAGCGCGTCAAAGATGGTTACCAGGTCGTAATTCTTGCCAGGATATTCCTTTGCGGTCACCACCTCAAAAATGGTGTTGCTGGCGACGCCGGCGGCTCGTGCAAGTTCGCGTGCGTGTTCGATCGACGGCTCGTGAAAATCGAAACCGTGAAAGGTGGAGTTGGGGAAGGCCTTGGCCATCAGAATCGTCGACGAACCGTGGCCGCAACCGACATCGGCAACACGGGCCCCGGCTTCGAGCTTTGCGCGGACGCCGTCGAGTGCCGGTAGCCAGTGGTCGATCAGATTCATCGCATACATCGGCCGGAAGAAACGTTCGGTGCCGCAGAACAGGCACGGGCTATGCTCGCGCCAGGGCATACCTTTTCCGGAACGGAACACTTCCGTCAGCTTGGGTTCGTCGATATATACCGACATCACCGCCTGGAAAAACCCTTGCATGCAGGCCGGATGGCCTTCAGCGGCGAAAATCACTGCCTGCTCCGGCGACAACGAAAATTTGCCGGACTCTGCATCATAATCGACGTAACCGGCGGCGGCATTGGCGGACAGCCATTCGCGCAGATAGCGTTCGTCCATGCCGGTATTTTCGGCGAGTTCCAGGCTGCTGGCCGGACTGATCTCCAACAATGCGCTATACAAATCCAGTTTGTCGCCGATGTAGGCCATCAACAGGCCCAAGGAGCCGGCGACGTCGTTGATCACTTTGCCCTGGAGTTGTTCCAGTTTGGTGCTATCGACTTCGTTCAAATGTAAGGTCATAAAACTTCCCGATGTGGTTTTAGAGTTTCTCTTTAGTTTATAAGGCGATGCAATTTAGTAAATTAGTTTGGCTGGGATAATATTTATTTAGCTAAAATATGCCGCCGCCCAGCACAAGGGCGTGGAGGCGTTCGACGTTCATGAGCGGGACTTGTAAAGCCTAACAAGTTATTATCTAGATCGTTGTATCTTATACACCCGGTTAGATTGCAAAGCAAGGATAAGTGTAAGGCCTTGTATTTCTTAACAGTATAACCTACATTTTATGCATGATAAACAGACCGGGATAACTCCATATGCTCATGCTACCAGGCGATTTATCGCAACAATTTAACGATTTGCTGATTAGAAAATCATTTCCTGATGAGGCTAAATCTACATACTTAAAAAAAATAACTGGGGTCAGAGTAAAGTTAAATACCTAACTTAACGCTCCAGTATTTGCGCTGGTTCCCAATCTCCAGATTGGGAACCCAGCGGTCGAAGCTCTGGCTTCGCTAGACTGGAAGCTGGAGCTTGGGAATGCGCCTAACTGCCTCAGATTCACAGATTAAATTTATTAGACTTTTTTCCTCATGCACCCGCTGTTACCTTGTCTTTTTTTGGCCCTGTTATTTCTTTAGTGCCATAATCATCGGCAATTAAATTTAAAAATGAGGTATACGGACATGTTACAAACTATTGAAGTGCAAATTGATATCAATGGCTTTATTCATACTGTAGACCCCATTAAGCAGTTACCCGCAGGACGTGGACTGCTCACTTTACTAGAAAATACGATTGCTACAGCAAAGCCAAAAACCAAAACACAAAAACCTTTTGATGATTTATTTGGGATTTTAACCGCGACACATAGCGTATCGCTTGATGATATGGAGCGAACTATTGCACAGCAAGGACAGGAACGGTTTAATGATTGCAATTGATACCAACGTTTTGGCTATTTTTCCTGTCCTTAATATTTTATGCTTCGGTATTGACGTTTTATTGCCTTGCAACTGGTTAGCCGCGTAGTCAGGTAAGCTGTCCAATTTATAAGCTCATATAAAAGCCGTCCTGATTGCACGGTAATCCTTTCATTTGTCTTGAACGAAAAAAACTCATCCCGCCAGTTGTTCGCATTTGTCATCATAAAAAGCACCTGATCATTTGTAATCATTCAGTCCCCCTCTTTGAAAAAGACGGGTTAGGGGAGATTTTATTAGATAAATCCCCCTCTGCCCCCTCGCTTTGCTCTCCTCCTTTTTCAAAGGGGGAGGTGAATAACTACGATCATTTATATCATAGAGGTTGATTATATATTGATTGATTACGGCTTGACGCATTACCCTTTTAAAGCCACCCTGCAACAATTTCAATCAAAAATTAATAGCCCTCTTTGTCAAAAAACATTACAATTATATCCCGTAACCATTACAATAAAGTCTCATAAACATTACAATTAGACGCTAAAATCATTACAAATGTCCACACTTCCGCTAGCCAAAACAAAAAGAGCCATCCTGATCCGCCGATTTTTATTAAATGCAATAAAAGCGGGCGATTCTGATTACATGCTCCATGCAATGGATACATTCGACCTAACGCGACAAGCCGTTCATAGAAATCTGTCAGAACTGGTTAAATCAGGATTTTTAAACGCGTCAGGAAAAACAAGTGGGCGTATCTATTCGCTCGGCCCAATTCGCAGTCATAGCAAACAGATGAAACTTAAGGGGTTGAGAGAAAGTGATGTTTATCTGCGTGAATTTGGTTTTGTCTTTAGTGAATTACCTCAAGATTTGGAGAACATCTGTCATTATGGCTTTACTGAAATTCTTAACAATGCAATAGATCACTCTTGCGGGAAATTGGTTGACATCAGCGTGGAACGAAATTTAGATTCTATACGCGTTGAAATTAAGGATGATGGGGAAGGTATATTTCGGCATATTGCTCGCATCATGAAATTAAATGACCCGCGAGAATCCATATTGGAGTTGAGTAAAGGTAAGTTAACCACCGATCCTGAAAATCACTCAGGGCAGGGAATATTTTTTACATCAAGAGTTTTCGACAAGTTCTCTATTTTTTCTGGAGATCTAGTGTTTTCTCATGATGATAATGGTCAATTCGATTTTTTCCTTCATGTTGACAATGATCACGGTGGCACTAAAGTTATTATGGAGATACTTATGTCCAGCACACGGTCAATAAAAGATGTGTTTGACGAATTCACTGATGCTGAGGAGGACTTGGCCTTCAATAAAACAGTAGTGCCTGTGAAGTTGGCGCTTTATCAAGGAGAGCAGCTCATATCTCGCTCTCAAGCGAAACGGATACTTAATCGCGTCGAGAAATTTAAGACTGTCATACTTGATTTTCAAGGTGTCAGTTTAATAGGTCAGGGTTTTGCAGATGAAGTATTTCGAGTATTTGCTGCTCGCAATCTTCAAATAAAGCTTATTCCGGTTAATGTTAACGAGGATATTCTGCGATCAATAAAAGCTGCCTCAGCTGTCTAAAGATACAAATTTCGGCCACCAACTTAAGCCGGGACAGATAACTTTCTGGGAACGCCGAGCCCCAGCTCGGCACGGGATAGTCAAACCGATTACTAACTATTGGTGACTACGCCGAGCTGGGGCTCAGCGCTCCCGGAATCAACAGGCCGGTTTTATTTATTTGTCCCGCTTTTTGTGGTAGCCCAAATTTCGAATTAGCTAATTTAAAGCTGGTCTGTCGCCTCAGGTGAAAAGCACTGGGATATTGAAATCACTGCTGGTTCCTAATCTCCAGTCCCCCTCTTTAATATAAAGAGGGGTTAGGGGAGATTGTATTAGATAAATCCCCCTCGATCCCTCTTTTTCAAAGGAGAAGCTAATGCTTACGAAGCTCCCCGTCCGTCTATTAATTGTATGTTGATTCATAATTCACTATCATACCAGCCTGAATAGCCCACTTTGTTGCTCAATAATATTTGGAGATAAGATGAAATTAATAACAGCTATCATTAAACCGTTCAAAATGGATGATGTGAGAGAAGCGTTATCTGATATAGGCGTTGCCGGTGTTACTGCAACGGAAGTAAAAGGTTTTGGTCGTCAGAAAGGTCATACCGAGCTTTATCGGGGCGCTGAATATGTGGTCGATTTTTTGCCAAAAGTTAAGCTGGAAATTGCTGTTGCTGATGATATGGTAGAAAAAGCGGTCAGCACCATCGTTAAAGCGGCCAATACCGGAAAGATTGGTGACGGTAAGATATTTGTGTCTAATTTGGAAGAAGTGGTTCGCATTAGAACGGGTGAAACCGGCGAGGATGCTATCTAGGACAATGACTGTTTCGATAACTAAAAAGCTGACTTTAGGCTTACTTTTACTGCCAACGTTGGCTTTGGCGGAGCCATTAAATCAAGCCAATACGGCTTGGGTTTTAACGTCTACGGCGCTGGTGTTGTTTATGACCATTCCCGGTTTGTCATTATTTTATGCCGGATTGGTCAGAAGCAAAAACGTCTTATCTGTGTTAATGCAATGCTTTGCCATTACCTGCATGGTTTCCATTCTTTGGCTCGCAGGCGTCTACAGTTTTATTTATTCGGATGGCGGCGAGTTACAACAATTTATTGGCGGCGCATCCAAAGTTTTTCTGCCGGATATCAGCACGGCTGCAATGACGGGCGATATTCCGGAAACAGTTTATTTTATGTTTCAAATGACTTTTGCCATCATTACCCCGGCCTTAATTGTGGGCGCTTTTGCCGAGCGGATGAAATTTTCAGCTATGCTGTGGTTTAGTGGTTTATGGTTGATTATTGTTTATTTACCTATCTGTCACTGGATATGGGGCGGTGGTTGGCTGGCTGATTTGGGTGTGATGGATTTTGCCGGCGGTATTGTTATTCATGTTAATGCCGGTGTTGCCGCGTTGGTCGCAGCTTTGGTTTTGGGTAAAAGAAAGGGTTTTCCAACCACTGCCATGCCGCCTCATAATATGACTATGGTGGTCACGGGAGCCGGTATGTTGTGGGTAGGCTGGTTTGGTTTTAATGCCGGCAGTGCTTTAACAGCAGATGGGCGGGCTGGAATGGCGATGTTGGTGACTCATATTGGTGCCGCTTCCGGGGCTTTAACCTGGATGTTTATTGAATGGAAGCGTTTTGGCAAACCCAGTGTGTTGGGTATCGTTACCGGTATGGTGGCGGGCTTGGGTACCATTACTCCGGCATCGGGTTTTGTCGGGCCTGCCGGTGCCTTGGTGATTGGCGTTACTGCGGGTTTTGTGTGTTTTTATGCCACCCAATATATAAAGCGTAAGTTAAAGATAGATGATTCTTTGGACGTTTTTCCGGTTCATGGCGTAGGTGGCATTGCCGGTTCATTATTGACCGGTGTTTTTGCCGCTGGCAGCTTGGGTGGACTGGGCTTGCCTGAAGGCGTTTCCATTATGGATCAAGTCAGTATTCAGGCGGTCGGCGTTGTTGTTACGGCTTCCTGGAGTGCCTTGTTTAGTTTTTTAATTCTGAAAATGCTGGATAAATGGATAGGTCTGCGGGTGACTCCGGATGAAGAGGTACAAGGACTTGATACCGTTTTGCATGAGGAAACCGGCTATCTTGATTTATAAGTCTTGAGAGCGGGATTGTTCAGGAGAAAAAAGGCGGCTTTTGAAGTCGCCTTTTTTGTTTAACACTCGTTGTTCCGGTTTTTTTAGCTTGACTGAAGCAATCCCGGATAAATCGAAATGTTTTCGTTAGTCGCGACGTGGGCGTCGCTCCCACCGTAGGAGCGACGCCCACGTCGCGACTATAGCGAATAAAAACTTGAATATCGAGTAAACAGGTAACACCCATTAAAATGCGGGGCCTTATGGAAATTCTAAGCAGATTATCTAAAATTAAAAAACCGTTTATTGTAGTAGGCAGTGTTTTAATGGTGTATGTGGTGACCAGTGTTTACATTGTCCCTGCACTATTAAAGTCAAAAATACCTGAAATCATCGAACAGGAAACCGGACGAAAGGCATTAATTTCAGAAATACAGGTTCAACCCTTTCCACTTTCCATCAGGTTTCAGGGGTTTGAGGTTCAGGAGCATAACGGGCAGCCGTTTGCAGCGTTTGATAATTTTTATATTAAATTAGATTTGCTTCGATCAATAAAACAGTTGGCGCTGGTTTTTGATGAGGTTTTACTCAGTAAGCCTTATGTTCATATCGCCAGACAAAAAAACGGAACCTTTAATTTTCAGGATTTGCTTAAGGACAAAGCGGATGATAATAAACAGCAAGGGCAACCCTTCCCGGTCAATATCGTAAAATTAACCTTAACAGAAGGCAATCTGGTTTGGGAAGATGCCCGTTTTGAGACGCCGGTTATAGAGGATATCAATCCAATAAATCTGGATATTGAAAACTTGACGACCCGGACTGATAAACCCGCCCGTTTGGGGGTGTCCTTGGCGTTGAAGTCAGGAGGGTTTTTGGACTGGAAGGGCATCGTCAATCTAAAAACAGGCTCTTCAGAAGGGCATATCAAGTTTGACCAGGTAACGCTGGAAACTATCATGGCGCTGGCTTTACCTGATAACAGGCTGTTTAATTTAAAAGGTTATGAATTACTCGATGCCGATTATAGCGCCAGTTATACTAATAACAGCTTACAGTTTATCGTTGATAAAGGGGCGTTTGAAATTCATGATTTTGAATTTTTAGACAAAAATCAGAATAAGACCCTGATAAAAATGCCGGTTTTCTCGGTGCAAGGGATCGATTTT
>Ga0194056_10001588_pt1 | contig 12336 bp, 7 predicted proteins | sample SepL4413m_MetaG_FD_155458 | JGI IMG/M metagenome (GOLD analysis project Ga0194056, IMG submission 155458) | Anoxic zone freshwater microbial communities from boreal shield lake in IISD Experimental Lakes Area, Ontario, Canada - Sep2016-L442-13m | ecosystem: Environmental > Aquatic > Freshwater >...
GCAGAATGGTTTTGCTGATTTTTGTGATTAAACTGTGTTCGTTCGGATGCAGACCAAACAACTGTTCAATCACATCCTGAAATTCAGATATCTTTTTCTCGGGCATAAACTTCGAAATTTCTTTCGGAAGACTGTGTTCCTTCAGAACAATATCAAGAATATCCTTATCGAAGTACATCCAGGGGTTTCCCTGTATATTGTCTGCTTCGTTAAGATAGTTAATAAGTCTTTCAGGGAAATTAATTTCTCCTGCACCTGCAAGCCGTGACACAGTAATGAAAGGCTGATTATGATGTTCTGATTTCTCCATAGTCAGACGTGCTTTATGAAGATTGTGCTCGAAGTAATTCCTGAAAATATCCAATGATGTTTTGTATTCCATGGCATACTCCTTTGTTTGATATAATTTAACTACAAATTTGTGTTCAAGTAAAGGGTATTATTGTGCCCCATTTCGGGGAAAGGGTGACAAGAGATTAAAAGAATGGAATGCGGAGTTATAAGGGCTGTCGTTTGGTATTATCCGAGTTCAAAAGTAGTCAAACCGAAGATTTTGTTTATATTAATTTCAGGTTGTGACTTTGTGTACATACGTGCAGTTTGAAACACTTTAGTCATACCATAACTTTCTGCGAGTGAGACAGCTTCCGGGTTAACTTCTGGTGTATCGAGATAAACGGCAGTATCTTTATCGAGCAGATTGCATGCAGACAGGAAAAGTTTATTTGAAATATCAGCATCATCAGCAAAGAGCGGACCGAATTTATATCCGTTGCGGCATTCTCTCAGCACACAGTAACCTGTTATGCTATTATTTCCAACGGATGCAAGAGAGACAGAGCCTGGAATCTGAGCCCAGCACTTTAGGAAAGCAGGTCTTGAAGCAGGGAAGAGTTTTAAATCGTAATGAAGTATCTCTTCGAATGAAACATCATTAAGCGGTATGATATTTCCGAATGTCTCATTTGACTTTGCTGATTTTCCCGCGTAGCGGATGTTGTTGTACGCAAGTCTGAACCCTGACTTTTTATAATTGTGCTGCTGTTCAACAACGCCGTCTAAAGCTGTGTTATGTTCCTTCAGATAATCTGTTGCAGCATTCCATATCTGCAGTCCGTATCCTTTACCTCTGTATTCAGGTTTAACGATGTAGAAACCAAGAAATCCGAAATCACTGTCGTAAGCAACTGCTGAAATACAGGCAATAGGTTCGCCGTCAAGAAGTCCGATAAAGAATCCGTTTGTGTCAGTGCTGTAAAAGCAGTGTCCGTCGCTGAGACCCGGGTTCCAGCCTTCTGCTGCAGCCCATTCCACGGCAACGTTAACGACTTCATCTTCAGTCATTCCGCGGATTATGAATTCTTTGCTCATTAATATATAGTTGACTATTTATCCTTATAGTAATCTTCAATCTTGTATTTCCTGGCTTCGGATTTCCAGGAATTATTAACAAGTATACGTTCGGTTACTGTTATGTATTCAATTCCGCCCGTGGCATCTTCCTCGAGTTCATAAGTTTTCACTAAATTATTTTTACGGAATTCATATTCGGTTGTTATGTGCCAGCAGCAGCCTGACTTGTTGTAAGTGACGAGTTTCTTTTTATTCCTGTCGGTATTGAACATTCCAAGGTTTACGGATGCTATTTCAGTTAAGGCGGAATTCCTGACAAACTTTTCCGATGAAGGTGAATAAAGATAAACATCGAAAGAAGGGGAGCTGTAACTTCCGTTATTCCCGTTACTGATGGCAAGGTCTTCGTATCCGTCAAAGTTAAAGTCTTCGAATATCAGCGGACTTTGTTCGCCGTAGAGTTCAATAACATTGACAGAAGGGGTTGATTTCCCGTCAAGATAGAAGCAAAGATTATCTGACTTAAACGACTGAAACAGGTTGCCTGTTGATTTGTCGTATAATGTGACGGTACCAGGTCCTGAACAATCGTTGTTAACGAATTTAGAAACCGATATTTTTGCACTGTAGTTTTCAGAGCCGTCTTTAACAGTGAACTCGCTTTGTGCAGAGGAAAGTACTGTAAACGCGAGTAGTGCAGAAATTACAAGAAAAGATTTAAGATGTATTGTCATTACAATTATTTGTTATGTAAAATATTTATTGATTAAAAGAATGCATCATTTACTCAGCGCGAAATTAATAGCACCTTCATCCCATTCCGTGCTGCTGCTGATTGCAGGGATAACTTCTCCGGGTAAACTGACAAACTTCCACATCTGAAGATGTTTAGCGTTCATAAAGTTTTCTGTTACGCATCTTTCGAGCATAACAATCAGCGGGTCGTAATATCCGTCTGTATTGAGAATAACGATTGGTTTAAGGAAAAGTCCGAGCCTTTTAAGAGTGATTGCTTCGAGCAGTTCTTCCAGAGTTCCGCTTCCGCCGGGTAATGCAACCAGTGCATCGACATTTTCCAGGAACTTTGCTTTTCGTTCGTGCATAGTGTCGGTGTATACAAAATCGGATACTCCTTTATGACCCCATTCGACTTCATCCATAAACTTAGGCATAATACCTTTAATCTTTCCTTTGCCTGCGATTATTGTATCCGCAAGTTTTCCCATAAGACCGTGAGCTCCGCCGCCGAAGACAACTTCGACACCGGCACTGAGAAATTCTTTACCGAGACTTTCAGTTGCATCGAAGTATTTCTTGTTGACAACGGGGCTTGAAGCACAATACACACAAATTCTCATTCCGGTTAATCCTCTCTGATAAAATTAAGTTTAGTATCTTCCACAAGGAAAAGAAGGGGAGCGATTTTAATCTTAGGATAACGTCTGCGGAGCCGTATTGTTTCGCTCAGAACGAAATCTATCTCATTCCCGATTTCGAATGTCGGAGCGAACTGATTAAAATGTTCAACTGCTCTGTCTTCATCCCATCCTGCATTTTCCATCAGGCCCTTTACAAATTCGTCTTTACGTGAGACGAGATTAACCATTGCGCAGTGATTATGACCTATAACAGCGATGTATTTAACATTACCGACGGCTATTGCGTAGGAAACTTTAAACTCGCTGTGCCTTAAATTTGCGCCTCCCGAGCGTATGACGAATGCAAAATTATCGGGAATGTGAAGGTGTTTGCGGTTGTCCATACACATACCCACAAGCAATTGCGGCTTGTCGTAAATTTCGGTCTTACGGCCAAGGTTGTGGTATTCAAACAACAATTCTATTGGTGTACCTATGTATCCGGGAAGTATATCTTCCTTTTTTCTAACCGGTATCAGTCTGTCCATTTTGTGAATAAAATTTAATACAATTTACAATATTTCCGTGTATTAGAAAATGCACTCGCATCATTCAGAAAAAATTCCGGAAATAAGGAATACTGAATTGTTACAGCAATTGTATAACAAATAAAATATGCATTGAGGTTCTGTATTTTTCTATAAAAATACAGTCCGAGGCAGGGGCCTTGCTTTTATAGTATTACAGAGGTGACAGAATATCGGATTCCTGTTCTGAATACTGGCTCATTATCTTCTTCAGGTTATTGAAATCTATCGGTTTGGTTATGTATTCATTACAGCCGGCTTCGAGAGCAAGTTCTCTTTCTCCCGCGAAATTAAATGCAGTCTGTGCTATTATCACAACCTTACTGTTGAATAATCTTATCTGCTTCGCAGCTTCTGTACCATTCATAACGGGCATATCGATATCCATTACGATAAAGTCTATATCCGGATTCGCACGGCAGGTATCGACTGCATCTTTTCCTGTTCTCACGGTAATAATTTCCCTGCTTATTTTATCTAAAGAAATGGATATAAGTTTTCCTGATATTTCATCATCCTCGGCGATTAAAACCCTGAGTTTTTTAACTGCTGCCTTTTTGCCTTCGGTTACGGACTTTATATCCCTGAGGCCTTTTAAGGCAGAAGGTCTTACTGGTATTGTAAAATAAAATCCCGTACCTTTGCCTTCTTTGCTTTCAAAGTGAATACTCCCGCCAAGCATTTCCGTGTATGCTTTTGCTATTGTCAGTCCGAGTCCTGCACCTTCAAACTTCTTAGAGTTAGTTTCGTCTACCTGTCTGAACGGCTCGAATATCAGGTCATTCATTCCTTCAGAAATTCCGATGCCTGTATCTGTTACCGAGAAATCAAAATAATTATCTGATTTAGTGCATCCGATATGCACACTTCCTCTTGCAGTAAATTTTATCGCATTGTTCACTATGCCGGATATTACGGCAAACAGTTTCTCACTGTCTGTGTGCACTGCAGCTTCACATTCTGTAAGGGACTTATCAAAAACCAGTTCAAGTTTTTTGTTGGCGGCATCGGGCTGGTAAAGTTTACATACTCTTTCAATAAGCGTGTTTATGTTTGTTTCCTCTTCGGATATTTCAGTCTGTCCTGCTTTAATCAGTGATATATTAACAATATCATTTATCGTGTTTAGCAAACGGTGACTGCTGGTTTCGATGATACTGATATATTCCTGTCGTTCATTTGCGCTGAGTCTTGGTTCTTTCAGCAGGTTTGTAAATCCGAGTATACCGTTCATCGGAGTTCTTATTTCGTGGCTTATGTTAGTCAGGAATGTTGACTTCAAACGGTCGCTTTCTTCTGCTTTTTCTTTTGCTTTAAATAGTTCTTCCTCGGATTGTTTGCGGAGTGTAATATCACGAATGATTGCAGTAAAAAACTTTCCCGAAGCAGTTTCAAATTCAGACATTGATAATTCCAGAGGGAATACTGTGCCGTTTTTGTGTTGTCCTGACAATTCCCGGGTCTTGCCGATTACTCCGGTTTCATCACCATTTACTGTCTTCTGAATGCTTTTATGATGATTATTCCTGTATTGTTCAGGTATTATTAAATTCAGTTCTTTATTTAATATATCAACCTCGTTGTATCCAAATATGCTTTCTGCACCTTTATTCCATCCTGTTATAATTCCTTTCGTATCAACGATTATAATGGCATCTTTGGCAGTCTGCATTACATCGCGGAATTTTGTTTCGCTTTCACGCAAAGCCAGTTCAGACTGTTTGCGTTCTGTAATATCATTGGAAACTCCGATAATACCGATGACATTTCCTGAATTATCGAGCAAAGGAGATTTATGTGAAAGGAATGTATAGAGTTTGCCCCCGATTAATCCTTCTTCTTCTTTTATGAACAATTGTCCGTCTGATATTACGTTCTCGTCACTTTTTCTGAATTCCCTTGCAGTTGCGTCGGATAATAACTCAGAATCTGTACGTCCAACCACATCCGCTGCCCTGTAACCGAGCATTTCTGCACCTGCTTCATTAATGAAAAGATATTTACCGTTAAGGTCTTTAGCAAAAATTGCTTCTGATGAACTTTCAATTATAGACGAAATAAGGTTTCTCTGCCTGATTATTTCATCGTTTGCCTGCTCACGCTGTGTAACATCAATGGAAAATACAGACACTCCGACTATTTCCTCTTTTTCATTCCTGACAGAACTGTAGTAGTTTTCGTACGAAATCCTGCTGAGAGTTTCATCACCGTAATATTCTGTGATTATGAAGTGTTCACCGTTTAAAGCCCTGTCGAAATTGGTTTTTGCTTTTATCCTGTCTTCAGGGTTGGAAATTATATCGAGCATATTCATTCCTTTACGAATGTCAACGCCCCAAATCTTCTTAATGGTTTCTTTATGGTATTTTGTGAATTCAGTATAGAAATAATATCTGTCGAGAGAGAAAATTATGATGTCAACCGGGCTTTCAAAAATGGAATGCACTACGTTGAGTTCTTTATGGTATTTATCTTCGCTTACTTTAAGTAATTCTGCTGTTCTTTTGTTTTCTTCAGCCTGCTTTTTAAACTGTAAATTACTGAATGTTTTTTCTGAAATTTCATTTGCAAACAGGAACAGCATATCAGAAACTTTTTTGAACTGTTCTGTGGACATCACAGGAACTTCATTCAGTGCTTTTTTGAAGTCTTTTTTGTCTGTTTTTATTTCGTCTGCATAAGCCGTTATTTTATTCTCATCGATTTCGTCATTTCGGACCTGTCCGATAATCCAGTTGGCTACATGTATACCATCCAGTGAGATTCCTGAGCCTGCTTCCCAGAGGCCGCATCCGAGGCATGACTGAACCTTCGGTCCTTCGGGATTAAACCCGCCGATTAATGAATGTGATTCTTTACATTTATCACTGCCTTTTTGAGTCTTTTGAATAACATTGCTGCACAGACGTGTGAAGTTGCTTGGTTTTGTGATTGGAATACCATCTGGTGTAGTTATAACAGATGCTACGCCTGTAGCGTCTGAAAACATATCCTGTAAGCGCTGGATATCTTTAAGCACGAAAATATCCCCGAACTTAATTTCGCCCTGTCCCTTTTTTCCCCTTTTGCCTGTTTCTTTTCTCATTCAAAAAAATTTAGATTATTTGCTGACCTTTAACAATATTCAGTGCAAGACTAAATAATGCTATACTATCTTCCCAAAACATGCAAACCGGGGCTGGTATTGATGATAATGATAAATATTTACTTCTAAAATAATAAATAAATAATTCATATTCCATACATCAGAATAGTTTTTTTGTTTGCTTAAAATGTCTCACTCAAATTTCTTGCTGTGAGTGAAATATTTACATTGAATTTTGTGTTTAAAATCCGCATATTAATGTATCGCGGGATGGAGCAGTTGGTAGCTCGTCGGGCTCATAACCCGAAGGTCGTAGGTTCAAGTCCTGCTCCCGCTACTGAGAAAAGAAGTCTGAAATTCACTGTTTAAAAGTGTTTTCGGACTTTTTTCGTTTATAGAGGAAACTACAAAACTTCTCACAAAATCATTAAAATCTAAGAAAATAGTTACGTATTTAGTTACGCCTTTTTCAGTTTAATACAGTATGTAAACTCTAACCCGTATCTGATGTGTGTGTAACCCGTATCTGATGCGTTTTAAATGCGTATTACAATCTCTCTAAATCAAATCACCAACTACTCATTATTCAGTAACAGATTGTTAGTCAGTTTATTTCTGCATTTACTCTTTTCACTATATTATTCATTCAGGATTTTTTAAGTTACGGCATGAGGCTTTTTGCTAAAATATTACTGTTCATTTTTCCGGTTGTGATGTTTTCAACGTACACGGAAATTAATTCTTTTACTGTCGGTGACAAAAGGATTTTTACGGTTATAATTGATGCAGGTCACGGTGGCAAAGACCCTGGTACTACGGGAACAACAGGCGTTTATGAAAGAAACATAGTACTGCCGATTGTACAGAAAATCAATGATTTCCTTTCGAAGGAATACACAGATGTCAAGGTGATATTAACGAGAGACAAGGATGAGTTTATAGAACTGAAGAACAGAGGAAAAATTGCCAACAATGAAGGCGGGAATTTATTCGTAAGCATACACTGCAACGCAAAGAAGAACGACGAGAATGACAAAAGCGGGTTTGAAATATACGTACTCGATTTAGCCAGAGTTGATGAAGCGAAAGCAATAACATACGACGAGAATAAGTTTATAGCAAAAAACGAGAAACCTGACTCTGCATACATCATTGAGAGAAAAATTGAAACTTCAATCTTTCAGCAGTCATACCTGAGATACAGTAACCGTTTTGCAAAGATTATTGAAACTGAAATGATTAAGGGAAGCAAACTGCCGAGCAGGGGAGTCTTTCAGGCAGGTTTCTGGGTGCTCCTGAGTGCATCTATGCCGTCTGTTTTAGTTGAGTGCGGATATCTTTCAAACACATCGGACGAAGCTTATCTGAAATCTGATAAAGGCCAGACAGAAATCGCAAAATCAATATTCAAAGCAATACGGTATTTTAAGATGGATTATGATTTTGAGAACTCTCTTATGGAATGATACTGATTTCTGTTTAACATACGTACACTTACTTCAATAGAATTATTTTCCTTTTTACGCTAAAATCTACAGAGTAAATCAATTATCTGTGTCTCGTAATTTTAAATCTCAAACTATATTCGGTTTACCCAATAAAAAAAGCCGTTCCATAACTGAAACGGCTTTCTTAAATTTTCTCAACTCAAAATTTTAATAACCTTGCTATCAAAGTTCATCTCTCTAATATTCCTTAAATCTACATCTGCATCTTCTGCCTTATCATAATATCCTAAAAACACTTTGAAGTTGATGGAGTCACCTGATACAATCTCGACCAGTATTAGGTCGTTGTATCTCAGGGCTTCCAGTTTCCCAATTAGTTTGTTAGCTTCTTCTTCGGTGCTGAATGACTGAACTTCTATTGAATGTCCTGTGAAAGTTCTTATCTTATCGGTTAATTCAATGAAATTAGTTAAATCAAAACCGTTTTCCGGAGCTATATTTTCGAGAATGCTGTTATTCTTATCGACTAAAACCTTTACCTTTTTGAACGTGCTTAAGATTCTTCTGAACTCATCTTTCGAGTTTGTTCTGGTATTGTTTGAACTGAGTTTTCTGTCATTCAATTCAATGAACACCTTTGAGGTCTTTGTAATGGCATCTTCAAAAAGATTTAGTGGCATCGCGTCTTCTACTTCTGTTAAATCAGTCGAATTAACCGGCTTATAGGATTCTATCCTTACTTTAGCCAGTCCACCCATACCGATTTCAGTTTTTGCCGCGTTTGAGAGGTCTACAATCCTGCCGTGGGCGTAGGGTCCTCTGTCGTTAACTCTTACAATGGTATATCTTCCATTTTCCAGATTCGTAACCTTCAGTAAAGTATTGAAAGGCAATGACTTATGTGCACAAGTAAGGTCATTCGTGTTGAATCTTTCTCCGTTGGCGGTTTTTCTGCCGTGAAAACCGGGTCCATACCAGGAAGCTGTTCCTTCTTCCATGTATTCTGAGTTACTGCCGGAAGTTTGTCCAAAGACAACTGCATCTCGTCCGCTAATTAGAAAAACTAAAATTAATGCGAGTATCAAATACGCACTAAATGATCTAAACAAATTTCTTCTCCTGTTTATGTTTACGAAATTAAAAAAACTTTTCCGCCTTAATCTTTTCTTCTGATCAGTGAGCGATTATCCTATGTTAAAGAACAATGTAATTATTTTAAAAAAATTACGTGTATACGTTTTTAAAGGTAGCAAGATATTGAAAATGAATTTTATTGTCAAGTATAAAGAAAATATATTTGAAATGATGAATTGTACAGTACAAAAGTATGTCTGTAAGAGCATGTAATTACAGTAAGATATAAAAGATAGTCAGAAGACTTTGAAATAAAGATTTCTTTTTTCCTATATAGTTTCTTTACAAAACTACCCAAACGTATAAAAAAACAAGAGATTTATGGGGCGTATAATATACTATAAATACATATACTTATAACGAAAATATGCTGTTTAAAGTTCGTAATGCAACTTTTTCCCGCTTTCAGGACTTTAAAATTACCCCTAATTTCTTATGGGCATTGATTTTAATTGCGAGCGGTTTTTGTAATTCTACGTGTCTTACATACGTCAGTTTTCTGTTTATTTTTTGTTCCTCCAGCCAGGTCCAGTCAAGAAATGAATTTTTGTTCGAGTTCTTTACAGTGAAATATCCGATTGAGAACGAAGTGAGGTTCTGGAAGAAATGCGAACCCTGAGACGGTTCAACATCAAGGTCTTTCATGTCAGCTTCGATGATTGCTTTTGCACCTGCAATCTGTGACCAGGTGACAGGGATTCCGAGCCACGGATCGAGTGTACCCCATCTTCCGAAGCCAATTAGCAGGTATTGTTTGCCTTTTTCGAGCATTTCAGAGTTTAACTGGCTGACTTCGTAAGCAATTTCCTTGGTTTTACTCCTGTCGAACGCTTCATTGTCAACATAGATTATATCATAGATATCATTAATGACTCCGCTTCCGAGCACGTCGTCAGATTTGCACAGCAGGTCATTCTTTGAAAAGTCGTGCATATTTATGTGTTCAACTTCTTCGTGAACAACCATAGGGCGCATCTGAAGGACTCCGAATTCCTTGTTCTTTCTGCTTAAATCAGCAGCAAACTCGATTTCCACAGCCGAACCCATACCTTTGCTCCCAATATTCAGGAGTGTTTCGACAATTTCAGGCAAAGGAAACGTATTATATTTAAGTATCGGAGCGAATGTTACCATTTTAACCCCGTCCCTCGAAATTCCGTCGTATATCATATCGTTCTGAATTGAATAAGTTGAACCGAGCAGATCGAGTGTACCGTCTTGCTGGGCTTCTTTTAGTGAATAACTCTTTGTAAATTCATCCTGTATCAGTTCACCGCTTTGCACGTCATCGGCTTTTGTATCGAGGTCTAAGGCAAAGAATTCAACCTGATTATTCTGAAGGAAAGACTTTGTTGAATAGAACTGAATTAAATGTTCTGGATACTTTGAAGAAAACTTAACTGTGTTGCCGCCTTCAACAATTGTTTTACCGAGTCCAAGTGCGACGGATACAATACCGTCCTTTGTTTTCTGAGGATAAATCGGGTAGAAGTTATAGGATTTCGCGACACCAGAGATATCGGGGTAAAACCTGTTTGAGTGTTTTGTCCCGACCAGTTTCTGTACAATGACCGCCATCTTTTCATCTTCAATCCTGTGCGATGTTATCCTGAAATAATCTTTTGATGCTTTGTAGAAAGTAGAGGCATAAACCAGTTTTACAGAGTTAATCAGGTTTTCCAGTTTCTCAATAATGTTGGATTCATTATTGGGAATCATGTATGTATCATAGACGCCTGCAAAAGGATGGTACTGAGAATCTTCAAGCAGACTTGACGACCTCACCGAAAGCGGTACGTCAATCAGATGAAGAAATTCCCTGAGTGAAATCACGATATTATCGGGGAAATATTCAGCTTTTAAGAATCTGTCTTTCAGTACTTTGTCATCTCCACATTCAAATGCAAATCTGCGGAGTTTATTCCCTTCAAGAAACTCGTCGAAAACATCCGTGCCAAGAACTATCCCGGGAGGCACGTCAATTGTAATGTTCTTGAACTTATCACCTATGCCGTAACTGTTTATTAAATAATTAAGAAAACTCAGGCCTCTTGCCTTCCCGCCCAGTGAACCGCCGCCGACTCTGGCGAAAGAATATGAGGGGTCGAAAGTTTCGCTGTTAAAATCTTCGACAACTCCTTTATGGATAATTTTCCTGTAACTTTTCAGGCCCGACAGTAAATGCTTCCGTATCTTTTCAATCGATTCAAACTCTGTAACTTTCTGCGGCCTTAATTTATCTGCCAGCCAGAACTCAGTTCGTGCCTTCAGCCAGTTTGAGAAATGGTTTCTTTCCCCGTGGTATTTTATAGAACTCTCTGGGACTTCTTTTAACTTTTCCTCAAGTTCAATTAAGTTTTCTGCCCTGTCAATCTCCTTACCTTCAGGGGTTCTGAAAACAAAATCACCAAACCCGAAACTGTTCTTCATGAACTCTCTTAACTGCTGATGCATAACAGGGGAATCCTTCATGACAAAACTGCATCCTGCTTTTATGGCATCTTCTTCGTTATCCGCGTCCGATGACTGAAGCAGTATGGGTATATCACTGTATTTTTTCTTTACTTCCTTCGCAAACTTAATCCCTGCTTTCGTATCCTGAACACCTTTATGAGGAAATTCCACGTCGGAAATAACTCCGAGAATAAATTCCTTATAATCTTTCAGGTAACTCTGCGCTTCTTCATAACTGCTGCAAAGGAGTATTTTCGGACGTGCACGCATTCTGAGGAATTTATGCGACAGGTTAATACCCTCGCTTATTAATCTCCTTGACTGCTGAATAAGTTCTGTGTACAGCACAGGCAGGAATGACGAATAACTTTTAATATTGTCTTCGATAACGATGATAGACTGAACACCAATGCTTTCAGTATCAGGTTTTACGTTAAACTTGTCTTCGAGGTATTTTATGATTGCGATTAAAAGTTTGTAATCGCCGTTCCAGACAAATGCTTTGTCAAATATGGAAATATCTTTCTTTATGATTAAGTTATGCAATTCACGGCTGTCAAAAGAAAGCATTACTATAGGAATATCAGGGTAGGATTTTTTAACACTCTGTGCAAACCTGACGGGATCTGAATCTTCGATATGCAGAGTCGTAATTATAAGGTCAATGTTTCTTTTGCCAGCAAGAATCTTATTTGCTTCTTTTACACTCGAAACCCTGATAATATCTGGTGACTGGCTTAACTCCAGGTCCTGATACTCATTTCGTATCATTTCATACAGGCGCCCGTCCTCTTCAAAAAGGTATAAATCGTAAATGCTGGAAACCAGCAATACATCTTTTATCTTAAACTGCATAAGGTCCTGAAACCTTTGAAACTTTAAACTGTAACCCTGGTCTTTAGAGTCAGGCTTTGGAT
>Ga0194056_10001600_pt1 | contig 12293 bp, 9 predicted proteins | sample SepL4413m_MetaG_FD_155458 | JGI IMG/M metagenome (GOLD analysis project Ga0194056, IMG submission 155458) | Anoxic zone freshwater microbial communities from boreal shield lake in IISD Experimental Lakes Area, Ontario, Canada - Sep2016-L442-13m | ecosystem: Environmental > Aquatic > Freshwater >...
GGCATTCCCAAGCCAGAGAGTGGGATCGATAGGGGTGGTTATTTTTACGACTTGCCTTACCGAGCAATTAAAGTAGATGGAAGAGATATAATGCAAGGACAGTCATCTTAAAATCAGGCCGATATTAATTTTTTATTTCTAGTTCCAGGCACTTCAATAGCAGAATATAGATTGTAGCCATTTTTGAAATCGGTTAGCCATAATGAATTAGAAAGTATTTCATTTACAATCATCTCAAAAGGAACTCTTTCGCCATTATAATTCATAGGGTTACCTATTTTCTGCATATCGCAACCTGTTTTGGAAATAATTCGAGCCAACGCATGAGTACTTAAAAAGTACCATTTTTTTATATTACACTCCTTGCTATGCAATGCTGCCGCCCGAAACAGCCCCCAAATAATACTGCGTTCAACATGCCTACGTCCACGCAATGGAATTACATTATTATCGTTCTTAATACCGTCACCTTCTTCCTGTAACCCAAGCGGAGCATCGCAATCAGTATTAAGCCTTCTAATATCTTTTACCAGGCATAATCTTGATATTTCAATCGAACGATTAAAGGTATCATCATGATTAATAATGGTATTGAGGGTGCAATGTTTTTCCAAGGGTAATAGCTGGTCATTTTTAAAAATCATCCGCATTGCCCCGACCCATTTCCCCGTCAGTCTGGTTCTGACAATAAAATGGGTAGAATGTGTATCGTATTCGTCAAGTTCCTGCTCCAATGGGAAATCATCTTTATTTTCAAAGCCCATTTCTTCGCAATAAACTTGATAACGTATTGAGTAATGTATTTTTTTACTTTCGTCGGTATCCGCTAAAAAAACTTCAAAATGTTCATCAAACATAATACACCTGTTAATTGTTATATTAATATAATTGCAGGCAATTTTTGATAATTACAATGAAAGTAACATCGGATGTTAACTACAAAAATTCTTACCATTATTAGCTTCGGGTGAGTCTGTACCACCCTATCATTTACTTAGCTTCACTCACGACACAACTACCGTAATAACTTTATGAGGTGTTATTGGTCAAGTGTTACTGCTTGGTAAATATTCACCTCTCCCTTTTAAAAAGGGGGATTGAGGGGGATTTATCTAATAAAATCCCCCCTAACCCCTCTTTGTTAAAGAGGGGGACTGAATAATTACACTGCTTGCTTTGCTGGTTAATATCGCAGTTATCAATTTTCTCATGACAATATTATTTATCACCCGACTGTTCTCAGTTAACACATTGTAAATATAGCATAACCAACAGACAGATAATATTAGGATAAGATTAAGATATCATTAAGTTTTTGCTTAAGGTTTTTGTAAAAACACACCAACTTCATAAGACAGCACGCAGAAAATACCCCTCAGAATACGCCCGGTTTCCACGCTCCAGCGTTGCGTGACGCAGGGAGCGGAGCGTCACTGTCGGCATTCCACGCCGGAGCGTAGGAGCGATAGAGTGGGAGTTATTTCGATTTACCTGGATATAATTCTAGCATTTAAAATCATCTGCGCAACCCTTCCTGACTAAAAAAACGGCACCCTTCATTTTCCAGTTGACAGTGTTTTAAATCAATTTTTTGAGCTGTTAGAAAACTGGTTGATGTTCATGTATTGCCTCATCTCAACTCTTTGTAAAAATTAGTTTATTTTATTGCACTTACTACGTTAGGTTTGAATGTAATTGATTCGGTTCACCTTCTTGTAACCAACACTGTCAACTACTTTTGCCCAAAAATGAAGGGTACCCTTTTTTTATGTCTGACTTTTTAGGTTTAGTCAAATTGCCTGCGAAAGCGCCAGACACCAAAACTAAAAAATACCACGCCCAAGGCCGATAGTCCGAGTATCGAATCCCATAAAATATCAACTCCCGCGCCTTTAAGTAAAATGGCGTAGCTTATTTCATTGTAGTAATACAAGGGTGAAATAGTCATGGCCCAGCGTATACTTTGCGGCATCGTTTCTGGTGCCGTCCAGGCACCGGAAAGCAATAATATGGGCATCATCAGCAAAATCACCAGCATACTCACTTGCCCCAAATTGCGGCTGATAGTGGCAATGAACAAGCCAATCCCGGACGTGGTGAAGACGTATAAAGCAGATGCCGCAAAAAAAAGGCTGATGCTGCCTTTAACCGGTAAGTTAAAGGCAGGAATAATGATAAGAAACAAACTGACGGCTATGCCTAAAAGAATAACCAGTCCCATGGATATCACCTTGGGCAGTAAAATTTGCAGAGAACTTAACGGTGATACGGTAAGTTGCTCGATGGTTCCCCGTTCTTTTTCGCGTACCGCCGCAGCCGCTGGTAACATCATCGATAATATGGTGGTTGCGTTAAACATTTCCATGATCGACATAAACCAACTATCGATTCGATTGGGGTTGTAAAGTACGCGATGTTGACTCTGGATAACAGGAATAGCTGTCATTTGTTCGGTGTTTAAGCCTAATCGTTTGATCATAAGTTCTTGCCCGTAATCCGTAGCAATCTCGCTGGCGTAAGTACTTGCCAATGTACCCAGTACGGTATTACTGGTATCCACCTGAAGTTGCACCGCCACTGGTTTTCCTTGAAGTACATCGCTTTGAAAGTTCTCGGGAATATCCAGCACCGCCAGAAGCCGACCTTTATTTAACAAGTTTTCGGCTTCATTTTTACTGGTGATTTCGCCTTTAAAAGCAAAATAAGGTTGGCGAAACCGGTAAATTAATTCGCGTGAAGCAGCACTATGGTCATGATCAATAACCATCACCGAGGCATTATGCAGATTCAGGTTGATACCGTTGCCGGCCATATAAATATCCAGGGTAAAAAAATAGGCAATGATTAACAACAGAACAAGATCACGTTTTAGTTGTTTGAGTTCTTTAACCGTCATGGCTATGATTCGGTTCCACCAGAGCAAAAAAGCATGGGTGCTCATTCCGATGGCCTTTTATGAAAGTTAAGAAAGCCGATTACCCAAATAAGGATTGCGTAAAAAATTAATGCCGTCACATCGAACCAAAGTTCAGCCCAACCCAGACCTTTAAGAAAACTGCCCCATGAAATTCTGAGATAGTAAAGCGTAGGAAACAGGTGCGCTTCGGTTTTTGTTCCCATCCCCATCGATTCTATAGGCACCAGTAATCCCGAATAAAGCATGGCCGGTACAAAAGAAATCACCATCGTCAAGGTAACCGCAGAGATTTGAGTTCGTACCAGTACCGATACCAGTAGACCGATGCCGGCTGTACAGATCACGTAGATAACCGAAGCTATATAATAAAATAAGGGATCACCTTTAAAGGGTGTACCGAATATATGCATGACGAGCCACCAGAGAACAAGAATATTTAGGCAGGAAATTAGCAGGTAGGGTACAAATTTACCCAGAATAAACTCGTTACGACTGATAGTTGATGCGTATATGTTGTAAATGGAACCATTTTCTTTTTCACGTACTACACCCAAAGCCGTCAGAATAGGCGGCGTTACTATCAGTACCAGCATCATTAAGCCGGAGGACATAGACCACTGACTACGTAATGCCTGATTATACAAATAACGGGATTCCAGTCGTACGGGTGATACCTGACTGAGCGCTTGCTCTTTGGAAATACCACGCGTGCGGGCTAAATAATCCGCCAGGGATTGCGCATTAAAATTGGCAATAATGGCTGATAAATAGCCTTTTGCTATCTCGGCCCGATAGGGGAAAACACCGTCTATCAAACTTTGTACAGAGGTTGTCTGACCAGCCAGCAGCTGCTCCTGAAAGCGGGGCGGGATAATGATGGCAAAGCGAATATCACTGTCTGCCAGAAGGGGATCAAGATCATGCTCGTTCGACACATCACCTTTGTAATCAAAATAACGCGAGTCAATAAACCGGTGCAGGAAATCGCGACTCATTGCCGTGCGATCCTGATCGAGTACCGCAAAGGTTATTTTTTCAACATCGAAAGATATCCCGTAACCTAATACCAAAAACATCAATACAGGCAGGCCAAAAGCCATGGCAAAAAAAAGTCGGTCGCGTAAAATTTCTCGCCATTCTTTATAAGTTACCGCCCGGACTCTCGATAAATTCATGTCGACTCCTTATTTTCCAGTGCCAGAACCCGGTACACAAAAACATCTTCCAAAGTCGGCGAACGAGCCTCCAAGGTAATCAGCTTGATAGACTGCTTCTCAAGCAACTCGCGAATCCGGTCTTTCACGGTTTCAATATTCAGTGTCAATAAATGGATATGCTTTCCATATAAAGTGGCACCCTTAAAACGGGCTTGTTTAAGGTGTTCCAGGGTTGCCAGTGGATTGTCGGTAGTAATTTCCAACAGTTGTCCTGCTTCATTTTGCAGAGCCTGGATCATATTGGCAGGCGAGTCATCAGCAATAACCCGTCCGGCATACATTAGCGCCAGATGATCGCAATGTTCGGCTTCGCTCATGTAATGCGTGGTGACTAAAATAGCCACCTGTTCAACGCGGGCCAGATGGACTAAAATCTCCCAAAAATGTCTCCGCCCGATAGGGTCAACGCCTGAAGTAGGTTCATCCAGAAACAGTACGGTGGGTTGATGTACCAAGGCGCAACCCAGTGCCAGTCGTTGTCGTATTCCCATAGACAGGCTGCCCGCCAACTGCCCGATAACATCTTCCAAGCCCGCAATGTGTATCACCCAGGCCAGGCGTTGCTTGATAATTTTTCGATTAATGCCATAAATGCTGGCATAGAGACGAATATTCTCCATCACTGTTAAGTCCATATACAGGGAAAATGATTGTGACATATAACCGATACGTTCTTTAATCAGCTGTCCCGCATGACGCATGTCTGCACCTGCCACATGGCCTTCACCTGCACTGGGCGGAAGAATGCCGGTGAGCATTTTAATGGTTGTTGTTTTTCCTGCACCGTTAGCACCGAGCAGTCCAAATATTTCGCCTTGCTTTACACTAAAATCAATATGATCGACCGACCGGAACTTACCAAAATCACGGGTTAATTGTTTCGCATCAATGGCGATGCTTTTATTATGGAGTAACGGCTTGTCAAAACGCGGGATGGCATTGTCTTTCCGGGTCTGGTCGGTTAAAGGCTTTTGCCGCAGTAACGCAATAAACGCATCTTCAAGTTCCGCATCAAAAACCTGGATAGTTTTTATTTTTATGCCAGTAAGCAGATCGAAAACCGCTTTTTTAGCTTCAGAGGTTGATTTATTATCTACAAAAACCCTTATTCGGGAATCCATGATTTCTATTTGCGGATAACCGGTTTTAAGTCGCTTTTGAGCTTCAAGCTGCGGTTCTGCTGTCAATTCAACCAGGCAACCTTGAGCCTGCTGACAGATAGTATCGGTTTCACCCGTTGCCAGTATTTGCCCGTTATACATTAAAGACAAACGATGAAAACGCGCGGCTTCATCCATATAAGCGGTAGAAACCAGAGCGGTAATGCCGTGCTCTCGAAGCAGTTCGGCAAGAATAGTCCAAAAATCCCGACGTGAAACAGGATCAACGCCGGTCGTCGGTTCATCAAGAATGACCAGTTCAGGTTGATGTATCAGGGTACAAATCAAGCCCAGTTTTTGCTTCATGCCACCCGAGAGTTTTTTCATTGGGCGCTCACGAAATTGGTCAAGGCGGGTCATGGAGAGTAGCTTGTTTTTACGTTCGGCCAATTGTTCGGGCGGTACTTCCCGCAGTTGTGCGAAGAAATCAATATTTTCCTCTACCGACAAAGCGTCATACAGATTAAGTCCCAGCCCTTGGGGCATAAAACCCAAGCGACCTTTTATTTTTTCTGCGGACGCTTCGGAATCGATAGTCAGGCCAAAAACTTCAAGTGTGCCTTGTTCAAACGATAATACACCGGCGATCGCTTTCATCAGGCTACTTTTACCTGCACCATCGGGACCAATCAAGCCATAAATTTCTCCGCGTTTAACAGTCAGATTGACGGTGTTGACTGCCAACTTCTTTTTATAGCTTTTACAAAGTCCGGTAATATTGATAACCGCTTGTTCATCTACCAGCGAGGCTTCGCCCATGGGGTTTCCTCCCGCCAGCGAATCATCGCATCTGCCGGGAGTCCGGGTGTTAGTTTATGTTCAGGATTGTTATCCAGATAAAGTTTGACGGCATAAACCAGCTTGACCCGTTCATCCGGTGTTTGCACCTCTTTAGGCGTAAATTCTGCTTGCGAAGCAATATAACGAAGGGTGGCCGAAAAAGCTTTGTCCGGAAAAGCATCAGTATAAATTTGGGCGGGAAGTCCCAGGCGCACCTTGCCGATTTCTTTTTCCGGTACATAGACTTTCAAATACAGTTTATCCAGATCAACAATATCAAACAGCGGGCTACCCGCAGCGACCATCTCACCATTATCAACAATGCGTGTCGTAATCATGCCCGATGCCGGGGCTTGAATAACCAGATCATTCAGGACACTTTGCGCTTCCGTCAGCGCAGCTTCTGCCTGCGTCACTTTGGCAGTCATGGCATTGACATTATCCTCTTCGGCCTTAATCTGATTCTGGCCCAGTTGTGCTTCAGCCAATTGTTTCTCAGCTTGGGTTCGGGCTGACTGTGCCGTAAGATGTTGGGCTCTCGCTACTTTCCAGCTTAAATCCGCCTGTTCGCTACGTCGTCTTTCTACGGTCTCTCGTTTCAACAGTTCACGAAATCGTTCAGCGTCCCTGAACATTTGTTCTTCATTGGCAAGGCTTGAAGCCAGCTCGGCATTGGTATGATTAAGCCCCGCTTTGGCAGTGTCAATTTTTAACGGGACATTTTTCTTAAAAACGGTCAAGGCTGTTTGCGCCGCCTTGAGTTCCGCTTTTTTGACATCCAGTGCTGCCCTGGCTTGATTAACTTTGGCAAGGGTCTGGGCATCATCCAGTTTAACCATCACTTGGCCTTTTTCAATCAGGTCACCTTCTCTCGCCAGCAATTCAACGACTCGCCCCGGCCACTTGCTTGATACGGTGTAATGATCACCCTCAAAGCGGCCATTTGCCTGCACCAGTCCTTCCGGAAAAGGTGGTTGTCGCCACCCTAACCACCAAGCGGCCACTGCGACAAGAAGAACACTAATGAACAGGGCAATGAATGTACGTATTTTTGTTTTTTTTTCCATAGTTGCCGGTTTTTTCTGGATCAATCGTGTGCAAGTCGGATTGGCTGATTATAAAACGCCTATTGCACGCCGCAAATGCAAGGTTGCCAACGCCGCATCATAATTTGCATTATTAAAATTATCATGGGTTCTGGTGCGCAAATCTTCCGCCTGAATAACGTCGGTGTTGGTCGATAAGCCTTGTTGATAACGATCCGTGGTCACTTTCATATTCTCATCTGCTTGAGTGATGGCTTGCCGGGTGACTTCAATACGCTTTTGTGCTTCCAGGCTATCCAGCCATGCCTGACGTACTTGCAAGCTGATCATGCTGCCTAAATCATTGCGTTGTTCTTTTAAGGAAAGCGCCTGCCGGTTAATGGCATCACCACCATGTTGGGTACTGCCGTCAAACAATTTCCACTGCATACCAACATTGACCATCCACAAACCCTGGAATACCTGATAACGATTTTCCTGATATTGATAGCCGCCATTAACCGCAACCTGTGGCAGATTAGCGGCTTTAACACTTTGAGCTTGCTGTTCCAAGGACTCTATTTGCCGGGCGAGCACGATTAATTCCGGACGTTGAGTCGAGGCGTTGTTGCTAAGCTCGGCTAACGTGCCTTTTGGCATCTCCGGGAACTGAGGCGATAGCCTGACTGCCTCGGCAAGATTGCGATCCAGTAATTGATTATAACGAGCCCGTGCAATATCAAGTTGGTTGGTTGCCTGCGTAATCAGCTGCTGTGCATTAGCCAACTCAACAGCTGCCGCCAATAAATCATTTTTGGCAACCACGCCTTGATCATAAAGATTTTTTACATCCTGATGATGAGCCGTCAAATTATCGACATGACTTTGCGCAACCTGCAAGGTGCCTTCGCTGCGCAAGACGGCTATATAAGTTTCCGATACCTGCATTTTGATCGTTAATGCAGCGCTGGTTTCGTTGTGCTGCGCGGCCTGCAAGGCGGCTTCGGCGGCATTAATGCTATGACTGATACGGCCACTGGTAAACACAGGAACCGAGGCGATAGCTTGGGCTTTCATACTGCCGGCTTGAAACGTATTAAACTGGCCGGATTGACCTTGGAAATCAGCTTTTGCAGCCTGTGTTACATTATATTGGCTATAACCCGACCCCACATTGAGTTCTGGAAGCCGTTGCCCTTGTGCTGAATACAGTTGTTGTTCAGATGCGCTGGTATCCGCTTTTGCTGATTTGAGCTGATGGTTATTATCAATAGCAATAGCCCAGGCATCTTCCAGCGTTTCTGCGCTCGTTGCGGAATCAGAAAAAATTAGTAAACTGCTGGCCAGGCCAATTATCAGTCCGTATTTGTTTAACAGCATCGCCTATCAATAGCCTGGCAAAAAAATGACGGGGATTATCGGCTTTCAACTTAAGTGGGTAAAGATAGCATTTCTTAAATGGATACTATCTTTAAAATCATGCAGCCTTAAATTGGAAGCCGGATTATCAACTGGATTCGTTGTCGTTAAAATTTTTGAAATGACACCTTAACGCACAGTAAATCAATACACAAAAAATAAAACTCTGGCTACAAGTATGGTTCAGACTCAAAAAAAAGCTATCCCGGCTCAATAAGTTTTCATCAGGTCAACGGCTTGAAACGGTGCCAAAAAAACTAATGTTTTTTTGATTAATCTGCGTTTAAAGTGATAAATTTTATTCTTCAAAAAGCTAAATGAGGGTAACTATTTTCAGTCCCCCTCTTTAAAAAAGAGGGGAACCCGTTCATGCTATATCCGCTAAATTTCCTTTGGTTTCCAGCCATAATTTCCGGTCTTGCGAGCGTTTTTTGGCCAGCAATAAATCAAGTTTCCCGGTGGTGTCGTCATTTTCAGTGATGGTTAATTGCACCAGTCGGCGAGTGTCGGGGTTCATTGTGGTTTCCCGAAGCTGACTGGGATTCATTTCTCCCAAGCCTTTAAAGCGTTGCACATTAATCTGCCCTTTTAGCTTTTCGGCTTTAATTCTGTCCAAAACGCCTTGACGTTCGGCTTCATCCAGGGCATAAAACACGCGCTTGCCCACATCAATTCGATACAAGGGCGGCATGGCGACAAATACATGCCCTTCCCTGACTAGTGCATTAAAGTGTTGATAAAATAACGCGCATATTAAAGTCGCAATGTGGTTGCCATCGGAATCGGCATCCGCCAAAATACAGACTTTACCGTAGCGCAGATTTTGTAAATCACTGGAACCGGGTTCTATACCCAAAGCGACGGCAATATCATGCACTTCCTGAGATGCCATGACCTGACTGGATTCCACTTCCCAGGTATTTAAAATCTTGCCGCGCAACGGCATGATGGCCTGAAAATCGCGTTCTCTGGCTTGTTTGGCTGAACCACCGGCCGAGTCACCTTCTACCAGAAACAGTTCCGTTCTGGCGATGTCCTGTGCCGAACAATCTGCCAACTTACCCGGCAAGGCAGGGCCTGAGGTGATTCTTTTACGAATGATTTTTTTATTGGAACGCAGCCTTTTTTGGGCGCTGGAAATAATAATTTCGGCTATTTTTTCGCCTTCCGCCGGGTTCTGATTTAACCACAGACTAAAGCTGTCTTTTGCAACACCCGAAACAAATGCCACACATTCGCGTGAACTCAGGCGCTCTTTGGTTTGACCGGAAAACTGCGGGTCTTCCAATTTAACAGACAGCACGAAATGGCAATTTTCCCACACATCTTCAGGCGCTACCTTAACGCCACGTGGCAAAATATTCCGGATATTACAAAACTCACGCATGGCTTCGGTTAAGCCGGCACGCAAGCCGTTAACATGGGTTCCACCTTGCGCGGTCGGCACCAGGTTAACGTAGCTTTCGTTAAGTATTTCAGCCGGATTTTCCAGCGCCCAGACAATACCCCATTCCACGGCCTCATGATTGGCCGCCATGTTGCCCATAAACGGCTGTTCCGGGCAAAATTCAATATCACCAATCCGATCCAGCAAATATTCTTTAAGGCCGTTCTGGTAACACCAGACGTAATCTTCGTCGCTTTGCTCAACTTTTAACGTGATTTTTAAGCCCGGACATAACACCGCTTTGGCGCGTAAGACGTGCTTTAATTTGGTGACGGATATTTTATTGGAGTCAAAATACTTTTCATTCGGCCAAAATTTGACCGCTGTCCCGGTATTATTGCGACCGACGGTTCCGGTTTCGGTCAATTCCGTTTGTTTTTCGCCATCGGCATAGCTCATGCCATAGATTTTGCCGTTACGCTTGACTTCAATTTCAAGCTTTGCCGATAACGCATTAACCACCGATACGCCCACCCCATGCAAGCCACCGGAAAACTGGTAGTTTTTATTGGAAAACTTGCCACCGGCATGTAACTGGGTAAGAATAACCTCAACACCGGGAATGCCTTGCTCCGGATGTATATCAACCGGCATGCCGCGCCCGTCATCACTGACCAGAACCGAACCGTCTTTATACAAAACCACATCGATAGCTTTGGCATAACCTGCCATCGCTTCATCAACACTGTTATCGACCACTTCCTGTACCAAATGGTTGGGGCGGGTGGTGTCCGTGTACATGCCGGGACGTTTTCGAACCGGTTCCAGTCCGCTTAAAACCTCGATGGCGGCCGCATTATATTCGTTACTCATTATTCCTAAATACTCTTAATCCAATTTATCTACAAAATTTGCTCTATTGATAAGCACAGTCGTTTTGTCATTTCAACACGCAAGCCCTACTCTGCCCGGCCTCATAATACCAGTCTTTAACGCCGACCGAAATAAAAGAACCATTAACACAATAATCCAATTAAGCTCCCGTTCCAACCCATGCATTCTGATTAATCCTGTCGATCAGCGTAATCACCTTAGGAGTGCGCAAGAAAACCAGGGTACTTGGTGTCATTATTATGAATAGGACTGCTTTATGACAAATTCGCACTAAATGAGTATGTTAAACCAGTGCCTTGGTATAAAATCACTTATTTTTTTGAAAACTATACACTATGCAAATTATTGCCATTTATCCGGGTACCTTTGATCCCATTACCAATGGACACTTGGATATCATTGCCAGGGCATCAAAACTATATCATCAGGTTATTGTTGCCGTGGCCGTCAATCGGGGAAAAACTCCGTTATTTGCTCTTGATGAACGGGTCGAACTGATCCGCTTGGTGACGCCGGAATTTACCAATGTACGGGTCATTGGTTTTGATAATTTACTGGTTGATTGTGCCAAACAGCAAGGTGCCAAGGTCATTTTAAGAGGTCTGCGTGCGGTTTCTGATTTTGAATACGAGTTTCAGTTGGCGGGAATGAATCGCCGGCTTGCGCCACAACTGGAGACCATGTTTCTGACACCTGCGGAACAGTATGAATTTATTTCTTCGACCATGATTAGAGAAATTGCGCAACTGAAGGGCGATGTGTCCTGCTTTGTCCCTGACGCGGTTCACCAGCGTTTAATAGAAAAATTTAATTAGGAATTATTGTGGCACTTATTATTAATGAAGAATGTATAAATTGTGACGTTTGTGAGCCGGAATGCCCAAATGCCGCCATCTCACAAGGCGAGGATATTTATATTATTGATCCGGAATTGTGTACCGAGTGTGTTGGCCATCATGGCTTGCCCCAATGCGTAGAAGTTTGCCCGGTCGATTGCATAGATAAAGACCCCCAACATGTCGAAGATCATGACTCGTTATATCAAAAGTATTTGAAGTTGACGCAACAAGCTGTTTCGTAACATCACGTTTCAGCCTTTATACTTATTATTGATCACTGGCAACTTTTCGATCATAGAACACGGATTATACGGATTTCAACGGATTTTTTTAAGTCGAAAAAACACCTTAAATGCTTTAAAGAAACGTCTCTTATCCGTGTCTATCAGTCAAATCTGTGTCATCAGTGTTCTATTTTTAAACGACTTTAAGCGCAGAACGCCTCAATTTGAGCTGTAATCCCCTGGCTATCCAATCCACAAATCGCCAGCAATTCTTCACGCGTGCCTTGTTCAATAAAGCGATCCGGCAGGCCGATATTCAATACCGGCATCAAGATGCGTTGGGCTTGCAGGAAGTTGTTGACGGCACTGCCTGCGCCACCGGACAAGACATTTTCTTCCACGGTGATGAACAGATCATGGCTTTTCGCCAG
>Ga0194056_10001601_pt1 | contig 12292 bp, 6 predicted proteins | sample SepL4413m_MetaG_FD_155458 | JGI IMG/M metagenome (GOLD analysis project Ga0194056, IMG submission 155458) | Anoxic zone freshwater microbial communities from boreal shield lake in IISD Experimental Lakes Area, Ontario, Canada - Sep2016-L442-13m | ecosystem: Environmental > Aquatic > Freshwater >...
GCATTTATCCTGTGTCTCCAATGGGCACTCAAGAGTCACCCGAGCAGGTCGAGGCTGAGCGGCAGCAATCTGAGTGGACCGGCCATTGGCGATGCCTTTATCATCAGGCTGCAACCAGTCTGAAGCGGACCGATAAGTTTCTGGGGTGGGTGTCTCTTGTTGGCCGACAACCGAAGTAGATCTCTTCACGTTCGCTGCCAGAAAGCGGCCATCGTAATTCTGGTGCCCTGAACCGGCCGTTGGCGAACTCACCCTAAGTACCCTAAGCAGACACGGCCCCCGCTCCATTGCCGACATTCAGTGAGACTCCGTTGCCGTCAGTTTTGACTCTAGAAGGCAATCGATCGCGCATATCGGCAACCCGCAACAACCTAACTTTCAAAGTTCGTCTCGAGACTGATATTGAATGTTCGCCTTGGCCCGCACATCGCACGCCTGCGAACGCCTTCTGCACAGTGGCAATGATCCCTACTCCGATTTCCGATGCAGGCTATTACTTTCGTCTAGTGTCGCGACAAAGTGCGTTGATATACCAAACCGTATTGGCTAATATCCTCACTCCCTCAGGGGTATGCTGCGAAGATTGAGTAAGGGCGCTTTCGCATTGGAGCATGACATTGTCGAAGTCAGGCCGCGGTAATAGATCCGATGGGTGGATAGGTTCCCTCCTCCTGATGCGACGGCATTTGTTCGTCCTGTCTATTGCCACGTGCTTCATCATCGCTCCTGCCCTGGCCAATCCGGTGAATCCGGTAGTGATCAATGGTGCGGCCAGTTTCAACCAGACCGGCAATGTGCTGGCGGTGACCAACAGCAACGGCGCGATCATCAATTGGGACAAGTTCTCGATCAACGCCGGTGAGACCACGCGCTTCCTGCAGACGTCGACCTCATCCAGTGTTCTCAACCGGGTCTTGCTCAACGACCCGACGACGATCTACGGCACGCTGAGTTCCAACGGTCGGGTCTGGCTGGTCAATCCCGCCGGCATCATGGTTGGCCCCGGCGGACGGGTCGATGTTGCCGGCTTTGTCGCCAGTACGCTGAACATCCGCAACCAAGACTTCCTCGCCGGCCGCAATCTGTTCATCAATGATGGTACGGCCAAATACGTTATCAACCATGGCGAGATCAAGACCCCGACCGGCGGCAGCGTGTATCTTGTGGGCAGCAACGTCAGTAACGAAGGCCTTATCACCACGCCGCAAGGCGAAACCATTCTGGCGGCCGGCGTCACGGTGAGCCTGATCGACAGCGCCACCCCTGGGGTCAAGGTGGACATCACCGGTGCCGCGGGCAATGCGACCAACCTGGGCGAGATCACGGCAGAGGCCGGGCGCATCGGCATCGCCGGCGTTATCGTCAGGAACAGTGGCACCCTAAACGCCAGCAGCGTCGTCAATGACGGTGGGCGCATCTTCCTCAAGGCGAGCAAGGCAGTCACGCTTGAAACGGCTTCAGAGATCAAGGCAGACGCGGGTCAAAATGGCACCGGCGGCAATGTGTTGGTATGGGGCGACGAATCATCCACCATCGATGGCACTCTTAGTGCTCGCGGCGGTAACCGATCAGGTAATGGCGGCTTTGTTGAGACTTCGGCGGCGCATGTTCATGTCCTGGACTCGGCACGCATCACGACGGCAGCGGCACACGGCAGCAGCGGTACCTGGCTCATTGATCCGAACGACTACACCATCGCCGCCAGTGGTGGCGATATTACCGGTGCCACGCTTTCCACGAACCTGGGCAGCGGCAATGTCACCCTTCAATCCAGTAGCGGTGCAACCGCTGGTAATGGAGATGTCTTCGTCAATGACAATATTGCCTGGTCCGCCAACACGACGCTGACCCTCTCGGCGGCACGCAATGTCGCTCTCCGTGCCGATATATCGGCCACGGGGACAGGCGCTGGCCTGACATTGAATTCCAATCTCGCTAGCGTGGGGGGGGCCAGCAATCTAACCGGCGCCATTTCGCTCAACGGCGGGGCACTTAGGTTTGGGGGCGGGCCGCTAAATCTGCTCAATGGAAGCAAAATCGTGGGCGGCACGCTGACCTCGACCGATGGAAGCCTAGTGCTAGCACCAACCAACCAGACCGGCTGGTTGGATAGCGTGGTACTCGATGCCGATGCCACCATCAGTGATGGCGCGATTCTCCGCTATGACAATAGCTTGACAATTGCCAATGGACACAAGATCACCCTTGCCTCCACCGGATCTGATACGTGGCTGAGTGGCGGCACTGTTGGCGCACAACTCCTGGCCACAGGGGGACTTGGCGAAGTCGTATTCGGGGGCACGAGCGCCAACAACTATGCAGTAGAGCCGTACCCTAATTACCCGTATGCCACGAACCCCTACCTATTGACCATCGGTCCGAATGTTCTGATCCATGGTGCAGGCAGTGGCACGATTGGTTACCTGAACACTTTGATCAACCAGGGCACGATACAGGCGGATGGTTCATCGACGATAAGCCTGTATGTGACGGACTGGACAAATACCGCAAGCGGCGTGGTCCGCTCAAATGGCGGAACAATCAATCTGGCTGGAAACTGGACGAACAACGGCACATTGAATGTGGCCAGCGGCACACTTAACCTCGGCGGCAACTTCGCGACCTCTGGCCTGGGCAATCTGGTCGGCACGGGCGGTGCGACGCGCCTGACCGGGACGCTAACGAATGCCGGCAGCACGCTGACGCTGAACAACACGACGGGGAACATCGACATCGTCGGCACGGTGACAGGCGGCACGCTGGCAACCGCCAGTGGCAGCACCTCGAAATATCTGAGCACCAGCGGCACCCTTGACGGCGTGACGTTGGCGGGGAACCTGCAGGTGAATCCGAACGGCAACATGACGATCAGGAACGGACTGACGTTGAGCAACGGCAAGGTCTATCTGGGAGATGGTGTTACCAATGCCGCCAGTGGCATGAACTGGGACGGCACCCAGACGATAGGCGGAAGCGGCGAGATCATTCTCAATTCGCCAGGCGGCCCCAACCTGACGTCGAGTTGGCACGCCACCGGGGGCTGGACGCTAACCGTGGGCAGTGGCGTGACCGTGCGCGCGGCCACCCCTGGCTGGTTCGTCGTTGGCAGCTATGGCTCGACCCCGGACAGCATCATCAACAACGGGACACTCTCGGCAGATTCCGCAGGTTCAACGCTATTCATTGCCACCCCGGGGACACTCACCAATAACGGTACGCTACGTGCCACCGCTGGCGGCGTGCAGTTCCACAACCTCACCAATAGCGGTGTCATCCAGATCGATGCAGGCAGCAGCATCGGTACGTATGACACCACATTCACCAATGGCGCCAGCGGCATCATCAAGGGCAGCGGAAGCTTCTTCATCGGTGACTTTCCTAGCACTGGCATACTCACCAACAGCGGCACCATCAGTCCTGGGACAGCGACAACCACCGGAACGCTCAATATTGCCGGCAACCTGATCAACAACGGCACCATCCAGACCAAAGTCGGCGGTACGCCTACGGGGCAATACGACGTACTGGCGGTATCGGGCAACGCCACCCTTGGCGGAACCCTGAGTGCGAGCACCATCAATAGTTATCTGCCGACCGGCCAGAGCTTTGATGTGATCACCGCCGCCTCAATCTCGGGCAGTTTCTCAACTTCAACCGTGGCAGTTGGCAATCAATCTTCCCTTTCAGTCGCAGGTAATAAGGTCATCATCACCACAGGGGGATCAATCGCGCCAATTCCGCCGACGCTGTCGCAATGTATATCAAACCCGACGACAACAGGATGCTCGATCGTGCTTCCAACGCTGGCGACTTGCTCTGCTGATCCAAGAACGGCTGGTTGTTCTGTCGTGCTACCGAGTACCGGGACTTGCACGACTGCTCCGACGACTGCAGGATGCTCAGTTGTTCTGCCATCCATTGCAACCTGCACGGCTGACCCTACGGTAACAGGTTGTACGGTTGTCTTGCCATCAGCAGTGACGGCAATAGTCGCTACCGCCGTGACAGCGACGAGTGCCGCAACCGTCCAAGCCATGGATTCGGCGGTCACTATGGCATCCAGCAATCCAGTAAGCAGCACCGTTGCGGTCGCGCCTCCCGCGACGCCACCACCTACGACGACCTCGACTACCACGAATGTGTTACCACTGCTTCCGATAGGTCAGACTGTTGGTGGTAGCGTGGGTAGCTTCGGCGCAGAGCCAATTGCGACCACGTCGTCGCCAATAGGCACCACAATACCTGTGGTCACCTCTGCGGCGCCTTCTGGTGCAAGTGGTTCCACCTCAGGGGCAATCAGTTCCTACGGAGAAACGAGCAGTTCGACGCCCGGTACCACCAGTTCGACGTTGTCGGGTGACAAATCTGCGTCAGAGACGAAGAAGGATGAAGGTAGTAGCACCAAAACCGCCTCAGCCACGAAAGACGAGAAGAAGTCCAACGATGCCAAAGATGGGAAGAAGAATCAAAAGACAGTCACCAAGAAGGTGGCCCAATGCACGTAAGCGATACGCCGGCGTAATGAAGGGGGTACTCGCCGCCCTGTTTGTCAGCCGATCGAAAGTCATGTCGTTGCCTACGCTACCGCAATCGGGTGTCGAGGCCGCCGTGTCAAGCCCAAGATGTAAGCGCGACCAGCGCCTTCAGGGTTGAGGAGCGGCCCACAACAATCGATGTACATGTCATCAGACATCCAAGAAGGTCGAGAGAAGTCGGTTAGCATCTCGAATTGATCACCGAAAGCCGGACAGCAAGTCTTGTTTCCATCACCCAGATTTATCGAAATGGAATGGACACCTCGACCGGCTGCCAATGGCCGTCACCTGCCGTCCCGCCATCGCCGCCTTTCTGCAGGCGCTCAATCCACCGGCAGAACTAATTTCAGCGCTTCCGCATCGGCGGCAGGTCGGTGCAGGAGCCGTGTGCCACCTCGGCGGCCATGCCGATGCTTTCGCCCAAGGTCGGATGCGGATGTATGGTCTTGCCGATATCCACCGCATCGGCACCCATTTCGATGGCCAGCGCGACTTCGCCGATCATGTCACCGGCATTGGGGCCGACGATGCTGCCGCCGATGACGCGATGGGTTTCGGCGTCGAACACCAGCTTGGTAAAGCCGTAGTCGGCGCCGTTGGCAATCGCGCGGCCGGAGGCGGCCCAGGGAAACTTTGCCGCGCTGACTTTGCGCCCGGCCTTCTTCGCCTCATCCTCGCCGACGCCGACCCAGGCCACTTCGGGATGGGTATAGGCGACGCCGGGGATCACGCTGGCATCGAAATGGCTCTTCTGCCCGGCGGCAGCCTCGGCCGCGACGTGCGCTTCATGCACCGCCTTGTGCGCCAGCATGGGCTGGCCGACGATGTCGCCGATGGCGAAGATATGCGGCACATTGCTGCGCATCTGGCTGTCGACGGGGATGAAGCCGCGCTCGGTCACTATTACGCCGGCCTGGTCGGCACCGATCTTGTTGCCGTTGGGACTGCGTCCCGCGGCCTGCAGGATCATGTCGTAGCGCTGCGCCTCGGCCGGCGCCTGCTCGCCTTCGAACGTAACCCAGAGCCCGTCCGCTTTGGCCTCGACGGCGACAGTGCGGGTCTTCAGCATGAGCTTGTCGAAGCGCCCGGCATTCTGCTTTTCCCAGACCTTGACCAGGTCGCGATCGGGTCCCTGCATCAGGCTGTCGAGCATCTCGACCACATCGACGCGGGCGCCCAGCGTGGAATACACGGTGGCCATTTCCAGGCCGATGATGCCGCCGCCGATGACCAGCATCCGCTGCGGCATGAAGCGCAGTTCGAGGGCGCCGGTGGAGTCGACGATGCGCGGGTCCCTCGGAATGAAGGGCAGATGCATGGCTGCGCTGCCGGCGGCGATGATGCATTTCTGAAAGCGGACCACCTGCTTCGCCCCGGTCTTTTCCTGGGCGTCGCCGGTCATCGCCTCTACTTCAAGATGGAAGGCATCGAGGAAGTGGCCGTAGCCGCGCAGCACTTCCACCTTGCGCGCCTTGGCCATGCCGGCCAGGCCCGTGGTGAGCTTGGCGACGACCTTGGACTTGTGCGCGCGCAGCTTGTCGAGGTCGACCTTGGGCGCGGCAAAACTTACGCCGAGTTCGTCGGCGTGCGCCGCTTCTTCCATCACGGCGGCGACGTGCAGCAGCGCCTTGGACGGAATGCAGCCGACATTAAGGCAGACGCCGCCCAGCGTTGCGTAGCGTTCGACGATGACGGTCTTCATGCCCAGGTCGGCGGCGCGGAAGGCGGCCGAATAGCCGCCGGGGCCGGCGCCGAGCACCAGCATTTCGCATTCGACATCGACCTTGCCGGCGTAGCTTCCAGTCGCCGGCGCTGTATTCGGCGCCGCAGAGATGGCGGGCGCCGGAGCTGACACGACCTTCTCTGTGACCTCTGTTACCTGCCCGCGAAGCGGAATCCCAGGTACGCAAAGCGCCTCTGTGGCTGAACCGGTTTTCAGAACCGCCACCAGCGTGCCTTCCGCCACCTTGTCGCCGATCTTGACCTTGATTTCGGTGACCACGCCGGAAACCGGCGACGGCACGTCCATGGTCGCCTTGTCGGACTCCAGGGTGATCAGCGAATCCTCGGCCGTGACCGTATCGCCGACCTTGACCAGGACTTCGATGACGGGCACATCCTTGAAGTCGCCGATGTCGGGTACTTTCACTTCTACGCTGTCACTCATGACTTTCCTTCCAGTCTGATCTCATGGACCACGATCGGCGGTCCGGACGAGGTGTCGAATTCGATGCCGGCGGCGACGCCGGCTTCGGCGATGCGCGCCGCCGGCAGGTCGCTGTCATACAGCGCATGCATGGCGCCGAGGGCGAAGTTGCGGCCGGAACCGGCGGCCCAGACGCGGTCGAACTGGAACACTTCGCGATACGAATAGACGCCGTAGATGCCGGTGCTGTTGGCGATCAGCGCGGTGATCTGCGAACTCTCGTAGGGGTCGCCCTCGTCTTCCTTGGTATTGAGGAAGGCGTGTTCCTTGAGAATGGGATGCAGGCGGCGGAAGGTTTCATAGACCTCCATGCGTGAACCCAGTTTGATGTCTTCCAGTTTGGAGAACGCGCTCAGCAACACCAGGTGGTGCGCCGACGAGCCGCAAATGCCGATCCACGATCCGGCGATGTCGAGGATCTTGTCATGCTCGCCCTTGTAGCTGCGCGCCAGGCGGGTGTCGCCGAAGGTGGTGAGACCGTCGCCGGCGATGGCGACCATGTCCCCCTTCTTGACTACGGTGAGCGTGGTCAAAGCATGCTTCTCCGCATGTCGCCCAGCAGTTGCGCCAGATAGACGTTGAAGCGCGTCGCCAGGGCGCCGTCGATGACACGGTGGTCGGCGGTGAGCGACAGCGGCAGGGTCAGGCGCGGGACGAAGGCCTTGCCGTCCCACACCGGTTTCATCGCCGACTTGCTGACGCCGAGAATCGCTACTTCCGGCGCATTGACGATGGGCGCGAAGTAGGTGCCGCCGATGCCGCCGACGCTGGAAATGGTGAAGCAGGCGCCCTGCATGTCGCCCGGCTTGAGCTTGCCTTCGCGCGCCTGTTTCGCCAGTTCGCCGCTTTCCCGCGCCAGTTCGAAAACGCCCTTCGTGTCGGCATTCTTGATTACCGGCACCATCAGGCCGTTGGGCGTGTCGGCGGCGAAGCCGATGTGGAAATACTTCTTCAGGACCAGATTGTCGCCGTCGATCGAGGCATTGAACTCGGGGTACTTCTGCATCGCCTTGACGCAGGCCTTGATGAGGAAGGCGAGCATGGTCAGCTTGGCGGCCGACTTGTCGCCCGACTTCTCGTTCTCCTTGTTGACCTGCAGGCGGAAGGCTTCCAGCTCGGTGATGTCGGCGTCTTCGTGGTACGTGACGGCGGGGATCATGGCCCAGTTGCGCGACAGGTTGGCGCCGGAAATCTTCTTGATGCGCGACAGGGGCTGGATCTCGGTGGTGCCGAACTTGGCGAAGTCGATTTTCGGCCAGGGCAACAGGTCGAGGCCGCCGCCGGAAGGCGCTGCCGTCGCAGGTGTCGCTGCACCGCTGACGATGCCCTTGACCCAGGCTTGGACGTCGCTTTGCAGGATGCGTCCCTTGGGCCCCGTGCCGCTTACCTTGCCGACATCGACGCCGAGATCGCGCGCAAAGCGGCGCACCGAGGGGCTGGCATGGGCTGTCCGGCCGGGCAGGCGGTCCGCCGGGCTTGGCATGGAGATGCGGGGTTGTGCGGGAACCAGTTCGGTGTCGCCGGGGCGGAAATCGGCGCCGGCGACGCTTGCGGCCGGCGCTGACACGACCGGTGCCGGTGTCGCCGCCGGGGGCTGCGGCGCTGTCGCGGCTGCGGCTGCGGGCTGCGCGGCGACAACCGCCGCCGCAGCGCCGGCGCCGACACTGACCAGTGCCAGGAGCACACCTTCGGCCACCTTGTCACCCACCTGCACTTTCAACTCGGTGACGACGCCGGAAACCGGGCACGGAATGTCCATCGTGGCCTTGTCCGACTCCAGGGTCATCAGCGAGTCTTCGGCCTTCACCTGGTCGCCGACCTTGACCAGCAGTTCGATGATGGGCACATCCTTGAAGTCGCCGATGTCGGGAACTTTCACTTCTACGATCTGGGCCATGCTGCCTCCGCAGGGCCGCCCCAAAGGGGCAGCAAGTCAGTTGAATGGAGCGGGCAAAGCCCGCGAACCATGGTCATCGCCGCCCGTGGGGCGGGGAACGAGGGGTGGGGGATCACGCTTAGACCTTTACCGGGTTGGGCTTGTTCGGATCGAGGCTGTACTTGGCGATCGCCTCGGCCACCCTGGTTTTTTCCAACTGGCCGTCGTCGGCCAGCGCCGACAGCGCGGCTACCGTGATCCAGTAACGATCGACCTCGAAGAAGTGGCGCAGCTTTTCGCGCGTGTCGGAGCGGCCGAAACCGTCGGTACCCAACACCGTGTAGTGGCGCGGCACCAGAGCGCGAATCTGCTCGGCAAAGACGCGGATGTAGTCGGTGGCGGCAATGACCGGTCCCCGCGTTTCGGCGAGGCAGGCGGCGACATGCGGCACGCGCGGCGCCTGGGTCGGATGCAGCAGGTTCCAGCGGGCGCAGTCCTGGCCGTCGCGCGCCAGTTCGTTGAAGCTGGGGCAGGACCAGAGATCGGCCTCGACGCCCCAGTCGCTCTTGAGCAGATCGGCGGCGGCAAGGGCCTCCATGAAGATGGTGCCGGAACCCAGCAACTGCACGCGCGGACCGTTGGACGCCGCGCCCTTCCTGAACTGGTACATGCCCTTGAGGATGTCGGCGGCGGCATCAACGGGCAGCGCCGGATGTTCGTAATTCTCGTTCATCACCGTCAGGTAATAGAACACGTCCTCCTGCTCGGTCACCATGCGGCGCAGACCGTCCTGCACGATCACGGCGACCTCGTAGGCAAAGGTCGGATCCCAGGAAACGCAATTCGGCACGGTGCCGGACAGCACCTGCGAATGGCCGTCCTCATGCTGCAGGCCTTCGCCGTTGAGCGTGGTGCGCCCGGCGGTGCCGCCGACCAGGAAGCCGCGCGCGCGCTGATCGCCGGCGGCCCACACCAGGTCCATGGTGCGCTGCATGCCGAACATCGAGTAGCACACATACACCGGGATCATCTGCACGCCGTGGGTCGAGTAGCTGGTGCCGGCGGCGATCCAGTCGGCCATGGCGCCGGCCTCGTTGATGCCTTCCTGCAGGATCTGCCCGGTCTTGGTTTCCTTGTAGAACATCATCTGGTCGGCATCCTGCGGCACGTAGTTCTGGCCGTCCTGGTTCCAGATGCCGATCTGACGGAAGAGGCCTTCCATGCCGAAGGTGCGCGACTCGTCGACCACGATCGGCACCACGCGCTTGCCGATGATCTTGTCCTTGAGCATGACGTTGAGGCCGCGCACGAAGGCCATGGTGGTGGAGAATTCGCGGCCTTCGCCGCCGGCCTTCAACAAGGCATCGAAGGCCGACAGGGGCGGCACCGGCAGGGCTTCGGCCTTGCGCCGGCGCGACGGCAGGTAGCCGCCGAGCGCCATGCGTTTCTCGCGCATGTAGTCGAGTTCTTTCGAGCCCTCGGGGAAGGTCAGGTAGGGCAGCTTTTCCAGGTCTGCGTCCAGGACCGGAAGCTTGAAGCGGTCGCGGAAAGCCTTGACCGAGGTGGTGCCCATCTTCTTCTGCTGATGGGTGATGTTCTGTGCTTCGCCGGCTTCGCCCATGCCGTAGCCCTTGATGGTCTTGGCCAGGATCACCGTCGGCTGGCCCGTGTGCGCCACCGCCGCGGCGTAGGCGGCGTGGACCTTGTGCGGGTCGTGGCCGCCGCGGTTCAGGCGCCAGACGTCGTCGTCGCTCCAGTGGGCGACCAGGGCCTTGAGTTCGGGGGTGTTGAAGAAGTGCTCGCGGACATAGGCGCCATCCTTGGACTTGAAGGTCTGGTAGTCGCCGTCGACGCATTCCATCATGCGACGGCGCAGGAGTCCGGCCTTGTCCTGCGCCAGCAGGGGATCCCAGTAGCTGCCCCAGATCACCTTGATCACGTTCCAGCCGGCGCCGCGGAAATCGGATTCCAGTTCCTGGATGATCTTGCCGTTGCCGCGCACCGGGCCGTCGAGGCGTTGCAGGTTGCAGTTGATGACGAAAATCAGGTTGTCCAGCCGTTCGCGTCCGGCCATGCCGATGGCACCCATCGATTCCGGTTCGTCCATCTCGCCGTCGCCCATGAAGGCCCAGACCTTGCGGCTGTCGGTGGGGATCAGTGCGCGGTGCTGCAGGTATTTCATGAAGCGCGCCTGGTAGATCGCCTGCAGCGGCCCCAGGCCCATCGAGACGGTGGGGAACTGCCAGAAGTCCGGCATCAGCCACGGGTGGGGATAGCTCGACAGACCCTTGCCATCGACTTCGCGGCGGAAGTTGTCCATCTGCTCTTGCGTCAGGCGGCCGAGCATGAAGGCGCGCGCATACACGCCGGGCGCCGAATGGCCCTGCGACAGCACCAGATCGCCGCCGTGTTTCTCCGAGGGCGCGTGCCAGAAGTGATTGAAGCCGATGTCATACAGCGTCGCCGCCGAGGCGTAGCTGGCGATGTGGCCGCCGAGGCCGGAATCGTCGCGATTGGCGCGCAGCACCATCACCAGCGCATTCCAGCGGGCGTAGTCGCGGATCTTCTGCTCCATCTCGTAATCGCCGGGCGTGACCGGTTGCTGGTCGGCGGGAATGGTATTGGTGTATTCGGTATTGGCGCTGTAGGGCATGTTGATGCCCGTCTGGCGGCCCAGCGCTATCAGTTGTTCGAGCAGGAAATGGGCTCGCCCGGCACCTTCATGGGCGATCACCGCCTCCAGTGCGTCGAGCCATTCGCGGGTTTCCTGCGGATCGGCGTCGGATGACGCGGGTTGGGGCGCAGCAGACATGGGGTCTCCTCGGTCTAGAGTTGTTGAAGTCCGTCGCACGTCGTGCCGCGGACGAAAATCATCATCGCAGCATAGACCGAGATTGCGTCCCGATCCGATGGCGATGTTTCACATTGTAAAACGACGATTCGCATTGTGCAATACGTACTTTCCCCAATAGGGCGAACCGGGGAATTTCCGGTGCCTTGCCGCAGCGCGGCTAACGGCCGGCAGGGGCTGAAGCCTCCATCACGCACTGAACCAGTTCGGCGATGGAACGGACTTCCATCTTGTCCATGACGCGCGAACGATGCACCTCGACCGTCTTGATGCTGATGCCCAGATCATCGGCAATCTGCTTGTTGAGCCGTCCGGCGGCGATCAGGTCCATGACTTCCCGCTCGCGCGGCGTCAGGCTTGCCAGCCGCATGGCGATTTCCGCCCGGCGCCGGCGCTGGCCGGACTGCTCGCGGTCGGCGGCCAGGCACTGCTCGATCAGGCCGAGGATTTCCGTGTTGTGGAAGGGCTTTTCGATGAAGTCGGCGGCGCCCTTCTTCAGCGCCGATACCGCCATCGGTACGTCGCCATGCCCGGTGACAAAGATTATCGGCAAAGTCGAGCGCAGTCCCTGCAGCTTCTCGTGCAGTTCCAGCCCGCTCATCCCCGGCATTCGCACATCAAGCACCAGGCAGCCCGCCATGTCCTCGCGCCAGGCGTCGAGAAAGGCCTCGCCGGATTCGAATCCCCTCACGTGCAAGCCATGGGATTCCAGCAGCCAGGCCAGCGAGTCGCGCATCGCCTCGTCGTCATCGACGATGAACACGCTTTGCTGGTTGATCAGGGATTCGTCGACCGTCATTGCGTTCTATCCTCCGGTTGGCAGC
>Ga0194056_10001607_pt1 | contig 12276 bp, 4 predicted proteins | sample SepL4413m_MetaG_FD_155458 | JGI IMG/M metagenome (GOLD analysis project Ga0194056, IMG submission 155458) | Anoxic zone freshwater microbial communities from boreal shield lake in IISD Experimental Lakes Area, Ontario, Canada - Sep2016-L442-13m | ecosystem: Environmental > Aquatic > Freshwater >...
GGAGAGAAAAGAGGTCTCCCGGGGTGCAAAGAGGCTGAAGAATCCGCGGCGGGGAAAGAATTGCCCGTTCTCGGCCACCGTGTGGCGGGGGAGGTCGTTCACCCCGGGAAAGTCCAGATCGTGATTTGAGCGGGCGGTAACGTCGTCGAAAAGCAGAGGGACGTCCGAGTCAGCGAACAGCCCGAAGCGCCCGCCCACCGGCAGTTCTGCGGGAATGTCTATGACCTTGGTTTTGTCGACAAAGCACTGTATCCGATTCTGGAAGGTGCGGACCTTAAGCCTGACCCATTGCCCGTTCATGATTTCGGTGGTGGCCGCCGCCAGTTCGGTGCGTGAGGTGACGTTGGAATGATCAGTGCGCCATAGGCTCAAACGGACTGTGTCGGAATCTTCGCCTGGTTGAACGGTGAAGGCATGGTATGCCCCCGTGTCGGTGCAGTCGAATACCAGTCCGCCCTCGCCATAACCGATTTGCAAGGCACCTTCCATTGTATAGGAGTCGTAGAAGTCATAGCCGGTTATCAGGACGGCATTGGTACCGGAGCCCCGCAACGAGTAGAAATTGGGGCTCATGGAGGCGGTGGGCTTGCGTTTGGCTTTTGCTTCGGCTCTTGCTTCGGCTTTTGCGTTGGCTCTGGCATTAGGCCTGTCATTGATTCTGCGAGGTTGGGCCGGAGTAAAGTCGTCCAGTACGGAGTGCAGATCCCACTGGCCAGATTGCACTTCCCATGCGGCCAGCTCATTTTCGTCGCCTTCCGGCACTAGAAAATCATCGTGGAAAACGAAGTCGTCTGTCTTTTGGAAGCGGGGTTCCATCTTTAGCAGGGGCGGCAGAGTGTCGGACGATTGGTAAACGATGGCTGGAGGGTGGAAGGGTGCGGGTAATACTATGATCGGCCGGTTGTCGATGTAGAGGCTCCAGGTTTCCTGCCTGAACTTGATTGTCACTTGGACGGACTCCCTGTTGCAGGTGGGGAATGTATCCAAATTAAACTGGGATCCATTGATGATGACCTGTGGATAACCAGCTTTGGGTTCAAACTGAATGGAAGGCTTATTTGGATTCAGATTCAGAATTACAGAGTTAATGGAATTCGTGGGGGTAAATCGGAGGCGTAGTCCGTTGTCAGCATTCCAGTGGGCGGTTAGTGTTAGATTGCCAGAGGGATGCATGACGCGGGCGCGTTCGCTCCAATCTGGTCGTTCTGCAGAACAGGACAGCAGATAAGCAAACAAAAACAGTGAAATTATAGTGAGTCTCTTCATGAGTTGAATTGATCACCCAAGCAAGGATTAATAACTTAAACTAATCACATAACGGGGTCAAGGATGGCAGCAGGTCAGGGCAGACGCATCTAAATTTCCAATAAATACAGGGATATGCCGCCCGCTTCGCTAGCTTTCTATTACCCACAAGCACAGCAGGAAGAGAAATTTTCATCACTAACCCGGTCATCGCCTTAGTTCTTTGACAGTTAGCCAAGCAAGTAGTAGAAACCGGAACGATCATTATGTATCAAGACCCAAATGCCTAACAAAAGGCGGAACCGTACCGTTGACCCGCGGCGGGTCAACGTCCGGCTACTCGATTCGATCAAAGGAGAATGTCACGATGTCATCTGTGAAGCAAATGTTGCCAAGCATGAGTTTCTTTATTGCACTGTTCTTTCCGCTGACTTTGATTCTCGCAGGTGTCGCGATGCTTTACTTCGGTGGCCGTTCGATCCATCTGGCAAAGGAGAGTGTTTCATGGCCGGAAGCCAATGGCCAAATTCAGAGCGCAAGCCTCGAGCATAGCTATAGCGGGGGAGCCAGGGTCGGCGTTTCGTCTCATGCCGTGATTCTGTACACATTCACGGTGGGTGGCCATAAGTACCGTGGAAACAAAGTCGCATTCGGTGAATATGAGTCGAGCGACCCGTCCCACGCGCTGCAAATTGTCAACCGCTATCCCAAGGACAAGCCGGTGTCGGTACGATATATGCCGACAGATCCTGATGTCTGTGTTCTTGAGCCCGGAATCCAGGGAGAAGTATGGGTCCTCCCTGTGTTCGGGTTGGTGTTACTTCTGGCCGGAACATTCATTTTGCCATGGGCGATGAGAATACAAAGGGCAAGTAAGCATCAACCACTTGTAAGCGAGAAACGATTTACGATCACGTATAAAGGCACATTGGCAGGCCGCTACACTCGGGATGAGATCCTATTGCTCATAAAACACGGTGTTATCAGTTTTGACACTCCACTGTGGGATGAACGCACAGCAAAACGAATGTGTGGCGCGTGGGAACCGGCATGGCGTGCCCTGGGCTTTCCCGCCAAGGCCAACAGGTCTCTACTGCCACTTGAACCAGCTGATGATTTGTCACAGTACTTTTCGCCATCACACCGATCAAGGAAATGACGCCGCCGAACGAAGCCTCGCCCCGTATTGAGAGCGAATTGAGTTCAAGGTTAAGCGTCCAAGAATTGAAGACTTGGAGCCACGGCGAAGATCATATTTAGCCGCAAAATTATCAGCTTTGAAATTCCGGCTTTACCCTCACCTCAATCCTCTCCCGCAAGGGGAGAGGAGGTAGTAGCGACGGGTGCGAATAACTTTTCTCTCCCTCAGGGGGGGGGCCGGGGTGAGGGCCCTCTTTGATATTTCGCAAAGTATAAAACTAAATAAAACTAAATACTTCTTGCGCTTATAGCTACTAAACGCTAATACGCTCAACCGCTACAAGATAGCTAAATTAATATATCTATAGGCGGCAGCGCAAGGAGGTGTGCGGGTGAGTCAGAATACAGTTTTAAAAATGGCTTTAGGCTGGTTCTGTTTCTCTGTTTTTAACACAGGGAATCTGGCGGCGGTGGAGCGGCCTGTTGCGGCGGAATCTAATATTGTCATCACGGCCATCCAGGCGGCAGGGCAGGGGCGTCAACTTCAGATTGACTATCCCGACACGTTTTCCGACCGGTTGGATATCTATATGTCCACCAATCTTCAGACCGGCGGCTGGTGGTTGCTCGAAACTAATTTAACTACTGCGGGGAGCAATACCATGGCTTGGACGGATCTAACTGCCGGCCGGGCCGGCCCTTATTATTACCTGGTCGGGAATGCGGACTTGGATACGGACCAGGATGGGCTCGCCGATGCACGTGAGATCTTGATCCATCACACGCAACCACTGGTGCCGGATTCTGATGCAGACGGCATCCCGGATGGCGCCGAGTTGCAACGTGGTACCGGACCGCTGGACGCTGGCTCTTCTGCGACTCTCCTCTATGCCGATTCCGATGCCGGGTCGGATGGTTATGACGGCTTATCCCCGGAGGTTACAGGGGGACATGGTCCGAAACGCTCGTTGAGTGCGGCTTCCGCGGCGGGGTATTCCCATGATGTGATCATGATAAAGGGGCTGAGCCTCTTCCGGGAGCCTTCGTTGTGCATCGGAGCACGTGATGTGACGTTGTGTCCCCTCGGGGCCATAAGCATTCAACCTTAGCTGAATAACAAAAGGAGAAACGATGAGAACGAGACAGAAAAGATGGGTGGGAATAGTTGGGTTGGCAGGACTTGGCGTGGCCCTGAGTGCCTGGGCCGGTGAACTGACGGTGGATGGCAGCATGGTCGTGAAGACCAATCTGGCGGTAAACGGCCAATTGAGCAGCGGCACGTTGGCCCTGACCAACCTTGCCATCAGCGGCGAAGCCACCATTCAACGTGCCGTCATCCAGCATTTGCCGCCGCAAGGCGATCTGGGGATGGGGCCCTATACCAATGGGGTGAGGTAATTACCGGTTATCAGTTGAAAGTTATTTGAAGAGAGGGAAGTCTTACGTGAAACTATTTTCTTTCTGTATCTGTCTGGGGATTTCAATACTCTCTCAACTTCCCGCCCTTGCCGCGCCTCAGGCTGCGCCTTCATCGGTGGTGATCAAGCGGTTCTCCGAGATCCCGGTTGATATGGCGACTGGTGAGTACATTCAGCGTGAATCGGCGGATCTTCGCATCAAGTCACGCGGGCTGATGCTGGACGTCACCCGCAATTACCGCAGCCGCCGTGAAGCCTGCGGAATATTCGGTTACGGCTGGGGCTGGAACCACTGCGAACGGCTGGAATTCCCGGGTGATTTTGTGATCCATTATGTGACACCGGATGGGACCATCCCCATCATCCCCGATGTCTCCTACATCAGCGCCTATGCGCAGGTTTGTTTGACATCTTCTTCGTGGAGTCAGGGGAGCAAGGCGACCGGCGCGCCCGACGCCATTGGCGGGTTTTGTAATGTGGCGCATTTTTACGGCCCAATCGCATCGCTCCAACCTCTCGTGGTCGGGGGCTGGGGTTTTTCCGAGCCTGCTGGCCCCTCCACCATCATACAGATTGATCTGGCCTCCATCGGCGCCACGGCCTATGACGCGGATCATCCTCAATATGGCTTGTCGCTGAAGCTTTCAGCCGGGGGCGCCAGTGCGGTCAACTGGGGACACAAGGCTTATGACTTTGATTATGTGAACATCACGGCGGACCGGGCGGCATGGACCTGGGCGGATGTGAATGCCGTGCAAGCCCGGTTGGAGCTGGCAACGTATATTCAAAATAGCGCCATGGATGTGATTGCCGATACTTTTCATCTTGGCGTGACCTACACCAAAAATTCAAATGGAGAGTACAAGTATCTGCCTGGCACCACTTTTGAGTTGGTGAAAACCAACAACGAGTACCGGATTAACAACAAGAACCTCACGCAGTTGATCTTTGGGCTGGATGGCAAATTACTGCGTAAAGCGGACGCGAGCGGGAATGCCCTAACGTTTCATTATGATGGGGCCGGGCGCCTGAGCCGCATGGCCGATGCCCTGGGTCAGTCCCTCACCTTCAGCTACGAGAACGGGCTGCCGGATGCCAAGGTGGTACGGCTGGAAGATCATCTGGGGCGTTCTGTCGGCTATGCCTATCGCGGTGATGACCTCGTGGCCGTAACCAATGTGCTTGGGGCCGTCACACGCTATGCCTATGCCGAAGCTGAATCAGAAGTCGAACTGCGCCATAATCTTGTTTCCAGGACGGACCCGGAAGGGCATGCCATTCGAATGACTTATTATGCCACCAATAGCACGCCGGACAGGATATGCAGTTTTCAGGATGGCGAAATGGCGGAAGGGCGGACCAATGAGGTGAATTATCTTTATCTCAAAGGAACAACCTATTCCTGGCGGCCTGGCTCTCAAAGCATTCAGGGCGTCGTGTATAACGCCTCCAATGATATCAGCCAGGTTTACATTCGCGAGGGCGAGTTGACCTATCACGAAAGCGACGGCCTGAATCTGGTGGCCCGGCATGTGGCGGCAAGCGTCAACTCCCTTACCACTTCAGTCTGGCAGAACATCGAAAGCGCGTGCGGGGAGGCGGATGGCTTGCTGGCCTGTAACCCCGCACTGAATACCAACAGCGCCCTTGATGTTTCGGGCTGGGGTTTTGCGGTGCCGGGGCTGAGCAACGATATTGTGCAGGTTGTCATATCGGTCAAAGGGCTGGCGACGAATCCGGTTTGTTTGTCGGTTGTGGGAGTTGCCTCCACTAATTGGAGTTCAAGCAACAGCACCTGGGTGGCCTTCGACATCAGTCGTGCCAAAGGACAATGGACCTGGGCGGATGTCAGCAATCTGACCGCGCGGATTACGCTACCCGCTGGCGTGACGAATCCCGTGCCGGTCTGGGTTGATGGTTTCAGCTTGAAAGTCGCGTATCGTCATTTTGATCCCGGATGTGATCCCCAGGACCTTTTCTATTTCTATGATCTGTCCCACAATCTGGTGTCCAGTGACCGGGGAGGGTGTGTCCATCAGTTCTCCTATGACGAGCGGGGTAATCTGGTGGCATGGACAGATCCAGAGAATCATACGCGTCGTTATGAGTATGAGCCGGTATTTAACAAGCCGATCCGGACCTGGGATGCGTTGGGACGGGTGACGTCGATGGAATATGATCAGGCCGGGCGCCTGATCCGGACGACGGATGCCTTGGGGAATGCTTCCACAATGGCCTATGACCGTTACGGCAATGTGGTCCGGACGACGGATGCCGCCGGCGCCGGGGAGGAAACCACTTATGATGCGAACGGACTGAACGCGGTCAGGAGCCGCAACCGGCGCGGATTTGAAACAGTTTATGATGCTGATGCCTATGGTAATTGCATCCGGATCACGGCGCCTGATGGAGGGCGTCGGCATGCCATGTTCAATGCCGGAGGGCTGAAGGTCTCAGAGCGGGATGAAGCGGGTGTTGAAACCCGGTATGAGTATGACCGGAATGGGCAACTTACCAATGTGATCAGTGCGGCCGGATCTCTGGAGGAAACGGCAGAAGGGCGCCGGGTGGATGGGCGCGGGCTGGAAATCGCGCGGTGTGACCCGCTTGGCCGGATTGAGTTGACGGAGTTTGATGCCGACGGAAGGGCCGTCTGCCGCACCGACCGACTGGGCTGTCAGACGCTGACTGAATACGATGAGAATGGGAATCCCTGGCGATTGACGGATGCCTTGGGCCAGACCAGTGAGACGATACGTGATGAGCGGGGAAACATACTGGCCAGCTTTGACCGGCGCGGCTTTGGTTCATCCTCCACTTATGATCGCAATAACAGTCCGGTGCTGGCGATCGATCAAAGCGGAAATCGCATCGAGACGACGTATGATGCCAATGGGAACAAAGCCACCGAGCGCTATCAGTGGGTAGGTTACCCGGGATGTTCAGAGGCGGATATTCCCGAACCCTTACAGGTCGCTTACGCCTATGATGCACTGAACCGCGTCACCAACAAAACCGTGGGTGTCGGACGGAAAGATGCCCACTCAACCGCCAGTGGATATAATGCGAACGGCCAGCTTGTCTATGAGACCGACTCCCTTGGAAATACGCGCCGGTCTGACTATGATGCGGCCGGAAATATTACGAATAGCTGCCTGACGGATGCCGCCGGAAAACAAGTCGAATGGGAATCGATGGCGTATGATAGTGCGGATCGCCTGATCATGGAAATCAAAGGCGGACTGGCCACGAACCGGTATGAGTATGATTTGCGTGGGCTCAAGACGGCCGCGATCGATTCCCTGGGTCATCGCACGACATTTACTTATGACAGCCATCAACGTCTGATATCCACCGGGGAGCCGGATGGAACGACTCATCGGATCGCTTACGACCGATGCGGCAATAAGGTGCGTGAGGCCAGTGGCGAGGGTGCGATTACAGGTTACACGTGGGATGCCGCAGGACGGTTGACCCAAAAAGTGAGTGGGGTTGGACTGCCGGATGCCCGAGTCAATTCCTATCAGTATGATCCGCTGGGGCGGGTGATCTCCGAACTCGATCCGCTGGGGTTCAGGACCTTAACAGGATATGATGAAGAAGGTCATGTCAGCCGGGGGACCAATGCGCTGGGTTTTTCCAATGCCTTTTTCTATGACGCAGCCGGGCGGGTCACGAATACGGTGGATGCGCAAGGGTATCAGATTACCCAATGGCTCGATGGACGCGGCAAGCTATGGCAACTCCGGGATAAACGCGGGGGGCTGACCTATTCGCGCTATGATGTCTATGGCCGGCTGGTTAAAGTCACGGATGCACTGGGGGCGGCCACGGTGTTTAGCTATGATGTGCGCGATAACAAGATAAGAGAGACTGATCCCCGCGGTCTTATCACCCGCTACGATTATGATTCCGCCAACCGGGTCACCAACAAGGTGACAGGGGTCGGGCTATCCGGCGCGGTGACCTCATCAACGGTTTATGATGTATTGGGGCGTGCGGTCATTTCTAAAATGACATGCCTGTCCAATGTGGCCAATGCCGGTGTCAGGCGTGCGTTCGATGCGGCAGGGAATCTACTTGCCACAACCGATGCGTGCGGGGCGGTTTCCCGCCAGGCCTATGATGCCATGGATCGCCCGATTGAAGAATGTAATGCGGCGGGCGGGTTGACTCAAACGCGATACGACTCGCGCGGGAATGTGATCGCGCAAGTGGATGCCCTGGGAGCCACGACGCGCTTCAGCTATGACGCTTACGGACTCAAACGAACCCGGACCGATGCGACCGGTGCCACGACCCGTTATGAATATGACCGGCTTGGACGTTTAACCAACACCGTGGATGCGCAAGGCGGAATTGAAACCCGGCAGTATGATGCCTGCCATAATCTGGTCAGGGTAAAAACGCGGAACGGCGCCATATCCACATTTGAATACGACCGGCTAGGGCGTCTCACCAATACCCTGGATGCGGGTGGCTATCAGACCCGGAAAACCTATGATGCCGTAGGAAATGTCATTACGGAAACCGATCGCAGAGGTTTACGGACCGAGTACGGCTATGATGCCCTTAATCGCACCGTCTATGTCATGGATCCCGCCTCCAACACCTTGCATACCGTATACGATACTGGTGGGAATAAGGTGCGTGAAGTGCTGCCATCTGGCCTGGTCATTACGTATGGGTATGACCTGCTGGGGCGGTTGGTACTCAAGACGGTTGGGGCAGGGAGAGCCGATGCCAGGCGCACCAGGTACGAGGTGGATTATGCCGGCCGTGTAGTGGCGGAGTGGGATCCGCTTGGGAATCAAATCCACACGGGATATGATGCCAACGGCAACCGGACCAATGTGGTGGATGCCCGGGGAAATCAAACACAGTTCCGTTATGATGCGCTTAATCGGCTGATTCAAACGGTGGATGCGTTGGGGCATTCAACCGAGGCGCAATATGATGCGCTTGGACGCATTGTGCGGGCAACCAACCGGCGGGGGGCGTCAACCCTGCATCAATATGATGCCGAAGGGCGTCTGCTTGTTTTGCAGGATGCCGAGGGCAATAGTAAACGCAATCGTTATGATGGCATTGGACGCTTGATTGAGGAACTTGAGCCCAACAGTCTCAGGACCCAACTGGCCTATGATTCCGCCGGGCAGGTGACGAACCGGACGAGTCTGGCGGCAGATGGCGAAAACCGCAGTGAATCCTGTCAATACGACCTGCTCGGGCGGAAAGTGCTTTCACGTAATGCCATGGGGACGGTTACGGAATATGTGTGTGATGCCAATGGAAACGTGGTGACAGAGTCTGTTTTCAGCGCCAGTGGAACGTTGTTGAGGACGAAGAGCACGCAATATAATTCCCGGAACCAGCCCACGGTTGAGGTGGATTATAAAGGGGCGCCCTGGCGAACCGAGTATGATGCCATCGGGCGCAAGGTAGCGACCATTGATCCCCTGGGCAATCGTACGACCTTTGAGTGGAGCGTATACAACGAACTCATCGCCACCACGGATCCTGCCGGGTATCGCTCCGCGACGACCTATGATCTGTGCGGCCGGGAAAAAGAGCGGCTCAATGCCCTGGGGCAGCGGACGCGCTTTCTTTACGATCCGAATGGCAACAGAACGGCCGAGATTGATGACAACGGGAATACCGTCCTGACTTCCTATGATCCCCTTAATCGTGTGAGCACGGTTAATCGTTCCATGCCGGATGTCCCCATGGATGTCTTGAGGCGTGCGGATGTTAACAGGGACGGGCAGGTGGATGCCGCCGATGTATCGGCATTGGAAGGGGGCCTGCAATGAATCGACTGGCTTTAATCAGTTGTTTGTCATGTGCTTTTTTGCTGTCTCCAACAATTCATGCTGCCCCTGACTGGTGGGTGACGCGCCAGGTGGTTGAGACCAACCTGCCGCCCAACGACTATGCGCCTGTGCTACGGGGGCAACTGTGTTGGCTGGCCGAGAAGGCGGGCGCAGAATTCGAGTCCAAGTTGCCCGGAGGGGCCTGTGATGCGATTAGGGCCGGGCTGACCAATATGATTACCGGCGAACATGGCGGACCGGTCAATCTGGGGCAACTCAAGCAGGTGTTGACTCCCTATTACCAAAGGTTGATAGAGGAAGGCGTCGTGGCCGATTATCCGTGGGATAATTTTGGCAGCATGGCCGATTACAGTCCGGTCAACATTGGACAGGTAAAGCAGGCCTTCAGTTTTCAGCTTACCGGTGTCAGTTTCAATCCCTCCCTTAGTGGCGTGATCGGATATGCCGGCGGTCAAACGGGTGTGCTCCGGGTTGTGGCCAGGCCGGTGTTGGGGATTGGACTGGAGTCCAGTATGAACTGTCCATTGTCGGGTCGGTATCATCTGGTGGTAGAGCGCCAACTGACGAACTGGGCGGTTGAGGCGTGGCTTGATTCCGATGGAGATTCGGTACGTGATTCCTGGGAAGCGGCTGGCGTTTATGCGTTTAACCCTGTTCTGGTGACGGGCGTGGTCAACGGGATCGATTTCATCCTGCAGGATCCTGATGAGGACGGTGACGGCATCCCCGGGTATGTGGAGCGACAATGGGGGTTGGACCCGGAATTGGCACAGGATGGGGAACTGGATGCGGATGGCGATGGGTTATCGCTGGCCGAAGAATGGCTGGCGGGGTCGAATCCATTGAACGGGGATTCGGATGGCGACGGAATGGGGGATGGGGCCGAGATGGCAAATGGATTTTCCCCTACCCAAGCCAATGGCCATGCTCGAATTCCATTCGTCGAATCATTTGATTTGCCGGCGGTCAGGTGTGGCGAACTCGCAGGGCAGAATGGCTGGAGCGTAGGACTCAGCAATGTGGCCTGGGTGGTAACCAATCCGGTCACTGGTAGTTTGCAGAGCTTGACGCTCAAGGCCGAAACCAATCGCAGCGCGGTAGTCATGCATCCCCTGGCCACGCATGGGGTTGAAGTGCTGTGGATAGATTTTAGAGCGGCACCCGTCCGGCGATTGGCCAACTGGGCTGCACCGGTGGCTGATGGCGTTGGCTCTGCATTTTATGTCAACCGGGAGGGTTTACTCATGGCCTATGATGCGACCGCGCACCCGGGTTCATGGATATGCGTGTCCAATGCGCTTCCGCTGGGAGCGGGAGTCTTCGCCAGGTTCACCCTGCGTCAGGATTATGCGGGGCAGCGATGGGGGCTTTGGATCGACGGAACTAATGTGGTGCGCAGTCTGCCCTTTGCCACGCAGGTTCCGGAGTTGGCCCGACTTAGCTTCCGCAGCGCGCACTATCAGGATGCCCTGTTTGATGACATTGCCGTTTCCAGCAATACCCCTGCCGGCTTCATCGTGGACTCCGACGACGACGGCCTGCCAGATGACTGGGAACGGCGTTATGGGCTCAACCCTTATGACCTGACCGATCCGTCCAATCCGATGGATCGGTCGGATCTGACGGATCCAGATGGGGATGGTCTCTCCAATGTCGAGGAATACCGGTTGGGCCTCGACCCCCGCAATCCCGATTGCGATGGAGACGGGTTCAGCGATGGTGTTGAGATTGCCTTGCAAACCTCGCCGACCAATGCCAATGGCGCTATTACGGCAACGATACCGTTTATAGAATCCTTTGAAGCCCCCCAGATTGCTACGGGCGAACTTCAAGGGCAGCATGGCTGGGTTGCCACCCAGCCCGATTGGGCCATTGTAAAAACCAATAGTCGCAGCGGAAGCTTGCAGGCTTTATGTCTGACCGCGACGACCAACGATACCGCGCGCCTGGTTCAGATCATTAAGGGCGCGCTTGGCGTCACGACCTGGACCGATCTTAAAGCCCTTCCGGTTCGGCGGTTGCGAGCCGCGCCACCCACGGTTCATGCGGCTTCAACGGCCGCGTTCTATATTAATGCCAACGGCCAGCCTGTGGTCGCCAGCGGCACCAATTGGGTCGTGCTTACCAATACCATTTCCGTATCCGGAACGAACTGGAGCCGTTTTACCGTCATGCAGAATTTCTCGAATCAAGTATGGAGCCTCTGTCTCGATGGCAAGCCTATTGCTCAAAACCTCGAATTCATTCACCGGTTAACGAGTTTTGCCGGAATGAGATTTTCCGGCCCCAGCTCCACCAATGCCTGGCTCGATGATATCAGGGTGACTGGCGAAGCGCCCGGCGATATTGACAGTGATGGCGATGGCCTGCCGAATGCGTGGGAGCTGGCGCACGGTCTTGATCCGACGGATCCGGCCGATCCGTCGGATCCCGATAATGATGGGCTCTTCAGCATCGAAGAATACCGGCTGGGTCTGGATCCCCGCAACCCCGACAGCGATGGCGATGGGCTCGGGGATGGGACCGAACAACTGCGAGGGTTATCGCCGACTAATACCGCCTTGTATCATGGCCTGCCGTTTAGCGAATCGTTTGAAGGGCCGGCGGTGACCAACGGAGTTCTGGCCGGGCAGCACGGC
>Ga0194056_10001609_pt1 | contig 12268 bp, 9 predicted proteins | sample SepL4413m_MetaG_FD_155458 | JGI IMG/M metagenome (GOLD analysis project Ga0194056, IMG submission 155458) | Anoxic zone freshwater microbial communities from boreal shield lake in IISD Experimental Lakes Area, Ontario, Canada - Sep2016-L442-13m | ecosystem: Environmental > Aquatic > Freshwater >...
ACATAAATATCATAAATAAATATTGCTAAATTGTTAATGGAATATGAATAAATTATTAAGTAAGTTTAATGCTATTAGAAGCATAAAAAAGGCTGGCTTCTTTCGAAGCCAGCCTTTATATATTGTCAAACTATATTCTAGTAATTAAATCTAGCCCAACCTTTCCACCATGTTGCATCTTCACCATTTAAACCTACTGCACCTCTAAAAGTAACAGGTTTGATGAAAGCATTTTTCAACTTAGAATCAGTAAAATCACCATTACTTGCATAGTTGAAGTATCCAGCAACACCTAATGTTAAGTTGGCTGTAGCAGGAGCTGCTGTACCAGCATAAGGTGTAGGATCAAACATTGTGTAATTGAATGGTTGAATCAACTTTGCATCTACTGCGTTAGTAGTAATCGCATTACCATATCCTGGATTTGAAACCCATGCCAACATAGTTGCATCATCAGCACCAGTAGGAGCAGAAGTGCTTTTTGTATATTTCACATTTACAGTATTACCCGCGAATGTATTATTTTTAAAACGAATGGTTGTGCTATCTGCAATATTCAAATCAGTTGGAGCACCTAAACCAGCATCAATTAATAATGCAGTAGGCCAGCCTAAGAAAATTGAATTTTGAATAGAGATACCAGAGTTTCTTCTAATTTGAGCACCCGCTAAAAATAAGCTATTACCTACATTAGATAAAGTGGCTCTTGGTCCTATCACCGTCATATTTGAGAATACTGCTGTAGTTTTAGGAGTAGCTGTAGTTCCTGTTGCATTGTTATCTGATTCAAAAGCTTCAGATTTTGAAATATCCGCAATTAAAGAATCGCGAATACCAATTCCAAATTGCACATATCCACTAAATCCATTATCAGTATCAAAATCATCATCTTGTCCTTTGTATGCAATTAAATACTTACAGTTCACTGTTCCACCAAACCACTCAAAGCTATCATCTTTACCAAAAGCTGTTTCTATGTGATCAATAGTAGTTCCGCTACCCACTGCAGCCATCGTTAAACTATTAATTTCTTTATCAGGTTGGTAAGCATATCCTGCATATTCAATTCTAAGATATTGTAAGATTCCTGAATTATCTGCTGGGTTTACAGTAGGAAATGCTGCGTCTCCAGCACCTGCTAAACCATCACCATTTGCGTTATCAACTCCACCTTCAACTTGATATAAACCAGTGACAGCAGTACCATTTACAGTAAAGCTGGTATTGATAGGTGCAGTTCCACATAATACGATACCGCCCCAGTCACCTGATTGTGGATTAGCTGATGCAGATGTGAACACAATTGGTTTATCTACAGTTCCTTTTGCTATTAATTTAGCGCCTCTACAAATAATTAAAGCAGATACATCTGATCCAGAATATTTTCCTTTTACAGTAGCACCTTCCTGAACGGTTAATGTTACCCCTTTAGTGATGTACACCAAGCCTTGTAAATAGTTAAAATCCTTAGCATACAAAGTTGTATCCTTAGTAATTCTTCCAGAAAGAGTAACGGTGTTTGCAGTAGGTCCTGAAGGAATCACTGGCTGATTTACGATTACGATTTCTTTTTCTCCATCAGTTTCGATCTTTCTACAACCTGTAATGGCTAAAAAAGCGAATGATAAAATTAATAGCTGTTTCATTGTTTTTTGTATTTAAAAAAATTTTTAATTTATTTTTTGTATGTTATAGTGAATAGTTAAAGGAAATTCCAAAAGTGGAACCAAATTTTCTAGAAAAACGAACTGCATCAATTCCTTTTTCATATTTAGGATTGCTTGTACTTAAATTTTGATAAAATGTTTGTTGTTGATTTAATAAATCCGATACAGTGAATTTAATTTCAGCTTTATTTTTCATTATTTTTTTACTCATTTGAAAATCAACTAAAGATCGTGGCGCTTCATAAATATCTGGAGAAGCCGAACCTGCTTGCATATCACCTACTAAATAAATACGCTCACCAATTTGATTGAATAACAAGGTGGCATTAAACCCTTTTTCAACTAAATCATACAATAATCCCACGTTCACTAAATAAGGGGATTGTCCTTGTAATTGACGTTCCAATTTCAAGTTCTCATCTTTAATTTTACTATTGATAAAAGATGCGTTCGCTTGGAAAGTAAAGAATTTGTTTAATTTTTTTCTTGCTTCTAATTCCACACCATAAGTGATCGCATTTTTTGCATTTTGATAAGAGAAAGTACTTGCACCTCCCGAACCTTCGCTAAATATTTGCTCAATGGCATTTTCGAAATTTTTATAAAATACCCCTGCTGTAAATACTTCCCCAGAACCAGGATATAATTCATATCTGATATCTGTATTGGTAATTTTTGTGCGTTTTAAATTAGGATTACCTTGAACAGATGCGTTTAATTCAAAATCAAATATATTTAAAGAAGATAGCTCTCTTAATTCTGGACGAATCACTGTTTGAGAAGCAGTAAGTCTTAAATTACTATTTTGATTTAATTTAATAGTGGTATTTAAACCAGGTAAATAGTCTGTTACTTTAGAATAAGTATGTCTTGGGTCCCAAACTTTCACGCTACCTATTAATTGATCAAAATCCTCTACACGTAAACCCCATACCATTCGTATTTTTTCAGAAACTTTATTATCAAATTGCAAATAACCTGCATTTAAAATGGTATTTGCCATGTATCTGAAATTACGCCCTTTGATGGCATCAAAGCCAAACATATTGTCGGTACCATTACCAAAATTAGAAGGATCAAATACCACATCAGCTGGCAAAGCTCTTAAAGCTGGATTGTCCTTTGGTAAAAAATTAGCAAATAAAGCAGCATCATAAAAACGATCCTTAACTTGAATAAAATAACCTGCTTTAATAGTATTTTGTTTTAACTTATAGGTTAAATCACCTCCGCCTGAGTAAATATAATCACTTAAGCTTTGGAAAATGCGGCTTCCTGATTGTTGAGACAATGAATTCGAAATATTCAATACATAAGCATCAGATCCAGTTGCACTTTTGGTATATAATAATCTTCTTTGATCTGGACTATAGCTATCTAAAATATTGAAAGCACCATACCAATTTAATTTTAACTTATTAGTTAAACTATGTTCTCCATTTAATTGGTTTGTAAAAAATGTGTTTTGAGCAAAAGTAAATTCATTCCCTTTCATCAAATCACCTCTTGAATATTCATTACCATATCTTTGAGTAAAGGAATTATTTGATTTTACGTTTACAATTGCTTTATAGCTGATCTTGTTTAATGGATTCAAATAAATTGAGAAGCCGGCAATCGCGCCCATATTAATATCTGTAATATATTTTTTATCATCGTACTTATAGATAGTCGAAAATTTATTTGCTTCTAAAGTATTTTGTTGATTTAAATTATCTTGAATTTTTTGATTTTCAGAAAAGTTAACACCAATCATACCGCCAATTTTCTTACCCCACAAAGTGCTTGCGAAACCTCCATTCAATTGAAATGAATAGTTAGGACTAGCAACAGATTTAACAGGCACCCAATTATTTGCCATGGTCTTACCTATTGAAGTTTTAAACGCAATATTAGATGTGTCAAAATTAGATTTAGTAGTATACCCTGCTGGCAATGATCTTGTTCCATCATCGATACCATACCAATCAGTTTTACCACCTTTATCTTTGAAAAAATCTTTGCCTGTAGACTGTGTATTATAACTAGTTGCTATTTGTACATTCAAAAAGTTTTTAGTAGGAATATCTTTTGTATTTACTTGAATTAAACCACCCGCCCACTCTCCTGGCAATTCTGGTACAAATGCTTTATTAATAATGATATTATCAATGATCTGTGAAGGGAATAAATCAAAAGAAAAAGTTTTACGATCAGGCTCGGTGCTTGTTAATAAAATTCCGTTTAACATAGCTTGATTATATCTATCAGCCAATCCCCTTACAACAATATACTTTCCTTCTTGAATAGAAGTACCCGGTGTTCTTTTTAAAATTTCAGCCGTGTTTCTATCTGGGCTACGTTTGATAGATTCTGCTGAAATAACAGAAGCTACCGTATTGGTATTTTTTTGATATGAAATTAAAGCGTTATCAGTAGCTCCTTTATTACTTGATCGGTTGGCACTCACTGTTACGTCAGCTAATTTTACTCCTGACTCTTCTAATAAGATATCTAAAGTAACTTCTTCTCCTGACTGTGTAGCATTAATATTTTCAATATTTTTTGCTTTATATCCAACATAAGATAAAGCAACACTATACTTTTTATTAATATCAATATTGAAACTATATCTACCTTCAACATCCGTTTTAGTGACTTGGTTTCTGTCTGATTTTAAAGTAATGGTAACACCAATTAAAGATTCATTTCTGGCACTTGTAACTTTACCAGATAATTTAGCCTTTTGAGCTTGTGTTATGAATGCAGTAACAATAAAACAAATTAAGAGTAGTAACCTTTTCACGATGTAATTATTTATACCGCAAATATTAGACTCCTATGTTATCGAATTGTTAACTCAGCATGAACTTAATATTAACTTTAAAGTGGTTCTTTAAAATTATATAAAATATTGAAAATCAGTTGAATGAAAATATAAAATGTGTCTAAAAGTTGAGATATACCTAATTAATCCAAATGGAATACACTGTGTAAATCGTGTGTGCCCTTAAAATTAACACCTAAGTCCTTAATAAGACCATCTTTTACATCGTATACCCAACCATGGAGATGCAAAGGTTGTTCTCTTTTCCATGCATTTTGAACAATCGAGGTTTTTCCTAAATCTTGTACTTGTTCAATCACATTGAGCTCCACCAATCTATCTGCTCTTAACTTGGTATCTTTTAAAGCATCTAACTCTTTAAAATGTAAACGATAAACATCCTTGATATGTCTGAGCCAATTGTCAATTAAACCGAATTGCTTGTTTTCCATAGCGGCCAAAACACCTCCACAACCATAGTGTCCGCAAACAATAATATGTTTTACTTTCAATACCTCAACTGCATAGGATAATACACTTAACATATTCATATCGCTATGAATCACCATATTGGCAATATTGCGATGCACAAAAATATCCCCTGGTAAAGTGCCAGTAATTTGATTTGCGGGTACCCTACTATCCGAACAACCTATCCATAAATATTCTGGATGTTGACTGTTGGCTAATTTTTGAAAATAAGAAGGATCTATGGACAACTGATCTGCGACCCATTTTCTATTATTTTCTAGGAGTTGATTGTAAGATTTTTCCATACGAGAATAAAATTAGTCAATATTTTGGATTTTGCTTAAAGTTTAAACATCATTTGATGACCCTTTTATCCTATTTAACCTAATTTTATTACATGAGTATACTAATTGAAGTGATGGGCTGGATTGCCTCTGTATTAATTGTGGGTTCTTATGCACTCAATATAACCGGTAAATTGCCTGCATCTAGCAAAGTATATGTACTTGCCAATATTATAGGTGGTTTATTTTTTGTTGTAAATACTTATTATCATCAGGCTTACCCCTCGATGTTAGTTAATATAATATGGGTGATTATTGCCATTGTGATGTTAAGTAAAAAAGAGAATAAAAATGCAAGTAAGTAAATTGAATATCTTTTTTTCATCAATGATAAAATGGATAATCATTTGCATTCTTGTGGGTGGAATTGTAGGATCAGCCACTGCCCTGTTTTTAATATCCTTAGATCATGTCACACTTTGGCGCAGTGATCATATATGGATTGTAAATTTTTTACCCTTTATTGGTTTAGCTATTGGATTAGCATATTACTATTATGGTGAGGAAAGTAAGAAAGGGAATAATCTAATTATAGAAACACATCAAAATGCTGAAACTGTAAGCTACTCAAAACCTATTCCTTTCATCATGGCGCCCCTTGTTTTTTTTAGCACCCTACTAACGCATGTTGGTGGTGGTTCTGCGGGTAGAGAAGGAACTGCAGTACAAATGGGTGGCGCTATCGCTGATCAATTAACGCGCCTATTTAAATTAAATACAACAGAAAGAAGGACAATTTTAATAATGGGCATTAGTGCAGGGTTCGCTGCTGTATTTGGAACGCCAATGGCAGGCGCTATTTTTGCTTTGGAAATAATGTCTTTTAAAAAAATAAAATGGGCAGATGTACTTCCTAGTATGATTACTGCATATGGTGCTCATTATATTTGTTTGGCATGGCAAGTGAAACATACTATTTATTCCATTTCAAGCTTCCCCACTTTATCATTCACTAATTTATCTTGGACAATAGTTGCAGGACTTATTTTTGGATTAGCTGCTTTTGTATTTATATATTTTGGTAAATTATTTGAAGGCATATTTTTTAAAATAAAATTTGCTCCATTGCGTCCTTTTATCGGCGGTATTGTTATTGCATTGTTTATTGTATTATCTAACTCCACTCAATACATTGGACTTGGTATCCCTTCCATCTCAAATGCATTTATATCGCCAGCTGGTAATTTTGATTTTATCATTAAAATAATCATAACCAGCTTTACTTTAAGCGCTGGTTTTAAAGGTGGCGAGGTGACGCCTCTATTTTTTATTGGTGCCACTTTAGGAAATATTTTAATTTGGTTTATCCCGCTACCAATGGCTTTATTAGCCGGAATGGGCTTTGTTGCTGTATTTGCAGGAGCCACCAATTGTATCATAGCTTCTATCGTATTAGGAATAGAATTATTTGGATTATCAAGTGGAATTTTTGTAGGACTCGCATGTATCATGGCTTATTTTACTTCTGGCATGACAGGAATTTATAGCGCACAATTTAAGATGGGTTTAAAATACGACTTGTATAACTTTATAAAAAGAAGGGCAAGACTTTGAATAAAGATTGAATCCATAACTTTCAAATAATTTAACCACGCGATATTGGTCTTGTTAAACAAGTAGGACCGCCGCCGCCTTTAACACTAATATCAGCACCTTCATATTCGATTACTTTGCAGCCAGCTGCTTCAAGTCTTGATTTAGTAATAGGATTCCCTTTCACCATGAGGCAAATTCGAGGCGCCAATGCCAATACATTACAACCCATACTATCAAATTCTTCTTCAGGTACTTCGACCAGTTCAAATCCACGCGCTAATAATTCATTTCTAAAAACAATTGGAATCAATGGAGAATAAACCACTGCTATATTATCAGCAACTGGACTTAATACTGACATTAAATGAAATACATCCGAAGGGCCTCTGTAATGTGGCATAGGGACCGTGATGACATTGACACCCAATGGTTGTAATAATGCGGTCACTTGTCTAATACCTTCTTCATTGGTTCTATAAGTATGTCCAACTGCTAAAGTGTTTGCATCTAACCAGGCAACATCACCACCTTCAATCGTACCAGGTGCTACAATGACACCCAATACTGGAATACCATTTGCTTCAAAGGCTTTTTGTTGTGCGGCAGGTTCCTCTTTTCGACCCTCTTTTCCCATCCTGCATATAATCATACCATGACTAGTTGCAATAGATGCATCACGACAATAAATAGAATCCATATTCACTGAACTATCTTCTGGGAAATATAATATTTGAGCGCCCTGCTCCTTTAATATCTTTTCAAATGATTCATATTCAGCAAGGGCGTTATGGATAATAGGCTTGTCTAGATAATTTAAATTAGCCCAATGCTTTTCAATATGCGCATCATCAATAAAAGCAGCAGACACTTTTTTTATAAATAAAGATTTTAATTTTCCTGATTCAGAATGGGATAAGTGACTCATTTATTAATGAAGTTTATAATTGTAGATGTAAAGTTGCGTATTTGTTTTACGATTTGTCTCTTTTCCAAACTGCCCAAACATAAATAGGAACAGAGGACATAGATAATAAAAATCCCCAATAAACCGTTTCTTGTCCTGTGCCAAAAATCATCCACATAAAAAATAAAAACGAAAGAACAGCTAAGGTAATGGCACTTATTAGTGCATATCTCGAATTAAATTTTTCCTTTAATCGAATAATTAAATAAGCTGAGGTGGAAAATAAATAAGGTATCAATGCGGATAAAGTACTTAGTAAAATTAAAAATTTGAATTCATCTACTAATCCTTTAGTATAGTTCATACACATAAATACCGAAACCAAAACACTAGAAATGGCCAAGCCAAAAGCAGGAACGCCATTGCTATTAAGTTTCATGAAAATTTTAGGAAATAATTTATCCTTTGCAATGGCATAAGGTAGTTGTCCTTGAATTAATATATAACCATTTAAAGCACCAAAGGCAGCAATCGCAATGCCAGCACTTACCCAGTACTTAGCGGATTTGCCATAAATAATTTCTGCTGCATCTGCAAAAGGGGTAAGCGAATGTTTTAATTGTTCCATAGGAATCATTCCCATCACACTCACTGTACTAATAATATAAACTAAAGTAGCTAATAAAGTTCCTAGCATCGTTGCTCTTGCGATGGTGGTGGCTGAATCTTTAACACTTCCCGAAGGGATCGTTGCACATTCCACTCCTAAAAAAGCAAAAAATGCTAAAGTAGTTGCTTGTGTGATTGCAGAAAAAGTAGAATTGCCAGAAGCATTAAATGGTAAAAAATTATTCCAATGAATAAAAAATAATCCACCAATCCCAATGAGTGCCAATGGAACTACTTTTAAAATTGTAGTGATCAATTGTAATTTTCCAGATGTTAAAATACCCAAGGAATTCACCCAGGTTAAAATCCAAATAGTAGCCAACCCTGCAATCACTGCGATTAAGGGATTGGTAGCCAATACTGGAATAAAAGTACTCATGGCACTTATAAATGAAACAGCAATGGCTGCATTCGTAAACCAAACTGAAACTAGATAACCCCAGGCGACTAAAAAGCCTGCAAAATCACCCAACCCTTTTTGCGAATAGGCATAAGGACCACCTTCGGCCTCTGGTAATAACTTACTCAAATTAGCAAAAACCTTAGCCAATAAAAAAGCGCCAATTGCAGCAATCACCCAACCTACCAAACTAATACCACCAATTGAAGCAAGTGTGGCGGGCATTAAAAAGACACCCGCTCCAATCATATTCCCTAATACTAAGGAAGTGGTTGTCCATAAACCTAATTTTTTATTGGCAGTTTGCATGAACTAAATAAATCGATTAATAATGTTCTCCAAATATTCTTGTTGACCACTAGTGGTTTTAGGTTCTCCATTTTCAATTGCAAAATTTCTTAAATCTTCAAGGGTTAATTTTCCTTGTTCAAAATCTTTGCCTTTTCCTGCATCAAAGGAGGCATACCTGTTTGAACGAATTTTTTTATAGTCTGATTTTTGTAAAATTGCATCTGCAGTAATTAAAGCACGAGCAAAAGCATCAATGCCGCCAATGTGCGCATGAAATAAATCGGCAGCATCCGTTGAATTACGGCGTCTTTTTGCGTCAAAATTAATTCCACCTCCCTGAAAACCACCTGCCTCAATAATGATCAACATAGATTCAACCAACTCATTAAGATTGGTTGGAAATTGATCCGTATCCCAGCCATTTTGATAATCACCACGATTGGCATCCATACTGCCTAACATTCCAGCATCCACTGCTACTTGTAATTCATGTTGGAAAGTATGACCAGCAAGGGTTGCATGATTCACTTCGATATTCAATTTAAAATCATTCAATAAATCATACTGACGCAAAAATCCAATGACGGTTTCGCAATCATAGTCATATTGATGTTTAGTAGGTTCGCAAGGTTTAGGTTCAATAAAAAAAGTTCCTTTGAAACCATTTTTTCGAGCATAATCTTTAGCTGTATGTAAAAATTTAGCTAAATGATCTTTTTCCCTTTTCATGTTGGTATTTAACAAAGACATATATCCTTCACGACCTCCCCAAAAAACATAATTTTCTCCACCCAATGCTATTGTAGCATCTAATGCCCCCTTTACTTGCGTTGCAGCATGTGCGAGTACATGAAAATCAGGATTGGTAGACGCCCCATTCATATATCTTTTGTTACTAAAAACATTCGCAGTGCCCCATAATAATTTAACACCGCTTGCGTCTTGCTTTGCTTTTAAGTAAGAAGTTAAAGCTTGTAATCGTTTTTCATTGTCATGAACATCGTTTGTAAAATCGACCACATCCACATCATGAAAACAATAATAAGGCAAGCCCAATTTTGTTATGAATTCAAATGCAGCATCTGCTTTATCTTTTGCGCGCCCTACCGCGTCAGCATTATTATTCCAGGGATATATTAAAGTAGGTTCGCCAAATGGATCACTTCCATTTCCAACAAAACTATGCCAATAAGCAACTGCAAATCGAAGCCATTCCTTCATAGGCTTACCGGCTATCACTTTGGTTTCATCATACCAACGATACGCTAAAGGGTTATCACTTCCTTGTCCTTCAAATGTAATTTTTTCAATTCCTTTGAAAAATTCTTTTTCTCCTAATACTACTGACATAATTTACTTTTTTAAACGAATTACAAATATTTTTCTAACGCATTTCTCCAATTCAAATATAGTTCATTAAATAACTTTTCCCTAGTGGGCTCCACTACTTTAATTGGTTTAAAATTACTAAAAGCTTCATGGGCATTTTTATATGCACCCGAACCAATTCCTGCGCCTATGGCTGCGCCTACACTTCCATCCGTGTGATATAAGGCAACTGGCACATTTGTTGCATTTACAAAAGCATCGGTAAATACATCACTCAAAAACATATTGGAAAAACCAGCACGAATAACACTTGGCGACATTCCATTTTCACGCATAATATCAATACCATATCTAAATGTAAAAGCAATCCCTTCCTGTGCTGCTCTATAAATATGTGCTTGGCTGTGTTTATTAAAATCTATATTAATAAATTGTGCGCCAATTATTTTATTATTAAAAATACGCTCTGCTCCATTTCCAAAAGGCATGATTTGCAAACCATCACTTCCTGCATTTATGCCAGCGGCGGCTGTATTCATTTGGGCATAATCCATTTGAGAGGCTACCATTTTTTTTACCCAACTATTTAAAATGCCAGTACCATTAATGCAAAGTAATACGCCTAATCTATTTAAATTGTCGGTATGGTTTACATGCGCAAAAGTATTTACCCTTGATTGTGGATCATAAGTAATGCTGTCTGTCACACCATATATAACCCCTGAAGTGCCTGCTGTGGCTGCTACTTCGCCTGGTTCCAAAACATTTAATGATAAAGCATTATTAGGTTGATCGCCTGCTTTATAAGTGATTGGGATACCTTCTTTTAAATGAAGTGCACTTGCTATGTGCGAAAGTAAATGCCCATGATCACTAAATACAGGTTGGATACTAGGTAGCATAGATGGATTTAATCCATAATGATTTATGATATCCTTGGACAGTTCGTTGTTTTTAAAATCCCAAAAAATACCTTCAGATAAAGCAGAAATACTGGTGGTAATGGTACCGGTTAATTTCATAGATATAAAATCACCAGGCAACATCACGTGTGCAATTTTTTCATAAACAGCGGGCTCGTTTTTCTTTACCCAAGCTAATTTTGAAGCAGTAAAATTTCCAGGAGAATTTAATAAATGGGATAAGCATTTTTCATGCCCTATTTTATTAAAAGCGTTTTCGCCAATTTCAACTGCCCTGCTATCACACCATATAATACTATCTCGAAGTACTTGTTGATTTTTATCTACTAACACTAAACCATGCATTTGATAAGAAATACCAATTGCACTAATATCAGACGATTCGTATTTTTTTGTAGCATGTAATTTTAAAATGGCTTTTTGCATATGCTCCCACCACATTTCGGGAGATTGCTCGGCCCATCCAATTTGCAAGGAAGTGATGGCCGATTCATTATCTGGATATTGAGCAGAAGCAATACATTTAGTACTATTTGCTTCTACCACCGATACTTTAATTGAAGAAGTGCCAATATCAATGCCTAATAAATACATAACAATTTGAACATGTTTATCCTTTTTAAAAAAGGTAATGTTGTCATTAAAAATAAGAAATAAATGCAAGCACACCTATTGCTTATAATATAGGTGTAATTTACCTTTCTACTTTTCCCATCCAGTGGGCTTTAAAGCAGGGTCATTTTCTTTTTTTAGAAAATCGGCATGGGATAAACTAGTTGATTCCCAATTAGTTATGGCATCATCAGCAACTACCTCAATCGGAGTTTTCCATGAAGTAGATGTTTCATTATAGGCTAAATTAGATTGGGAGGAATAGCAAGATATAATAGACCATCTTGCGTTTTCAGATAGATTGGCTTCGGATCGA
>Ga0194056_10001610_pt1 | contig 12254 bp, 6 predicted proteins | sample SepL4413m_MetaG_FD_155458 | JGI IMG/M metagenome (GOLD analysis project Ga0194056, IMG submission 155458) | Anoxic zone freshwater microbial communities from boreal shield lake in IISD Experimental Lakes Area, Ontario, Canada - Sep2016-L442-13m | ecosystem: Environmental > Aquatic > Freshwater >...
CTCCAGCGCCCGGACCGTAAACGTACTTCCGACGATGCTCTCGATGGAAATCGTGCTGCCCAGCGGAATGCGGCCGCGAGCCACCTCTATGGCTATGCGCGCGCTCACGCCAGAACCCGTCGGCGAGCGGTCGATCTCGCCGTCAGCGAATACGCAGACATTGCGGCTGTGGTTCAAGGGCGACGTCGCCGGCCCTGTGAATATCGTGCCATACAGGAAGCTCAGATCCGGCTCGAAGGGATGCTCGATCACGCAGGCGTCCATCACCGCTTTCTTGATCCTGCGGCCAAGATCGATCAGAGCCGCGGAGCTCTCAAGAGCGAGCGATACGCCCGCCTGCTCAGCCTCGACCACCGCGTAGAACGCGCCGCCATAGCCTATATCGAGCGAGATCGGGCCTACACCAGGAATATCGATCTGCAGGTCCAAGGCGTAGGCGAAAGACGGGACGTTCGTAAAGCTGATCGTCTTGCTGCCTGCAGCGTCAATCACGGCTCGCCCCTCGACGATTCCCGCAGGCACCCGGTAGCGAATCGTGACCGTCCTAGACGGGGCCAGCGCCGGTGCGGCCTGGACGTCCAGCTCAGCCGCCAGTGTCGTCAACGCGATAATCGCGTGGCCGCACATCGTGCTGTAGCCCTCGTTATGGAGGAAAAATACGTCCGCGTCGGCGTCCACCGACGGCGAGACCACCGCCGCGTACATATCGGCATGCCCCCGCGGCTCCCAGACGAGTGCCCTCCTGAGCCAGTCCAGATGGTCGCGAAAGTACCGCCTCTTTTCGAGGACAGTTCCGCCGCCGATTTCCGGCAGGCCGGCGAGCAGGACCCGTAGCGGCTCACCGCCGGTATGCATCTCGATTGCCTCGATGCACAGCCAATCCGCCGGAGGCTGCCACGTCGCGGCCTTTGCAAATATCCCTGGCAACATTTTTCTGTCTCACGATTCAAAAAGAGCGGTCAGGTTGCCGATCACCGGCAGCCGCAGCTACAGGCGGCACATCTTTCTGGCCGCAACCGGGTTTGATCACATAGCCCTGCCTGCTGTACTTCACAGGACAGACCCTGACCCAAGCCTACCCGATCCGCGATCGAGGCCGAACGGCCGTTCGTCAACAATCACTCCGCTCCCCACCCTGTGCCCGCCAGGGGCAAAGTCGATCGCATAAGCACCGCTGAATCAGCGACACTTCCCCCTGGCCCTGCCCTCCTCATCTGGCGTGATCTCCATGATGTACAAGCCATCGACCTTGCTGCTAGCGGGCCTCATCGCGATCTTTGCGCCGCTCAACCGTGCCAGCGCAGAGCCAGGCTCGCCGGCCGTGCTCGGCGTCCAGGTCGAAGGAGGCCGTGTCGTCGGCAGGCAGACCGAGGGTGGGGCACGCGCGTGGTACGGCATCCCCTACGCGGCGCCGCCCGTAGGCGAGCGCCGGTGGCGCCCCCCCGCGCCGGTCATCCCCTGGCACGGCGTTCGAGCAGCCGTCGCGCCAGGGCCGCCGTGCCTGCAGCCCGACGTCAGGGCCCAGGGCGATATCGCCGTCACCGGCTCGGAGGACTGCCTGACGCTGAATGTATTCAGCCCGCCGGGCCCCCGCTCCCATCAGCTTCCGGTGATGGTCTGGATACACGGCGGCGGCCAACTCTATGGCAGCGGAGCGGGATTCGACGGATCCCAACTGGCGACGACGCAGGATGTGGTCGTTGTCACCATCAACTATAGGCTTGGGCCCTTTGGCTGGTTCCATCACCCGGCGATCACCGGTAGCGGTGCTCGGCGCAGCACCGGGCAATTCGCGCTACTCGACGCCATAGCGGCCCTCCAGTGGGTGCGAGCAAACATTTCCGCCTTCGGCGGTAATAGCGACAACGTCACGGCGTTCGGCGAATCGGCCGGTGCCCAGAACGTCTATGCACTCGTGCTCGCGCGCCCCGCGCAAGGGCTGTTCCAGAAGGCCATCGCACAGAGCGGGGGCTTTTGGAACATGAGCCTGCCGCAGGCCGTGAATTTCCGCGACGACCCGGTGCCGGGAACGCCACTTAGTGCGCGCGAAGTCGTCAATGCACTTTTGATGGCGAACGGTAAAGCCGTCGATTCGAACGCAGCACGTACCAGACAGCACACCGAACGGCCGGCCCGACTCGCCCACTGGCTACGCTCACTGCCCGCCACGGCGGTGCTTGCGCCCTACCTGCACGCTGCCCACGCTGAATACGACCTGCCGAGTGTCGTGTACGACGGGGTGCTGATCCCTGCAGAGAACCATCGTTCCTTGCTTGCACGCGGTGCCTACAACGCCGTGCCGATGATCATCGGCGGCAACCGGGATGAACAGAAGCTGTTTCTGTCCTCGGACCCAGGCTTCGTGCGGACCGTCGGCGACCGGCTCGAAGTCATCGATGAAAGCCGCTACGCGACATTCAACCGGCTGTACTCCGACTGGTGGAACTATTCGGCGGTCGACGACCTGCTGCCCCGCCTGCACTCACGCGTATACGGCTACCGCTTCGAATGGGACGACGAACCGACATCCCCAACGGATCTACAGAAGATCTTTGGAGCCGCCCATGGGATTGAACTCGCCTTCGTGTTCGGCACATTTGAGTCGGCCTTCATCCGTGACTCGCTGCCGGCAACGGACCAGGGCGAGACAGTCGCCGATCCGTTTCGAGCCCTTTTCAACGAGGCCAATCGCACGAGCCGCTCACGAGTGTCAAAATCGATGATGTCATACTGGGCTCAGTTCGCCCGGACGGGAAACCCGGGTCGCGGCACGCGCCAGGAACTGCCCGAATGGCGCGACTGGCAGGCGAGCCAGCGCAAGTTAGTCTTCACGAACACCGCATTGGCCTGGGACGACAAACTCGTCGACGAGAACGAGCTACTCAAGGCCCTATGGGCCGCGCCAAACTTGTCGGAGAAGGAAAAATGCGCAGTGTTCCTCGACAATACGATGTACCCAAGTTACCCACTGACAGCGCTTACACAGCGTGGCTGCCCGCGCTATTAGTTCAAATTCGCGCCCACAACCGAGCGAAAGAGCCGACCCGCCCAAAGCCACTCGTGGACCTCCTCATGCGTTTCAAGCCTGATCCGACTGCAACACCCGCGCGCGTGATGACGAGGCTGCGCGCTGCAGTGTCAACCCTCGCACTCCTGCATGCGAGCCTGGTGATTGCAGCCCCACCGGCCGATATGGTCTTCGTCAACGGCGCGGTATACACCGTCGACGCAGCTCGGAGCTGGGCGACGGCTCTTGCCGTCAGCGCGGGACAAGTCACCTATGTCGGTGACGATGCAACGGCACGCGGCTTCATCGGGCCGACGACTCGGGTCGTAGATCTCGCCCAGCGAATGCTACTGCCGGGATTTCAGGACTCACATGCCCATCCGGCCGACGCCCCCAATCCCGCCACTTCACTGGATCTGCATGGCCTCACGGACCGCGCGCAGATATTTCAACGAGTCCAACAGTACGCGAAAGCGCACCCCAAAAAGCCCTGGATCGTTGGGGACGGCTGGGACAAGGTCGCCTTCCTCCCCAGCGGCATGCCGACCCGGGACATGCTCGACCCGCTGATATCAGATCGGCCGGTCTTTTTGACTGACAACTCGGGTCATTCGGCCTGGGTCAACAGCCGCGCTCTGGCGATGGCACACATCAGCGAACGGACAGCTGAGCCAACCAGCGGCCGCATCGAGCGAGATACCCGCGGAAAACCGTCCGGCGTTCTGCATGAAGACGCGGCGATGGAACTCGTTTCACCACTGATTCCGCCGACTTCTGCGCAGGATCAGCGGGAGGACCTGCAGGTGGCACTTGCGGAAATGGTCCGTCTTGGAATCACGGCAGTCGAAGATGCCATGGCCACACCCGCGGTAGTCGCGGCCTATGAGGCGATGGAACGAAGCGGGCAACTCAAAGTTCGCGCCAACCTCTGCCTGCCATTTCGGCCAACCGATGATGATGACGCGCAACTGCAGCAATTCATCGCGCAGCGTGCAGCGCTGCAGGGCAAACGACTCAGCGCGACCTGCGTAAAGATTTTTCTCGACGGCGCCTACGCATCACACACCCTGGTCCTGTTAGAGCCGTACAGCGACGAACCGCGCTTCGGGCGCGGCACGTTGTTCGTGGAACAGACACGGCTCAACCGACTGGTCGCCAGGCTCGACGCTGCCGGATTCCAGATCCACATGCACACGCAGGGCGACGGCGCAGTCCGTGCCGCACTGGATGCCTTTGCCGCGGCAAGAGTGGCGAATGGCCCGCGCGACAGCCGCCACACGCTCGCTCACCTGTGCCTGGTCGACCCTGCCGACGTACCGCGATTCAGAACACTCGGCGTCATCGCCAACATGACGCCCCTATGGAGCCTGGGCGATGTCTGGGAAGCGCAGGACGCGCCGCGCCTTTTCGGGCCAGTACGCAACGAGCACGTCCTGCCGACCCGAACACTGCTGGACGCTGGCGTCGTGCTGGCATGGGGCACTGACTGGCCCGTAACCGGCGTCGCGCCACTAGATGGATTGGAGACCGCCATTACGCACCGCTACCCGGGCGGCCTGGACCTGGCCGGCAAGGAAGACCAGGCGTGGAATCCGGCCGAACGGGTAGGCCTCGCTGAGGCAATCACGGCCTACACGAGCGCAGGCGCCTACCTGATGCATGAAGAGGCGACACGAGGATCGCTATCGCCGGGCAAGGCGGCGGACTTCGTCGTGCTGGAGCGCAACCTGTTCGACACGCCGCCACTGCGAATCCATAGCGTACGCGTCGACATGACGGTGATAGACGGCAAAGTCGCCTACGAACGAGCGCACGATTGAAGCGTGCGCATCACTCCGAATTCGCTTCCTTGCCAAATCGGTAGTTGAGCCGCAGACCGATCACACGAGGTTCGTTGGTCGTTTGGCGCAGGTCGAAGTTGCCGGTATTGCTGTAGAGAATCGCGTTCTTGTCCGTAAGGTTGCGAACGTACAACTCAGCGAGCCAGCGACCGCCCTCCGGGTTGATACCGACCCGCAGATTCATCAGCGAATAGCCTGGCTGGTTGATTCGCGCGAAGCCGTTCGAGCCGGCAACGTGTAGGTCGTTCCACATGTCACCCTTGTGGGCAACGTCAAACTGGGCATAGCCGTTCAGGCTGCCCGTCAGCGGATGCTTGTAGCGCACATTCATGCTGTAACTGAAGTACGGCACGAATGGCAGCCGCTCGCCGACGTTCGCCTGAAACGTTGGGTAGGGGCTCGAAACCAGATGAGAGTCCGTATAGCTACCCGACGCCTGGAACGACCAGTGCTGGTCGGGCTTGAATTCCACGTTCGACTCGGCGCCGTAAACCCTCGCATCACCGACATTGACGTTGAAGCTGCTAGGGGCACAGATGTCGACGTCATAGATGATCGTCTGCAGGTCCTTCCACTTCATCAGGTAGGCCGCACCGTTGAACAGGAAGCGTCCGCCCAGACTGGTGGACTTCCAGCCAAGTTCGAAGTTGTTGAGCGTATCGGGCACATAGGCGCGCGGCACGCCATTCGCGTAGCACGAGTCCGGGTAGCCGGAGTTCGCACCACCGTCACGGAAGCCCTGCGACACATCCGCGTAGAGCAGGAAGTTGTCGCCTACCTTGTAATTGATGCCGACCCGGCCATTGGTCTTGTGCGATGAACCTTCTGACAACGTAGGCGAAGGCGGCGCGTAGGCAAACTGGCCATACGGACTGTAGTACTTCGAATTAGCGCTGAACTGCACTATGCCCGCCTCGACATTGAGCCGATCGGTGATGTCGTAGCTGATGTTCGCGAATTCAGTAGTCTGCAGGTAGTCCGAACGGGTCCGGTAGGCATACGACACCCCAGCCGGCAACGACGAGGCCGTCGTTCCGTACAGCGCCTGGTAATACTGGAACGCAGCTCCATCGGTCTGCATGCCGGGCGTGAAGAACGTACTGCCCGAGTCCTTATCCCGGGTCTTTTCCCAGTAAAGGCCCGCCAGCCAGTGGAAGCGCCCCCCCGGCTTGGACGCCAGTCGCAGCTCGTTCGACCAGCGCTCCGGGTTGGTGTGGTACTCGTAGAACTGCACCGGCACGTTGCAACCGGAATACTCACCGCTGCCATAGATGGGGTCGTTCAAACAGGCGAATGACTCCCCGGATCCACCGTTGTAGTTCTCCATGTACTGGGAGTATTCATTGTTCATGCGCGACGGCAATGACCAGTAGGTGCTTGCGAACACAAGGTCACCAATGCCGACGTCGCCGTCGACATGCAGATCCAGCATCTTGGCTTCGTGCAAGTGCGATTCCGGCCCGAAGCGCGACACTGTCCGCGGCCCGAAGAACGTCAGGTCCTCGTCCCACGCGCCCTGCGTAGACTGACGCTGGTAGGTGAGCGTGAGCGTCGCGCTCCACGACTCGCTGGCAACTCCCTTCAGGGCAAGCCTCCCACCCTCGACATGCTCCGTGTTGTAGCGGTCGCGCGCCCACGCCGAATTATCAGACGTCGTGCCGTTGATCCAGTGCCGCGTCGTCAACTTGTTATTGATGAAGCCGCCGCGATTGTCACTGAACGCCGATACGCGTAGCCCAAGCACGCCCTGGATCAGCGGCAGGTTGAGGAAGCCCTCGTAGGTCGCGTTGGTCGAGCCGCCCTTGATACTACCGGCGTCGACATCGATGCCCGCACTGAAGGAATTTAGGTCCGGCTTGCTGGTGATATAGCGAATGGCGCCAGACATCGAGCCGGCGCCGAAGGTGGTTCCCTGCGGGCCGTTCAGCACCTCGATCTGTGCTATGTCGTAAAGATGCAGGTCCGGCTGTCCGCCGCCCCAGCTGGTCGACATGTCATCGACAAAGAAGCCAGTGGCAGAACTGTTGGAGTAGTTAGGGTTGCTGCCATCAGACACGCCGCGCATCACGAACAGCTGAGTGCCGGGTCCAACACTAATGAACGAGATCGAGGGCACCTTCTCCGCATAGTCGTCAAATTGCGAGATGCCGAGGTTCTGAATGTCTCTCTTGGTGAATACCTCGATGCTCAGCGGCACCACCTGCAGGCTCTCCTCGCGCTTGCGGGCCGTGACCACAACCTCATCCAGCACGCTGCCGGCTGTGTCCGCACCAACCGCTAACGCCGTGCCGCCCGGCACAGACAGAGCCAGCACCGAGGCAACGGCGACGCTAATCCGCGATCGGGTCGCTGGCGCCAAACGTGGGGATAGGGCCGCCAGACGGGGACTCATATCAGCCGGGCCGCGTATACGCATCGGATTCCCCATCTCTTATTATTTGGCGACCACCCATAACGGGGTCAGGTATCTGCTCGATCATCTCCGGAGCCAGTAGCTGCCGTCAATCTCTAGCCGCGCGCGGGTTTGCCGCACTGCACTCATTTTGCTACTCGAATGGCTGGAACCGCTCAAGTGCATCGCCGAGGGAGGCGCGCAACGGCTCAAGCTCAGCCTCAAAGTGGCGCCAGTAGCCGATGCTCGAGGTATAGATAGGCTGCCGTACCTGCTCGGCACTGGCGGTCCGTACCGACCGGCGGGTCTCGTGGAATGTAAGGCACGCCGCCTCGAACTCGAGTCCGCAGTGGCCAAGCAGCCGCCGGATGTGGGTTTCAGGATCCGCAACCAACTGCTCGTACTGAACGTGCAGTACCTTCCCCGGCAGCACAGCGTCCCAGTGATCCATCAGCGACAGGTAACAACGGTAGTACCGGCCGAGGTCATGCAGGTCGTAGCTGAAGGTCTGGCCTTCGGCGAAATGCTGCTTGAATGTGCTGAAGCAGCAGTCCATCGGGTGACGTCGCGCGTCGATCACGACCGCATTGGGCAGAATTGAGTGAATGAGCCCGATGTGGCTGAAGTTGTTCGGCAGCTTGTCGGTGAAATGTGCGCGGCCGTGCCGCAGGGGGGCCGTCTCGGCCAAATATCGGCCACCCAGTGCAGCGACGCGCTCCGGTGGCAGCGTACCGAGGCTCCCCGGATAGCCGTCCCGGCCTGGAGATAAGTCCTCAAGATCACGAACGATATTGAGGATATTGGGTAATTCCATCGTGCCCTCCACCCGGGAGTGGCTCGCGAGGATCTGCTCAATCAGCGTAGAGCCCGATCGCGGAAGCCCGACAATGAAGATAGGCGCAGCGCTCGAGTGCCCACCCTCGAGGTTCCCGGCAAAAAACGTCCCGTCGAAGAACGATTGAATCTGCGCACTACGTCGCTCGAAGGCCTCGATATTGAACGGCGCATCAGCTCGTCGTCGTGAGTTCCCCCGCGCGTAATGACCGAAGGATTCCGAATACTGCGCCCGCTGCTCAAAAGCCTTGCCTAGCGCAAAATGCAACTGTGCGTCGCCCGCGGTCTTGCGCTGTGCGTTGCCGAGTAGCGCTTGCATCGTCGCCACCTCGGTGTCGCTGAAGCTATAGTTCTTGAGGTCCGCCAGACTCCAGTAAGCCTCCGCGTTACCCGCCTCGACCTCCAGGGCCGCCTTGTACGCCGCCTCGCTTTCAACGCGTCGCCCAAGCGTCTTGAGCACGTGGCCGATCGACGTGTGTAGTTGCACCTCGCCGGGCTTGAGCAGGACCGCCCGTTCGTAGGCGGCAAGCGCCTCCTCCTGCCGCATCAGACGCGCTGCGGCCGCCGCCGTTACTATCCAGCTCTGTGGATTCTCCGGCTCTATCTTCCGCAAGTAGCCTGCCGCCTCCTCAGCCTCCTGCAGCCTCCCAAGCATCAGCAGCACCGGGCCGAGCCCACGCCACGCTAGAGGAACATGGGCAGACTGACGCAGCGCATGCCGCAGCAAGCGCTCGGCGTCAGTCGGCACGTCCGCCGCAAGCGAAAGCGCAGCCAGGCCGCACAGCGCGGATACGTGCGCGGGGTCGGCCTGCAACACCTCCCGGAACAGTGCCTCGGCGGCCCGGCGATTGTCAGCGAGCAGCGCCGCGGTGGCCGCCTCAATGCGCGATCGGTCCGGCTCACACTCCCGTGCACGCTCAAATGCCGTCCGAGCATCGTCGTACTGCTCCAGATCAACGAGTACGTCGCCATAGGCGAGCCATGCGCGTCCGTGCCGAGGGTGCCGCTCGAGCACGTGGCGGACGTGTTCACGGGCCTCGGTCAGGCGTCCGGCGCAACGACAGGCACGCGCAAGATCGACGCGCGCCTCAGCGAAGTCAGCCGCGTCATGCACGACGGCCCCGAGGGTTGCCAGAGCCTCCGGCGTCTTGTGCTGATCGATGAGGGCCGCACCCAGCAACCGGCGACTATTTACGTCGCCGGGATACTCGTGGACGAGCGCCCGCAACCAGCGCTCTGCAGTCGCCGCACGGCCAGCGCGCAGCGCTGCGTGTGCCGCGCGCAATCGCTGCTCTAGAGAAGGACCGGGATTGGGTGCGTTCATGGCTTCCATACGCCAAGGCTTCGACGCTGGGTGGATAGTGGACGCATCCAGATCCATTACAAAACCGCCAAATCTTAGCATGTCGCTGCCGCCTCTTGGCCGACGGCGGCGAGGCCCGAAAGCAGCGCGATGAACGCTGGAGTCAAAGCAACCGCCCTACGCCGGTTCTTGATCGCGCCCTCGTCCCGTTTGCGGATCGCCGGGCGCTCGCTGCGATGCAGCAAATTCTACTCTTGGGAGGCACTGCGCAACCCGATCGAAGCGTTGGCTTTCACGTCCGGGTGCGAAAGAAACAGGTGGCTTTTGGCGCCAGGCTTTAAGGGCAGCCAGTGCGCTTCGAGAAGGAAATACGCATAGACATTCTCGAAGCGTGACTTTTATATTTGGCGCTCGTTTTAGAGGTTGTAGCGCACAGCCGCGAACAGCTGGGCCGCTGCGACAGGCGAGTCTGAATAATCTCAAGGAGCGAACATGATTTACGCTGAGCCGGGCGCCGCCGGAGCCAAGGTCGACTACAAGGCGAAATACGACAACTTCATCGGCGGAAAATGGGTCGCTCCCGTCAAAGGCGCCTATTTCGATGTCATTACACCCATCTCCGGCAAGCCCTACACCAAGGCCGCCCGCTCAACGGCCGAAGATATAGAGCTGGCGCTGGACGCAGCTCATGCTGCCGCTCCCGCATGGGGACGAACCCCGGCTGCAGAACGCTCGAATATCCTCTTGAAGATCGCCGACCGGGTCGAGCAGAACCTCGAGTTGCTCGCGTACGCCGAGACCATCGACAACGGCAAGCCGATCCGCGAGACACTGGCTGCAGACATTCCCCTCACCGTTGACCAGTTCCGCTACTTCGCCGGCTGCGTGCGGGCGCAGGAAGGCTCGTTGAGCGACATCGACGAGACCACCGTCGCGTATCACTTCCACGAGCCACTGGGCGTCGTCGGCCAGATCATCCCGTGGAACTTTCCGATCCTAATGGCTGCGTGGAAAATCGCGCCTGCACTGGGCGCGGGCAACTGCGTCGTCCTGAAGCCCGCCGAGCAGACCCCGATCAGCGTGCTGATCTTTGCTGAGCTCATCGCGGACCTGCTGCCGCCGGGCGTGCTGAACATCGTCAACGGCTACGGACGCGAAGCCGGTCTTCCTCTGGCAACCAGCAAGCGTATCGCCAAGATCGCGTTCACCGGCTCCACGAGTACCGGCCGACTGATCGCTCAGGCTGCGGCGAACAACTTGATCCCCGCGACCCTCGAGCTCGGCGGCAAGTCGCCTAACATCTTCTTCGCGGACGTGGCGGCTGCCGACGATGATTTCTTCGACAAAGCCATCGAAGGCCTGGTGCTGTTCGCGTTCAACCAAGGTGAAGTCTGCACCTGTCCGTCACGCGCGCTGATCCATGAGTCCATCTACGAGAAGTTCATGGAGCGGGTACTCACCCGGGTCGCAGCAATCAAGCAAGGCAATCCGCTCGACCTGTCGACCATGCTGGGCGCGCAGGCCTCCAAGGAGCAGTTGACCAAGATCCTCACCTACCTCGATCTGGGCAAGCAAGAGGGGGCCGAGCTGCTTGCTGGTGGCGCACAGACGCACCTGCCGGGATCTCTGGCCGGGGGGTATTACGTGCAGCCGACCCTGTTCAAGGGCCATAACAAGATGCGCATCTTTCAGGAGGAAATCTTTGGCCCCGTGCTCGCCATCACGACATTCAAGACCGAGGCCGAAGCGCTGGAAATTGCCAATGACACGCTATACGGCCTGGGCGCCGGCGTGTGGTCGCGCGACGGCAGCACCTGCTATCGCATGGGGCGCGCGATCAAGGCGGGCCGCGTGTGGACTAACTGCTACCACGCCTATCCCGCGCACGCGGCGTTCGGCGGCTACAAGGAGTCTGGCATTGGCCGCGAGACTCATAAGGTGATGCTCGATCACTACCAGCAGACCAAGAACCTGCTCGTCAGCTACAGCCCGAAGAAGCTCGGCTTCTTCTAGCGCAAGCGCCGCCATCACGGGCAACAGCGTCAGGGGAGGCGAAGCGGCGCCTCCCCTATTTCAAAGGGACACCCATGGTAGAGAAGGTGATCGCGACGGAGGCCGCTCTGAGGTTGATCGAGGTGCTCAGACAGAAGCACGGCCCGGTGTTCTTCCACCAATCGGGCGGCTGCTGCGACAACAGCGCGGCTAACTGTTACCTCCCTGGGGAAATCACCATGGGCGCGGGCGACGTCTACCTGGGAGACATCGGCAACAGTCCATTTTATATTGGGCGCTCGCAGTACGAGTACTGGAAGCACACCCAGCTCATCATCGACGTCATCGAGGGCACAGGAGGAACATTTTCTCTGGAAGGCCCGGAAGGAGTGGCTTTCCATACACGCTCGCGAGTATTCACCGATGAAGAGTGGGCAGAGATCCTGGCTGCGAGCACAACCTAACGAGAGTCCTAATTCCCGAGACGCGGGCCGTGCTCGCCGCTGCTACTGCCGCATATTACTCGCCGCTCTTCTTGGCACGCGCCACTCAATACCCACGTCGCCCTTATTGGATAGGGCGGCAACACAAGATTTTTGCCTTATACCAACACTCCAGGAAAGCCTACCTGCAGCGAGTAGCCGGCAATCTAGCCAACCATTCCACCTATCATGCAATACGGCTACGGTGATTTGGCGGCCGCCAGTCGTACCAGCGAATTTCCTTCTCCAAGCTCTGCGCTAGGCTCAGTAACAGCGCGTCTTCGCCAAACCTGGCCACGAGCTGAACACCAATTGGCAGAAGGTCTGGCGAGAGTCGCGCGGGTATCGAAATCGCCGGCTGACCGGTTACGTTGAAGAGCTCGGTAAACGCCCCGAATCGATA
>Ga0194056_10001617_pt1 | contig 12227 bp, 9 predicted proteins | sample SepL4413m_MetaG_FD_155458 | JGI IMG/M metagenome (GOLD analysis project Ga0194056, IMG submission 155458) | Anoxic zone freshwater microbial communities from boreal shield lake in IISD Experimental Lakes Area, Ontario, Canada - Sep2016-L442-13m | ecosystem: Environmental > Aquatic > Freshwater >...
GACCTGACCAACGCGTTCGAGAAACTCTTGCCACCGCAGTGGCCGGTTGTCCATGGCGCTTGGCAGGCGGAAACCGTGATCAACCAGCGTCCTCTTACGGGAACGATCTCCCTCGTACATCGCACCAATCTGCGGAACGGTCACATGCGATTCGTCGATGACCATGAGGAAATCCTCGGGGAAGTAATCGAGGAGGCAGTTGGGCGGACTTTCTGGTTCACGACCATCAATGTGTCGCGAGTAGTTCTCGATACCGCTGCAGAACCCAACCTGCTGCATCATTTCTATGTCGTACGACGTGCGCATTCGAAGTCGCTGCGCCTCAAGAAGGCTGCCCTGACGCTCGAGTTCGGCGAGTCGATCGCGCAGTTCATCTTCAATTCCGACAATGGCCCGCTGCATGCGCTCAGGTCCAGCGACGTAGTGAGTTGCGGGGAAGATGTACAGGAGTTCGTCTTCAGTGAGGATTTCGCCCGTGACCGGGTGCAAGGTCATCATTCGCTCAACCTCGTCGCCGAACATTTCGATGCGAACAGGGTGCTCCTCGTACACGGGGAACACTTCTATGGTGTCGCCGCGCACGCGGAAGGTGCCACGAGTAAACGCCAAATCGTTGCGCGTGTATTGAATCGACACGAGTCGGCGAAGCATGTCGTCGCGATCGTGTGATTCGCCAACGCGCAATGTCAGCATGCGATCGACGTACTCCTGCGGGGTACCCAATCCGTAGATGCACGACACGGTGGCCACCACGATCACGTCTCGCCGGGTGAGCAGCGAATTGGTAGCCGAGTGGCGCAGACGTTCAACTTCTTCGTTGATCGACGAGTCCTTCTCAATGAACGTATCTGTCTGAGGGATGTACGCCTCAGGTTGGAAGTAGTCGTAGTACGACACGAAGTATTCAACGGCGTTGTTGGGAAGCAGTTCACGAAATTCGTTAGCCAACTGCGCTGCGAGCGTCTTGTTCGGAGCCATCACCAATGTTGGACGCTGAACCCGCTCGATGAGCCACGCCGTTGTCGCGGACTTGCCAGTGCCGGTAGCCCCCAACAGCACGATGTCCTGTTCGCCGGCCGCAATACGCCGCTCCAACTCCTCGATGGCGGCAGGCTGATCGCCCGAGGGCGTGAAATCGGAAACGACCTCAAAAGGGGCCACCGTGCGCTGAAGGTCAGTGGTGGGCCGGGTCACGTCTCCAAGACTACGGCCATCCGGCGACTAGCAGTTCTCTTCGGCGGCCTCACGCAGCAACAGCCACACCTCATCGACACGATGCCGCAGGTCGTCGGGGCTTCCGTCGTTCTCAAGAACAAAGTCGGCTACCGCAAGTCGGTCGTCGCGTGAGGCCTGCGCCGCCATTCGGGCCCGAGCGTCAATCTCGGTCATTCCTCGCTGGCTGACCAACCGGTCGATACGGACATCGTCAGGGCAGTCGACTACCAGAATCACGTCATACGCGTCATCGAGACCCTGCTCGACGAGCAAGGGTGAGTCGTGGACCACCACTGCATCCTCCGGCGCGGCTTCCTGCTCGGCGTGAGTGCGGGCTGCGATTCGCGGCAGCATGATCGCATTCAGGTCAGCGAGAGCCTTCGGGTCGTTGAAGACGATTTCGGCCAAGTCTTGTCGTTTCAGCGTGCCGTCGTCCGAAATGACCGCATCCCCAAACCTCTGGTGGATGGCGGTTAACGCTGGCTCACCCGGTTCGACGATCTCGCGGGCAATCCGATCAGCATCAATCACCACGGCCCCTAGGACGGCCAAACGGGCGGACACCGAGCTCTTTCCAGAGCCGATGCCGCCCGTCAGACCAACGGTGAGCAAGTGGTATTTACTCTTCGCCGGTGAGCTTGTCGCGCAGAGCCTGCAGAGCCTCGTCAGAGGCAAGAGCTCCCTCTTCCGGAGTCTCGGACGAGTAGGACGTGCCACCTTCGCCAGCGGCCTCAGCGGCCTCAGCGTCGGCCTTACGAGCTTCCTCGACCTGCTTCTGGTGTGTTGCCCAACGCTCGCGAGCCTCGTCGTACTGGCGCTCCCACTCGGTGCGCTGGTCTTCGAAGCCTTCCTTCCATTCGCCCGTTTCGGGGTCGAAACCCTCCGGGCCAATGTAGGCACCTGCGTCGTCGTACGAAGCGGGCATGCCGTACAGGTACGGGTCGAACGTCTCGCTCATAGAATCGCCCGCGGTGCCCTCGTTCGCCTGCTTGAGCGACAACGAGATGCGACGGCGTTCGAGGTCGATATCGATGACCTTGACCATGATGTCGTCGTTGACCTGAACAACCTGCTCGGGAATCTCGACATGACGCTCGGCGAGCTCGGAGATGTGCACCAGACCTTCGATGCCCTCTTCAACTCGCACGAATGCGCCGAACGGGACGAGCTTGGTGACCTTACCGGGAACAACCTGCCCCATCTGGTGCGTGCGGGCGAAGTGCTGCCACGGGTCTTCCTGCGTCGACTTCAGCGACAGGGACACGCGCTCGCGATCCATGTCGACGTCGAGCACCTCAACGGTGACCTCAGTGCCAACTTCGACGACCTCTGACGGGTGGTCGATGTGCTTCCAGGACAGCTCGCTGACGTGAACGAGGCCGTCAACACCGCCGAGGTCGACGAAGGCACCGAAGTTCACGATGCTCGACACCACACCATTGCGGATCTGGCCCTTGGCCAAGTCGTTGAGGAAGTTCTGGCGAACCTCACTCTGGGTCTGCTCGAGCCATGCACGACGCGAGAGCACCACGTTGTTGCGGTTCTTGTCGAGTTCGATGATCTTGGCTTCGATGGTCTTGCCCACGTAAGGCTGCAAGTCGCGCACGCGGCGCATTTCGACCAACGATGCGGGCAAGAAGCCTCGCAGACCGATGTCGAGGATGAGTCCACCCTTGACGACCTCAATGACGGTACCTTCAACGACGCCGTCGGCTTCCTTAATCGCTTCGATCGAACCCCAAGCGCGCTCGTACTGGGCACGCTTCTTCGACAGGATCAGTCGGCCTTCCTTGTCTTCCTTCTGGAGAACAAGGGCCTCGACGATGTCACCAACAGCAACAACTTCATTGGGGTCGACATCGTGCTTGATGGAAAGTTCGCGTGAGGGGATAACACCCTCGGTCTTGTAACCGATGTCCAGCAGAACTTCGTCGCGGTCGACCTTGACAATGATTCCTTCAACGATGTCTCCGTCGTTGAAGTACTTGATGGTCAGATCGATAGCCGCCATAAAAGCGTCGGCATCGCCGATGTCGTTAACGGCGATTTCTTTGGTGCGAGGGGTGTCAAGAGCGGTCATGGAGAAAAGGACTCCGAACGGATAGTTATCGCAGTGGAACGCACCCGACCCCCTCGCGCCCAGTCGCGGTGCCACACCATGCTGGGACGTGAGAGCGTGGCCTTCTCTGTCCGAGGACACGCAAGCCAAGCGCGCTTGCGCTAAGGGTACGGGAGGCGCGATGGACCCCCTGAGTCAGGGTGGCGAGGCTAGCTCAGCGCGACGCGAGGCACTCGACGCTATCCAGAGCGCGCGGGCAGCCCGACAGTGGTGGGATCGCGACAGTGCGGCCTACCTCGACGAACACGCCAACTTCCTCGATGGGGCTCTCGTGTGGGGACCTGAGGGGCTCACGGAGCTGGAAACCAGGCTCTTGGGCCTTGACCTCGACGGCCTCAGAGTGCTCGAAGTCGGATGTGGCGCGGCAGCGGGGTCAGCGTGGCTTGCCTCACAGGGAGCCTTCGCGGTTGGGCTTGATGTGTCCGGTGCGATGTTGGCTGCGGCAGCCACGCGGGACGAGCACGTTCCGTTGGTGCACGCGAGCGGAGACCGCCTACCCTTCGTACCGGGTTCCTTCGACGCGGTGGTCAGCGCCCACGGAGCCCTTGCCTTTATGGGCGATCTTCACGCGACCTTGCGCGAAGTTCGACGGGTTCTGCGCGACGGAGGTCTTCTGGTGTTCAGCGTCACTCACCCGGTGCGGTGGGCATTTCCCGACGATCCGGGAATCGCCGGCCTGACCGCCACCATGTCGTACTTCGATCGCCGCGCCTACGTCGAGCGTGACTCTGCTGGTAATCCGGTCTATGTCGAGCACCACCGAACCATGGGCGACACCGTGATGGCTCTGGTGGAAACAGGGTTTTCGATTGAAGGCCTCATCGAACCCGAATGGCCAAGCGACAACGAACAGACATGGGGAGCGTGGAGCCCTCTTCGCGGAGGGTTATTGCCGGGCACCGCAATCTGGAGCGCCCGGGCAATTAACTCTTCGACAGGTTGACGTTTCCAGAAGTTGCAGGCGGAGGCGTCGACGCTACTTCGTCATCACCTTCACCTTCCTTGGGGCGAGTGGCGAGGAAGAAGCCCAGGATCAGCGCGATGATTCCCAGGATTCCGCCCACGAGCGGCACGGTGTTGCCGAGAGTCTTCAACAGATTGCCGTTCGTACTGGCGCTCGCGGCAGTTTCGGAAACGTCTCTGGGGTCGGCGGTGAAGGCAGCGTCGATGATGGTCAATGCTTCGGTTGTGCCATCAGTACCGGCGAGGTACTGGTGCTGGTGCTGCTCGCCCTTGACGATTTGACCAGTGGTGGGCTCAACCCAGATGAGCGTCTTGGCCTCTGCGAAGCGATTGGCCTTGAAGGAGGCTTCAGTCGAGCCAACAAGTGAGCCAGGGACTTCGAGTTCACCCGACTGGTACGGCGCGATGGTCTGTTCGAATTTGTACATCTCGAAACCATCAATGGTGTCAGTTCCGACGAACTTGGCCGGGGCCGTCTTATCGATGCCCGAGTCGTACCATTCGTAGTCCTTCTGCTCAACGTAGAAGGGGAACTTGAAGGGTGCGATGCCAACGAAATTGGCCTTTTCACCGTCAACGTTCACGCCACAGCAGTTGCTCAACTGAGAATCAAACCGGTTGAAGGCAACGCGAATCGTGCTCGCATCGATCGTCGTACCTTCATCGTCAGTGACATTCGAGAATGAGTCGTAGATCGCCAAGTTCGCGGCCTCGGCCTCAGGAGTCGTAGCCGCCAACACGTCACCGCGAGTGGTGCGCACAGCCTTCAGGGGCACATTCTCACGTGTGGGGTTCTCGCCCGTGGCCAACTTGCCCGGGTAGAACAACTTGGCCGCAACGCCGACATTGGTCGACGTGCTGATGCCGTCAGTTCCGGGCGCCAGGGGCGCGACTGCCAATTTAGGCACCGCAACAAACTTCAGGAGCAAGGCGAGGACGAGCAGGAATGCTCCAATCCCAGCGAGAATCACGCCGATGACGCGCTTCATTTCAACTCCTCGACTATTTGTTGCCGTAGACGATGTACGGCTTGTCAACTGGTGCGGGAACGGCGGTCTGAGAGTTCACAAGGAGTGACGTACCACCAAAGGCCAACAACGCCCCAACCACGGCCGCAATGATGGCCCCAAGGATTCCGCTCACGTCTTTCCCCTTCCTCTGACAGTGGCGTCACGCTACCACCGAAATCGCGCGGTTTCCCGGGAAACGCCGATGCGTGATGGTGTCGTTGTCAACGCGCTCGCGATCAGCGTGATGATTGCGAGCAGCCACGCCAAGATCACCACCATGAGCCGCCACGGCGGCTGCTGCGTCGGCGGAGGAACAATAGCGGCAGCGGGAACCTGATATAGCGTCAGATCCGGACCGTCGTACCGCACCGTAAGGCCGCTGAGCGTGGGGATTGGACCCGGCGTTCCCTTTTCAACGAGTACCAATCCCACTCCTTGACCCTGCAGTACGGGTACGAGCGGATCGCCCTGATCGATGGCTCGGCGGATCGCTGCACCCCTCGCGCTTTCCCCCGCCACGTCGACCACACCCTGGCGCGTTCCCACCAACAAGCGGTCATCTACCACGGTCGTGACCGGCAACCAACGAGGTGCCGGATCCAGCTGGGTGCGTTGGGCATTCCAGTCAAATGAGCGGAAGGTCCCCCACGGCAGCACTGCCGTGTCGGCCGGACTCTGCGCCACTAGTCCGCGCACAATCCCCCAATCAGAGGGCCACTGCACCGCCGTCATTCGTCCCGACACCCCCCACGCAGCATCGGGCATCACAATGAATGGAAGTGCGATTAGGGCACCGATCAGAACACGCCGAGACACGGGCTCGGCAATGCGCTGAGCGACCAAGCCTGCGCCAAGAGGGGCGGCCAGCGCCAGCGTGAGGGCTAATGGAGCCAGCCACTTTTGACCGTCTCGCAGCAGCCCTCCGCCCGGCACGTCAGACAAGACGCCTGCAAGGGGCGTCAACGCAATGAGCAGTCCGCCCACTGACGTGAGGGCAAGAACCATCGCACCGGATCGACCGACTACTCGCGGGAGTGCGCGCGCACCCACCACGGCAAGCACGATCACTACGACTGTGCCTACGAGGCCAACGCCGGCAGTGCGCGAAGCGGGGATGACATCGGCGTTCCACACCCCGCCGGTACCGAGCGCCGTCAGTAGCGAACCCCACGCACCCTCGGACCGGAATTCAAATGCGAGAGCCCCAGCGGGGTCTGCCGATCTGGCTACCGAACTGGTGACGGCCGGCACCAGCCACGGCAGTTGCAGGGCGAATGCCGCTGCCCCCACCAGGCAACGGGCTGCAAGAGAGCGAAGCGAGCGAGGACCCACAGCGACGGGCAGACTCACAGCCAGTGTCAACAGACCTGCACTCGGTGCCAATGAACCCAACGCTACGAGCAGGACAAGTCGCCCACCGGCGCCCGGCACACCGCGCCGAAATGCCAGCGCGTGCCACATCGCCCAGGGCATCACTGCGTAGGCAACCAGCAGCGGCCACGAGCCCAACACCAGTCGTTCGACCACATAGGCAGACCACACGTAGAGAACCGCGCCGAAGACCCGTTGCCACGCTGGTTCTTCCCGGAGCAATCGAACAACTCCGGTGGCAGCTCCGACCACCACTCCGACCAGCATGAGGTGCTGCCAGAAAGCTCCCGGCACCACCATCGTGAGAAACGCCAGAACTGCGTCTTGCGGAACAGCCCTCGGAAGCACGTCTCCTAGCCCAAACACTGCGGGAATGAATGATTGCTGGGGGACAAACACCATGTCGTAGGTCAGTACATACCCCGGACCGAGCGCGGGCCCTAATAACGCGATGACGAGGGCGGCAACGAGGAGCCACCAACGTAGACGCGCGTACGACATGGGCTCCTCCCTCCGCTGTGCACGACCGAACTGAAGCCTCGCATAGTCTTGCGGCAGCGCCCGCGGGATCGAACACCGCGCCAGATCAGGGAGGGACATGCCCAGCGAACGCGTTCGGTCGCTGCTCTCCGGCAGTCTGCTCGTCGCTATTGGCCTCGCTGTCGCGCAGGTACTCGCCTACCTGCTCAATTTGGTAGCCGCCCGACTTCTCGGTCCCCAGTCATTTGGTGCCTTCGCGGCGTTGATGAGCGTGATGCTCATCGCCAGCACTGTTGGCCTCGGTCTCCAAGCGGCGTCCAGTAAGCGAATTGTGGCGACCGACAGTAATGAACGTGGAAGCGTTGGCTCCGGCTTGTTGTGGTTCGGTGTCAAAGTGGCAGCCCTTCTGGGGGCTATTGCGCTGGTCGCGTCTCCGGCCGTGGCAGGTCTACTGCGCCTCGACTCGCTCCTGCCCGCTGTATTGGTGGCGCTGATCATCGGCGCATTCACGCTCGGAGGCACCCAACTGGGCCTTGCCCAGGGCGCTGAGAGATTCGGTCGGTTGGGCTCGCTCTACGGCTCGGTGCAACTGTGTCGAACGATCGGCGCCATGGCAGGTGCACTCATCGCTCACTCGCTCACCAGCACTCTGGTCGGCCTGCTCGTCGGTACCGCAGCAGGGGTGGTCGTCGGCCAGTTGATCATCGCCCCACTGGTGAGCCGTCCTGGAGTGCGCTCGGCCGACATCGGCTCAGAGACATGGCACGCCAGCCACGCGCTCCTTGCCCTGTTCGTACTCACGAATATGGATGTGTTGCTCGCTCGATTCTTCCTCACCGCCGATCAGGCGGGACTCTACGCAGTGGGTGTCCTCATCGCCAAGGTCGCCTTCTTCCTTCCTCAATTCGTGATCGTCATTGCCTTCCCCACGATGTCGCGCCAGCAAAACCGCCGCTCAGTGTTTTACGCCGCAGGCGTGACCGCGGCAATCGGCTTGGTGGTGACACTGGTCGTGCGTTTCGCAGGTTCGCTGGTGGTAGCGGCAGTCGGCGGCTCGGCATACAGCGAGTTGACGTCGGAAGCCTGGCTCTTCGCCGCCGAAGGCGCCCTCTTCGCCGTGGCACAGGTGCTGCTCTATGCCCAGGTTGCTCGCGGAAACCGCCATGCGGTGATTTTCCTGTGGCTGGCAGCGGCAACGTTCCTTGCCGCGGTGACATTCGGCCCTCACGATTCGGTGCTCATTATCGTTGTCACCGCCCTGGGAATTGCCGCCGTCGTGGTTGTTGCTGGAATAGTGAGTAGCATGCGAGTCCGAAATGTCGAGCCACTTACCCTCAATGAGATCGGCGAATTCCTTGAGCAGTGAGAAAGCCATTTCTTCGCCAAGCCCGTCCACTCTCCACGGCCTGATTGAGTCGATGCGTGTGCGTCAGTGGCTCAAGAACCTGCTCGTCTTCGCTGTCCCAGTCGCCGCAGGCGAACTACTACAGCGCGACGTACTCATTGCCACACTCCTCGCGTTTGTTGCCTTCTGCTTGGCCTCATCAGCAACGTATCTGCTCAACGATGCGGTCGACGTCGAGCGCGATCGAGCTCACCCGGTCAAGCGCAATCGTCCACTCGCTGCGGGCAGGGTGTCACGAAGTGCGGTTCTCACCACGGCCGCAATCCTGGCCGTCGCCTCCATCGCCCTTGGTTTCCTGACCACACGCGCGTTGGGCCTGAGTGTCATCGCCTATCTGGTGCTCACCGTGCTGTACAGCATGTGGCTCAAGCACGAACCCGTCATCGAATTGGCGCTCCTCACGGCCGGCTTCCTGCTGCGCGCAACAGCTGGTGCGGCAGCAACAGGAATTCCCATATCGAACTGGTTCCTGATCGTGGCCGGATTCGGTTCGTTGTTCATGGCTGTCGGGAAGCGCTACTCCGAAGTGATGAATCAGGGCCAACACACGGCAACCCGGCGCAGTCTCGCCGGTTACTCCCCCGAGTTCCTGCGCTGGGCCGCTGGCGTCTCGGCGGCAGTCGCGATCACGGGGTATTGCGTGTGGGCCTTTCAAGTGGCCGCTGAAACTCCATCCTCGTTACCGTGGGCCGAGTTATCAGTCATCCCGTTCGTGATGGCAATCCTGCGTTACGCCATTCGAATTCTCGCTGCGGAGGCTGAGGCACCGGAAGAGGCTGTTCTCGGCGATCGTGTACTAATCGCTTTGGCGTTGGTGTGGGCCATTATCTTCGCTTTGGGGGCTTACGGTGTCTGACGTGCTGCTTAGCGGTTGGGGTCGAACCGCTCCTACCCGTGCGCACGTTGTTGAGGTCAGCGACGCGGCGCACGTCGCCGCCGCGCTCCTGCATGCACCGGCGCGCGGGCTCATTGCACGCGGCCTCGGACGATCGTACGGCGACCCTGCACAGAATGCCGGCGGCGACGTTCTCGACATCACCGGCTTGACCGGAATCGCTCTCGATGCGGCAAACGGCGTGGCGACAGTTGCTGCCGGCGTTTCGCTCGACGCACTGATGCGCGAGTGCACACCGCAAGGCTGGTGGGTGCCTGTCACTCCCGGAACTCGGCAAGTCACGGTCGGCGGAGCAATCGCTGCAGATGTGCACGGTAAGAACCATCACGTCGACGGCACATTCACGGCGCACGTCGCCCGCATGGCACTCAATCTCCCTGACGGCACATTGGTCGATGTCTACCCGGGCGATGCACTCTTCAACGCAACGGCCGGTGGCATGGGACTCACCGGCGTGGTTGTTGAGGCCGACATTCAATTGCTACCTATCACCACAGCATTGGCTCGAGTCGATACCGACCGTTTCGACGACCTCGATTCGCTCATGGCGGCGATGGCTTCTGGTGATGACCAGTACCGGTATAGCGTCGCGTGGGTCGACGCCGGAACACGCGGAACCCTTGGTCGCGGCATTCTGATTCGCGGTGACCACGCCAATGCCGCCGATATTCCAGAACGCAAGCGAACTTTGGCATTCGATCCCGGAACGCTCGCCACCGTTCCTGCCCTCGTGCCCAATGGGTTGCTCAACAAGGCCTCCATTACCGCGCTTAATGAGGCGTGGTTTCGGAAGGCCCCTCGCCAGCGTCGCGACGAACTACAGTCGCTCACCGCCTTCTTCCACCCGCTCGACATGGCCCGCGATTGGAATCGCATGTACGGCCCACGCGGATTCCTGCAGTACCAGTTCGTGGTTCCCGATAGCGCAGGACACGTGGTGCAACGCACCCTTGAGGCACTACGCATGATTGGTGCCACGTCATTCCTCACGGTCCTGAAGAGATTTGGCGCCGAGGGTCCGGGCTTACTGTCCTTCCCTCAGCCGGGTTGGACGTTGGCGCTCGACATTCCAACGGGTGTGCCCGGTTTGGCTCCGGTGCTCGACAGGCTCGACGAACTCGTCATCGAAGGTGGTGGCCGGTTGTACCTTGCCAAGGACTCACGCATGACTCCACGTACGCTGGAACTCACGTACCCCCGACTCGCCCAGTTCCGGGCGCTTCGAGCTGAAATTGACCCCAACCGACGACTCAACTCCGACCTGGCCAGGAGGCTAGACCTGTGATCGATGCACTTTCGCGTCCTCAGTCAGTGGCGGTTTTTGGTGCAACATCGCAGATCGCTGGTTCTCTGCTGCAGCGATTGCGCAGCCCTGCGCTGCGACACATTGTCCTCGCCGCCCGGCCGTCGCCAGCTCGCGACTCACTCGCAGATTCACTGCGAACCGACACCACCGCCGTCACCGTACTCGACTTTGACGCGAGCGACCCCGACTCGCATCCCGGGGTTATTGACGCCGCCTTCGCTCAAGGCGACATCGACGTCACGGTGATTGCATTCGGGGTTCTTGGAAATCAGGCTGACTTCGACGCCGACCCTGCCTCAGCTGTCGAAGCCGCTCAAGTCAACTACGTCGGCGGGGTATCCGTTGGCATGCGGGTGGCAACGCGCCTACGTGAGCAGGGACACGGAGCACTCATCGTGCTGTCCAGCGTGGCTGGAGAGCGGGCTCGAGCCTCAAATTACGTGTACGGCTCGACCAAGGCCGGTCTTGACGTATTCGCCACAGGGTTAGGCGATGCTTTGCATGGGTCTGGAGTGCACGTCATGGTCGTGCGTCCGGGCTTCGTGCGCACCAAGATGACCGAGGGACTGCCGGAAGCGCCGCTCTCCGTCGGTCCAGATGATGTCGCCGACGCCATCGTCAATGGGCTGCGCCACAACCGCGAAACGGTGTACGTACCGTCGACGATGCGATTCGTCATGAGCGGCCTACGTCACGTGCCCCGGTCGCTCTTCCGACGGCTGCCGATCTAGGACCGCACCGCCACTGCGGCCGGTTCAGGCCACGGCCCCGGTTCGTACAACGGTTCGTACCCGGTCTGTGCAGGGGGTAGAGCGTGAGTCAGGAGTCCCCCTGTTGGGACTATGCCCTCACGCACCCAATGGTCAAGCAAGCTGATCACGGCCAGTCGGGACTCTGGAGTGAAGTTGCAGTGACCGGCACCAAATGGTGCACCAGAAGTACCGGGGTACGTCGCCGGCGCCACAGTGAACAGTTGAACGAGATCGGATTGCACATTGCCCTTCGCCTGTTGTACGCGATATCGGGCCCGGAAGAACGACTCATTCTGAACGATGACGAGCGGATCAGCAGCCGTATGTAGCGTGATCGTCGGCGCGTGAACTTGCCCCTGTGGATCTCCGCCCTCGGCCAGCGCTGCGGCTCGGGCCGAAGGATCGGCAACGACTCGAACACCTGCTTGTAGTCGCGCGGTGAAGCCCTTGCTTGCGTGTGGGCTCACCGCGTCAACTAATTCCGCGTCGCTATCGCTAATACGAGCGGCATAGTCGACCCCTTCATTGCTCGAGATGTTTCCGTTGTAGCGACGTTCGACGTCGTAACGGCCCAGCGTGCCAAAACCCAGCGCGGTGATGATCGCCTCGGTGTAACCCGACACCTTCGAGGTGAGAGTGGCGCCATCGAACCTCTGAGTCTGATGGGGGGCGTCGACCAACGAGGCAATGTAGATCACTTTCGCTGTACCG
>Ga0194056_10001619_pt1 | contig 12217 bp, 7 predicted proteins | sample SepL4413m_MetaG_FD_155458 | JGI IMG/M metagenome (GOLD analysis project Ga0194056, IMG submission 155458) | Anoxic zone freshwater microbial communities from boreal shield lake in IISD Experimental Lakes Area, Ontario, Canada - Sep2016-L442-13m | ecosystem: Environmental > Aquatic > Freshwater >...
CCGCAATAGTACGTTGTTTGAAATAACCCAAGGAAATATAACCCCAAATATCACGGTTAAAATCTAACAAAATAGTATTGAAACGTGACAGCGCGTGAAAATATTCAGCAATATAATCATGCGGTTCAATTTGAATGGTGTAGGGATTAAATTGCAGCCCTAATGATTCGACAAAACATTGGGCAAATTCAGACCAATCGACATCGGGATAAGCGACTGCATGAGCATTATAATTGCCTACCGCGCCGTTGACTTTGCCTAGCAATGCGACCGCCTCCAGTTGCTGTTTTTGTCGTGACAAACGGGCGACTACATTGGCGAATTCTTTGCCTACTGTGGTGGGTGTGGCTGATTGACCGTGTGTGCGTGACAACATTGGTTGTTCGGCGGTTTCTAAAGCGATTTTTTTTAACGCGGCGATGCAGTCGTTTTGTTGTTCTAAAATAACCAGCCGCCCTGCTTGCAACATTAACGCATAAGACAGATTATTAATGTCCTCGGAGGTACAGGCAAAATGAATAAACTCGCTGACTTGTTCAAGTTCTGCACAGCCTGCAATTTTTTCTTTCAGCAAATATTCAACGGCTTTGACATCGTGATTGGTGGTTTTTTCAATGTCTTTGACACGCTGGGCATCGGCTAAAGAAAAGTCAGTGACGATAGTGTTCAATAATTCATTTGCAGATTCACTGAACGGCGATACTTCAGGAATCAGAGGATGCACAGCGAGTGCTTGTAACCAGCGTACTTCAACAAGAACACGGAAATGAATTAAACCATATTCACTAAAAATGGGGCGCAGTGCCTCTACTTTGTCGGCATAGCGACCATCAATCGGTGAAATGGCAGTTAAGGCAAAATGGGTCATGGATTATCCTGTTAGATGATTAAAATAATCTCAGTGTAATTCGCATATAACAATTTTGGAACTAAAATAGGTGTTGTCAGACAGTTTTTTACCAATAAGGCGTTGTACCTGTAAGCAGAACTTGTACTCCTTATGAGTCACTCAAAAATAACTAGAGGTCATCATGTTAAAAGTTTTAATTTTATGTACGGGAAATTCTTGCCGCAGTGTGTTGGGCGAAGCGTTGATTAATCATTTGGCGGGAGATAGATTGCACGCCTTTTCAGCGGGTAGTCATCCAACAGGCAAGGTGAATACTAACGCGCTTGCAACCTTAAAACGTAATGGTATCGAGACCGAAGGTTTTACTAGCCAATCATGGGATGAATTTGCTGATCAAAACATCGATATTGCCATTACTGTGTGTGATTCTGCTGCGGGTGAAGCCTGTCCTGTGTATTTAAATAGTGTAGTGAGAGGACATTGGGGTTTGCCTGATCCTGCCCATGTTACGGGTAGTGAACAAGAGATTGCCGCCGCGTTTCAAGCCACCTACGACGCATTGGAAAAACGCATTCAACAGTTATTAGCCTTGCCGTTTGAAACCATGCCAGCGGCTGAATTAACGTTAGCCTTGAATAAAATCGGTGCAGAAACACTATGACTACACAAACAGAAAAACGCTTAGGTTTTGTTGAACGCTTTTTAACGCTGTGGATTTTTATCACGATGGCGGCGGGTGTTGCCTTGGGTTATTTTACACCTAGCTTTAATTTATGGCTGACAAAATTTCAAGTCGGAACAACGTCTGTTCCGATTGCTATCGGCTTGATTCTGATGATGTATCCGCCACTGGCAAAAGTGCGTTACGAGGAAGTGCCGCGTATTTTTAACAATACCAAGGTGTTGATATTGTCTTTGGTGCAGAACTGGATTATTGGTCCTGTATTAATGTTTGTACTGGCTATCGTATTCTTGCGTGATTATCCAGATTACATGGTCGGCTTGATTATTATCGGCTTGTCGCGTTGTATTGCGATGGTATTGGTATGGAATGAATTAGCCGACGGTGATAGCGAATATTGCGCGGGGTTAGTGGCGTTTAACTCCATTTTTCAAATGCTGTTTTTTTCCATTTATGCCTATATTTTTGTTACCGTGTTGCCTGATTGGTTAGGTATTGCTTCAGGTTTGGAAGTGCCGATTACTATTGTAGAAGTCGCTAAAAGCGTGTTGATTTATTTAGGTATTCCGTTTTTATTAGGACTGTTGACGCGGTTTTTTTTAGTCCGCAGTAAAGGGCAAATCTGGTATGAAGAAAAATTCATTCCCAAGATTAGCCCAATAACACTGATTGCCTTGTTGTTCACCATTTTGGTGATGTTTTCACTCAAAGGCGAAGTCATTGTACAACTGCCGTTCGATGTATTGCGTATCGCCGTGCCGTTGGTAATTTATTTTCTGATTATGTTTTTACTGACGTTTTTTATGTCAGCAAAACTAGGCGCGGGGTATCGTATTTCAGCAACACTGTCATTCACAGCGGCAAGCAATAATTTTGAATTAGCGATTGCAGTCGCAGTGGCTATTTTTGGATTACAATCGGGTGAAGCCTTTGCCGCAGTGATTGGTCCGTTGGTCGAAGTGCCTGTGCTGATTGCCTTGGTCAATGTCGCCATTTATTTTAGAGGAAAATATTTTTTACCCGTTGTTGCGTAACTAATCAACAACGGTCAAAAATTATTTGGCAACCGTGAGTGCAATGCCTTCTTGGCGTAATAGTTCTGGTAGTTTAGGAGAGTTTGTTTTGATTAATTGTGCTACCGCATCATACCAATAACCTGCTTTGGTCATTTGGGCTGTATCCTTTAGTGGTGCGGTGGGTATTTCATAGCGAATAGTTGAGTCGGCTAATAAGTCGTCTGAGGGTTGTTCAGAATCAGCAATCAGTGTGACAGACCAAGTGTAGTCTTGCCCAGCCACTAATGCTACGCCGTAATCAGCAAGGCGAATAGCTTGAATTCCCTTTGTTGTAATTTTCCCAATATTTTTTTTCAACAATGGCTGGTTTTCACCTTGTCGCACACTGATTTCAATCTCGTAGGGAGGAATACTAGAGGTGTTCCAGTACAATGTAGGGTTTGCTAAACTGGTCAATCCTGTTTTAGTCGCCGCAAAAAGTTGAATTTGTCCGACGCTAATAACATGAGCTTGAGCGATTGCTTTTTTGAAGCCGCGTGTTCCACCACCGACACGCGCTGCGGGTGTGCCAAGTTGCGGAGGGTTAAAAGCGATAGAGCGTTCTGCGTGTGTTGTTTGTGTTGGCAATAGCACAACAGTGACCAGCATAAGTGAAAGAGCGGCGCGTTTCATGGCTAAGAGTCCTTATTATAATGATGAGTGAGTGATACGGTCGAGAACGCGGTATATGTTAAGCATATTATGCTTACCTTTCAACTGACATTCACCAATCCGTTCGGTGCTGTAGTGAGTGCGAATAAGTTGCCATGTGCTGTCTCCCACTAAAATGCGACAGGGTTGTTGTGCATCGGGTGTGGCGACAGTTTTATCGAAACTTTCCAGTCGAGACGCTGTATTGACAGTATCGCCAATCACAGTATATTCCATGCGTTGCTGTCCTCCTAACGTTCCTGCAACCAATGAACCTGTATAAATACCGACTCGCATACCGATAATGGGTAGCCCTTGCTGTTGCCAACGCACATTAAGTTCTTGGAGTCTTTCGCCCATACGCACCGCACTTTCTACCGCATTCAATGCGTCAGTAGTAATCCCTGCCGAATCAGTTTTTTTCACTGGCACACCAAACACCGCCATGATGGCATCACCGATGTATTTATTAATCATGCCGTCTTTGGCAATAATGATATTGCTCATTTCGTCCATGTATTCGTTTAGCCAGTTCATTAAGCTGAGCGGATTCATGCCTTCAGCAATCGTGGTGAAATTAGCTAAATCGGTGAACATCACGGTAGCAGTGAGTTGATCGGGTTTTACGCCACCGCCAATAAAAAATTCATCACGTTTTTCCCATAGTGTGCTTGCTACTTGTGGGGAGACGTATTGTTCAAACAGCCGTAGTAATTGTTTGCGTTCGTTGCGATCTATAGTGGAGAACCACAATACACCAAAAATTAATGCCGACAACCACGCGAGTACAGATGATAGCAACGGTAGCCACAAACCTTGTCTAAACGCCAACACAGCACTGACAAACAACACTAGCAAGCCGCTAATGTTGATCAGTGATAAACGTACCATACCACCCCGAAAAAAACTTGCTGTGCCACCCAGTATGCACCAAAACAATAGCCAGCCATATTCTATTGTGTCTGACCAGTCACGCATTAAAGGATAATCATATAGGGCAGTTTGAATAATTTGGTCAATGATATGCGCGTGTAGTTCAACGCCATAATGACGACTGCCATTAGGAAGTAATTTGTAATCGCTTAAGCTTGGAGCCATCGCGCCGATTAAAACGATTTTATCGCGCAGTGCTTGTGCAGGCACTTTGCCATCTAATAACTCGCTGACAGTAAAGCTTAGAAAGTTACTGTGTAAATGCGGATAGCTCAACAGAAATTGATAACCGCCTGTGTCGATACCCGCATAACTACCTGTGCTTGGTTGTAACGGTAAAAAGATGCTATTACTCAGTTGTAAATAACCCTGAGCATCGTTTTGTGGCTGAATATTTTCTGTTGCCAAGTAATTCAATGCCAATAATAGAGAGAAGGCGTAATGGGTTGTACCGTTGTCATCAAGAAATAATAAACCGCGCCGTGATATACCGTCTGGATCATTAATCATGTCATTGAAGCCAATTTGCGTGGAATCTTTTAATGCAGCGGGGGGATTTATACGCCCTTGTTTATTATCGCCGACGAAAAAAATCCAAATGATATTGTCGTGGCTAGTCAGCACTTTATTTAGTCGTTCCGATTCAGGGGCGACGGGCAAATCGCGGTATTTATCAACGCCAATAACACGCACACCCGCCGCGAGTAATTTTTCTAAACTGTTCGCAAAAATACCATCGGATAACGGATAACCATAGCGTTGAATATCCGCTTCTGTTTCACTGATTAACACTAACGGCGATGCTTGCTCACTGTCTGGACGTAGTTCAAATAGAGTATCGTAAGTCAATAGCTCCACCGCCTGTAATACGCCACTGGTGCGTAAGGCGAACAGACTCGACCAGACAATGATACTGATAAAAAATACGATGACGTAGGGTTTATGTGACCATTTCACGAATGACTAACTTATAATAAATAGAAGTATGAAGGTTTCAGTGGTTCACTATTACCTGTTGCGAATACAAAATCAAGCGGATTTTAGTGGCGGAGTGCAAGCTTTGTTTGCTCTTGACCCCAAAAGGTATTTTTATGAAAACAGTTATTAGGTTATTTTGTTTTACCTTGCTTATGAATACTTCAGTTTATGCACAGGTAATTACCGATGGTTCGCTGGGTAGTGCGACCACTTTGTCAGGACAAATGGACATTCCGCAAAGCTTAGGGACAAGAGTAGGGAATAATTTATTTCACAGCTTTAACACGTTTACTATTAACACGGGCGAAAGCGCGACTTTTACGGGCGATAATGCGTTAAAAAATGTCATTAGTCGCGTGACAGGCGGTCAGGTTTCCAAGATTGATGGCTTGCTACAATCGACTATCGGCACGGCTAATTTTTATTTTATTAATCCAGCAGGTGTAACTTTTGGTATTAATGCACAAGTCGATGTTCCCGCTGCGTTTTATATGAGTACCGCCGACACGCTACGATTTACCGATGGTAGCCAATTCAGTGCAGCTAATCTTGCTGCTAATATTCTGTCTATTGCTGAACCGACTGGGTTTGGCTTTTTAAATAATCAAGGCGGTAATATCGAAGTGCAGGGGAGCGTGCTTGATTTTAAAGACGGTAGTGCGGTTTCACTGAGTGGGCATAATGTGACCATTAATAACGGCAGCTTGACCAGCCCTTCGGGTAATATTCAGATTTATGGAACGGGTAACACAATTACTGAGTTACCTCTCAACGCGCCAGTGACCACCGCCTTAACGGGACGTATTGAATTAACAGCGGCAAGTTCGCTAGATACCAGTGGTGATGCAGGTGGAAAAATTACGATGCAGGGCGGTGATATTATTATTAAAAACGGTAGCTCAGTAACAAGCAATACGTTGGGTTCTGGCAACGCTGGCGGCGTATCCGTTAAAAGCAATAGTTTAAGCCTACTAAATGGCGGACGCATTGGTAGTGATACAGAAAATACAGGGAATGCTGGGGATATAAATATTGATGCGAATGCAATTCTTGTTGATGGACAAGGTGGCAATCAGTTCACTGGCATTGCCAGTAATACTAATAATGACGTAATAGCGAATGCGGGTAATACAGGTGCGGTCAGGATTAAAGCCGATAGCATCACTGTGGCAAATGGCGGACAGATTAGCAGTGATACTTGGGGATCAGGTAATGCAGGCAATGTTGCCATAAATGCGGCTAGTATTTTAGTGAACGGACAAGGCAATGGTGCGTGGATTTCCAGCAATTCAAATAATGACCTGATAGCTAACGCAGGAAATGCGGGCAATGTGTCTATTACAGCCAGCGTGTTAGCTGTGTTAAATCAGGGGCAAATTAGCAGTGATGCGTGGGGAACAGGTAATGCAGGTGCTATTAATATCAATGCAGGAACAGTTTTTATTGATGGACAAGGCAGCAATCAATTCACGGGCATTGCCAGTAATACCAATAATGATGTGATAGCTAATGCAGGCAACGCGGGAACTATCAACATTAAAGCCACTAGCCTAACCGTAGCAAATGCTGGACAGATTGTCAGCGACACTTGGGGATCAGGTCAGGCGGGTAATATTGCCATTGATGCTACTACTATTTCGGTTGATGGACAGGGCAATAGCGCATTGATTTCCAGTAGTTCAAGAAATGCGACACTGGTCAACGCGGGTAGTGCGGGGACTGTTAAGCTTAAAGCTAACGGTGTGACTGTATTAAATAAAGGGCAGATTACCACGCTGACATCAGGAACAGGTCATGCGGGCAATATTACTGTTAATAGCGACGACACCGTCATTGATAATGGCTCAATACACAGTGATACGGATTCTGGTAGCTCAGGTAATGCGGGCATCATAAATATTGAAAATAGTAACTCAATGACAGTACGCAATGGCGCGTCGATTAACTCATCTACTTTTGGCGCGGGCAGTGCGGGTAATATTAATATTACTGCTCCCGTCATTACCCTAGACAATGCCAGTATTTCTGCTGAAGCCGACGCACAATCGCAAGGACAAACGGGTAATGTGAATATAGCAGCCAGTCAAGCAATTTTTCTAAGTAATTATGGCAAAATCAGCCTAAAAAATGCGGCTAATATCGCCAATACCAGTAATATTATTCCCTCTTCCATCACTGTTTCAGCCCCTGATATTACTTTAAAAGACAGCGAAATTACCACTGCGGCAACGGGCAATATCGATGCGAGTGACATTAATATTAATTTCTCACATTGGCTTACGATGGATCCCTCCTTTATCACCACAACTGCCAATACGGGTAACGGTGGCACTATTACTATTAACGGTGGGCAGTTAATTTATTTACAAAACTCAGGTTTTTTAACCTCTGTTAGTGGGGCGAATAGCAACGGAGGCAATATTAATGTCAGAGCTGATTATTTAGTCATGGATACTGGCGTAATACAAGCCAATGCGGTGGGTGGTTCGGGTGGCAATATTAACCTCAATCTAAAAGCACTGCTTTTTAGCCAAAACAGTTTAACGCTTGGTGGTCGTCGCGTTGTGTGGCGACCTTTTGTTTCAGGGTTTAACGTCATTCAAGCTGCCTCTGAAAATGGAGTGAATGGCGCGATTAATGTTACTTCGCCACAATTTGATATTAGTGCGAGCGTTAGTGGTTTGGATTCTGCCCAATTAGTCATGCCAAGTATTGATAACAGTCTTTGCCAGAGTTCAGCAATGTTAGGCAGTAGCTTAGCGCGTGGTGGTCAAGGCGGAATTCCAGCCGATGAATCGCAATACAGCTTTATTCCGCTAGCAACAGAAACTGCAACCGCCAAGCCTTCATCGATAGCGACTGCTAAGCCAATCATTTTGTCAGGAGGGTCATTTCCATGCGCAAGCTTACAGCCTTAGTTATTGGTGCATCACTATCATCATCGGTACTGAGTGCTGATGTAACAATTAGACAATCACCTATCGATAGTTTAATTATTGACCGACCCAGTACAGATCGCCCCAAGTTGCCTAACACTATTCCCGAAAAACTACCCAGTTTTACCTTACCGCCTACGGAAAAAATTTTGCTGCCACAAACGCATAAAAATGCCGTTAAAATTCAGCTCAAAGGTATAAAGTTCACGGGTAATACTGTGGTCAGTGATGAAGATTTACAAAAAATTGCCCAACCGTTTATCGGCAAAGCGATTACAGTTAATGAACTTGAAGAATTACGCCAACAAATAAGCCAATATTACGTTCAACAAGGCTATGTGAATTCAGGTGCAGTGCTTCCAGATCAACAATTTCAAGATGGTATTATTACCCTGCAAATCATCGAAGGAAAATTAACCGAAATTCGTGTTAAAGGCACAGAGTGGTTAAGCCCAACCTACATCAGCGAGCGTTTATATGCGGATGATGAACAAGTATTGGATACCAATCAGTTACGGCAAAATTTTCAGCAATTATTGCTTGACCCACTGATTGAACGTATGAATGGCAGTTTAATTCCAGCCAGTAAACGCGGAACCAGTATTTTAGAAGTTGATGTAACGCGTGCCAGACCTTATCAACTTTCCTTGACCGCTGACAATTACACGCCGCCCAGCATTGGTGGTGAGATAAATCACTTAAGCGGTTGGGTGCGTAATTTGACTGGTTTTGGTGATATTGTTAGCGGCTCTGTCGCTTATAGCGAAGGTTTATTAGGGGGGGCAGGCAGCTTCTCGATTCCATTGAATGCGCATAACACCTTATTCAATTTTCACTTTGATCGTAACAATGCAACGATTGTTGAACGAACCTTAAAACCGCTCAATATTACAAGTCGCTATGCGAACTACGAGTTTGGTTTAAGCCAACCGCTGATACAAACGTTAAACCGCAATCTAAATATAGGAGTGGTTTTTAATTTCAAAAGGAATAAAACTTTTCTTGGTATCTTAGATGAACCTTTTCCTTTTTCCGAAGGGGCTAGCAAAGACGGTGTCAGCAAAGATTCAGTATTACGTTTTAGCCTTGATTTCACCGAACGCTTAGAGCATCAGGTTTTTTCAGCGCGTTCAACGACTAGCGTAGGTATTAACGCGCTTGCACCAACGTGGCATAAAGACCCAAGTAATCCAGACGGCAATTTTGTTTCTTGGTTAGGGCAAGCTCAATATGCGGGACAAGTGTTTGATACCGATGCTAATCTGATTTTGCGCGGTGACCTACAATACAGCGATGACAAATTAATGACCTTAGAACGCTTTGCTTTAGGCGGGCGTTACAGTGTGCGTGGCTATCGTGAAAATGAGTTGGTTCGAGATAAAGGCTATGACTTGTCAGCCGAATTGCGTTATCCGCTGCTCAAAGATGAAGGTGAAAGAATCTTCTCGAATCAATTAACTATTTTTCCATTTATGGATTATGGCGCAGGTCAAAATCGTGGTGATAGCGCACATATCAGTTATCTATATTCCATGGGCATAGGCTTAGAATGGCAACCATTTAAACAAGTAAATACTGAAATCATTTACGCACACGCCCTAAAAGCGGTCACCCCAAAAGCCGATTACAACTTACAAGACAGTGGATTAGAGTGGCGCGTTAATATTTCTGCTTTTTAACTGGGTTGGCAATAGCTAACTTAACAAAACCCGCGTATTATGTCAGGTTGTAAAAAAGCGGCAACTCAACCTACGTTGCTGTAACACCACCACTGCACACAGAGGCAACACGTTTTGAGTTTACACAGTTACCAATCGGTAAATCGCGAGCAATTAGTCAAAGACATCACAGCAATTCATCAACAATCACTAGCCAATACTGGCATTGAGGATTTTGAGCATTTAACCAAAATGGAAAAATGGGGAAAAATTTGCTCAATTATCGGTTATGGCACGGCATGGATTTTTCCTAATCCCATTTCTGCGTTGTTAATCAGTCAAGGTAGTTTCACCCGCTGGACGCAAGTAGGGCATCCGATTGTTCATAGAGCTTATGATAAACTGAAAGGTGTCGATAAAAATTACACCAGCAAAAAATTTGCTCATGGCTGGCGACGTTTTATGGATTGGCCAGACTGGTTTACGGTTGCGGGTTGGCATCATGAGCATGACGTATTGCATCATTACAGTTTGGGTGAAAAAGCCGACCCCAACAATGCGCAACATAATATGGAATGGCTGAGGCAATCAAAGCTACCGATGTGGTCACGTTATGTGATTGTGGCGGTTTTCTCAGGAATATGGAAAGTGGTTTATTACACACCTAGAACCCATAAAGAGTTTTGCCTACATTCTGCCAGACGACAAGGCGAAGTTAAGCCAGTGATGACCCGCCTCGGTGCATGGAGTTTATTTACCAAACAGGGCAGGGCATTATGGCTGCAAAGTATTTTACCTTATACCGCCTATCGCTTTGTGTTGTTGCCGTTGCTGTTTTTACCGTTGGGCAGTTTTGCGGTTTTAAGCGTGTTTCTTAATTCATTGTTGGCAGAAATTTTCACCAATATGCACAGTTTTCTGGTGATGATTCCCAATCATGCAGGTGATGATGTGATGATGTTTGATGAAAAAAGTCACAGTAAAGGCGAATTTTATTTGCGGCAAATTTTAGGTTCAGTGAATTATCCGACGGGTTCTAATTTTAATGATTTTTTCTACGGCTGGCTGAATTATCAAATCGAACACCATTTGTGGCCAGATATGCCGTTAAGTCAATATCAAAAAGTGCAACCACAAGTCATGGCGTTGTGTGAAAAACATAATATTCCTTATCTACAGCAATCGGTTTTCAAACGTTTATTGAAAGCGGTGGACGTTATGGTAGGTAAAACGTCGATGCTGAAACCCATTGTTGGGTAAATTGTGAATTTAAGCGTGGTTACTGTGTTATCCACTTAGCCTGATACATACTTTTATCAGCTTGGTGAATGAGAGCATTGATTTCTGTGGTATCGTCTGGATAAAGGCTAATACCAATACTGACATCGACAGTGACAATTTCAGTGTTAATAACACAAGGTTGGCGAATCAAAATTCGCACAGTATTAGCAATCCTTTGTGCATTTTCCAACGCGCCTACATCTTGCAGAATAATCAAAAACTCATCGCCGCCTAGTCTACCTACATAGTCGCTTTTGCGGATAGCCTGTGGGAGACGTTGCGCAACTGTCGTCAGCAATATATCTCCTGCTTCGTGTCCAAGCGTATCGTTAATCGCTTTAAAGCCGTTTAAGTCGAGAAACAAAATAGCTACTTTAGTTCTTTGCCGTGCGGCGGTTTCTAACGATTGTTTCAGTTTTTCAAAAATCAATGCTCGGTTTGGCAACGATGTTAAATTGTCATAATGCGCGGCGTGTTCAAGTGCTTTCTTTAACTGCTCTTGTTCAGTGATGTCTCGCGCCATGCAAATCATGAAACTAGAATGATTCTGTTCGTCTTTAAAAGGGGCATTCAGCCATTCGCATAAAATTTCACTGCCATCTTTTTTGATGTTGATGTTTTTGTGGTGCTGAATACTCTGATTTTTATGTACAGCCTCCAGAACTTTTTCCACTTCTGTGTGTTTTTCTGGAGGAACTATGATTAAAATGTTTTTGTTCACTATGTCTTTAGCACACCAGAGAAAAGTTTTTTCGGCTTCGGCATTCCAACGTAACACTCGATTTTCAGCATCCAACACAATCATAGTCAATGGTGCATTATTAAATATTGTGTTGAGTTTGGTTTCATTGAGTCGCGCTGTTCGATAAAATCGAAACAGAATAATTGATAGAAAAATCAATAGTGATAAGCCAGCCGCAGCATAGTAAAGCTTGATTTTAAGTTCTTGAAAATCATTTGCTGAATGGGGAAAATACAACATGGTCTCAACATCGAAACTCTCTGGCAATAGCCCTAATCTATGATAAGTTTCTGCGATATGCTGCCAACGCCCCGCATTCATATAACCTGCTTCAATCAATTCAGGCTGCATTAAATCGTGCATCGCCGCCGCTTCAAACTGTAAATATTCAATACTGTGACGTTGTGAATATTTTTTATAAATTAACTGCACAATTTCGTCAGAATGCTGC
>Ga0194056_10001622_pt1 | contig 12211 bp, 9 predicted proteins | sample SepL4413m_MetaG_FD_155458 | JGI IMG/M metagenome (GOLD analysis project Ga0194056, IMG submission 155458) | Anoxic zone freshwater microbial communities from boreal shield lake in IISD Experimental Lakes Area, Ontario, Canada - Sep2016-L442-13m | ecosystem: Environmental > Aquatic > Freshwater >...
CCCTAAAAAAATTTCTAAAGTAAGTATAACATTCTAACAAAAAAAATTGAAGTGAAATAAGAAATGTATTATAATAATCGTGTTTTTACTTAAACTTACAGAGGAGCATGGAAAATGTGCAAAGTTGAAATTCTTGAATATAAAGGACTAAAAAACTGCATCAGACTTTCAGATGGTGAAAAAGAACTAATTGCAATGACTCAATATGGTCCGAGAATAATTCGTTACGGGTTTATTAATGGACCAAATGAATTCTTGGAACTAGAAAGTGATTGGAATAATCTTGACACCGAAGAATGGCAGATTTTTGGAGGACATAGATTATGGCACTCTCCTGAATCTGAAGCAAGAATGGCTCCACCTGATTGTTATCCCGTCCCCTATTCGTTGATTGAAAACGGGTTTATTTTAGAGCAAAATACCGAACCACATACTTTAATTCAGAAAACTATGAACGTTACTATGAATAGCGACGGTAGTGTTGAGGTAATTCATAAGCTTACTAACAAAGGCCTTTGGCCTGTTGAATTAGCTTGTTGGGCTCTTTCGGTTATGGCAGCTGGCGGTACTGAAGTAGTTCAATACCCTAATAGAGAAACAGATTTACTTCCAAATCGAACATTGACTATTTGGCCGTATTCTAACATGAGTGATCCAAGAATTAATTGGGGAGAAAGATATATATTTTTGAGACAAATGGAACTCGGTGAAACTAAATTTAAAATCGGTTTTCCTAACGAACACGGTTGGGCAGCGTATTTCAATCATAACAATCTTTTTATAAAAAAACATGTACATGTGCAAACTGATAAGTATCCAGATTCAAATTGTTCATTTGAGACTTATACTAATGAATTTATGTTAGAAGTCGAGACATTAGGACCGTTAGTCCTTCTTCAACCAGAAGAAAGTGAAGAGCACTATGAACGATGGGAATTATTTAAAGATATAAAATGTCCTATTGACGAAACAGAAATGGACAAAATAAAAGAAATTTTCGGGGGTGCCTATGAAAAAGCTTAAAATCGGTTTAATAATTTCATTTTCCGTCATACTTATTTCTACACTCGTATTATTTTTAACTGAAAAATTAGATGGCAGTAAGCTTTTAAGGGATTCTCACACGGAGATTATGTTTGTGTGGGTAGTTGTATTTTTTGTCCTTTTCATAGGGGGAGCATATTTCTTTTTGACGAAGAAAGTCGAAATTGAATCTAAAAAAGCTTTTTTATATCTTATGATTTCTTTAGGAATAGTTTTCATTCTTAAATTAGTAATCTCTTCAATTACCAAAGGTTTTTCAATAGATACTGGCTGTTTTACGGCCTGGGCTGCTGGAGCAGGTAAAAACTTGCTAGGATTTTACACTCCTCAAGAATGGTGTGATTATCCCCCGTTATATATCTCAATTTTAGCTTTTTGTGGCAAGTTAACTTCACTAGGCATCCCGCAACTCATCGCTATTAGATTGCCAGCATTATTTGCGGAAATTGGTATTTCGCTAATAATTTATAAAATTGCTTCAAAAAACTTCAATCAAACCGTAGGAATTTTTCTTGGAGTTATGTTTGCTTTAAACCCACTGGTAATTTTTGACACTTCAATTTGGGGACAAATGGACACTGTCCTTGCATTTTTTATTGTGACAGCTATTTATCTAGTCACTAAAACACATGCACGATACCCTGCTTTATACTTCATATTATCATCTATCTTCTTTGCATCTGCAATTTTAATAAAACCGCAAGCTCTTTTCTTCTTGCCAATTTTGCTTTTTGCTTTAATAAAAAACAAAAAATTTCTACCAATTCTTTATTCTGGACTTACTGGGATTGGAACAATCTTTTTAATAATACTGCCATTTGATAAAGTTAAATTTGTTTATGCTTCTTCAAAAATCATTTCTGCAATTAACGGTGCAATTCCTTCTTTAAAGGACGTCACACATTTTTTATCCGGACTGCCATTTTTCAGGGATTTTTTCTGGCTAGCCGATTTGTTTATGGGAACGGCAGGTGGATACTCATATATTACTGTTAACGCGGCAAACACCTACTTCCCTTTCGGTAAAAACTGGGTTCAAGATAGCATGCCTACTAATTTAAAAGTTGGAGAAACTCCCCCTGTAATTGGTAAAATCCTTGGATTAGACTATGCTACATTTGGATTAATTCTTGTCGGAGTTGTTCTAATATTAGCTGCAGTAATCTATTTTAAAAGCAATCATAGAAGTATTCCTTGGTTTACTGCAATTTTCTTGAATGTTGGAATTTTCATGACTGCGACTAGAATGCATGAACGTTATATGTTTACTATAGTTGCTTTGTTTATTATTGCTTTCATTTATTCGAAAGATTTAATCACTCCAATTTTAGGAGCATTATTTACTCTTACTATTTATATTAATACAGATTATGTATTTACTCGGCAACTAGTAGTTGGTAATACTTGGATTGAAAATGGTTCGCCAACTACAATATTTATATCAATTCTAAATTTACTTGGACTTTTTCTGCTTCTTGCCTTATTATTAGGCTTAGCATTTAATAATTACCTTCCTATTTTAAAGCAAGAAATTATAAAACCACTTACGCGTTCAACAATTCGTCAGAAGAAATTTAAAAAATAATTTTAGGAGCTGTTAACATGAAACGTTTTAAAAAAATCATTTGTCTATCTGCTGTGCTACTAATCCTTATTGGGAATACAATCTCCGTCTTTGCCTCTGAGCAATTGATTAAGAACTCGGGCTTTGAACTCAATAGCGGAAAAACCCCATTTCTTTGGAATTTTTCTTCCTATAACAATTTAGGAAAAGCTACTTCAGATTCCACTGTAAAGCATGACGGTAAATTCTCAGTCCAAATATATAACGCTCAAAATGATCATTCGAGAATTACGCAAAAAATAACTGTTGAACCTAATTCAATTTATCATTTTTCATGCTGGATAAAGACAGAAAACGCCGCACCAGTTTCTAAAGATGGAAAGCCAGACACAACTGACAACAAAGGTGCTAACATAGCTATCGACGGTTCTAATGATGCCTATTCAGAATTAGTTATCAACACTACCGACTGGAAAAAAATTGAGATGTATCGCAAGATTGATGCTGATACTACCGAACTTGCAGTTCAATTAGCTCTCGGTGGATATGGTTCTACTATTTCAGGAAAAGCTTGGTTTGACGACTTTACAGTTGAAAAAGTTGATACTGTTCCTGTAGGTTTTAATGCAACTCAAATCACCTTTTTTAATAAACCCTCAAAAGCTGCAAGTAATAATGATTTAATAACAGTTCTTTCTGTAATCGGTGTTGGAATTTTATTTGTTGGCGGTATTGCAGGATATATGATTTTTGTTGCAAGGAAAAAAAGTGGATCTTCTAAGAAAGGCGCTTCTTCAATAAAATCTGATGTAAGTCCAAATAATGTAAAACAAAAAAGCAACACTTTACAAGCTAACGAATCTGCTCCAGTTGCAGTTGAAAAAGTTAAAATTCAACTTAAAGACATATTAATTATGGGTGTTTGTACGGTCATATATGCAGTTTTTGCTTTTACGAATCTAGGAAGTTTGAACGTACCTGAAACTAACTGGACTAGTCAGACATCTGGGGACTCTTTCGTTGTTGAACTTCCAAAACAAATCACCACTTCACGCATAGGACTTTATTATGGATATGGAAATGCAAAATTCCAAGTTGACTACATGACTCCTGAAGGTAAATATGCTCCCTTTGCTTCCTTTGGCAAAGAAGAAGGTAATTTGTTCAAGTGGAATTTCATGGAGTCACCCGTTGTCCCTGGTTCTTCTACCCCTGGTGTTACTTCAAATAAATTTAGAATCTCAGTCGATGAAGTTGGTGGAACTTATACTGATGGATTCCACAATGGCGCTTTAAATGAAATTGCATTCTACTCTGTTGATCCAACTACAAGACTTTTTAAACAAATCGATATTACTGGAGCAAAAATTACAGATATTAAATTGATTGATAATTCAACTCCTGAAAAGAAGAATCAGAATTTCGCTGCAATGATTGACGAGCAGAACAAAGTAGATGCTTATGCAACATTTAGCAATGGTTTTTATTTTGATGAGATTTATCATGCTCGAACCGCATACGAAAACATACATGATTTACCTGTATATGAGACTACTCATCCTCCATTAGGAAAACTTATTATTTCTGTTGGAATTAGGATTTTCGGAATGAATCCATTTGGTTGGAGATGTATGGGCACTTTATTCGGTGTTCTGATGTTGCCATTAATGTATCTTTTTGCATTAAAATTATTCAAGAGAAGATTCCTAGCATTTGCAGCTATGTTGTTAATGACGGTTGACTTTATGCACTTCTCCCTTTCAAGAATTGCTACTATCGATATTTATGGAACATTCTTTGTATTATTGATGTATTATTTTATGTATGACTATTTTGTAAATAAATCAATTAACATTGGCTATAAACAATCTTTAAGATCTTTATTGCTTTGCGGAATTGCATTCGGACTTGGTGCAGCATCAAAATGGATTGGACTTTATGCTGCTTTTGGTCTAGCGCTTTTATTCTTCTTAACAAAATATCAAGAGTATAAACAATTCAGTAAAATCACTTCAAAATGGAAGAGTTCCAAAACCGGTTGGGTAAAAGACTTTGTACCTCTATATATGACTCGCACAATAGTTTGGTGCTTATTATTCTTCATAGTAATTCCAATGATTATTTATGTTGGTTCGTACTTCCCTTCATATTTAAACGTTCCTGGTTCAGATTTAAGCGTTATCTCTTCTAACCAGTCAAGCATGCTAAGTTATCATAGTGGTCTAACCGCTACCCATCCTTACTCATCTCAATGGAATGAATGGCCATTGATCACTCGTCCACTCTATGTATTTGGTGGCATGACTGTTCCAGAGGGGCCCGCTTATGCTTCTAAAATATTTATTATGGGTAACCCAGCAATTTTCTGGGTTGGGCTTTTAGCAGTACCATTTGCAGCATATTTTGCTATCAAGAGACGAAGTCGAGGCATGGTAGTTGTAATAGTAGCAATTCTATTTCAATATCTTCCTTGGATACCTGTACCAAGAATCACATTTATATATCACATTTTCTCCTCAGTTCCATTCATAATTTTTTCAATAATATATTGTATAGACTCTTTATTTGAGAAGAATAAGAAAATTGGTGATATAATATTAATAGCATATATGGTTATTTGTACTGCTCTATTTGCAATGTTCTATCCAATATTGTCTGGATATACTGTTCCAATAACTTATATCGAAACTTACTTGAATTGGTTTAAGAACTCTAGTCTTCATAACTTTTTCAGGTGGGATTTTTAGGGGGAAATTAAATGAGCCAATCAGTTAGACCTTTATTGTCAGTTGTAGTTCCCGTTTACAACGAGGAAAGCGTTCTCCCAGAAACTTTCAAGCGTTTAAAAACTGTTTTAGATGCTATGGAAATTAATTATGAAGTAATTCTTGTTAACGATGGGAGCAAGGACAAGACTGCTGAGATTGCCACAGAGATTTGCAACGCAAATCCATCTTGGAAGTTTTTGAATTTTTCAAGAAACTTCGGACACCAAATTGCAATTACCGCTGGAATGGATTATTCGTCGGGTGAAGCAATCGTAGTTATAGACGCTGATCTTCAGGATCCTCCCGAACTTATTCCTCAAATGATGCTCAAATGGCATGAAGGCTTTGATGTCGTTTATGCAAAAAGAGTAAAGCGCGAAGGCGAAACTTTTTTCAAAAAATTCTCTGCAAAAATGTTTTATAAACTTATGCGTTTCATGACGGATTTTGACTTGCCCACCGATGTTGGAGATTATCGCCTTATAGATTCAAAAGTCAAAGAGGCCTTAAAACTTGTTAACGAAAGAAACCGTTATATCAGAGGAATAATTTCTTGGCTAGGGTTCAAGCAAACAGCAGTTGAGTTTAACCGTGAGAAACGTTTTGCTGGGGAAACAAAATACCCTTTGAAAAAAATGATCAAATTTGCTTTTGACGGAATCACATCTTTTTCTTATAAACCACTTAAAATTGCTACTTACATTGGTGTGTTTGTCTCTTTCGTAAGCTTTGTTTTCATTATAATTGTTGTTATTATGGCTTTATTACAGAAGACAGTCACTGGTTGGGCCTCTACACTTGCTGTTTCGCTTTTCTTCAACGGTGTAGTCCTGATTATGCTCGGAATCATTGGCGAGTATATTGGCCGTATTTTCGACGAAGTAAAAGCAAGACCTTTATACATTGTCGCTCGTACAATCAACTTGGAAAACGATTCGCTCAATGCCAGAAAATAGACCGGCTTATTTCGCCTTTGAAAAGATGAACCAGAGATGTTAACTTTTTGATTAACATCTCTTAGATTTAAGTATAAGATTTCTATAATTTGAAGCCAAATTCTTTTCTTTTTGAGTCATTTTATACTTTTTCATTAAACAATGTCCCTTTCGAGTATAAGAAAACATCGATTCGTTATACTCAAAAACCAAAATGAGACGCGAAAGAGTATAAAACGCGTCAATTTGACCGATTTCCGAAGGTTAAATCGCCATATCTTATACTTAATTCGCAAACATAGTGCGCCTTGAGATAACGCCGGCGTTCCGCACCTCCGACTTCTGATTTTAATCGACCTGGAAGGGACTCGACCGTCCTCTCACTTCGTTCGCGTACTGCTCCGCTCGCCCCAAATTCGCCATTTTACTTCCGACTTCCGCACCTCCGACTTCTGATTTTAATCGACCTGGAAGGGACTCGACCGTCCGACTGCGTCGTACTGCTCCGCTCGCCCCAAATTCGAATGGCTCACGCGAAATATGCCCCCAGCATATTTCGCCCTCCCGGGTTCGAGTCCCTCTATACAAAAGCAAAGAAAAAGAACGGAATCTGTTGGATTCCGTTCTTTTTCTTTGGCGACCTGGAAGGGACTCGAACCCTCGACCTCTAGCGTGACAGGCTAGCGTTCTAACCAACTGAACTACCAGGCCAAAACTGGTGACCCATAGGGGAATTGAACCCCTGACTCCGCCGTGAGAGGGCGGTGTCTTAACCTCTTGACCAATGGGCCGTGCATTACCTTTGCCGTTTTAGACAGCAGAGGTAATTATAAATTCCTTAATGCGTTATGTCAACTGCAAAAAATAGTATTTTCCCTATCTTTTCCGACGCCTACCATTCCTAGTCTAACTCCAACTAATTCTTCAATTCTTCTTAGATACGTTTTTGCGTTAGCTGGGAGCTGATCAAACGTAGTACATTTCGAAATGTCGTCAGTCCAAGTATCGTATTCTTCATAGACTGGTTCGCATTTAGCTAACTCTTTAAGACTTGCTGGAAAGTAATCGATTTTTTTGCCATCTTTTATATATGCCACACAAAGTTTAATCTTGTCGATTTTTCCAATGGTATCTACATGATTAATTGCTAAAGCGGTTAAGCCATTGAGTTTCGCAGCGTATTTCATCATTACAAGGTCTAGCCATCCACATCTTCTAGGTCTTCCAGTGGTTGTTCCATATTCAAATCCTAACTCACGAATAGTATCACCGATTTCATTATTTTGCTCTGTCGGAAACGGTCCTGTACCTACACGAGAAGTATAAGCTTTAAATACTCCGAAAACTTCATCTATAAATTTCGGTCCAATTCCTGCTCCAGTACAAACTCCACCAGCCACAGGATTTGAAGAAGTGACAAACGGATATGTACCAAAGTCCAAGTCCAGAAAAGTAGCTTGAGCGCCTTCGAAAAGGATTTCTTTATCTTCCTCGACTGCTTTGTGTAGAATCGCATTCACATCACAAACTCTATGCTTTAGCAAAAGTGCATATTCATTATATTCTTTAATAATCTCTTCCGCTTTGTGCGTAACACCACCGTAAACTTTTTCAATAATTAAATTTTTAATCTTCAAGTTTTCTCTGACTTTTTGTTCGAAATATTCAGGATCAATTAAATCGCCCATTCTAATTCCACAACGTTCGGTCTTATCTGAATAACAAGGACCTATTCCGCGCTTAGTAGTTCCAAGACCGCCTGAACCGCGAGATTCTTCCTGCAATCCATCAATGTTGATGTGGTAAGGCATTATTACATGAGCCCTATCACTAATAATCAACTTATCGGTAGAAACACCCTTCTCTTCAAGTTGCTTAATCTCAATCAGCAAAACTTTAGGATCAACAACAACTCCATTTCCAATAATACAGGTCGTTGCTTTTCTAAGTATTCCAGAAGGTACAAGATGTAATGCATGCTTCACTCCGTCAGCAACAATGGTATGTCCAGCATTATTTCCTCCCGAAAAACGCACAACAAAATCGGCATTTCCTGATAATATATCAATATACTTACCCTTACCTTCGTCGCCCCATTGTGTACCAACTACAACTTTTACTGACATGATTTTGCCCCCTATTCATTCAAGAAGCCTTACCCGTTTGAACGGACAAGGCCACTAAAAATTAATCGAATTAAGATTACGCTTGCGCCTCGTTGCTAGAAATAAACTCATTCAAATCTTTAATTAACTCATCAGAATTAATTCCATGTGCATAGCATGCATCTTCAATGCTCTCTCCTGAGGCAGATGGACAACCTAAGCAATGCATTCCACTTCTCATAAACACTTCTGCAGTGCCTCTATTCATTTTCAAAACGTCCATAATAGTCATATCTTTTGTTACTGTCATAAAAAATCCCTCCAACTAAAATCTAAAAAACAACAATGACATTATACCCTATCCAATTTCTAAAAACAATAATATCAATCTCTTTTATATTTATTTTTACCTATTTCATAAAGATTATTTCCTTGAGAATCAATTACAACAATAGCAGGAAAATCTTTGACAAATAATCTTCTGAGAGCTTCAGGTCCGAGTTCTTCAAATGCAACAATTTCCTGACTTATTATTGATTTTGAAATCAGCGCCCCTGCCCCACCAGTTGATCCAAAATATACAGCGCCGTTTTCGATGATTGCATTTTTCACATCACTATTTCGCTCACCTTTTCCAATCATTCCGATAAGGCCAAGATTTAAAAGTACAGGCGCATAAACATCCATTCTTCCGCTTGTTGTAGGCCCAGCTGAACCAATAACTTGTCCTGGTCGTTCTGGACAAGGACCTACGTAATAAACAACTTGATTTGCAATATCGAAAGGCAATTTCTCACCTTTATTAATCATCTCAATTAGTTTTTTATGGGCAGCATCTCTAGCAGCATATATAACTCCATCAAAAGTTACGATATCTCCTGCCTTCAATGTTTTAAAAGTTTCTTTGTCAAAAGGTGAAGTAAGTTTAATCATAGTATTACCTCCGCGTGGCGCGTGACATGGCATCCGATGTTTACTGCAACGGGCAAACTTGCTATATGAGTCGGAAAAGTTTCAATATTGATTCCAAGCGCTGTTACCCTGCCTCCTAAACCGGCCGGTCCAATTCCAAGGTCATTGATTTTTTTCAAAAGAACTTCTTCTAATTCAGCAATATGCGACAATGGGCTTTTTGAATTTACTGGTCGCAGCAAAGCTTTCTTTGCCAAAAAAGCACATTTATCAAAAGATCCGCCTATTCCCACTCCCACAACTATTGGTGGGCAGGGATTCGGACCCGCTATGCGGCATGTTTCGGTCACGAAATCAATGACACCTTCAATTCCGTCTGAAGGTTTAAGCATTTTTATTGCGCTCATATTTTCGCTACCAAAGCCTTTCGGAGCTATAGTAATTTTTAGAAGGTCTCCAGGTACAATATCAAAATAAATTATTGCAGGTGTGTTGTCCCCGGTGTTGCAACGAATAAGCGGATCAGAAACTACTGACTTTCTGAGGAATCCCTCTTCATATCCTCGTCGCACTCCCTCATTAATCAAATCTTGAAGGTTTCCCTCCACAAAAACTTCCTGACCAATTTCTACAAAACAAATCACCATACCGGTATCTTGCCAAATCCCATTCCCTTCATTTTTAGCGATTTCAGCATTTTCAACTAGTTGAGAAAGCACTTCCTGTCCAGTCTCGGATTCCTCAATAGAAATTCCAGTCACGATAGCACCTAAAATATCTGGATTTATACAGCAATTTGCTTCTATACACAAGTCACGAACACTTTGAATTATTTGAGCATCTTCGATTTTTTTCATTGTAGTTCTCCTTTTCTACTTATTCTACATTATTTTTATAATATTATTCATACTTTAGCAATATGAAAAATGAAAATTTTGTGCGATAATGATGCTAAATTTAGTTTTGGAGGCAAATTTATGAACATTAATAAAAAGTTTTACTCAATAACGCGATATTCCATTATGATTCTGGTGCTTGCTTATACATCTTACCAACTATTTGTTGATGTGTTTTTCGGGAGAATTTTCCCGGCAATCAAAAATTTCGGACCATTGAGCCTTATGGAATCATTAAAAAGTTTTTTCATTTCAAATCAAATTTTGCCTTTAGAAAAGTTTGCGCCGACTTTTTGGAGTGTTTCCCTTACACTGCTTCTTCTTTTCTTTCTGCTAACATTCTTCTTTAATAGGGTTTTCTGTGGCGTTATTTGTCCATTTGGTACGCTTCAAGAGTTATTTGGAAACGCTGGACTTTTTGTAGCTAAAAAAGTATTAAAACGAGATAGACTTTTTGTAGTGCCTACCGGCTTAGATAAAGTACTTAGGAAGATTAAATATTTAATTCTAATTCTAACTTTAGTTCCGGCTTTGCTTTTTGGAACAGATTTTGTGTTTTCAAAACTTTTTGGAATTGCTTGGTTTCAAATATCAAACCCTTGGCTTTCATTCAAAAATATTTTAAAATTTGATTTAATCACAACTTATTATTTAATTGCATTTGTTACTCTAATTGTCGTGCTTATCGGTTCATTCTTATTCGAACGTTTCTATTGTAAGTATTTATGTCCTACAGGAGCTTTAACAGCTTTATTTGCAAAACTCAGTCCAAATAAAATTAGAGTAAACAAGTTAGAAGAAACCGAAGAAGTCACTGATACTGGTTGCCAAGGTGTATGCCCGATGAATATTCCAGTCTTAGAAAATGAAGTTATCGGCTCGAGCGAGTGTATTGCATGCCAAAAATGCGTTGCTAACTGTCAATCTGATAAAGCTGAAGTTGACTTTCATTTCTTCGGTAAGAAAGTCAAACCATTTGTCATTATTCTAATTTCAACAATTGTTTTCTTCGCAGGAATTATCTTAGTTCAATATCTTGGATATAATTCTGTAGTTACTCCAAAGAAGCCTGCCGTAGATATTAATCAGATTATCTTTATAAATCAGTATCCTAATATCAAAACTGAGACTTTTGATACTGACATTACTTTAAAAACACTTGCCGAAGACGCATCGACTTCCGTAAAAACTTTTATCAAAAACAATAAGTTACCTCAGAACTTGGACCCAAATACCTCCTTAATTGAACTTTCAGATATCTGGGAGAAACTTTCTGTTACTAGTTTTTTAGAATTGCCATACATAAGAAACACATTTCATTTTAAATTCAACAAATATCTTACTGTAAAAGAGGTGCTGAATAATTATGGGGCACCAACAAACTTCAGTCCAAATCAGTCTTTCTCAAAACTTTTAGATCAGGCTTCCCTATCTTCAGTAGTATTGAGTTATGGTGCTTTATACAATGCATCTTATGGCTTATTGACTCTTGAAGACTTGTTGAATGAATTCGAGAGTGAAAAAATTGATGTAACAAAACAATATTATGTCGTCAAGAAACCTCTTGATGACATTCTGTATCAGCACTTCCTTGAGACCATCGAAGAGGAAACTGGCGTTACCGGAATGACTAAACCAGCAAGCTTTTCTGACTTTAAAAAGCAATTCGAGCTCAAATATATTGAATCTAATTACTTAACTTTGAAGAATGTTGCGAAAGATATTTCGAGGTTTGATTCACCCTTCGAACAACGTTTCATTGAAAAAAAACCTTGAAACTAGTAAAAATCATTGATTTTAGTGGTTTTTTGCGAATAAACTATTGACTTGTAATTTTTTTCATTATAGAATTAAGAAAATACAAATTCAGGAGGTAATTTTATGAACAAGACAGAACTTATTACTGCATTAGCAGGAAAATCAGGATTAAGCAAAAAAGACAGCGAGTTAGCATTAAACGCATTAGTTGGTACAGTTGAAGATACTC
>Ga0194056_10001624_pt1 | contig 12201 bp, 10 predicted proteins | sample SepL4413m_MetaG_FD_155458 | JGI IMG/M metagenome (GOLD analysis project Ga0194056, IMG submission 155458) | Anoxic zone freshwater microbial communities from boreal shield lake in IISD Experimental Lakes Area, Ontario, Canada - Sep2016-L442-13m | ecosystem: Environmental > Aquatic > Freshwater...
CAAAAATTATCGTTCCGTTGAGATCGGCACAGGTAGTAAGCAATTCCTCGCACTTGCGGCTGATTTCGTCCTCATCTATTCGTGTCAGCGATTGTTCCGCTCTATACATGAGGTTATTTACCCACAGCGTCAGACAGTCCACAATTCTCACATTGAATCCCAGTGTTTTACGCAGTGCAGCAGCTAGCTCAACAGGTTCTTCAATGGTTTGCCAGTCAAATCTCCTTCTTTCCTCACGGTGTTTTCGGATCCTCTCGTCCATCTCTTCGTCTATCAGAGGGCAAGTCGCGACAAAAGCCCGTGGACCATCTAAGGCTTCACCAGTCTTAGCTGCATATCGGCTTTTTCCACTTCGACTTCCGCCAGTGACGAGAATGATATAAGCCATATGGAGTTACCTGAACAAAAATCCCCGGGGCATGACCACGGGGATTCCAGGCTGAACATGTCTACGTTATTGTCTAGCTGATCTGATCCTTACCAACGACAGTTTACTACAAAACTACTTCATAGTTTCTTTTGCCGCAGTAAGGGTATTCTTCATCAGCATCGCTATGGTCATGGGGCCTACGCCGCCTGGTACAGGCGTTATGGCTGCGGCCTTTTCTTTGACCTCATCAAAGGCAACGTCCCCCACAAGCTTGAAACCCTTTTCTGTGCCAGGGGCATCGACTCGGTTAATTCCTACATCGATCACAACTGCTCCATCTTTTACCATGTCTCCCTTTAGAAACTCGGGCACGCCCATTGCTGCTATGATTATGTCCGCAGAAGCGCAGCGTTCTTTGAGATTTTTTGTTTTTGTGTGGCACACGGTAACAGTAGCGTTCATGTTACGCTGATCGAGCATGTTTGAAAGAGGGCGTCCCACGATATTACTTCGTCCCAAAATGACTACATCCTTGCCTGAAGTCTCGAATCCGCCTCTCTTGATGAGTTCTATTACTCCAGCAGGAGTGCAGGGGAGGAAACGCACTTCGCCTATGCTTATCAGACCAACATTAAATGGATGAAAGCAGTCAACGTCTTTTTCGGGAAGAATCGAGCGAAGAATCTTGGTTTCCGGAATATGCTTGGGAAGTGGAAGCTGACATAGTATTCCGTGAACGGACTTGTCTTTGTTGTACCCGTCAATCACTTGCAGTAGTTCTTCGGTCGTGGTTTCCGCCGGCAGCCTGGATTCAAGGGAGGTGATCCCAATGTATTCACAGGACTTTTTCTTGTTGGTCACGTAAACCCTTGATGCCGGATCCTCTCCCACCAATATTACAGCGAGGCACGGTTGCAATCCCTGGGCCTTAAGTTTGACCACCTCTTCTTTCATCTCGTCTTTGAGTTGCTGTGAAACTTCATTTCCGCTTATGATTTTAGCCGACATGCAATCCTCCTCCTGAACCTGATTAGAACATGATGTTTGAGCGTTGGCCGGGAAGTACATCCCTGGCGAAAGACGGTCGTGAACCTTTATTATTGCAACAAAGTCTATTAAATTCCAGAGCCGACTGATTATGAACAGTAGACCTATAAATAGCCCTAGACATGGGATTGCATTTCCCCATGAGCGATCAGATAGTTCTCAAGCTGCTTCTGCTTCGAGCGCTGCTGCAATCTTTTCCACGGCTTCATGGATCACGGGATCATCCAGTGATGGGGGCCTACCTTGAAGGTCAGCCGCTGCTATCTCCTCAGAGAACGGCAGTATTCCTATTAGTGGAATACCGTCCAAGTTATTCCGAAGGAATTCCTCTTCCTTGATATTACGAACCTTACTCCCAACTGCTACAACCCTATGAAGACCAATATCTCTGGTGAGTTCCCTAACTTTGGCCGCAGTTTCGATGCTTCTTCGACCCGGTTCTACCACTATGACAAGCCGGTCCACCCCTTGAGCAGTGCCGCGTCCGAGATGCTCGATACCTGCCTCCATGTCCATAACAACCAAATCTTTTTGGTAGAGGACCAGGTGGCTTATTAGCGCCTTAAGAAGGACGCTCTCAGGACAGATGCATCCTCCACCGCCTTTCTTGACCGTACCCATGAGCAAAAGTCGAACCCCATCCTTTTCCTTTCCCAGGGACTCGGGAAGGTCGTCAACTCGTGGATTCATCTTGAAAAAACCACCAACGGTTCCCGGTTTAGTGCCGGTTCGTTCGTGGATGAGTTCCTCCATCTTGGCAATCGGTGTTATCTCAGTCGTATCTATTCCAAGCGCAGAGCCTAGATTAGCATCTGGGTCCGCATCCACCGCCAATACCCTGAAACCTTTTCTCGCCCAATATCGGGCCAGGAGGCTACTCAAGGTTGTCTTGCCGACCCCACCTTTTCCGGATATGGCTATTTTCATATCAATTTCCTTCCCAGTTCATTAAATCAAATGGACATACTATTATTATGCACTTGGCAGATAGAACGGAAGGTTACCCGCGTGCGGCCTTCAGTAATTCCAGTACTGCCATCTGGCCGGCCACCGCCATATCCTCGGCACTGAAAAACAGGTCTGCGGTTTCGTCGAAAAGGACACTCGCTTCCGGAGGGAATTCTTCATCTCCCTTCCATAGAATACACGTGATAGGCATACAAGGAAAATAAGAGAGTTCCACAGCAGCGTCACCGGTCTGAATAGCTTTACCGTTCAGTTTTGTGCCTGCCTTAGCCATGAGACCCGGATCATTTCCAAACATGCTAACCAGAATATCCCTTGTCCTCCGGTTAAACGCCGGCTCATAAAAGTGACCATCTTTAAACTCACGAAAATGCTTCAGGCGACCGGAAGGCAACCTGCCGTCAGCGTTGTTCAAGTAATGAAGAGTAAGAATGGCGAGCCAGATCGGCGCTTCTTCTTCCGTGTCCTTGATCGAGAACCGGGAGATATCTATATTAAAAATAATTTCTCTGTCGAGATGAGGAATAATAACAGAACGTCCGACCATTCTCGCGCCTGCTTTCTCTGCCACACGTCCTGGATCTTTACGACCGAAAATCTCCAAGCCGAACCTGAGAGCCTGCTCGTAATTGTCCTGCTTCGGAAGTTCTGGACGAGAAAGATCTTTAATGTTGAGCATGTCTTCCCGGCCCGCCTATATTGTCAGTCGTCGGACCGAAACAACGTGATCCAGTGCCAGAAGGTCGTCGAGAGCCGTCTGATCCGCCCGCACGTCCGTATTGAGGAACAGAAGCGCCTCCCCCCCCTGTGTCTGACGTGCAAATTGGAAGTGGGAAATGTTGATTCCTCTTGCGCCGAGGGTCGTTCCAACTTTCCCAATAACTCCTAGCTTGTCTACTGCATGAATAAGAAGGAGTTCTCCTGACAGGTCAAATTCCCCTCTAAAAGAGCCGTATCGTATCATTCTTGGTTCCGAGCGTCCAAAAAGCGTACCCTCCACAACGTGTTCCTTGTCCTCGGTAACTACTTTATAGCGTAGCAAAGACAGGAAATTCTCGCTCTTACTAACCCTGGTCTCAGATAATATGATGCCTCTTTCTTCAGCCACCATAGGAGCGTTCACCTGATTGACGTCCTCTCGCATAATGGGAGTCAAAAAACCAGTGAGAAACGACGTAGTGATTGGTTTCAACTCCATGTCTATAACTGCCCCGGAGTATTGAGCTTCCACACTCTTGATACCGGCTTGAATAGTCTGGCCGAGAAATAATCCGAGACGCTGGGACAGATCAAGATAAGGTTTAAGATTCTCAAGGGCTTCCCCGGAAACGGCAGGGGCATTGACGGCGTTCCGGATAGTCCCGTAAAGCAGATAGTCTCTTATTTGAGCGGCTATCGCTATGGCTACATTATCTTGAGCCTCTTGTGTCGAAGCTCCCAAATGGGGCGTACAAATTACGTGATCAAGTCCGATTAGTCTGGTCTTACCCGGGGGTTCTACCAAATAAACGTCCAGTGCTGCTCCTGCAACTTTGCCTGATTCTATGGCGTCAGCAAGATCTTCCTCATTGACCACAGGACCTCGTGAGCAATTGATTATACGGACGCCATCTCGCATCTTTCCTATATTCTTGCAATTTATGAGACCTCTCGTCTCATCGGTAAGAGGAACATGCAGTGTTATGAAATCAGCCTCTTTAAAGACCTCATCGAGTGAACCGAGACGTACCCCCATCTGCTTTGCCTGGTCCTCCGAGAGGAATGGATCGTAAGCTATTACCTGCATTCCCAAGCCAATAGCCCGGTCAGAAACAACGGACCCAATTTTTCCCAGCCCAATTACGCCCAGGGTCTTGTTAAATACTTCGGTTCCTGAGAATTTTTTCTTCTCCCATTTCCCCTGTTTCATCGAATAGTCAGCCTGGGGAATATTTCTTGCCAAGGACATCAGCATGGACAGAGAGTGTTCCGCAGTGGTGACCGTATTTCCTCCCGGTGTGTTCATGACCACTATGCCTCTCTTGGAGGCTGCTGGGATGTTAACATTGTCGAGGCCCGTACCTGCCCTGCCGACAACCTTCAGTTTATCGGCAACGGCAATTACATCTTCCGTAACCTTGGTGGCGCCTCTAATAGCCAACCCGTGATAGTCGCAGATAATCTCTTTGAGTTCCTCTGGGGTCAGGCCTACCTTAACATCAACATCGATTCCTTCCGCTTCGCGGAAAATCTGAATACCCAATTCAGAAAGATTGTCCAAGGCAAGGACTTTCATGTTGACTTTCTCCTTTGTTTAAGAGGCCATGAAAGGCATATCCTGTGTTCCATCCTCAACCATCTTTGGTGGGCTTCCCGTTATCCGTGCGACTAGAAACACGGAAAATGCCCTTCCGATCGGTTCCCCCATTTTCTCAGAATGCTTCTCTAGCAGATAATATGACTGTCTTATAGTTTAGAATTAATATTTTTTTTAACAGGACGTAGATCGAATGTCAAGAATGCTATTGCGCGAGAAAATAAAGCAAGAGAACGATAATGGCCGCAGCCGACAGTAAAACGGGAAGGGGAGGGGTCCCACGGAGATAAGACCACGGTGTGGGCGTAATAATGTGTTCCGAACAGGGTGCATCATCATCTTCCAAAATATCAGCCCACGGGATCTTTTCCTCGTCCATCGGGCCCAGAGAACCATCCCGTAAGCGCGGTCTAAATTCCACACTGGACGATTTTCTCCACAATTTTTGACCTGGCTGCTCCACTTTGTTCATAGCAATTGATATCCTCATGATAGTTGAAATTAGAATGTTCGATACAGTGAGCGATCATCCCTCGCTGATCAGTATTGGCTTTTATTCTCACTCAGCTCCCATGTCAAGACCTAGCGGGACTAGCCTGGGTTGCTAAAGACTTCAAACCCATTGCAGCGGTCTGCTCACCGTGGTACTGTTCTTGTCAGGAGTTATCGATCCTGCTGATCCTTTTCCAGGAAGATTTGTTAGATGCACAAATTCTATAAAATATTAAATGGATAAGCGTAGGCCTTGAAATGGAGACACTCATAGGTGTAGGCATTTGGGTAATCATCTTTATCGTCTGGTACGTCCGAACGTATCGGGAAAAGTTCAATAACATTTTTCCAAATTATAAACTTAGCATTAAGAGGTCGATTCGTGGAAAGAAAAAAGTTAACGAGCAACCCAAACCTCAGTTGAGGAAGGATTTCAAGTCCCTAGTGGAGATCGTGGAAAACACCTGCGCCATGGATAAGTTTAGGGCCTCCGACGCGGCATCTATGGTTGATGCTGTGAAGCAGCTTATGGAAAAGGAACCGGCAAGCGGACAGATCTGGGAGGCTTATGCTCTTGACTCTCTTGAAACTGCTGAGATCGCGTGTGATGACTGTAGAATTCCTGTTGAGAAAACAGTAAGAAAGACGGGGGTACGGATTCAGTGCAAGAAATGTGGGAAATGGCTTGCGCTGAAGAATTCAAAGGTAACAATTATCAATCCTAGCAGAGCCGAACTGGAGGAATGGGAAAAGTAAGAGGGATCATCATGTGATTTTCTTTCGACGATCAAGGCACAATAATGCGAACTTATATCGAAAATGGATCGGAAGTCACGGGTGAATGCAGCCATGGGAAGATTCCCAAAGATGGCCAGTGTTTCACGGGTACCGCTCCATTCATAGTCACCCTGGGGCTCGGATTGATTGGCGTTTTTGCCACAGGATTCCTCACGTATCGACACATCCTTCTGGCGAGTCATGGCGGAACAGTTGGTGAATCTTTCCTTTGTCGCCCTACGGGCAACATCAATTGCGACGCAATTCTCATGACGCCCTATGCGGTGATCTTCGACTACTTCCCGTCCTCGGTGATAGGCCTGATGGGTTTCACCTTCATGCTTTGGCTTTCGGTCAACGGCCTCGTAAACCCAAGGATCAGAAACGACGCATGGGCGTGGCTTTTGTTCTATGTATTTGTAGCGATAGCTTTTAGTTGGTATTATGCATATATTATGGTCTTCGAAGTCGATTTCATTTGTACATGGTGCATAGTTGTCCACTTAGTAAACCTCATTTCAGTTGTTTTTGTGTTTATCGTAGCAGTCAAAAATAGAAAAAAGTTTGAGCATTCTGCTGTATCAAATCTTGCTGAACGGGTTTACTTAGTGGTAGGTGGTGTTGTGACTTCACTCCTCGTGTTTTTTGCATCCGGATTCTGGGAGAAGTCACTAAGCTTCGATGATGCTAAGCAAAAATATGATGAGCTGGCCAAAAACCCTTTAGTAATAATGTCGTTGCTTAAAGCTTCTCCTCATCACCAAATTTCATCAGAAGAAACGGATCCGGTTTATGGTTCCGTCTCCGCTCCGCATCCCATGATATTGTTCAGTGATTTTCAATGCCCAGTGTGTCTGAGAACTGAAATTTTTCTTCGGGAAATAGTAGATCGCAACCCAAATGAACTGAGACTCGTTTTTAAAAATTACCCTCTCTCAACAGCTTGCAATAAGCGGATTGCGAATGATTTGCACCCCATGGCGTGTAAAGCTGCTCAAGCAGCTTATGCCGCATTTCTCATCGGCGGGTCTCGATCCTTTTTGACCTATGCGGATCTTCTTTACGTTCATCAGCGTCAACTGAAAAGCGAGCCTTGGGTTGGACTTGCCAAGCAGACAGGACTGGAACTACAAAGGTTTACGCTACTGATGGAGCCGGACTCGGCGGCGGACAGAAAAGTGAGAGAAGATGTGGCTCTAGGGCTTGAACTAGGTTTGGATGCCACTCCCGAGGTCTTCTTCGAAGGCAAGAGGATCCCCCAAGGGTTGAAAGGAGAAGATTTTGTGGCGGCTCTCGAAGAGCTTATCCGAATTAGTCATCCTGAAAAAAAGGACCTGAACCTAAACAGATAGCACTGCAGATGTGAGAAGTTTTCCGGCCAACCAACTCCAAATCATTTGAGAAATGGCGCCAATGTGATATGTAGGACGCCGGGCGCAGAGATCATTTAAGATCTCCCTTCATTTCGAGGGAGATTCAATATAATGAAAACATCTAGTGAAGATGCACATTGATGCAGTTTATTTGGAGATAGAAGGGGAAAGCCGTGCTTCTAGGAAAAAAAATCATTCAGCGGATGCTGTTCCACAAATCAGCATTTCCTGCAAGATTACCATGAACAAAGGACGCATACTTATAGTTGACGATCAGGAGGAAATCCTAGAATCTCTCGGGGCTATCCTGACGGATGAAGGACACGAGGTGATTTCAGCCCGCGACGGCCAAGAAGCACTCCACATGGTGCACAGTGATTCGCCGGACGTCGTTTTTTTGGACATCTGGATTCCTGGTATAGATGGGATGCAGACTTTGAAAGCCATCAAGAGGATTGATCCCCGATGCTCAGTAATCATGATGAGCGGCCATGGAACAATTGAGACAGCCGTAAAAGCCATCAAGCTTGGAGCTGCGGATTACCTCGAAAAACCCCTGAATCTCGAGGATGTCCTCCATCTGGTTGATCGGGCTGTTTCAAACCGATCCTCGTCATCTCAAACCCCAGATGGTAACAACTGGGCACCCGGGCAATTCATCGGGAAATCGGATAAGGCGACCAATCTTAGACACGCACTTGCTAAAGCTGCAGCAGGGACAGGGGCTGTATGGCTGGCGGGCGAAAAAGGTACAGGCAAAGAATTCCTGGCCCGCATGATCCACCACCTGGGGGGTAAAGACCGTGCCACCCTCGTAAAGGTGCGCTGTACAGACCTGACGGCCGAAAACATTGAAGACATGATCTTGGTCCGGAATGGCTGGGTGCAGAGGACAGATGGGAGTCTCCCTCAAACTATGGGAGGCACCTTGCTACTGATTCGTGTTGATCGTCTTGAAAGGTCACTGAGACCGCGACTTGCCGAACTAATTCGAGTCCTCACCAACCGCAAGGTTCTTTCTGCGCCCTCTGCGATTCCCACTGTAGGACTCGTGTCCACCTCCCTAAACGATCCGGCGACCCTGGTACAGGGAGACGACTTTCCCCAGGAGCTGGCAGATCTCCTTGGGCAGAGGCTTATCCGGCTGCCAAACCTTCGAGAGCGACCAGAGGATATTCCCCTGCTGGTAAACTATTTTCTCAAGGAGGCTGTAGAAGAATTCGACCGTAACCTAACTGGAACGGATAGAGATGCCATGGCCCGCTTGTGCTCTTATACGTGGCCCGGTAATATAAAGGAATTAAAGATACTTATCGAGCACATGGCGATGACTGCTCCCGGTCCTCTCATAACGCTTAACGACCTGTTGATACCCGGATGGAAGGAGGAGTCGAACTACAGCACGGCACAGGAGTCTCCTTTTGGAACAACATTGGAGCTGTCGGAACATAGCGCTACCGACCCCCACGTTACCCTTGAGGAGAACCTTGGACCTTTGGATCAAGTCAATAACAATAATCGGCCTCAAGAAGGGTCGATATTACGGCAGAAAACACTCCGGGGACGGGTAGTCATTTATGGACAGGGACTTCACTCGGGTGTTAAAACAGGTTTGACCCTCTCTCCTCTCCCCCCCTCAAGCGGTATAATTTTCGGGCACATAACTTCGGGCGATACGGTTCCCGCCATATTGCACAACGTCGAATCTACAGGATTCAGCACAAGTCTTAAGCGAAATGGTTCGTTGGCAAGGACTATTGAACATTTGATGGCGGTGTTTCATGTGTACGGGTTGACAAATGTGCTCGTAAAAATTTCCGGTGAAGTGCCGATAATGGATGGATCAGCTCTCGATTTCTGCAATCTCGTAGAAAATGCAGAAATCATAACACAGGAAGACCCTGTGCAGTCGATACAGATAACTGAGCCTATCGAGTTGCCCATGGAACCAGGGAGTCCCAAGAAAATGAGGATCGAGCCCTCGGATTGCCTAGAGGTAGAGTATTACTTGGATTATCCTCCACCGGTAGGGAGTCTGCACATGGTTTTTCGATGTAAAAACCCTGAGGAGTTCAAAAAAGAGATCGCTCCAGCCCGGACCTTCGGATTTGTCAAGGACATGAGAATGATGGACGAGATGGGACTTGCGGGTGGGGGAAGACTCTCCAATGTGGTGCTGATTGATGATGAGAAAGTTATTAACCCGCCGCTGAGGTTTTCAGACGAATTTGTCCGTCACAAGATTCTCGATATAATAGGGGATTTTTACCTGTTGGGTCGGCCGTTTACCGGCAAGATAATTGCGAGACTTACAGGTCACACCGAAAACATTGAGATGCTAAAAGTGATTAACCGGAAAATGAAAATTCTATGAATGAGTGTATCGGTTATTGCTGCCCCTTGAGCTATTTCGTCCAGGATTGAAGAAAACACTTAAGCAGTGTAGGGAAAGAATGAATGATCCGATAGAAATGACGAGATTGCTTGCTTCCAATTGAATGAATTGTATAAGTTCAGCGGGGATGTCACCGAGCGCGTACATGAAATAGAACAAATCTCCTGCACTCCATAAAGACAATGCCCAGATCCCTGTCAGCAGAGCAAAGTAAAAAAGGTTAGCCCATTTTCGCCCCTCCATGGAGCGCTGAGACCACAAGTAGGCCCTAATCGTTTGCACGAAAAGGTAGGGTGAAAAAAGCTTGAGCCAGAGTGTCAACGATAGATCTCCTAGGCCTGTTCCACTCGAAAGCATCTCGCGGGCAAAAAAGGCTGCACCTGCGTGCAATGAGTTTGTCTGGATCAAAACTACAATCACTGCGGCAGGCAGCAGCAACATGCAGACCAGTAGAACGATTATTTCGCGCAGAACCATAAGTATCATGACCGACATTATACTGCACAAGGTAGGAGTTCCGTGAAAAAAATCTTTCCAAACGTTTGGTTGTAGCTACGGTATGAGAAATCATGGAATCAATCCTTGCTCCAACATGCAAGTAGCAGAAAATTCCGATTACCATTCTGCGTGCAGCCTGTTTTCGCACATTTAATCCTTGGTCGCCGGAAGCCTTTTTTGTTTGGGGAATATGCAGTAGCAGTGATAGTATCTTTGTAAGAATTGTTTTAGGTCAGTCAAGTCAGTAATATCAAGGAGAGTGTCATGGAAAAAATCTGGCTCAAATCTTATTCCAAGTCAGTGCCGGCACAGATTGTTTTCGATGAGATATCACTTCCCGAGGCCTTGGCTCGCACGACAAGGAGGTTCCCGGACAACCCGGCTCTCCTTTTCCAGGGTACTAAGGTGAGCTTCAAGAACCTGGACGACATGGTTTCAAGGTTTGCGTCAGGACTCAGGTCCCTCGGAGTGATGCCCGGCGACAAAGTAGCCTTGCTCATGCCCAATCTGGTTCAGACGGTGGTAGCAATTTTCGGGGCGTTGCGAGCCGGCGCTGTGGTGGCTCTGAACAATCCACTCTATACGGATCGGGAACTGGAACATCAGTACAACGACGCCGACTCCTCTTTATTAGTCTGTCTTGACGTCCTGGTCCCAAGAATGATCAATTTGCGCCAAAAAACGAGAATCAAGAAAATCATATCTTGTCACATCCGAGATTTTTTGCCGTTTCCTCTTAAGCAACTCTTTCCATTTGTTAGAAAGGGTATGCACTTGAAGACTCCTCCATCCACGGAAGTTTATGAATTTATGGATCTCATAAAGAATTATCCTCCCATAACCGACCTTCATAAGGCTGCTTGGAACGATACTGCCTTTCTGCTCTATACGGGTGGGACCACCGGAGTGTCCAAAGGTGTTAAGCTAACTCACGGAAATCTCTCCAGTAACGTACAACAGTGTCGCGTTTGGTTTCAGGAATTCCAGGACGGGAAGGAAATCGTCGTAGGATGCCTCCCCTTCTTTCACTCCTTCGGGATGACAACCGCAATGAATATGGGCATATTTTACGGTTACGGGATCGTATTGATACCGAAGCCGGAACCCAAGGCAATACTGGAGGCCATTAGCAAATACAAAGCTACTTATCTCCCGGCAGTGCCCACGTTATACAATGGCATGATAAATTTCCCCGACCTGAAAAAATATGACATCAGTTCACTCAAAGGATGCTTTTCCGGCGGCGCCCCTCTCCCTATGGACACCATCCGTAATTTCGAGGCGCTGACTGGTGCTCAAATCTGCGAGGGATACGGCCTTACTGAAACATCCCCTGTAGTAACCGTTAACCCTTACGGCGGTCAGACCAAGCTTGGAACCATAGGTCTTCCACTGCCCAACACTGAAGCAAAGCTCGTCGACGTAGATGATTACACCAGGGAAATTACCGTGGTGGGAGAACCTGGAGAGCTTTGTATCAAAGGTCCCCAGGTCATGACGGGATACAATAATCGACCTGAGGAAACTGAAATCACCCTCCGTGACGGATGGCTATTAACCGGTGATATCTCAGTTGTGGATGAAGAGGGTTACTTCAGCATAGTAGACCGCAAGAAGGATATGATCATCTCAGGGGGATTCAATATTTATCCCAGGGACGTGGATGAGGTTCTGTTCTCTCACCCAAAGGTTCTGGAAGCGTGTGCGATAGGAGTGCCTGATGCCTATTCCGGTGAGCGCATCAAGGCATACGTTGTCCTCAAGGAAAGTGAAATGTCTACCCCTATCGAGATCATAGATTTTTGCAAGGAAAACCTCGTAAAATACAAGGTCCCAAAATATGTGGAGTTTGTGACGGAATTGCCTAAGAGCGCGGTAGGTAAAATTTTGCGCAAGGAACTGAGACGCCTTGACCAAGAGAAAACCGCAAAAGATCAAGTCAGTTAGCGTGCAGGGTTGTCTACTTCCAGTCACATACCGGAAATAG
>Ga0194056_10001634_pt1 | contig 12175 bp, 8 predicted proteins | sample SepL4413m_MetaG_FD_155458 | JGI IMG/M metagenome (GOLD analysis project Ga0194056, IMG submission 155458) | Anoxic zone freshwater microbial communities from boreal shield lake in IISD Experimental Lakes Area, Ontario, Canada - Sep2016-L442-13m | ecosystem: Environmental > Aquatic > Freshwater >...
GCCATGCGTAGAACTTCGTGCTGCCCTTGATGATGTAGCGAACGTAATCGGGAGCGAAACTCATTAGTTTGTTCACGAGCCGGCTCCTCAGTCGTAGAAATAAAAGAACTTGGGAAACGTGTTCAGCTCGGCCTTCAGGCGGAACACGTTTTTCCTCGCCAGGATCAGGCTGACCTCGCTTTCCGGGTCGAGCAGATTGCCGAACTTGCGGGCACCCACCGGGCACACCTCGACACAGGCCGGGTAGCGCCCCTTGCGGGTCCGTTGCAGGCACCAGTGGCACTTCTCGACGACGCCCCGCATGCGCGGCCGGTTGCCCAGATAATGCGTCACCGGATTCATTGCTTCGTTGGGCAGCACCGGATTGGTCAGGTTGATGCGGCGCGCCCAGTAAGGACAGGCACTCATGCACATGCGGCAGCCGATACACCAGTTGTAGTCGATCACCACCGGGCCATCGGCCTCGCGGTAAGTCGTTCTCACCGGGCACACCTTGACGCAGGGCGGTTTCTCGCACTGCATGCAGGCGATCGGCATGTAGGTGGCCTCTTTTTCCGGAACAGCCTTCGGTTCGTAGTGATACTGTCCTTCGAGAACCTGACCGGCCGGGGTGTAGGCATTGCCGCCGACCTGGATGCCCAGCCCTTCGGGGTAACCCTGGTTCATCTTGTCTTTCGAGAACTCACCGCGCTCCATCCGCAGCACCTGGATCCACTCGATGCGCTCGCCGGGTTTTTCGCCGCGCGACTGATTGTTCTCCTCGACGCAGGCCTTGACGCAGCGACGACAGCCGATGCACTTTCTGACATTGAGCGCATAGCCCATGAGCACGCCCGGCTGGGCTTCGGTGCCATCGACGGTAACCTTCTTGCCGTACTCCGCGGAATAGCGCCGTTCAAGCCGGGCGCGTGCTTCGGCCTTTTCCTGCGGGCTCATCAGGCGGTAGTTGCCCTGGAAGTGCTCGGCCCATTCGGCGGCGGCCTGAGCATTGTCGGACTGCGCCATCAGCGCTCCGGCGCCCATCAGCGACGACACGCCCAGCATGCCGCCACCTTTGAGGAAGTCCCGGCGTGACGTCTTCAAGCTCCCCGCAGCAGGGTCTGCCGATGCCGCTTGCATCTGACATTCGGATTGCCGCTCCTGGTCGGGCTCGGCAGCAGGGTTATCGTTAGGGGTCACAGTCTTCCTCCAGCAAAGGGAAATAGCTTCATGTCGGGCAAGTCACAGAAAACGGCATCCGGCGGCAGATTCAGGCATGAACGCAATAGGGCATTCAGCTGATCGGAAAGGCCATGATCCTCTCCACGAATCAAAGAAGAAAACGGACCGGAAAATATCCAGCCGCTAAGCTATATGGTCGGGCCATAATTGCCTTGATATGGATCAAACCTGTTCGCCTCAATGCCCGCGCCCACCAGCATCACGTCAAAATAATGCGGTAACGGCCATTGATGACCGGCCATCGCGCAGGGGTTTAGCTCAGATCTTGAGATTCCATTTGGTTCGCGGAAGGATGTCCGGATAAATGACGTAACCGGCAACGGGCGGGGTGATAATGGACACTGCGGTGTCAATATCGGGATGAACATCGCAAACGGATATCCATGCCGTTTTGTTCAAAGTCGGCTGCAAGCAGGTGCTCTTCAGCTCAATCAGTTTTTTATTTGTGGAGGAAACAAAAATGGCACGCTGGACTGAAACCTTTGCTGATCAAAATCACATGGTCACGATTTCGCAACATATTCCTGTGGGTGACATTGTCCGCATCGTGCTCAATGACGGCACCGTCATCGAGGGGGTTTTCCGGCGAATGAAAATCGAAAATAACGCCGGGCAGGGTGGCTGGAAATATTGCGGTGAATGTGAAATTGAAACGAAAGCCCGCGCCCGTTTCGTTCTGGATTACCTTGACATCAAGTCGGCCTCCAGTTTGTGGAGCGATCCTGTTGCGACCGAATATGAGCATCTTGGCCTGATCACCACCGGCAAGGCGAAACCTGCCGGTCTGTAGCGCTCATTCAGGGCCGACTGCGGGATCCGCCGCCACAGTCTCTTCCGGGCTGCAGTTGGTCTCTTGACATGCTCATACCCAGCGGCCGCTTCCGCTCCTCAGATTCCTGCCGCTTGGCCGATGAGACGGGGCGATTATTGAGACGCAACATATGGCGATTAGCTCTCAAAGCCCGTGTCACTGGCTCTGAGAAGAAGTTCGAGTGGTAGATCATGGTGAGCGCTATACCGCGCTCCCTAGGGTGATTCGCTGAGATGTTGCTGATCAATTGGATGGCGGCAATGGACTGGGGGCGCTTGGATCCGTAAATTTCAAATGGACACTACGATTTCCAGGATATAACCAGAACATTTCGCAATGGCACCAATCCCCAAGCCAATAACGACAATCACAATCATGCTCATGAGTGTTCATGCGAGCAAATAGTTAGGCAGTCTGCGGGACATGGGCCGATCTGCTTCTTCATAATAGTTGCCAAGGTATCCGAAGGTTTGCACGTTTATTTTTGATCTCCACAACACGCGAGACCTGGGTATCTTGTGCCTGCCAACTCACAGCAAAGATATCCCGCTAGACTGCAAGGCGACTGAGGACACCGACATCACCAATGACTGTTGTGCTCATCAAGCTGCCGCTTGGCTTCCGTCCCTTGGAATGGCGGCAACGCGAAGAAGTCCTCGGCTAATTCCCGACTTCACCAACTTTGGCTGACTTCAACCGAACCGTGGCCCAGAAAGTGCTGCCGCGTCCTTCTTGACTCACCACACCGGCCTCGCCACCCATCAGGTTGGCGAGGCGCTTCGAGATGATCAGGCCAAGACCCGAACCACCGTACTTGCGGGTCGTAGATCCATCCACCTGAGTGAACGGCTGAAACAGCATGGCCTGTTGTTCGGGGCTGATGCCGATGCCCTGATCTTCGACTTCGACTCGCGCCAACACGCTCTCGCCGTTTTGCTCTACAACGCTTGCCCGCACGGTGATCCTTCCCTGGTCGGAGAACTTGCAGGCGTTGCCCAGGAAGTTGAGCAGTATCTGCCTCACATGAAACGCATCACCCGACAACTGGTCAGGGAAGGTGGCAGGAATTTCGCGGGTCAGTTTCAGACCTTTCGCCTCGGCGATTATGTCCTGCATCGCTATGGCATCGTCAATCAGTTGGCTTAGGGAGAAGTTCTTCTCTTCCAACGGCAGACGCCCGGCTTCGATCTTGGAAAAGTCGAGGATGTCGCCGACGACATTGACCATCCGTTGAGCAGCAACCTTGCTCTTGTTGAGCCAGTCAATTTTCTTAGGGTCGGTGGCACGGCGCAACACCAAATCGATCATGCCGATGACGCCATTCATCGGTGTGCGTAGTTCGTGGCTCATGTTTGAAAGGAAAATGGTCTTCGCGCGGTCGGCTGTTTCAGCGGCTTCCTTGGCGATGGACAGCGCAGCGGTGCGTTCTTCGACCATCCGCTCCAAATGATCCCGGTGCTTCTCAAGCTCAGCCTCTGCCTGCTTGCGCTCGGTAATGTCAATACCCAGTTCGAGAACCAATAGCTGACCATCTTCGTCAATAAACGGGTAATCGTAAATCTGGTATAGCCGTCCGTCACGTGTGGTGTTTGCTTCCCAAAGTTGCGGTGCCTGAGTGCTGAAGACGCGGAATGTCGGGCACTCCTCGCAGGGTTCGCTTCTTCCTGCAAGGCTTTCGTAGCAGCGCTTGCCATTCGGGCTACCAAAACGCTCCTGGAAGTAACGGTTCGCAAACCGGATGGAATAATCAGGCGCTTGCAGATAAACAAATCCCGGCAGGTGCTCCAGAATGGAGAAAAATTGATCCCGATCCTTTTTCAAGGCTATGTCCGCCTGCTTGAGGTCGGTGATGTCGAACGATACGCCGGCGAGAAGTGTTTCCCCGTTCGACCGCTCGATGGGAAACTTGGTCGTGAGATAGGTTCGCACCCCATTCTTCATCAACACGTCTTCTTCAACGGTCAGCGGCGATCTGCTGGCGATTACCGCCGCGTCTGCGGAATCGAGCTTCGCTGCGACTTCATTCGGCCATAAATCCCCATTCGCCTTTCCGAGCAGCGAGCCTGTTGTAGCCTTGATCTGGCTGGCCAGTGCGGTGTTAACGAATACGTGCCTCCCCTGCGCGTCCTTGATGTAAGCACACGCCGGGAGGTTCTCCATGAACAGCGAAAACCGCAACTCGCTTTCGCGCAATGCCTCCTCCACCTGCTTGCGCCTGGTGATGTCGATCAGGGCAATGCGCATCGACGTGCCGCCAGCGCCGGATTTATGCATTACGCAGTCGATCTGCGCCTGAAACACCGTGCCGTCGCCGCGCAGCATGGCCGCCTCCACCGTGCCATTACCGCCCTGTTGCTGCACTCTCAGGAAAAGTGTCATCCAGTGCACCTGGTCTTCGGCCAGCATCAGAGAAGCGAAGCTGCGCCGCAGCAGGTTCTTGCTCGCCGCGCCCAGCAGCGTGAGGGCAGTGAGATTGATCTCCTCGATAAAGCCCTCAGAGCTCAGCGTGAGATAGCCGAGCGGGGCGAAGTCGTACAGATCGAGATAGCTGTCGCGCGATTCCTCGAGGGCGGCCTGCATCTGGCGCAACTCCTCGTTCTGCATTTCCATTTGGATCTGATGCACGCGCAGTTCGTGCAGGACTTTTTTGCCTTCTTCAACTGACAGGAACCTGTCGCTGCGCGACTCATCGCTCAGAATATGCTGTGCGATGGCGTCCGCCCGCTGGCGTAGCGAGGGTTTGCGGGGATTCTTTCCGTCGCCCGAAGTCATGGCCTTACCTGCCAGTTGTCGAAATCGTTGCCGGCATGAACCCGGCAGCGCTAGGCGACGGCCGCCTCCGGCCAGGCGATGGCAGGCTGACGGCAACACTTCGCCGGCCTCGAATCATTGCTGCGGAAGCGGCTATACCGCCTCGGAACTGACGCTTACGCATGACACAAACCTCACCTGCAGGTAATGATCCGATCAATTGCCGATACTTTTTTCATGGCGTCTCATCACCACGACCTCACCATATAATACCAACAGACAATGGTGCTGTAACCAAAATTAAAGGACTTGCAATCAATTTTGAACTCGCGCAATATTTGACCTTTAGGAGATAGCCTTCCGCAAATGGATACGTTCGCCGCCCGGCTAAACAGGACGCTCGAAGCAAAGGGACTGACGCAAGACGCGTTAGCGCGTCAGCTTGGGCTAAGGCAGCAGACCGTGTCTGAATGGTGCCGGGGCAAAGGCCCGCGGAAGGCCACACAAGACCGTGTCGCCGCGCTGTTGGGCATGGGCATCGAGGCCGCACATACTGACGACATCGCTACCGCGCTCAAGGACTTGTCGCCAGACCGGGCGGAATGGTACAAGGCAAAAATTCTGGCCGAGGCCGCGCAACATCGTCTCGCCGCTATCGAATCCAAGCTCGGCATCCTATCGGACCGACAAACCTCACCGAAGATAACGCCAAAAAAAGCTCGGCATTCCAAGTAATCCGCAGCTCGGAATGCCGGACAGTAAGCGTCGGGGTTGATTCGGATACATCCGAACCTATTACGAAAAGCATAGACGCCGCCTGTCGTTGCGAGAGAATGGCGCAACACGCCTATGACTTGCTTACAGCACTGGACCTGACGGCGTCTGACACCTGGGACTACCAGCTATTTCGCAAAAGGTTTGAGGCGTCACCGTTGGGGTCGTGCATCGTTGATGAATCCGGCAATATTCTGGACGTCAACGTCGCCTTATTAAATGCCACTCACAAGACCAACAAGTCAGAATTCGTGGCGGCAGGGTTTGCCAGCCTTCACTCCCCGGACGAACTTGCTCGATTGGAAGCGTTCCGCGCTAAGGTATTCGAGAGCGGATGGGCGACACTCCTGGTGACACCAAATTTTCCGGGGGGCGAGAAAAAAACAATCGTTTTCGGCATTCGCGTCGTGATTTGGGGCTCTGCGGTTTGCGTCTCCTGGGGCGATTCGGCTGCCGTGGAGGCCCCTCGCGCATTTGACATACACCGTCGCCCTCCCGAACAACTTATGCCAGGCAAGCGTAGCGGCACGATGTAAGTCGAACATAGGGCGCCAGCCACACAAAAGACGAACCCGCCACATAGGCGGGTTTTTCTTTCAGCGTTCGTACCGGCAACGAATTGTTGCGAACCGCTTCCCCGGTCACCTGCGATTACATGCTGCGCCGGTACTGGCCGCCGACCTCGTAAAGCGCATTCGAAATCTGCCCCAGCGAGCAGCAGCGCACTGCGTCCATCATCACGGCGAAGACGTTGCTGTTGTCGATCACGGCCTGCCGCAACCTGACCAGGCAGGCTTCCGACCGGCCGCCGTTGCGTGCCTGGAAATCCTTGAGACGCGAGAGCTGCGACTGCTTCTCGTCCTCGGTCGAACGTGCCAGTTCGATCTCGCCGGCGACACCGGAACCATGCGGATTGAGGAAGGTATTTACGCCGATGATGGGAAAGCTTCCGTCGTGCTTCTTGTGCTCATAGTGCATCGACTCTTCCTGGATCTTGCCGCGCTGGTAACCCGTTTCCATGGCGCCGAGCACGCCGCCGCGCGAGGCGATGGCCTCGAATTCCTTCATCACCGCTTCTTCCACCAGATCGGTCATTTCCTCGATGATGAAGGCGCCCTGGTTCGGGTTCTCGTTTTTCGCCACACCCCACTCGCGATTGATGATGAGCTGGATGGCCATGGCGCGACGCACGGACTCCTCGGTCGGTGTCGTGATGGCCTCGTCGTAGGCATTGGTGTGCAGGCTGTTGCAGTTGTCGTAGATGGCGATCAGCGCCTGCAGCGTGGTGCGGATATCGTTGAAATCCATCTCCTGCGCGTGCAGCGAGCGGCCGGAGGTCTGGATGTGGTACTTGAGCTTTTGCGAGCGCTCGTTGGCGCCGTAGCGGTTCTTCATCGCCACGGCCCAGATGCGGCGCGCGACGCGGCCGATGACCGAGTATTCGGGGTCCATGCCGTTGCTGAAGAAGAAGGACAGGTTGCCGGCGAAATCGTCGATGTGCATGCCGCGCGCCAGGTAGGTCTCGACATAGGTGAAACCGTTGGCCAGCGTAAAGGCCAGCTGCGAGATCGGGTTGGCGCCGGCTTCGGCGATGTGATAGCCGGAGATCGAAACCGAGTAGAAATTGCGGATCTGGTTATGGACGAAATATTCCTGGATGTCGCCCATCATCTTCAGCGCGAACTCGGTGGAGAAGATGCAGGTGTTCTGGCCCTGGTCCTCCTTGAGGATGTCGGCCTGCACCGTGCCGCGCACCGATGACAGCGTCCAGGCGTGAATCTTGTCGGCTTCGTCCTCGGTGGCATCACGGCCGTTCTGGCTGCGGAACTTTTCTACCTGCTGGTCGACCGCGGCATTGAGGAACATGGCCAGGATCATCGGCGCCGGGCCGTTGATGGTCATCGACACCGAAGTCGCCGGATCGCACAGGTCGAAGCCGGAGTAGAGCACCTTGAGGTCATCCAGCGTGGCAATCGAGACGCCCGAGTTGCCGATCTTGCCGTAGATGTCGGGACGCGGATCGGGGTCGCAGCCGTACAGCGTCACCGAGTCAAAGGCCGTCGACAGACGCTTGGCCGGCATGCCCTCGGAGACCTTGAGGAAGCGCTTGTTGGTGCGGAAGGCATCGCCCTCGCCGGCGAACATGCGCGTCGGATCTTCGTTCTCGCGCTTGAAGGCAAACACGCCGGCGGTATAGGGGAAAGACCCGGGCACGTTTTCGCGCATCAGGAACTTGAGCAGTTCGCCCTCGTCGTCGAAGCGCGGCAGCGCCACCTTGCGGATCCGGGTGCCGGACATGGTCTCGAAAATCAGCCCGGTGCGGATCTCCTTGTCGCGGATCTTGACCACGTACTCGTCGCCGGCATAGGCCTTCTTCATGTCCGGCCACATCGCCAGGAGCTTCCTGGCGTGGGGCGTCAGCTGGCCGTCCTTCCACGAGATCAGCTCGTCGAAATCAGCCGACTGCGCGCCGGAGTTCTTGCCGCAGCCCTCGAAGATGGCCTTGGCGGTTTTCAGCGACTGCCGCTCGCGCGCCAGTGTGGCCTGCTCTGCCACCTGCCGGTGATAGCCGCGCAGGGCGTCGGCGATGTCGGCCAGATAACGCACGCGGTCGGCCGGCACGATGGCGCGCCCGGCCGAGGAGTGCCTGACGCCGACCGCCGGCAGCACCGCCTTGCGGAACTTGAGTCCGCGCCCGGCCAGACGCGGCACCAGCGCCTGGTAAAGAGCGGTAATGCCATCGTCGTTGAAGCGCGCCGCCATGGTGCCGAACACCGGCATTTCCTCGGTGCGCTCGCTGAATCTTTCCCTGTTGCGCTGGTACTGCTTGCGCACGTCGCGCAGCGCGTCCTCGGCGCCCTTGCGGTCGAACTTGTTGATGGCGACGAAATCGGCGAAGTCGAGCATGTCGATCTTTTCCAGTTGCGAGGCCGCGCCGAATTCCGGGGTCATGACGTACAGCGATAGATCCACGAGCGGCACGATCGCGGCGTCGCCCTGGCCGATGCCCGAGGTCTCGACCACGATGAAGTCGAAGCCGGCCACCTTGCAGGCGGCGATGACGTCGGGCAAGGCCTTGGAAATTTCGCTGCCGGTATCGCGCGTCGCCAGCGAACGCATGTAGATGTTCGGATGCTGGATGGCATTCATGCGGATCCGGTCGCCCAGCAGCGCCCCGCCTGTGCGCTTGCGCGAGGGGTCGATGGAAATCACCGCGATCTTCTGACTGTCGTCCTGGTCGAGGCGGAAGCGGCGGATCAGCTCGTCGGTCAGCGAACTCTTGCCGGCGCCGCCGGTGCCGGTAATGCCGAGCGTCGGCGCCGTCGACAGGGCGGCTTTTTCCAGCAGCACCTGCTTGGCCTTGGCCGGCCAGACGCCGTTTTCCAGGGCGGTGATGATCTGCGCCAGATTGCGCAGCCGGGCACTGCGATCCTCCGCCTGCAGCCCCTTGATGTCATGCGGCGCGCGCTGGCTGAGGTCGATGTCGCAGCGTGCCACCATGTCATTGATCATGCCCTGCAGGCCCATGGTCTGGCCGTCCTGCACCGAGTAGAGATGGCTGACGCCGTAGGCATGCAGTTCGGCCGCCTCGACCGGCACGATCACGCCGCCGCCGCCGCCGAAGACCTTGATGCTCTCGCCGCCGCGCTCCTTGAGCAGGTCGATCATGTACTTGAAGAACTCGACGTGGCCGCCCTGATACGAGGAGACGGCGATGCCCTGAGCGTCCTCCTGCAGGGCGGCATTGACGATCTCGTCGACCGAGCGGTTGTGGCCGAGGTGGATCACCTCGACGCCGGTGGCCTGCAGGATGCGCCGCATGATGTTGATCGAGGCGTCATGGCCGTCGAACAGTGAAGTGGCAGTGACGAAACGCACCTTGTGCTTCGGCTTGTAGGGCACCAGCTTGGCGGCGGAATTGGCAACTGAGCTTAGATCGGTCATGGCGGCGGCTCCGTAATACGCGACAGTGCCTGCATCATAGGCAATGCGTGAAGACGCCGCCATGACACAAAACGACTGGAACTATGCATAATCCGCCATTATGCTCAGCGAACCAGGCCATTCCCGAAAGTCCGCCGGAAGCTCCCCGACGGTCGCCATAGGCTTCGTAACCGGCATGTTGTCGGGTGTTTCACGGGCCGGGCTGGCGGCCGGGAGCTTGCTCGACCGTGCAGAAATTGCCAGAAACCTTTTGGATGAGCGTGGCGCCCGCATCCCGGTGGCGCGCTATGCCGCGCTCTACCGCCTGATCAACGAGAGCCTGGACGACGAAGGCTTCGCGCTTTTTTCGCGGCCGCTGCGCCGCGGCAGTTTCGAATTCCTCTGCCGCGCCGCGCTCTCTGCGGCAACGCTGGAACAGGCCCTGGAACGCATTGCCCGCTTCCTTCACGTCGTGCTCGACGACCTTGAAGTGGAAGTCGAACGCAGCGGCCGTGCCGCCGTCATCGTCATCAGCCAGGAGCAGGCACTGCCGGCCGGCCCGGCGGGGCGCGTGTTCGCCCATGAATGGCTGCTGCGCATGATCCACGGCCTCGCGGCGTGGCTGGTGGCACACCCGCTGCCGCTGGACGAAGTCTCATTCCCCTACCCGCCGCCGCCGCACGCCGCCGACTACGAACTGGTCTTCGCGCCGCGCTACACCTTCGACGCGCCGCGCCTCGAGGCCCGCTTCCCGGCCGAGTGGCTGGCCTTGCCGGTTCGCCGCGACGAAGCCGCTCTGCGCAGCTTTCTGGTCGATGCGCCGGCCAGCATCACCACGCTCTACCGCCGCGACCGCGCCCTCAGCCTGCGGGTGCGCGAACACCTGCGTGCCGCCCTGCCCGACCATCTGGCGCTGCCCGCGCTCGCCCGCCGCCTGTTTGTTTCGCCGCGTACGCTGCACCGGCGACTGGAAGACGAAGGCACGAGCTTTCGCGCCGTCAAGGACGGATTGCGCCGCGACCTCGCGACCGACTGGCTGACCAAGACCACCCGACCCCTGAGCCGCATCGGCGCCGACCTCGGCTTTGCCGACGCGGCGGCCTTCTATCGGGCCTTCGCCGGCTGGACCGGCAGCGGCCCGCGCGAATACCGCAAGCGCTTCACTCACTCGACCGGCGGCTGAATCCTTTCGACCCGGGCGTCCGCCGCAGACTTGACGTTGCGGATGGTCTGCTCGTAGTACTGCCCCCTGTCGTTGAAGAAGAGCAGCTTCACCGGCAGATAGTCCATGGCCGGCGCCAGCCATACCTCGACATGATCGTCTCCCGGTGCCAGATTGATGCGCCGCAGATGCACCGCATTCATGCTGCCCAGCCCGGTCTCGATTTCCTCCTCGCCGGCCGCCTCGATGACATAGGACTCGATGCGATATCCCAGCGTAATCATGATCGTGAAGGTCTTTTCCTGCGGCCGCATCAGGTAGAGCTGGTAGAGGAAGGACAACTTGTCGAACACCCGGCCTTCGACCGTGGCGGCGGGCCTGGCAACGTTGTTCAGATAGAACCTGACCCGGCTCGTCTGCCGGTCAAAATGCACCGTGGCGGCGGGCTCGTCGTTGGCCCGGGTGACGTAATGAAAGGGGGCCATCCCCTGATCAGTTAAAAAGCCGTGGGTTTCGTCGGCAATGGTCAGCGGGTGAATCAGTGCGAACAGCCCGGTGGTCTTTGATTCGCTGGAAAGAATGTAATGCCCCCCGCCATCTACCGACCAGCGGTGAACCGCCTGGCCGACCAGCCAGCGATCCTTGCTCCAGTACAAGTTGTAAGTCAGTTCGCCTTGTTGCGGCAATTTTCCTTCGAATGACTTGCGGCCCTGATCATCCCGGTTCACCGCCGGCTCCAGCACCAGGGCGCTCACGATTCCTGACCCAGCCAGCGGATCGGCTACAGCACTTGCAGGACTCTCCGCCGCCACAGCTTCGGGCACGTCAGCAAGCGGCAGATCCGCCGGCAGATCATCGCCGGACTGTTCGCCGCGGCGGGCTGGCGGCGGACTTTCCGGCGTGTCCCGCGAAGCCAGGCTTACCTGCAGCATGGGAACTGCCGCAGCGGACGCCTGCAAGCTGAAAACCATCGTCCGCAACAGCGGTTCGGCGAACAAGGCGAAATGCAGCGCCAGCGACAGCAGCAAGGGAAGGAACAAGGCCCGGCACATTACCCGCATCGCAGTCAGTCAACAATCAGAGGAAACCCGTGGCGCAAGTATAGTGAAGCCGGCTGTTCAGGCCGTGGGCTTCCATCCTGCCTGCGCCGGCCGCTTCACGCTTCCTGGCGGCGGCGCAGGCGCCATTCCTTGACCAGGGCGTAGATCGCCGGTATCACCGCCAGGGTCAGGATGGTCGATGAGATCATGCCGCCGACCATCGGCGCCGCAATGCGGCTCATCACTTCCGAGCCGGCGCCGCGACTCCACATGATGGGCAGCAGTCCGGCCATGATGGCAACCACGGTCATCAGCTTCGGCCGCACGCGCTCGACCGCGCCTTCCATGACGGCGGCGTAGAGGTCGGCCGCATCGGGCAGCTTGCCCTCGCTGGCGCGCTGCAGCTTGATGGCCTCCCAGGCATGGTCGAGATAGATCAGCATCACCACCCCGGTCTCGGCGGCGACGCCGGCCAGGGCAATGAAACCGACC